>Ga0315904_10002057_pt1 | contig 31395 bp, 47 predicted proteins | sample LakEriMetagenome_6_FD_203529 | JGI IMG/M metagenome (GOLD analysis project Ga0315904, IMG submission 203529) | Freshwater fungal communities from buoy surface, Lake Erie, Ohio, United States - Buoy 12 MA120 | ecosystem: Environmental > Aquatic > Freshwater > Lake | place: USA: Lake Erie, Ohio...
CTTGTAGAAGGAGTTGATGTTGAGGGCGTGGTAGCGGTCAGTCTGTCGGCTGATGGTGCGCACGTCAGATGATGTTGCCCACATTGTTGCGAGACGGTCGGCATTGTCAATGGTGCGGCGCTTTGCCCAACGCTGATTGTCCACACGGCGTTCCGTCAACAGTGCGTCCCATGCAGGCTGGAATCGCTGATGCGCCTTGATGAGATTTGCCTGCTGTTCCTGCGTCAGTGAATCCACTCCAATGTGAATGTGCATGCCACAGGACACGTTGACTCGTGCGCCTGCATCACGGAGGACTTTCATCACGGAACGAATCTCATTGAGTCCGTCATTGCCACGCAGGGGCGGCGAGACAACTTCGCAAGAACCCGAACGTGAGGACAACGAACCATCGGTGACGACCTTCCATGTGCGCATCACGTCGTGGGTGTAGCCGTTGTTTGCGCATGTGTAGCCGTTGTCATTCAATGCACGGGCGGCACGGTACGTGTCCAACCCGATGCACTCAATCTCAATGCCGAATGTCAGTGACGAAAGTGTGGTGAATCCCTGCAAGTCATCAACAGTGATTGTGCGTGTGGTGCGTCCAGTGCGGAAGGACACGGCACGTCCTGTGGGAATCTCCGACTCACGTCCAAGTTGCATCAGTCCGTTGATGACGGCACGGCGAGCGGCACCTGCGTGTGCGTAGTTCATCAGTTGGGCAATGGACTCGTATGTGTGTCCTGCATCTCGCAGTGACACGGCTTCCGTGTATCGGGTGTTGGGTGTGTTGGGCATTGTCTGTCTCCTTGTTCTGTGACTCGGCTTGTCCTCGTCAACAACAGACATTGTATCAACAAATGGCATCAGGGACAGGCATTTCCTGCCTCTTGCCAGCATTGACTTTCCCGACACGTCCCCTCACGGGTGCGTGATTCCACGCATTTTGCGTGTCACTCGTCGTGAGTCATCACCAACACCCCTGCATCGTGCAGACGTGCCAAAAACTGTGCGTCCGTTTCTTCATTGTTCGGCGGTGCAATGCGTCCACGTTTCGCCAACACGGCACGCAACTCAGGCAACGTGGACGGATTCCAACCATGCAACAACTGTTCCAATGCTTGCCTTGGCGTTTCTGCCGTTGTCTTTTCTCCGTCAAGCCATTCCAACATCACGGTCATACCTTCCACCAGTCTTGTCCCCAAACATCGGCAGGGTGTTTGCCGAGGTTCTTGATTGCTATGCGGTCTGCTCTTGCGTAGTGCAAACCTGTTTCAATGTCGCCGTTGCGCCACTTCTGCAACGTGCCTGCGTTGACACCGAGAAACGCCGCCGCCTCACGGCACGGCATGTCCTCAGTGATGCGGAGAAGTGGAATCGGGCTGAGTCTGTGCGGTCTTTCCCGTGAAGTACCAAGCGACTCTGATGCGCTTGCCACCTTCCACGGGTTCTGCACTGACGGCGGTGATTCGGGTTGGTCGTCCACGTTCATCAACGGACTCCATTTCATGTTGCCATGCCCAAATCATTCGCCGTTTCATGTCAGGGAATCGGCTCGTGATTCGGGTCGTTGTTCGGATAGGCAATCGCAAACAACAGCGACCCACGTTCCACGTTCAGTGCCGTTTCAATGGCAACAATGTCGTCAATCCCTGGGGTGACTTTGCCACATTCCCATGCACTGATGAGTGGCTGTGATGCACCCATCAGGACAGCGAGTTTGTTTTGGCTCACGTTGTCCATTGCTCGTGCCTGTTTGATGACTTCTGCCGCCGTCATTCGTAGGTCTTTGCGGTTCTTTCTTGCGCTCATCGCTGCTCTCCTTGGTTTCCTGTTTGGATTCCGCCACCTACATTAGCAGGTTGCGTTGTATCGGTTGTGTTTGTCAATCGTGACTGCCTTTGCCACTCGTGGCACGCCAGTTGTTGATACCGCCGCCCTGTTCGTACAGGTATTTGGCAACTCTCACATTGCAATCGGGTATCAGCAACACTGTTAGGTCGCCTCGTTTCGTCTTGCATACCTGCGCCGTCACGGTGACCCATGTGGAGTTGATTTGAAGCAACCCGTTGTCGTATGACTTCACCGCCTTACAGCGACGGTAGGTGACGGCTGGTGACAACTTGCAATCACGGTGTGACATGCCCGTGTGATAGTTCCAGCCAATCGCCTTCGGCACGCACCGACTTTCTCTATACATGATGCTCGAAAACGTCTCCACAGGCAGTTCATACTTCCTGAGCAGTGGTTCATACTTTGGACAACGACCAACGGGTGATGCCTGTGCCTTGGTGTTTGATGCAGTGAACAGAAACGCCAACGCATACAAGACCAATGCAACAATCAGGATTCTTTTTGTGTGTTTTGCGAACATTTGCCCTCCTTCGGGTCAACCTTGTTCAAGGAACAAAGACTCAGGAAAATGTCAATGGTTTCTTGCCTGACTTTTCCCCACGCATCAATCGCCTGATACTCAACCTCCGCAAGTGTTGCGCCTGTATGAAATAGCGCCGCCCCGAAAGATGCGTTTTGTTGTTGCACCAAATCATACTTCGGCGGTTCTTGTTTCTCGTTCAGATTGGTTCTAGTTCTTGCTCGGGTTTTGGGGGTACCCGTCTCATCACCTGTGAGCAGGGGTATCCCTAGTTTTTTGGCTACCCCTTGATAACTCTGTGGATAACTCATCACCGTGTAGAGATTGCTTGACCAATCACCAGCCGCATTTTTTCGTGGACGAACCTTCAATGCGCCGTGGTCAACAAGTTCCTTTATGCACCTGTCAAATGTCTGCACGCTCACTCGTGCCTTCATCGCCGCCGTTTTGCGTGACGGGAAGCACTCACCAGTGGCATTGTCGGCATACCGCCGCAACACGCAATACACACGCACTGCGTTGGCAGAAATAGGGAGATACAACACCCATTCAGGCAACACTGCAAAGTAGAGTTGAGCATTGACGGACGTTTCCCCAACATGTTCGTTTTCCATGACACCTCCAATGTGTCTCGGTGTGTGACTCGCCTATGGTTGTCTCCGTGGGCGAGTCACACTACTGTCCAAAAAGTTCCGCAAAGGCGGACAACCGCATCACCACCAAACCATCGCTGGTTCCATCAGGCATGGCAATCAACGCAAATGGGCGTGTATCACCAATCGGGCGGTGTTGTTCGCTTTGTTCTTCTGCAAGGTAAAACTTGGTTGCAACTGGTTTTACCTGTGCGCCTGCCTTGACCTCAACACGCAAGTCACCGCCCCAAAGTTCCTCGTGCCGTGTGTTCGCACCTGCAATGCCCAACGTCTTGCGTGCCTTGCGTGCTTTCGCATCGCCTTTGGCACGGTTGCGTTGACCCATGCAACGTTTGCACTTGCACCCACGAATGTGACCCTCTGGGCGTTTGCGTGGTGTTCCAAACAGACCGCACCCACAGGCACAATCAGTCTTGTTTTTGAGCATTGATGTTGTCATGCTCGTCCAGCATACTCACAACACTTGTGACCGCCTGTTGCATTGACGCAGACCAGCCATTTTCAACGGCTTCACGGCATGTGTTCAACAGTTCTTCCAGCAGGTCATTGCGTTGTGTGCGCTTCGTGCGCACTGGCTCGTCGTACCGTTCGTCCTCGGAGAACCAATCACGGTACATGGCATGCACATACGGGTGGCAACGGTCACGCTGTTCACGCAACATGAACACTGCCCCCATTTTGTGCAGGTTTGACAACGCACCCGACACCGAACCGTGATGCAGTCCGAGCAAGTCGCCAAGTTCCTTCCATGTCATGCCGTGTTTGCCTGCCGTTGCAAGGCGTACACGGATTGCTTTCTGTCGTGCCGACAACGTGCCGTCCTCAATCTCACGGATTGCTCGTTCACGGCTCGCAGGGCGAGCAACGAAACCGCCAGTGCCGTTGTATGCCGCCCACAAGTCGGGTTGTTGTTCATGGTTCATGTCTGTCTCCTTTTTCCAGTGCCACCAATCTGTTGCACAAGTCCTCAAAAAACTTGTGTGTTGGCACCAATGAATCTTTGTACGGGATTTTGTCCAATGTGTGGTGTTTTTGCCTTAGTTCTGCCAACGCCTGCAACATTTCTTCCACCGTGTTCGGATACAAGAGCCGCACTGGCATTGGTTCAGATGAGGCAAATGCCGCCCACACGTCCAAATCGTCATCATCATTCGTCATCGGCGCACCCTTTGCAGTCCATGTCGCCGCACTCGGCACATTTCTCATCGCAACGGCACTCCGATGCCAACTCGCCACACTCGCCTTCGCACGGGTAATCGCCGTTGCAGTAATCGCAAGGACCATTTTCCCAGTTCCAGCCGACACGGCAGGTGCATCGTCTTGGTCTAGGCATGTCGTGCCTCAATCGGTGGCGACCATGTTTCCCATGTTTCGTTGCGTCGTGCAACGGCACACGCCAATGTGCCGTCATCGTCCAACCACAGTTGGATTAGCAGTTGATGCCCCCACGCATCGTCCACAATCATCGGGTTGTACCCGTGTTTGAGTTGTTTTGCCGCCGTCATTTCCACACTCTTTCTTCCACACATGTTGCGCACAGATAACCGATGGACTGTGAATAGGTCAACTCACTTTGTGCGTCCACTGGTCTGCCACAGTGTTCGCATTCCTCATGTTCGGTCATTTCTTTTCTCCCATCTCTCTCAACACAACGCCCATGTCATTGATGAGTTCAATGCGTCCTGTCGCCCAAGGTTCTTGGTTCGGATACGCCAACGACAAGATGCGAAATGCGGCATCACCAATCGCCTCGGTGTCACTGACGGAATGAAATGTGTGTATGCGTCGGGTCTTGCCCAACGTTGCACGCAGTTGGAATGTTCTCATCACTCGTTCTCTTTCTGGACATACGCTTTGCCTGCGTCATCAAACAACAATGCGCCTGCGCCACGCTTCAACATGAGCAGGTCGTTGATGACCGCCTTGGCATCAGCCATTGACAAGTGTTCTGGTTGACCGCCACACAAGTCATGCAACAGTTCTTCATCGCCGTCCACCTGCGAGATGAGGTCACGCATCAACTTCAACTGTGGTTCGCTGACAACACCAGTTGGCTTGGAGTCAGCGTTCTGTGCTGGTTTCTTTGCCATGCTTCCAAGTTCTGCACGCTTCGGCTTTGTCTCATCGGCAGGCTTTGGCGTGGACTTCTGTGCAGGCTTGGCAGGTGCAGGCGAACGCTCGTAGGTCTGTGCATCAGGGTCAATGTCATCAGTTGGCAGGCACAACGTCTGCAACAGTGCGATACGGAACGCAACGCTCATTGCCTTTGCGGTTGCTTTGTCGCCACTGTCCATTGATTCTGCGGCGACTGTTGCCGCCACTGATGAACCGTCTGGTGCGTGGAATGTGTATGTGACGTTGACACGGACAGATGCCATGCGTGACCTGTTCTGCCCAACTTCCACCGTTTCATACGCAATGTTGTTGAGTGTTGGCACGACGACAATGCCGTGCTTTCGGAACACTGGTGACGTGGCGTTGACCACGGCATCAATGCCTCGGAAGTTGAAGTTTTGGGCGGTGTTGCGTCCGTCTTTGCCGACTGCGCCAACATCTTCCATTGCTTTGCTAAGTCGGGTGATTATCTCACTCATTCTGTTTCTGTCTCCTTGTTGTTGATTGGGATTACTTGCCAACGGCTCACCATGTCCACATAGTGCTGTGGAACGTCATAGTCATCGCCGTCATACTCGCCTGCACTGTCAAGACAGCCGACAAGAACACAGTTGCCAACAAGCGTCATGTTGAACAACATTGATGCACGAGCGTTCAACGGAAGTCCGATAAGCAAACCTTCGTCGTGGACGTAGCCGACAACATCACGCAGGCGCACCACGTCAAAGTGACCGCCAACATGTTCATTCAACACAATGTTTGCTGATTGTTCGGGCAGGTTCAGTGCGTAACAGTCGCCAACAGGCGGCACGACCAGTGCTGTTGCCATTACTTCACCGTCCTCAGCACTCGGTACGCCGACTGTGTGGTGAACTTTGCCTGCAACTCAGGGTGCGCATCAGCAAATGCCTTCGTGTCAAACCGTTTTGTGGTCTGTGTCTTGTAGGAGATGACTCGCTGACCATCAATCGTGCCGAACTCAGAGTCACGCAACATGTTGGCGAGTGCGTCCTTCACAGCCTTCTCTTTGTTCTCCAAGTCCTTGATTGCGTCCTTGATTGCACCCCATTCGGTGATGAGTGACAATGCTGATGAGTCCAGTTCCGTTTCGCCTTCGGCTTTCGGGAACAACGCCGACACCTGCGGTGCGGTCAACTCCACGTCATCGGGCAACCGATTGCCGTCAATCGCCTCACAGAACGCTTCCACGTTGCGTGTCATCGCCTCAATCATCTTGTCGTGACGTGCAACGGTGGTCATGCCCAAACGCATTGCACGGTCAAGCACCACGAAATGCACCAACTCGGTTTCCGTGCAGTGCATTTGTGCTTGCGCCTGCCAAAACCACGAGTCGGGCAACTGTTGTCCGTGTGACCAATAGTTGTTGGTCTTTGCTTCCACAATCAGGTCAATGCTGTTCACGCCTCGTGCATCAAGTGTGCTGATGAGGCGGTCATTCAGGAACATCACGTCAGGCGTGTGCAGTTCCTCGCCAAGTTCCTCGGACGCAAACTGAATCAGTGCTGGTTCAAGCACGTTTCCACGGCGCATCGCCTCGTTCGGCTCAATGACTTCGGGCGGAAGCAGTTTGCGCACTGCAAGGTCGCCAATGTTTTCGTATGGGTTCGCACCCATGATTGTTGACACTTCGCTTGCGCCGACGATGCAACGTCCGTCAGTGTCACGGTGGCGCACCAGCAACCATTCAAGGCTTCCGTGCGTTGGTTTTGGGATAAGTGTTGTACTCATGTTGTTGATAGTACAACGAGGGTGTAACAACGTTTCGGATTACCTCAAAGTAGGCAAAGTTGGTGAGTGGCACGGCAGCGTGGCAGCGAACACAACTGCCGTGCCACTACTTCTGCAAGTCACCTCTGGCGTGGTCGCCAATGTGACCGTCAATCTTGGACTCAATGCGTGCCATGCCTTGCACGACAAGCATGTGGTCGTCCTTGTTTTCTTTTCTGCCACGTTGAATCAAAGCGGCGAGAACAACTCCGACAAGCCCAATGAAGGCAACGGCAATCGCTTCCATCATGCAGGAGTTTGCTTGTACGGCGGCACAGCATCGCCTTCGCAATACTGCCAGTGCCACGCCTCAAACTCAGGCGACTTGTCGTTGTCTGTTTGCAGATAGAACCCGAAACGAGGCGCATTTGCCAGCATCCACGGGTATGCCTTTTTGGTTCCGCCGAGCGAGACAATCTCACCGTTCTTGCCTTCTGCGGCAAGGTCAATGGCAAGCCCCCACCCGTGGTTACTTCCACGCACGCCAGTCGGGTCGGGGGCGGCAGATGGTGCTTTGCCCTTCTTCAAGTACCACGTTTTGCCTTCATAGGTGCGTGTCACCTGCGGCTTGCGTCCCTCATCTTTGAGCGAATAGCGGTCATTGAACATGTCCACCTGACTCTCAAACGAACGATAGTCACCGATGTTGCGCAACGTAACGCCAGCCGCTTTCGCTTCGTCATACATGGCATTGAAATGGACGGCAACTTCTTTCAGCATCTTTCCGCCGCACTTCACGGGGGCAAGCATTCCCTTGTCCAAACGACCGTTGATTTTCCCCTTCAACACGGAAGGCAGAACGAGTTTCTTGTATGGCACTTTCATGCTTGTTCCTCACTGTTGTTCTTCGGGGTGGCAGGTGCGCCACCAAAGATTGCGGCAAGTTCTGCCTTGTCCACTATGCCATCGTTGGCATACGCTCGAGCGAGTTTCTCACCGACTTGTGCGGCGGCGGCAATACCTGCCAACACGGCGGCTTTCCACACGGGAATGTCCCCAAGTACGGACGCACCACCGATGATGCCCATTGCGCTGTAACCGAACACGGCAAAAACACGCAAAAGAATCTGCTTCATTCCTCATCTCCTTTGAGAGCGACAGCAATCAGGTTGACAACCAACCCAACAATGCTGATGATTATTCCGAGGCGACGAGTTGAACCAGTCAACGTGATGAGGACAAGCCCTGTGCCTGCCAACGTCCACGCCAGACCTGTCATCTCGTCAAGCCACTTTTTCACACGGCACATTCTTGTCGTCAGTGTGTGAGTTGCGTTGCATCATCGTGACTTTCGTGTTGGTGTAGGCACGGCAGACAATGCGGCACTCACTGCAATCACAACACGACGTGTTGACACAGGCACATTGGAACCGAGCGGCACATACGAATCAACTGCGCCACTGAACACATTGATTTGTTCCTCAAATGCTTCACGCACGTCATCACTTGCTTGTTGCACAGTTGCCACCAAAACTGCCAACTCGGTTTCGTTCAGTGCGTCAACGTCCAAGGCGGCGAATACTGCCTCTGCCTCGGTCTTGTCAAGCACCGCCACAGCGTTTTCATCAAGGACGATTGTTTTCGCCTCGTCATTTGAGACACCCCCCACCAGAGCCGTTGTAACGGCTTCTGCGGCGTTTGACCCCTCTTGGGGTACTTGCACCTGAATCGTGGTGGTTGTCGCAACAGGGGCGATTGTGGTGGGCGTTTCTTGCGTTGTCGTGGTCAGATTGGGCGTGACAGTCGGACGAACAACAACAGTGGACGTATTTGTGGCTGGTAGGGTCGTTGACGTGGAAGAAATAACCGTGCTGTCAATAATCGCTGTGGGTGCCGTACTGCTCGGCATCGCCGTACTCTCACTGGGCTGGTAGGTCGTTGAAGTTTCCACGCTCGTCGTCGTTTGGACGGACGTTGTTTCTGTACTTGTTGGCATGGGCGTTGTTGTTGTTGACGGCTCAACTGGTTGAGTGGTTGGCACAACTTGCACTGTGGTTGTTGTTTGGCTTGTGGTGGTCGTTGGCAGTGTGGTTGTGGTACTCGTTGTGCTGGTTGTTGATACAGGCAGTTGTGTGAACGCCGACGCAGGCACAATCTCCCACGCACCATCAATCAGCCACCACAGTTGCACCCACGCACCGCCACCGTTCTCGTAAAACCACAACGTGAACGGCTGTGACACCCCTTCGGTAAAGTCCACGGGTGCGCTGATAGAACCGCCACCACCCTTGTCGTACCAATCGTCCGTCGCCAACTCGTCATTGATGAACAGTTTTGTGCCGTCGTCCGCTTGTGCCATGAACTGCACTGCACCAGTTGAAGGTGCGGTCAAATGCCCTTCGTATCGGACAACAAAATCGTCACGCAACCCGAACAGTGGTTGTGCATCAAAGTTGTTCAGCACTTGCTGTTGCGTAACCATGCCAGCAATGCGTGTTGTTGGTGGCAATGGTGGTGCGTTGTTGTACTGGTTCCATTGCGTCCAGTTGTCATACACCGTGACCAACACACCTGTTGGTTGTTCTTGTGCCTCAACAGTTGTTGAGTAGAGAGCCAAAATCGCCGCTGGCAAAAACACCAGCCAACGCATTACGAGTTTCTGTACCCATACAGGTGCCATGTTCCTGTCATGCCAACAGCGCACGTCAAACGTATTCTGTCTGGGGAGATTGTTCTTCCACCAGCGTATTCGTATCCGAACGAAATCAGTTGGGTATTAGAAGGGTCATACCCAGAACCAACCACGTTGGTGCGATAAACGGTGGTGTTCATGCCGCCCACATCAAAAGAGATACGGGTCGGAGAGTTGGCATCGTAAACAGTTCCAAGTGAAAAATCTGCACCATTGTTCCTTTGCCCAAACGATGCGACAGTACCAAGGTAGTTACCAGAAACACCCCCGCCGAAGTAACCCGTGACGTAGCCCGTTGATGCATCACGCAACGTCGCCGTAACCGCAGAAGCACCAGTACCGCTATGACGGGTTAGCCAGAAAACGACACGAAAGTTTTGGTATGCAGTCGTAAACCCAGTAATGTCAATCGTTGTCACGTTTGTTGGGCTTCCGCTTGCGATGAACTCCAGTCCTGGCGGTGTTGAGGACGACACAACGTTGACCCATGCGCTACCTGTGTATGACTGCAATGTGTTTGTGTCGTCCAGATAGCAGAACATGCCTTCCGCCAACACGGGTTCACCGACACCACCAAACGCCGCATCACGAGTCGCCGCATTGGCAAACCGCATGATGACTTGGTCTTGAAGGTATGTGTTGACCTGTGCGGCGGTCAAAATCTGACCGTCAACAAACAGTTTTGTGCCTGCGCCAGCCATTACTCACCAGTCCATTCTTCGGGTTCCCACGATTCGGGTTCATTGCCTTCTTCAACCCATGCCAAAAACTCTTGATACAACGGATTACTTTCAACCTTAGAAATCCAAACACCGTCCTCACGCAACAGTTGCGAATCACCGACTGGTGCGTTGTACACAAAAAACTTCATCACAGTTCCGCCGCCGCTACAAAATGAACCTGAATAGCGCAGGTGTTTGCCGCACCAGACGTGCTTGCAATACCTAAGTAATGCTCGCCAATACTGCCATTCACTACCGACTGATTAGGCCAGTTCGCCACACCTGCTTGCAAACGAGTGCATTTGTTGATGTTTCCGTCGTGGTCATACCACGTCACATTCGGCGCAATGCGTTTGTATGTATTCATCATGACATGACCACCAAGTTCTCCTGATGTTCCAGCCGCAGATGAATAAGCCATAGTGATAAGAGCATTGAATGTGGCAGTACCCGCAACTGTGCCATACAAGTATGACTTTTCGTAATACCGCTGACATTCCACAAGTTCTTGACCGAATGACTTGAACTGAAATGGCGGCGCAATCGCACCAACAACAAGTTGTACGCCAGTGATTTGCCAATAATCGCTTGTGGATTGGCTGGCGTTTGTTTGTCCAACACCTTCATTGGCGGCGGTGTATGTACCCCACGTGGTCTGCAATGTGCCAGAGGTGTAGTTGGTTCCTAATGCTTGAAACCAACTGATTTGCAATGAGAAAGCATTGTCATTGGTAAGTGTGCCAGTTGTGTCAGCAGGGAATGTAATCGTTTTGTATTCCCATGTTCCGCTGGCATTGATGACATACGAACCTGACACCGAACGATTGTTGTTGTTGTCATAAAGAGAACAAATGTATGTACCGCCACGAAATGCTTTTACCCAAAAAGAAACTGTCAGTTGTTTAGCGGAAGATGTTCCTTTGCCGATTACTTGCACGTCACGTCCTTCAAGACGCTGGTTGACAAATACTGTTGCATTAGAACTCAATGGTGACGGTGGAGTAACACAGGTCATTTTCAGACTTGACCGAAAACCAGAGTATGTTCCACCAGACGTACCCCCTGGATAATCAGCCGTTGTGGACACGATTGTTTGCAACCATGTTCCAGCCGTGCCGAGAATAGTTGTACCCCAACGGTCTGCCGTGTAATACGCCTGCGCACCGCTTGAAAAGTTGCCGCTTGTTGTATTTCGTTGCGCCACATTCATTGCGCCGTTGTAGAGCAGATTCCGTGCCGCCGCACCAGACGACAGGATTCCATCAACTTTTTCGGCAATGTTCTCCATCGCCGTTGCGCCGTCAGTAACAAAGTCCGTTGGCTCTGGGTATGGAATGGCGTAGTTGGTTGTTGTACCCATGTTCCGTCCTTACAGGATTGTCCAAATCAGGTTAGTCCATGACAGACCATCTGCCACGTCGTTCCATGTGAGCGTCGGTGTTACTTCGTCCCATTCTTGGGTGAAGCCGACTGGCGAGAAATACAACTGGACGGTGTGACCGTTGGGTGTGATGCGATGCTCAATGCCTTCCACATACAGATTTTTTTGGACTGTGGACGGTGTGCCGTACTTGTAGGACTTGGTGACGGAAACAAACGAGCCGATTTCCAACTGTGAAACGGTGGTGCGTTGTCCACTGGTCAAACGTGCCATGTTGACGGTCAATGCTGTGTACCAAAAGTTTGGCTCTGGGCGTATGAGATAGTCCGCAAGCAGTTCTGCGTCCTCGTCGGTGGCGAGCAGTGATTGCACGACGATGGATTGCACGCCGTAGTTTTCTTGTGACGTGGTATCGGTGGTTGTTTGCGGTGTTGGTGTTGGTTCTTCTGGTGTTGGTTCAACCTCAACCGTCACGTCATTGATGATGCTGATAGGCGTGATGGAGAAGGCACGAACTACTGCGTCACTCATAGTTCACTTCCAATGTCTGATACGGAATACTCACACCATCATCGGCAAATGCCACTGACGGCGGTTCTGCTGTTGCTTTTGGTGTGCGTGCTTCCCACACCAATGCACCAGACCTATTGACGTACAAACGTCCCTGTTCGGCAGTCTCAATCAGTTTGTTCAGATACGTCAATGCCGCCTGTGAGGAAACGGTCAACGAGGACAGGTTGGCAACGCCTTCGGCAATGATTGGCGCAGGGTCATTCGGGTATGCCACTTCTGGGCGTGCAAGGATTCGGTCAACTCGAGCGCCTGACTTCTCGGCAGGTGGCGTGAACTCGGTAATGGTGGTTGTTGATAGGTTCAAGAATCCATCGGCAGAGTTGACTGTCACAATGTTGTGGTCATCTTGACTGAACTCGGTGTCATAGGCAGTTATGAACCCGTAAAACAAGGATTCGCCGTTGCGTGAAATGCGTACCTTTCGGCGTGGCTCAAAACCCAATCTGCCTCGTTCGGTGTTCCAATACGGTGATGCCTGATTGGCAACGCTGAACTTGTCCTCACCTTTGAGGTCATCAATGACGATTGTGCATGTGCCAGCACCGAACTGTGCGTCGGCACTGGAACGTCCACGCTTGATTGATACGCCAACAACGTATTGCGTCACGTCAAAGAATGTGGTTGTGCCACCGAGAACGGCAGGACCACCGAGTGTTGACGTGCCGAGATACAAAGCGTCCTGCAAAAAACCTGCGTCCAGTTCCACCTTGTATGTGCCGAGGTCGGCAAGACCGCCCATTTATGCCACCACAATGTTGAGTGCGCCAGAACGTTTGTTGTACTTACGCAACTCGGTCACGATTACGTCCGCCAATGATTCGTCAGCAATCTTGCTATTGATTGTGATGTTGTACACGTCGCCACCGCCGAGTTGATTGTTCGGCACAATCTTGCCAGAACTGGACGGCACAAACAGTTCTCGTCCACGCTCGCCAACAATGTACGGATAACCCGAATCAACCATGCCACCAGCGGCTTTGCCCTTCTTCGGACGCTTCTTCGGTGCCTGCACACCTGTTTGCTTTTGCGCACGCTGTACTTGTTGAGCCGTCAACCCTGTCCGTGCGGCACGCACCTCACGTTCCGCCTCAGCAAGATTCAACTTGGCTTGCGTCTCACGGTCAACCGCCTCAGCCACAGCATCGGCTCGTGATGCCTCAGTTTCTTTGGCGGAGTTCAGTTCGTCCAATGCGTCCTTGTATGACTGTGACCCGACAGCGGCACCATTGATTGCCTCATTCAACGCCGTTTGTGCCGTAGTAATGGCGTTTGTTGCTTCCACTTCGGCGTTCTTTGCCTCAGTCAATGCCAACTCCGAAAGCGTCAACTCATCTTGTGCCGCCTTCACTGCGGCAGGGTCAGAACCAGCCCGTGCAGTGGACAACGCCAGTTCTGCCGCAGTCACACCAGCCACAGCGTCACGCAACGCAATCTGTGCCTCAGCAATCTTGCGTGGGTCATTCTCTTTCTGCGCATCAGCCAACGCCTTTTCAGCGTCGGTCTGACCGTACTTGGCAAGTGTTATGTCATCTTCCAGTTGCGCCAATGCGGCAGGGTCAGCAGCCTTTTGCATGTCTGCCAACTTCTGTCGTGCATCAATCACGCCTTGTTCCGCACGAGTCACGTCAATGGACGCACGAGTTTGGTCACGCTTTGCCTGTGCCAAATCTGCTTCGGCGGCGGCGGCTTGTGAACTGCCTGCACCGTAACCACGCACAACTTGGTCGTAGCGTTCTTGCGCACGAGTCACGTTTTCTGTTGCTTTGGTCAGGTCGTCCTTGGCACGCTTGGTGTCTTTGATTGCGCCGTTGTAGGAACGTTGGTCAGCGCCGTATCCCTTCAATGCGGCAGTGAAGTCACGGAACTTTTCGGCGGCAGTCTTGACGGCTTTGCTAACACCATTGGTGTTGGTTTCGGTGTTCTTCAAGTCGTCCAACAACTTTTGTAGTTCTGCGTCTAGCGGAGTTACACCTGTTTTGCCAGCGTTGCCCAAAGCATTTGTGACTGTGCCAAGCGCCGTTTGTGTTTGCACCGTTTCGGCACGCATGACACGCATGGTGTCCACGAGTCGCAGAAACTTCAAGACCTGTTCATCAGTGGCGTTTTTGAGTTGTGGCACTTCATTGCGCAAGTTGTAAAACGCCACTGTTTGTTTCGTGATTGCATCACTACCTGACGTGACCACCTTGTTGATGTTCACACCCATGTCCAAGTATTTGCCTGCCGCCTGTTCCAGTGCGGTCAAACCACCTGCGCCTGTGTTCAGGTATTGCTCAAAGTCTTGAAGGTTGAAGTTGAACTTGGTGAGCGTGTCAATGTTTTCCTTGAACGCTTCGTCCGTCTTGTACAACTTCACCAGTGCGTCTGTTTGTGCTTGACCTTCCAGTTTCAGTGCTTCGGCAAACTCCAACGTGCGGTCAGTGGCATCGCTTTTCTTTTTGGCGTAGATGCCATACGCAATGGCGGCAACACTCAACAGGGCTGTGACACCACCTGCGGCAATCAATGCGGCTTTGGTGGCGTTCAGCGTGATGTTCATTACTTCTGCGGCAACCTTCAATGCGCCAAGCACCGTTGTGTAGGTCACGGTGGCAACACGCAACGCACCAAACGCCAATGTGACGGCAACAACTGCCTTGCCCAACGTGCCGAGCGACATGATTGCGCCGATGCCTTTGCCAATCAGATACTCAATGCCTGCACCAACGCCGTCCTTGCCGACCACTTGCGCAAAGTTCTGGAACACAGGCACAACTTTTGTGGTTACAAACTCGGCAAATGCCATGACAGTAGGAAGAAGCATGGTGCCAAAATCTTCGGCAAGGTTTTCAATGGCAACTTTCATGCGGTCAAAATCAGTTGCAGTGGCGGCGGCAGTGCCACCGACTTGTGATTCCACTTCCTGCAAAATGACCTTTTGAGCATCAAGTGTTCTGTTGGTATCCACCAACTCTTTGATGAGTGCCTTTTGGTCCTCGGTGAAGTTGATGCCAGCACGACGCAACGCCGTGATTCCCTTTTCAGGGTCGGACAATGCTTTGCCGAGTTGCATTGCGGCGGCATCGGTTGAACCGAACACGTTGCCCAAGTCCAATGACAGACGGACGGCACGATTGAAAATGTCGTTGTTGTCACCAACTTGGTTTTGGACTTGCTTGAACGTCAACAGAAGATTGGCGGACTTTTGGATTAGTTCATCGTCCACGCCAACTTGCTCGGATAAGGTGCGTGACAGGTCAGATACTTCAACTGCTGTGACACCTGCGGCACTTCCTGTGGCGGCAATAATCGCCTCGGTCTGTGCCATGACTTTTGCTGATTCCACTGCGGCGTTGACCAACTTGGTGCCAATAACACCTGCCACCACACTGCCAACACCTGCAATCTTGGCAAAAGCACCAGCAAACTTGGTTGCGCCTGCGTCCACATTGGCAAGCACTGCGCCAGTTTTGGCGGTTGCGCTGTCCAGTTTCTTGAAGTCCTTGATTGCACGGGTGATTCCTTTGGAATCAAACGTTGTAATGATGGGGACTGAAATAGCCATGACTAACCGCCGAACTGTCCGAGCGCATTACGGCTCTGGGTCTTGGTGAACTCGCTTTGTGCGGCACGTCGTTCAATGGACTTGTCCAACTTTGTGCCGATTGCCTTCTCCACTTGAGCAACAGCATCACGAATGTTTTTCTCAACAAGAGGCATGTTGGCTCGCACGGACTTCCACATGACACGGGACGCTTTGCCGTAACCCTCTTTTTCAAGGTTCTTGACGAAAACATTGCCACGATTGGCGGCACCAGCCATGTCAAAAATCATTGCGCCAGCGTTCTTTTGCTGAACACGCAACACAGGCCATGAGTTTGTGAGTTGGTTCTTCCGACCACCGATTTTCACGCCAACGCCTTGTCGTGCCTTTTTCACCTCGTAATGAGGGAAAGCACCGCCACGTCGCCTGCTGTTCTGGGCAGGCTTCATGAATCCAGACAGGACAGATGATGGAAAATCGCCTTTGACCTTCTGCACCAAAGGTTGCGACACCTTGCGGATTTCCTTGGTGGTGGCGTTGTACAGGTCACGGTCAACGTAGCGCAGTGTTTCAAGGACAGGCTTCAAGCCATGCACCTGAATACCAACCTGCATTACACCTGCCATGCCACCAATCTACATTCTCCTGTTTGGTTGCTTATGCCGCCATTGTGCAACAGCAATCATCGTGTTCAGTATTTCTTCCGTCTCTTGCAACAACACGGACGGTGCGATGCCTGACTCCAACGCCAACCAAGCAATCAGCCAGTGGGCTGATTCTTGTCCAAAGGGACTGCACCTTCCGTTTCGTCGTCCTCAGACAGTCCGAGCGTGGACACAGTGCCAATCCAATCGGGGTCAAAAGGCATTTGTGTGTGCTTGTTGCGCTTCTCGCTGTGCCATGCAAGCCATGCAAGGTCGGTCAGGCGTAGTTCCTGCTCAAACTTGGTGACACTGCGTTGCCATGTGCGCTCAAACGCCACAAAGTCGGCAAAAACGGCATCAACCTTTTTCGTGGTGCCGTCATTGAACTCAACGGTCATTTGGATTTTCATTCGCTGCTCTCCGTGTTGTTATGGGGTAGTTGACTTTGCGAGTGTTCCACCTGTGAAGGAAACGCTGGTCATTGCCAGTTCACCGACTGCGCCAGCCACAGGAGTGTGAGCGGCGAGGTATGTGCCAGTGAGCGTGTAGGCAGGGTTGGTTGACGAGGTGGTTGCCCCGTTCGGCTTGATGATGACCGTTGTGGTGGTGCCAACAAGCGGATACAGGACTGCTTCAACGCTGTTTGACGGCGATACGGCAAAGTCCTGCATGAACTCAACATCACAGGAGTTGTTCTGCAATCCGCCAGTGAACTTGTGGGCAGTGTCGCCAAACGCCGTGATTTCCACCGAGTCCACTTCATAGTTCAGCGTGACGCTGTTGGAGTGGTCGGACAGCACAGTGCCGCCGATGGAAATGTATGCGTCTTTGAGAACGAGAACAGCCATGATGTTCCTTCCTTACGAGGTTGCCTTGACGAGCGTGCCGCCCGTAAAGGAGAGCGAGGTCATTGCCAGTTCGCCAACTGCGCCAGCGACAGGAGTGTGTGCCGCAAGGAACGTGCCAGTGATGGTGTAAGACGGGTTGGTGGTGCTGACTGCCGAGGACGTGGGCTTGATGACAACGGTGGTGGTTGTACCAACCAGCGGATACACGGTTGCTTCCACATTTGCGGCGGCGAAGTCCTGCATCAACTCAATGTCAATGCTGTTGTTTTGGAGTCCACCAGTGAACACATGTCCGCCACTGCCAAACGCTGTGACCTCAACCGAATCCACCTCGTAGTTGACGGTGACCGAGTTTGCGTGGTCACTCAGAGCAACGGAGTTGATGGTGATTGAGGCATCTTTGAGAACTAGAACTGCCATGTCACTTGCTTCCTTCTGCGTCGGACTTGTTGGACTTGGTTGCTACGGCTTCAATGAAACCGCCGTCAACCAATGCGGCGAGGTTATCAGCCGACATGTCGGTGGGAGTGACGATTGCGCCAACTTCACCGAGTGTGCAACGGTCGCTGATGACCTTGTACTGCTGTGCCATGTTGTCTCCTTATGTGTGGACAGTGAATGTGAACTGGATTTGCAGAAACTCGGCATCACCACTGGTGAGGCTTGTTATGTCTGCCGATGTTGAAAGAATGGTTGCCTGCACCACACCGCCAAGCGTGTCGTCCGACTCAATAGCCGCACGCACGCTCTTTGAGCCTGTTGCCGACAGGTATTGGTCTAGCAGGTCGTGTGCCGTTCTGTCGGTGTATCTGCCGACGATGACATGGATTAGCCATTCCATTTGTGTAAGTGCCGCACCATTGCCCATTGTGCGGTGATACACCACCTGTGTCAGTTCGGGATAGGCAACTGGCGGTGTCAGTTGTTCGGGTTGATAGTTGTATGTGCGCAGACCTGTAATGGTTGCCAACTTGGTTGCGATTGCTGTGGCAACTGTGTTGACGGTGGCTGGCGTACTCACGCAACACCAATGATTCTGTATGGCGAGAGAAGGTCACGCACGTCAGGGTCAACCGCACGGACTTGGATTGCCATGTCTGCGAAGCCAACCACGCCGAGTGCGGCGTTGTATCGGGCGAATCCACGAATGGACAACAGGACTGCGGCTTCTCGCACGTCATCAGGCACAGCGTTCCAACCCCATTGGGCTGTCACTTGCACGAGCGCAGGGTCAGGGTTGTATTGCAGTGGGAATGTTTTGCCGCCGATTGCAACGATGCGGCGATACGGGCGACCATTCAAGCCTGCGTCCAGTGGTTCCAACTGATAGTCGGTGCCTTGTGTCCATGTGTTCTCAAACGTTCCGTCTCCATCATCATCTGTTTTCACTGTGATGCTGGTGGTTGCCATGTCGCTTACGGACACGTTGTATGAGTCCACTGGATACTGGCTGACAGCAGTTTGTGCGGTCTTGTAGAACCAACGCCCTGTTACGCCATCAATGCGACGTGATGCGCCTTCAATCGCTTTCTCAATCAAACCGTCATCAACGTTGTCAGTGAGACGGAGTGCTGATTTGACCTCGGCAAGCGTGCAATAGCCGTTGGTGATTGCCACGTTCAGCCTTTCTTACGCTTGGTGGCAGGTGCGATGACTGCTCGTTCCTCGTTCGGTTCTGCCGTAGCAGTTTCCTTTGTCATGTACTTGTGTTCGTATCCAAGTTCACGCAAAGCGGCATCAACTGCCTTGATTCGCTCGGGAAGATTGCGCATGACATAGCCATGTCGTTCAATCAGAAGTGCTTCAATGTGTTTGCTCATTTTTGCCTTTCAAGTGAAAGTGGGTGGCAGTCCCGACGACCACCACCCACTTCACATTGCCGTGATTTGGAATCAGAAGGTCGGAGTGACCAGACCCGTTCCGTTGATTTGCGCCCATGCGTTGGGGTAGCGGTTGGCGGTGTAGGCGGCGTAGCCGTACACGACGCACAGCACGTCCAGTTCGGCACCCTTGGTCTGCTCAAAGCGCAGGTACATCGGCTCACCGTTGCCGTCCTCCCACAGGTGGAGTTCCTGCAAGTTGCCGACGTAGATGGTGTCCTGATTGGTGCCTGCACCCTGTGCGGTGGAAACGTTTGCGTCCGTGATGATTGGCAGACCAAACATTTCGTAGCCGCTGTTGCCGTATTCCACTGCGCCGTTGCCCGATGCAATGCCATTCATGTTGCGTGCCGCAGGAACAACCAACGGGCGGTTGGTGGTGTCAAGCGATGCCATGATGAATCCAAGGCGGCGTGGGTGCATGATGATTGCGTTCGGACCACCGAAGAATGTGGACTGAACCTTCTGAATGGCATCAACCATCTTGGGGTACAGTTCCGCAACCGTCGGAGATGCGTCGGTGTAGGTCACGGTCTGTCCTGCCGAAGCAAGCAGTTCTGCAACCACGAGCGCATCAAGCGAAGTGTGGTAGGAGGAAACGAGGTCGTTCATCACCAGCGAATCAACGTTGGTGCCACGCTCGAGCGCCTGACGGCTGACCGTCTGCTGACCTGCAATCGTCTGCACCGACACGTCCAACTTGGTGTCGTCCATGTTCGTTTCCGAAACTGCGGCACCTTCCGTCTGAACTGCGGTGCTGGAACCAGTGGTCACCTTGCTGATGCTGATGGTCAGACCCTCAGCAGGCAGGGCGTGCTTGCGTGCGACGTTTGCAACAGGGCGACCTGCACGAGCGAACGGGGCGGCGAGTTCGGTGAGGTACTGCGGCACGATGAGTCCAGCAAAGTTTGCGCTGGTCACGTCACGACGCTCAACACGCTCTTCCTGCATGTGCCGAGTAAGACGCTCAGATGCCGCAAAGTCATTGCGGAACTGGGCGGCGTAAGCATCTGCCATGAACGAGTTGCGGTTGCCCTTCTCGTAGGTGCGTGCTTCCTTCTTGACGCTCGTGTTCACAGCAAGTCCAGCGTTTGCACGGACTTCCTTTGCCTCGGCGGAACGGGCTTCAAGGTCACGATGAGTCTTGATGCTGTCGTCCAGTTCGGCGGCGGAACGAAGTGAGGTTGCGATTGCCTTGTCCTCGTCTGCGGTCAGGTCACGTCCTTCTGCCTCGGCGGCATCAACGACTGCCTGAGCCTCAGCGAGAAAAGCGTTGCGCTTCTCAATGAGTTTCTCTGACATTGCCATTTGGGTTTCTCCCTTTGTAGTGGCGGTTGGTGTTTGCTTTGACAAGTGAAGTTGCTAGTGCCGTGTGGCGGCTAGTTTTCGGCTTGTGCCTGTCGCAACTGAATCTGACGCTTGCGCAACTGAATCGGTGCTACGGCAGGAACGGTATCAGCCTGCGTGCTGTTTCTGTTGCGCAACTCTGCCACAGTTTCTTCATAGGCAGGGTACGTCACAACGGACACGTCATACAGACGAACCTCTTTGAGTTCACGGGTGCGCTTGTCGTCACTCCATGAATCCTTGACCGTCTGGAAGGCGAACGACATTTGTGACAAGTCGCCACGACGCAGTGCGCTCATTACCTTTGCGGCATCAGGATTGTTTTCGTCCAGCATGGCTTCAATGCGCAAACCAATCTCGTCCTCAGAAAGAGAAAGCGTGCCTGAACGGGTGCGTGCAAGCGGCACGCCTTCATGGTCAATCAACAACCGAACATCTGCACCATCTTTGATGGTTTTTGTAAATGCGCCACGACGGACAAACTCTGTCCACGGCAACGGTTCGGACGGCGAATCAAACACGGCGGCATAACCAACAAGCGTTTTGCCATCTGGGGCGGCACGCAGTTCCAAGTTGCTGTACGCAACGCACCGATTGGCACGGTTTTCAACAACCCAACCAGTTGTGCGGCTGTCCATTTCCATGTCGCCCATCATCACGTCATCATCAGATGCCATGTCATCTTCTGCTTCCACAGAATCATCTTCCATCGGTTCCCACCTGTCGCAGTAGTGCGCCGCATCAACAGACTCATTGAACGCACTGCACATGTTGGATTCGGAATCAAAGTATTCACAGTTGCCGCAGTTGCGACCTTCTGGAACGTCCTCACTGTCGGCAGGACGATAACTCGGTGGCAACTGCCTCGCCTCGTCGTTTTCTTTCTGTGCGTCCAACTGACTCACCACCTGTTCTGCATAGTTCATTGTTCGTCTTGCGCCTTCTTTGGTGCCGTCGCTACCCCACAACAAATGCGCCACAAGTCCTGCTGTTATTTCATCGCCTTGGATTGCGTCCAAGTCTGACAGGTGACGTGCTATCCACGGGGCAATCTTGCGCCACTTCTCCTCTGTCACTGTTCCTGCCGCCATTTTGCGTGCGTCCTCTACCGTCTGACGCACAATGCCGTCACCCGATAATCCTTCCTCGTGATACTGCAAGCCACGCCGTGCGGCATCTCGCATGTATTGCGGCGGTGAAAGGTCAACTGCGGCACGAATCTCGCCAAGCGGTTCCATGTCCTCGCCGAGTGATGCGGCAATCATGTAGTCAATGGCATCTTGTTTGTTTGTGTAACAACTAAGCAGTTCGGTTGAACCATCAGCGTTTTGTTTGACCATTGCCCAACCGTCGCAACCAGTTTCGTTGTTGGAGATTCCGTACGGCATCAGTCCACACTCGGTGTCATTACTCGGATTTCCTCGGTGCCCGATGCGGTGATTGCATACAAAGTTTCCTTTGCAGGCAAAAACATCTCAAATGGAACAGCGTTTTTTTCGGTCAGCAATCCGTTTGCGGCTGTTACGTCCGCACCGCCAAGATAAACGACACCAGCGCCAATGGCGTGAATGTAAACAGTCCGATTGATGTTGTCGGCTGGCACAACCAACACTCGTGTTGTGGATACGGAATAACTTGCGGTGTTCATTGTGGTGGTTCTCCATCTGTTCCGAGGAACGGCAAGTCTGGCGTTCCTGCCATTGGCGCACCCGGCAGGTTCAGCACAAACTTGTCGCCACCATCAAACGGTTCACGTCCTTCAATGTGGCGTGCTTCATTCGGTGTCAACATGCCTGATGCAATCTGTGTTTGTGCGGCACGCACACGAGTGGACAAGTCGGCACGCATGAACTCATCAGCGTTGAAACGCACCTGTTGTGCTGGCGGCATCAAATCGGACAAAGCATCTTCCAGTCGCCGCATCCACGGCAACAGCGTGTGACGTACAAACTGAATGCCTGCGGATTCAACGTTCTGGTATGTCTGTGAATCTCCGCCAGTTCCATTCATCATGTGCAACGGGATTCGGTAAAAGCGTGCAATCTCTCGGACAATCTGCTCACGGTGTGCCATTGTGTCCATGTCGGCGGCAGACGCAGTGATTGCTTTCCACTTCAATCCGCCAGTCAACACGGCAGGGCGACGGCGTTTGTAGTGCGTGTCAATCCATGTGTCACGCAACACTTGTGCTTGTTCCACGGTCAACTGTTGGTCGGTTTCCAAAACAGAGCCAGGTGTGCCACCGTCTCCGTACCACGCCGAAAGGAATCTGTTGATTGAAATGTCCGTGCCGATGATGTTGCGCAACACGTCAATGGGAGACAGCGAACGTGCTTGGTCAGGCAACATCACCCAGTTGAGTTGGCGGATTGTGTCTGCGCCGTATTCTTCTCGCCCGATTTTGTAGATGCGTGTGCCGTCTGGCTCAACACGGACAACAACTTTGGACGGGTGAATGTTGCGCAGTTCTGACGGATACAACCCTGAGCGTGGACACCACCAAAAGGCTGTGCCGTGTATCGCCATTGTGATGACTGTTTGTTGTATGAAGTCAAACATCATTTGGTCATCGTTCGGACGAATGAACACAGGCGGACGTGGCAGTTTCTCCCAGCGTCCTTTCACGTCTCGGTATGGGTCAAGCGGCATTGTGCCTACTGAATCACCAAGCAACGTGACGGCGGCGGCAACAGCAGATGAAGTGAAGGCAGTGAACTCGTCAACAATCTCGCCTGAGTAGTTGCCGAAAATGGGGCGTGCCGTCAACTGGTTTGGGTCAATGGACGTTGGTAGCCCACGACGTTCAGGACGAAACAGGCTCACGAGTTCGCCTCACAGGCAACAACAATCAACGTTCCTGCGGTGATGAGCGCAACTTCAATGCTGTACATACCGACTCCCACGCATGCAATGATTCCGCCGATGACTTCCAAAAACATGATGAGGCGTTGTTTCATTGCGTCACCATACCGAGGCAATCGTAGGCGTTGGCGTACTGATTGAGCGACGTGTTGCTCTGTCCAGCGCCATGCACATTGCAATGGCGGCATCAATCTTGCGACGTGACTTGCCTTTGGAAAGTCGCCAGCCGTTTTCGGTCATGCGTTGTGCGGCTGACAACACTTGGTCGGTGAACATTGGTGAACCATCGTGAACAACTCTGGATTGCACGATGAGGTCATACGCAGTGCCGCACGCTGGAATCATTCGTTGTGATGATTGTGGAAACTCAATCATTGGCAGTCCGTCGTCCATCAGTGCCTCGGCACTTCTTTGGAAAAACGCTGGGTCATAAGCAAACTCCTTGACGTTGTAGTTGCGGTGCAGTTCTCGCAGGTGTGCTTCAACATCAGCAATGTCAATGCCTTCCATGTCTGGGTGCCAAATCTTTGCTTGTGTGTGGAATCGTCCATCAGGTTTTCCTTGTACGAGAACAATGGCGATGCTGTCGTGTTTCAACGCCATGTCAATACCAACGTAGCACTCATCAGTGGTGTTGATGTTGGTTTGTTCCACCAATCGTTCCCATGCACCAACTGGCAACCACGATTCTTGGGAACGCACCCACTGATTCAATCTGAAACGGCGGAAAGACATTTCGCTGGTCTGACGTGAGGACACTTCCATGTCCTCAACATCAAGCAAGCCGAGTGGCAGGTTCGGGTTGGCTTTCTTCCATGCTTTGCGGTCATCAATCTTGCAATCAGGCGGTGCTTCCCACCAATAGAAACCAAACGCATCATCAACAATCTCGTTGGCGGCGACGGACTTGCCGTAGTTGTACAACTGTCCTGCAAGCGTGTCCAAGTCAAAACCAGCAGTGGTGATGCCGATGGTGATTGGGTCAACTCGTGCGCCTGAACCGAGCGTCAATGCGTCCCACAAATCGCTGTTCCGTTGGACGTGCAACTCGTCAAACACAACCATTGATGGGTTCAAGCCCTGTTGCAACTTGCCGTCGCTGGACAACACACGATACACGGCACCAAATCGGGGAACTTCAATGGCATCTCGGTACACCTTGCATTCCGCCGACAACATCGGTGATTGGACAATCTGTTGCTTGGCTTCATTGAACACAATGCGTGCTTGTTGCCTGTCGCCTGCGGCGGAATACACCTCGGCACCTGCTTCACCTGCAAATAGACCATACAAGGCAACAGCAGAACCTAATAGTGACTTCCCTTGTTTGCGTGGCAAACCAATGTACGCACGGCGGAAGCGCAACTTGCCATCATCACGCCGTTCCAACAACGCACCGAGTAGCCACTGTTGCCACTCCGTGAACTCGAGCGGATTACCTGCACGAGTGCCTTTCGTTACTGTCAACCATTGTTCTGCAAAGTCAGCAACCAAATCACCGTCACTCAAACTGTGACGACGAGGAACAAAGAATGTAGGTTGCCACGCCTTCTTAGGCAGTAGTGCGCTTCGCTGCGACACGGTCACGGAACTCCTGCAATCCATCAGTACGCACGCCAGTCACACCAAGTCTGGCACGGTCAGTCGGTGTGAAACCAAGTTGCGCCAAGTTCTGTGCAATCTGCTTTTCCAACATGCGCAAAGCGGCACGCTCACGCCATTCCAGACCAGTGCGAAACATCTTGTCACGCAACAACGTCCGTTCATCGGTCTGCTCACAAACAAGCATCACCAGTTCCGAATCCGTCTCGGCTTTTATCCACGGCGAACCGCTTTCCCAAATCATGTTCCACAACTGCCGACCAGCACCAACGCCACCTGAGCGAGTGGTCATCAACGGACGGTGTGGTTCAGGAATCTCGGTGACCGCCTGTGGCAACGGTGTAACGGCAGTCAACGGCGGCAACTTCCTTTGCCCAGGATTACCAAGGCGGATTTTCTGTTCCACTGGCTTTGGTTTCCGTCCGACTTGCGCCATGCCACCACGGTAGCACCCAAACATCGGCAACGTTTGTACACACGCCGCTTGTGGCAACGCATCAGCAAACCTGTTTCACAAATCGTGTTCATTTCGCAGGGACACACGCTTGGACGGCACAGGGGTGACCAAACCTTGCGCCATGGAAAAATCCGATAAGTCCGTGCGTGTCCGATGCGTGCCAGCCGTCGTGGTTCGTCGCCTGTTGGGTGGGACGTGTTGGGGGGTGGGTGTAGTGCGTGCGTGTGTCTGGCGTGATTGTGGCGTGTCTGTCATCAATCAATGTTGTTTGTTTCCTCGGCGGCTGTTGCATGACCTGTGTGCAGGGGCTAGGGGTGACTGTGGGTTGCCTGCGTCTATGTGGTCGGCTGTCCACGGGTCATTGATGCGTGCGCCTTCGCCGCAAATCCAGCAGGTTGTGGCGGCATCACGGACTGCCTTTGCCCTCTTGCGGTAGTCGCCTGCGTAGTGTGGACGGTTGCGTTGTGCGGTGCGCCGTGTGTTCAGTTGTGTTTGGCATTTCTGGCATCTTGCGCCGTGTGTCGTGGGTGTTCCGCATGTGAGGCAGATACGGGGTGGCTGTGCCATGTGTGTGTCCTTTTTTGGCAACTGCACGCCCCTTTTTTTTCGGTGGGTCGTGCGGTCTTTTTTGGCGGTGGGATACCCCCCCGTCATTTTTTTTGGTGACGGTTGGCAAATGCCACTGATGCGTCACCGATTGTGGCGGCGAGGTCGTGGTCGCCGTATTCAACGAGGCAGTGTGCGAGGTCGTCAAAGGCTTCCAGCATTGTTTGTTGTGCGTATTGTGCCACGTCTGGTTCGTTCATGCGGTCTGATGCTTCAACGCTTATCATCAACGCACGTTTGACGGCGTTGTGCATCTCCTCAAAGTCCATCAGTGACCTTGATTGGGTAGAAGTCGGCGTGCTGTGGCTGATGGTTCGCCAACGTACTTGAATGATGCGGTCACTCTGCCTCGTGATGAAGTGAGGTCACGTCCAACGGTGCTTGTTTTGCCTTGTGCCTGTACTCGTGATGGTTTGCGAACCATTGCCCAGTTGGGATTGTGATTGAGTCCGTTGATTGCGGCAGGGTGGCTGCTGGTTATGTACATTTGTTTGCCGTCTGCCACATACGCTGATGCCACCGTGTTCATCACATGTGTCCCGATGCCTATGCCCTGATAGTCAGGCAGAATCACAATGCGTGCAATGCGTCGGGCGTTCTTCACTTTTGGGTGTGGCATTGCCATGATGGTGCAGATTGCGGCTGGCTGGTCGTCCACAAATGCCACATACGCCGTCCATGACGTGACGTTGCTGTGGTCTAGATAGTGATGACGTGCGAATAACTGCCAAGCGGAACGATGACACCGTTTGATTGTGATGTTGATTGGCGGTCGCCGAAGTGACTCCCATCGGAAGGTGCCAGTGGCAGGCTCGTATGTCCAATCAGGTGTCAACCATTCGGCAATGTCGTAATGGCAGGACACGGCAACAAACTTTTGTCCGTTGCGTCGGACGGTCTTGGCGAGTGCTGTGGAACCAATCTTTGCCACAGTTCTATCAACAACGCTGGTGAACTCGTCCACAACGACCATCTCAGGGTTCTCAGCCAACAGACGTGCCATTGATACACGGAACTGCTCACCATTGGACAGTGTGTGGAACGGTCGCAACCATGCAGGCGGTGACGAGAACCCGACAGACGACAACAGAAGTGCCACGTCCTTCACACTCATCTTGGTTGGGAAAGCGTCAATGACTGCCTTGTTGATGTCCCATTCCATTTTCGGGTCAACGAGGTCGCCAAAGTGTTTGCGTGCAATGGTGGACTTGCCACTGCCTGATGCACCGACAATCAAACCGATGTTCCACGGGCGGCTGGATAGGTCAGGCAGATTGTCAATGATTGTTGTTTGTGCCGTTTTGGCGGCAGGAATGTCAAACATCGCTTCCATCTGAATCACTTTTGGCGTGCGTTCCACGCCACTTTTGAGAATCAGGTTGCTCATACGACGATTGCCCGAACCTTCAAGCCTTCAAGACTCAACTTTTCCAGCAACATTGTCTGTTGGTATTCGTTCTCGCACTCAATGACCACCTCAAACTTCTCACCAAAGTCCACAGGGTCACCGCTTGGGTCAACGCCGTGTGTGCCTGCAAAGTCTTTTGGTGCGAGGTCGTCCAGCAAGTTCTGCAAGTCCTCTGGCTCAAACAACGTGCCTTCCAAACCTGCGCCTTCGGCAAGTTCGGTCAACAGTTCTGCCAATGCGTTGTCATCGTATGAGGCAAGGTCGTTCGCTCGGTTATCTGCCAACAGAATCCTCAATGCTTGTTCGTTGTCGCAATCAACGTATGTCACGGCAATCTTGTCCCAACCAAGTGCCTTTGCGGCTTGATAGGTGTGATTGCCTGCCAGTATGTGTCCTGTTTCTTTCTGCACCACAATGGGTCGGTATTGACCGTGTGCTTCCAAACTGGTCACGATTGCCCCCACGTCGCCTTGTCGGACGTTGCGTGGGTGCGGCGTGAGATTGGCAAGTGGTTGTGCGAGTCGGGCTATTTCTGCCCTGATGTTATGTGCCACGGCATCTCCTGTGTTCGCTATTCACTGCGAGAGTAGCACCCTGCGCAACAGTTGCCGTACATGGCAAAAGCCGCCCCACCCGATTGAGTGAGACGGCTTTGCCTTTGTCCGTTGGCAGGTTAGTTGTATTCCTTGGTGAGATTCCAAATCATGTAGTACAGAACAGGAAACAGCATCACTGCTATTTCGGGTGCTGGCATCGGGTCTGTGCCTTCCAATCCACCGATTGACACCAGAACGACGGCGGCAATCAGGAACGTGAACTGGATTTTGGCACGTTTCCATTTCCTTCCATCAACAACTCGCATACATACTCCTGTTCATTGGCAGTTGGTGCATCACATTATGCAAGGCGTTTGTGGTCACGTTCGGCAATACCAGTGTCCAACCGATTCGGGTCACGGGGTTCATGTCGTATGGCAATGACCTGTCCTCGTGCGGATACGGAAAGTCCTGTGCGTAACACAACACGAGTGTGTGCCTCAACATGTCTTGCGGCATGTGTTGCACCATCTCGTCCATAAACACAGCGAGTTGGTGTGCGTTGCCACGATTGTTGACCGCCACACAGAAGTGATGTTGTGATTCCAGTTGGTTGACGTGTTCGTAATCCCAGTTCACTTCGCTGTCTGATGCGCTGACTGCGTGCATGAAGTGGTCAAACCACGACACACGAAACGGTTGTGCCAGTGTCGCTCGGTACGGCGTGTCCAATACGACATGCAGTTGCTCAATCCGTGCCATGTTGTGTCTCCTTCTTTGTGGTGTGAATGTGGTCGGCAACCGACTTGCGTGACCGTCCGACTGCGGCGGCAATGTCTGCGAGTGCCATGCCTTGTTCACGCAACTCAAACACCTTCCGATGGTCGGCGGTTGTCCACCTCTTGCCACTCTTTTTTGCCTTGACACGAGTGCGCTGTTTTTTGGCTGGTGTCATGACTGGTGTTTCTGCCTTGACAACTGGAACTGTTGTTGTCGTTGTGTTGTTTGTGACGGTGAACCAGCCCTGTGCAGGGTGATTTGGTTCGTCGGCGGCAATGACGAGTGCCTTGCTGGACATGTCCAACACGGTGATTTCCTCATCAATGAATGGCACGATTCCGTCCAATGCGTCAAACGTGCCTGTGCCGTAGTCGGGTATTGCGACGATGAGGCGAACCTCAAACAGTCGGTGGTCGGTCATTGGTACTTTCCTCATTGCCTGTCTCCTTTGGTTGTGGTGTTGAGAGTGAATGGCGGCGCAACAAACAATGTGTTGGCAACTCGCCATGCGTTGTGTGAGTTGTTCCATGTTGCGTCAGGGAACAGTGCCAACAGTTGTGTTGTTGTCATTCCTATTTCCTGCATCACAACAATGTTTCGTTGTGTCGGGTGTATCTGCATTGTTTCTGTCTCCTTGTCGTGGGGTGATGCAGGGCGGTGACGTTGTGCCACCGCCCTGCGTCGGTCAGCGGCGTGCGTACTTGCTTGCCTTTGAGTAGTCATGGTCAAACAACGAGGACGTTGCGTAGTCACGCCAAGTCGGCTTGGGCGGCATCGGCACTGTCAACATGTCGGTCAGGATTCCGTGTTGCACCTTGACGTAGGTGCCTTCCTCCATCTCGTGCATGTACTCCAACTGCATGTCGCACCGCTTGGCAGTCTCCACAAGGATTGCCGTTGTTGATGCAAACACGATTGAACCCATTGCCGTTTGCCCGAACACCAGCGGCGAACTGGTGAGACGTGCGGCATGCAACGTCTCGGACGTGTCGTATGAGTCCAGCCACAGGAGTGCGGCGTTGCCACGAATCTGTGCCAGTCGGTCAGTCAGTGACATTTCCGATGGGGCGTGTGCGATGAACGCAAATGCCGCTTCCGAGTCCACTTGTGCGCACCGCTTGTAGTCCACGCAACGTGCCAACAATGCGTCATCGTTTGCAACGTGTCCGTTGTGAACGCCGATGATGCCTCCAACGTCAATCGGGTGGTTGTTGTCGTTGTTGGTCGGACTGCCCTGCGTTGCCCAACGAGTGTGAACAATGCCCGTGTTGCCCACGTCGTTGCCGAGTGAACGTGCCAACACTTCTCCTGCAACGTTGGACTTGTTGACCCAAGTGTTGCCGTTGTCGTGCCACGCCACGCCTGATGCGTCAGTGCCTCGTGCCTGCAAGAGTCGGGCGAGGACTCGTGCCACTTTGGCTGGACTGACCTCGTTGTTGATGATTTGGAATGCGCCGATGCCACACATGATGTTGTGTCCTTTCTTGTTGTGTTGGTTGGGTCAGACGTTGGTGGAACGTGAGTTGGACGGAACGTTGCCTGCACGGTTGCGCAGGAAGTCGGCGGCATCTGCGGCGAGTACGCCCATGCCTTCCAACTTGGCGACGAGTGACACGCAGGCGGCACGACGGCTCTCCACTGGCAGTGCGTAGCCACTGTCCGTGTAACGCTGGTGGTGGTCAGTGAAGTGACCCAACTCCGATTCCACAATGTTGTCGTACAGGGGGCGAGTCATGCCTTCCGCATCGTTGATGACGGCGGCGATGAAGGCGAGGTGCAGGGCAATCCATGCCGTTGCGTTCTTGCCGTTCAGTGACCCGTGGTGGAGACGGAACTCAAACGTGCCGTACTTGTAGAAGGAGTTGATGTTGAGGGCGTGGTAGCGGTCAGTCTGTCGGCTGATGGTGCGCACGTCAGATGATGTTGCCCACATTGTTGCGAGACGGTCGGCATTGTCAATGGTGCGGCGCTTTGCCCAACGCTGATTGTCCACACGGCGTTCCGTCAACAGTGCGTCCCATGCTGGCTGGAATCGCTGATGCGCCTTGATGAGATTTGCCTGCTGTTCCTGCGTCAGTGAATCCACGCCAATGTGAATGTGCATGCCACAGGACACGTTGACTCGTGCGCCTGCATCACGGAGAACTTTCATCACGGAACGAATCTCATTGAGTCCGTCATTGCCACGCAGGGGCGGCGAAACAACTTCGCAAGAACCCGAACGTGAGGACAACGAACCATCGGTGACGACCTTCCATGTGCGCATCACGTCGTGTGTGTAGCCGTTGTTTGCGCATGCGTACCCGTTGTCCGTCAATGCACGGGCGGCACGGTACGTGTCCAACCCGATGCACTCAATCTCAATGCCGAACGTCAGTGACGAAAGTGTGGTGAATCCCTGCAACTCATCAACAGTGATTGTGCGAGTTGTGCGACCCGTGCGGAACGAAACGGCACGTCCTGCTGGAATCTCCGACTCACGTCCAAGTTGCATCAGTCCGTTGATGACGGCACGGCGAGCGGCACCTGCGTGTGCGTAGTTCATCAGTTGGGCGATGGACTCGTATGTGTGTCCTGCATCTCGCAGTGACACGGCTTCCGTGTATCGGGTGTTGGGTGTGTTGGGCATTGTCTGTCTCCTTGTTCTGTGACTCGGCTTGTCCTCGTCAACAACAGACATTG
>Ga0315904_10002059_pt1 | contig 31387 bp, 41 predicted proteins | sample LakEriMetagenome_6_FD_203529 | JGI IMG/M metagenome (GOLD analysis project Ga0315904, IMG submission 203529) | Freshwater fungal communities from buoy surface, Lake Erie, Ohio, United States - Buoy 12 MA120 | ecosystem: Environmental > Aquatic > Freshwater > Lake | place: USA: Lake Erie, Ohio...
TAATGTTGCCATTTTTTTTATCCTTTTTAGTCGAGCCCGTTAAGGCGTCTGCGTAAGTTTTCGCGAAGATCCCGTATGCCTAATCGAGGGGAGCCACTGCCTACGCTGCCCGATACGGCTCTGGATGCGGCCTTAGCCTTTTTTACTGTCTGAGTCTGCGTCTTTATTTGTGTGGCCGCCTCGAGTTTCCCCGCCAAGCTGCTGAACACTGGATCGCCTTTGACAACGTAGTTGTAGGCTGTCTCAAGAATCTCCTGAGGGGAGCCCGCCTGCTGTTGTGTCAAAGCCGACACTATCGGAGCCATCTTTTCCTCTAGTTGCGCCGCCGTTTGTGCGTCGGTCGCAGTGAAGAGGGGTTTGCTCTGCATGAATGACTGTACGGTGGCGAGATTCTGCTGCGCAACATAATTTTGTTGCTGCTCGTTTATCATCGCCTGAATTTTTGATTCCGCTACTCTTTCGGCCTCCTCCCTTGTTAGGTATTCCGGTGTCTCCGGTTCCGGTGGATAGTATCCCTCAAGCTGCCCCTGGCTTGCCGCATACAGGTCATCGATCCTCAAGCCGTACCCGTCCAGCCACTCAAGAGCGGTCTGAATGGGGTTGTCTTTCATCGCAAGATCCCACTCGATAGATCGTTCGGTAAGCTTTTCCGGTGTAAGCCCAAGCTCTTGGTATTCCTTCTCGTGTTTCTGATACACCTTGTGGACGCCCTCCGTTTCGGCTCGCATCCGGTCGACCTCGGCTCGTTTGCGGTCATATTCCGCCTGGGTTTCGAACGCCCGTCGACTCAAGTATGCTTGAAGGACATGCGCATTTTCCGCCGTGGGATTGAGGAACGCTTCCCGCTCCGCCTTGTTCATATCGCGAGGAGGAGCAACCGCCCTGGGTACGTTTGCGATTTCCTCGCCGGCCTGCGCTTCCGTTTGTTGCGATTCTGTCTCGATTTCCCGTTCGACTGTTGCCCTAGTCGGTTCGACTGAAGTGTCGGCCTTTTGCGCCTGCAATTCGTCGCCCATGTCGAAGCTCTTTTCTAGCGCTCCTCGAATGTTAAGCGTTGACTCGTGCCCATTGGATTCCGTTTCGACTGTGTTCTCATCCATTGTATCTGTCCCTTATTTGTTGGTTTATACGATTGATCAACGCCTTTTCGCGCTCTGCTTCCCGCTTTTCGGGAGAGTAGCCTCGATCATAAGCGTCACCGACCTCGATGACTCCGGCCGCCTTGTATGCCGCCCGAAGCTTCGATTTGCTTGTATATATTTCCCTGGGGTTTAGCGGGTTCTTAGTAGGTGGCATCTCGTCGCGAATGTACCCGTGCGCTATATCCGCCGGTACTCTCACCTGTACTTCTTCGACCGGCACGACTTTGCATTGTACCGAACACCACTGAAACAGTTTGTGCTTTTCCATATCAATCCAACAAAGACATCAACAAAAGAACTTTCAATTTTCGCTTTTTAATTTCCTCTTTGCTTAAACCTTTATCCTTTGCGCTTTCCACTGACACCATCGCCCGCAAGGTTTCTGTGATGGTTTCGTCAATGCTCTTTCGCTTGCGCTTTTGCTTACCCTCCGCCGCATAACGTTCCCGCAATATCTGCGCCGCTATCTTTTCCTCTTCAGCAAGTTGCTTTCGGCGATACCTCTTGGCCTTGTGTAGTATGTCGGATAGGTCCAGCGGTGGACCAATCAATCGAGGGAACGGTATCACGGTCTCGCTCGCCCGCCTGATACATTGGATCACCTGTACCGGCTGCGAAATGGTTGGCAACGGTATAACGGTGCTGACTACCCACGGTAAGCATATAATGGTCGCTGTTGTCGTTTGCGTTATCGTCGGCAAATAGAACGTTGTCGGAAAGCTGGAGAAGACGGCCTGAATTGTTTGAACTGGCTGAGTAATAGTCGGAAGGCTAATTGAGTAGCCTGACGGCAAAAACACCGCTTCGACAACTTGCTCGTCTACGGATAATGGGACGGTCGGCAACTGATCGCGAGTCGCTGCGTTGCCGTACTCCCAGTTTAAGAATCCGTCCCACTCTGATCCATAACTCATGAAAAGCCCACGCTGATAAATGAGTTGGTCGCTGCCGTTGTTGAATAATTGACACAAACGACCCACGAGTCGATAGATCCGGATGTCGGTGTCGCTGGCTGTAAAACTGTAAACCGTGCGCCACTGCCGACGATAGTGTCGTACACCGATGCGCCTTGTACGACGTCCTGACCATGCGACAACAGCTCCATCATATAAACGTATGTGGTGCCGCTAGTGCTCGATGCCGTATTAACCACGATATCCGTGATATCCTGAACTGCCGATCCCTGGTCCTCTAGCCGTAAGAAAAAGCACGATCCTATAACGGCGCTGGCTGGTAGCGTTGTAACAAGCGTTCCCGTTGTAGGTGTACCATCTGCCGCAACGTAATCGACCGTGAACGATGGAGCCGTTCCGATAGGAGCTGCCAACATGATAAACGGGATGTATGCAACGGCTGCGTTGCTCTGTCCCATAACGGTACGCAAAAGAGGAAGCGTCCCAGCGGTGCGGGTAAAACGACTGCCCGTTAAATTGAAATCGCAGTAACCCACCTCATAGATGCGAGCAATTCCACCACCTGTCCCGCCGACGTTGGCGTATTCCAAGGACTGATTAAGTTGATCCTCTGATCCACAAAAGTTGATATCCTCTTGTGTGCTGCCAAAGGTTCCCGTTGCGAGGGGTAGGATTTGAAACGAGATATTGCCGCTGGTGCTGTTGGCTGCCGTTGTGTTGGAGGATGTAACGGTTGTTCCGATGTTATAAACACCGCCGTATTCTGCAAGGTTTTGAATGATCTGATTTATGCTCATACAGGCTCAGGCACTAACCCCAAGTTTATTACCGCCGCTCCCGCCGCTGTCGTAAAAAAACGATACGCTGCAATCGTTTCCGTCGGCTCAATCAAATACGGCACCATCGTTTGACGGAAAAAGCTCATGTCCCACTGTGTTTTATTTTGTAATCCAATGTACAACGGCAAAAGCCCGTATACTTTCACCGTACCCGTTGGAGATCCCGTTGCTGTAATGGTGATATCGGTTACGTCTCGAACGCCTTTGCTTCCGCCTGGTGCGGTTGGTTGAAACATAAACGCAGTGTTTGCGTCCATCGTTGGCTCAAGTTGAATTGAGTTTGTAATTGCCGTTGCGCCGCCCTGGTCTGTATATTCGATGTCCAAAGTACCGCCACCGCCGGAGCCGTTGCTTGAAACACACTGAGTATCGCATACGATCATGGTGAGACCGCTTGCCGTTTGTATTGATGCGCCTTTTACGTCTTTTGTTGGCATTGTAACGCCATCGACAAAAGTTGACGCCAAATCCAGCTCGCCCAATAGGTACTCTAACGCTATGACATTAACGCCGACGGTATCGGTTGTAATCATGCTGCAATTTGTCGCAACAAACCCTTCGACATCCGTTCCAACCGACGGAACTGTAATTGCTATCGGAAAGCGTTGTGCAATCGTAACCGCTGCCGCTGGAACGGTGCTAGTCGATGACACCTCTGCATACACCGTACGATAAAAAGACCCGTAGTTGGCATCGGCTGCTATCGCCTTGTCAATCGTAGCGCTCTGGAAAGTAAAGTTGCTGCCCACTAGGTTACTCCTACAAGATTTGCTGACCCGATAATGGTCGTACCAGTGTTATTAAACGCCACAAGCAAAATCAATTCGCCACCCGCTAACGGGACCGGAGCCGGTTTCTGAGTTAAAAAGTTGACTTGCGCTCCCGCTCCTGTTGATTGCGTCGACTGATTCATCATGCAGATTGGCACGACTCCGCCAACTAACATCGTCCCTGTGTATGTCCCTGCGCCTGTAAAACGCATATCGGTTACGTCTTGAACGCCGTAGTCCCCTGCGTTTAAGGGAATGAATCCGCTTGATCCTAACGGGACTGGAGTGCTTTTGAGCGTAACGGCTGGCGACCATGTGGCTGCGTTGCCGTCTTGATCAATGTATTCGACCTCCATTGTGTTAGCGGTACCAGCGGTTAGGCTGTAAGCCGTATAGCCAAAAAGACTGCCGTATATTTGGCGGGAGGTGTCGCCTTCTGTTACAGTCGGCATTCCCGAAAAGGTTGTGAGAGTTGACGTATCAAAATCGTACTGAGCCAACAAGACAATCTTTGCGACCAAGATCGGCGTGTTGTTACTGCTACGGGTTTCGATATTGCTTAATCGGTACTCCGTAACCCCGACCGGAAACGGGTCGATTGCTCCTCCAATTAGCGTTTGTGCCTGTAATAATTGACCTGCATAGATGTCACTGGCTCCGCTGTCCACTTGTGAAATGAAGTGCGCCTGCTGAATATAACCCGCTGCCGTCTGTGTAATGTAATCGCCAAAACTAAGGAGCGCCACGAACGACCTCCGTCAAAGATGCTGGGTTTAGGTTCGCTGCAAAAGTATGCTCCTTCGTGCAGGTTACCAACTCCCGTTCATCGTCCCAGGTTACATGCACTACCTCCTCGCAGATGGGACATTTCACAAGCCGATAAAACGTTTTTAACGGTTGTGGAGGTATCGCCTGACTTGGTCGTGCTGGTGGCTTGCCGAACATGATTAAAGCGAGAATATACCCGTTGGGTCAAACTGGATTTGAATATTGCCGCCGTTTGGTGTGACGTTAATTGGACCGCCGACGACCGTATCCATATACATTATCAACGGCGAGGTCGCCGCAAATCCCGTATCCTTGTATATAATTAAAGCCTCAATCGTGTTACCGGTTACGCTGGTGAACGTGACATCGGCTGCGTCGAATAGTCCGTTGGTCACGGTCTTGCTTCCCAATAGCTGCGTTGTACCTACCAACGCCGACGACGCTGCCGACCAAAACTCGTGCGTTGCGCTGTAGGCGTATGTGCCTGTGTCAATCAATGCGATACGTATGTTATCGGTGGCGAGGTCGATAGGCGTGCCGGTTGATATAGTCGACGCTCCTATAAGCTTCTGGAGGAACTTTGGATACAATACGTTTGACATGTCTTACTCCTCAGTGATTTCAATTCCGACCGGATTGCCGGTCTCGTCGCTGATAATTTTCCCGACCTTTCGACCGGCTGGCTTCGGCGCAGCAACCGGCGTTTCCTGCATCGTCCTTAGCGCAATTCGGATGCGTTCAAGCTCCTGCTCGTCCGCCAACCGTCGTTCCTCAAGCATCTTTTCCGACTCGGCCAACCGTGTTGCCATGCGCTCTAACTCAAGCCGTTGCAAGTCGAGGATATTGTTTACGCGATTGTTTTCCTTTGTGATTTCCTGCTTCGACATTTCGTTGTCGCTCTGTGCCTGTATACGCATCATCTCAACTTGTAATTGAGCGTTCTTCAATTCCAGCTCCTTGTTTTTGAGGAGCAGGCTTTCCTGGTCGAAGTACGCCTTGTTTTGCATCTCTTGAGACCGTAGTTGCGCATCCATCGACGCAATCTGTAAGTTGGCCTGTATCTGTTCGATGTTCGGATCCGGAGGTGGTTCCTGCTGTGCGGCCGCTGCCTCCCGTGCTTCCGTGATTTTGGTAATGGTAGCCAGTGCCGACTGGAACATACCGTCCAACTCTTCGCCGCCCTTGTATCGACGTACGACGTTCTGAAGGAGCGCCATCGAGAAATTAGCGAGGGGAGGATACTGCTCAATCATGCCCGACATCTGTTGAAAGAACGAACTCACCGATTCGATCATTTCAAGCCCTTCGGCCTTCTCCCGCTGTTGGTCAAGCGCCACCATACTATCGGAAGATACCTCGATTCGGTATGCCCGCTGCTCGTCGTCGCTGATCACCTCGTATATTTGAGCCTTCACCGACTCGATCATCATTTGCGGATCTGGTGGAGGCATGTTCGGATCGTCGCTTGGCTCCGGCTCCGGAATCATTGGACCGATAAGAGCGTCGGCGTCCGCCACGTCCATGATAACCGCCGGATCAAACATTTCGGCTATAATAGCGGAAAGCTTGTTAATGCCGTCCGATACGAACTTTGCGAACTGATTTTGCCGAACAATAAGACCAAGAGAGGACCACGCCGATTCGAGTCGGTTGGCGGTCGCTGTTTTGCTGGGATCGCTGGCGCCCCGAAGTAGGTCCGACACTTTGAGGGTTTCGTATAGCTGCCCCAATGCGTTTGCCCGTGCCTCACCGAGTACCTGCAAAGCGTTAATGAAAGGGGACACGTCAAAGTATTCCACCCCGTTGGCGCCACCGCCACGGCCTTTATAGCTCGGCCAATTCATCACCGGAATGAACTTTAGGTCGCCCTGTAGTAACTGCTCGACCTGCGTGCCCATAGTCGCATCATAAAGCGCATTTGTTCGGATTGCCTCGACGACCGCTGCGATGCGTGTTGTAAGCCGTTCAATCTGTAGAATTTGGTCCTTGCAGTGTACATAATCCGACACCGGAATCACCGAGTCCGGATCGACCGACTGGCTGATTACGCTACACGGGAAAAAGCCCTCAAACTCGACCGGAGGTTCGCCTTCCTGAATAATTGAGCGGTCGCCGTTCTGCTGCATCCAATATACACGCTCGGTCGCCTTGCACCATATCTCAAACACCTCGGCCTTGCCCTCGTATGCTTCGCGGTCCCGCCTCCAGTCGCGTTGTATCGCCTCAGGGAAAGCGTCGTAGCTGAGTTTCTCCGCCGCCTCCACCCCAAAGATTTTGCGTGCTGCCGCCTTGTCAAGGAACGCCCGACGTGCCACCCATTCAATTTCGCTTTCGTTGCGAGCGTCGTTGGTAAGAAAATCATTGTAAGCGACGACCTCAAGAAGTGCTTTCTCGTCGTCCTTCTTCTCGACCTGTATGCGCACCGTGACGATCTCTGTGCCGTCGGTCGGCTCGATAATTTCGATTCCCTCCTGGGTCACGTCAAAGATCGCCCCGCTCTGGTCTGCAAGATTTCCATCCGGCGTTCTAATCAGAGCAATTTCGGTTACTTCTGTCTCGAACGAGCAGTCGTACCGAGCCCACAATACCGCCCGACCAGTCAAAAGGAACGAAAGCGCCGCATTGTATCCTACGGCGTCAAAATCAAAATATTCGTCCAACGCATATTGAACGTTACGTTCGAGGACCACGGCGCCAAGCTCCGCAGCCATTCCACCGGCTCGCTTCCTTAGTTTCGCCTGTGCCTTCGGTGTGCTGCTGTAGTACGCTGGGAGCAACGTGTTAACACAGTACCACCACACGTTGAGCCGACGTTGGACGTTGTTTAGGTCACGCTCTGCACGATATAGCTTTATGCTTTCCTCGGAGCGGTCAAAGAACTTTTTGTGCCGTTCTTCAGCGAGTTGGATTTCGCTTTTCCAGTAGCGAGGTGTGTACTTTTCGAGGGTTCCGACGGTCTCTGACTTGGCCATTAAAGCTGCGTCCTTGCGTTGTTGCGCCTGACTTGCGCGATATACTCGCCGATCAATATCTTACCATCGCGTGCTGGTTCTACCACTTTTTTATGTTCGCTGTCGAGGAGTCTCTCTTTGCATAGGTATCTGAGCGCATCCGCAACGTGGTCGTCGCCGGTCGTATCAACGTCCTCCGTGCGGGTTAGATCAAACTGCAACGCCGGCAACGAGTCAATCAGATACGGACAAGATGTGGTGACGTATAGCATCGCCGGATTGCTCATCAGCCGTTGTCGTATCTGCGACCATCCGGAGATCCGGTCGTTGTCTGCCCGCTTAAGCGTAGGATGCCCGCCTTCCACCAGTTTTGCGTTGATTTGGTCGGCGATACTTGGCCCGCCGTCGTGTTTGAACATCGCCGGATCGCCCACGCAAATAGGTTTCTCGCCACGACCGGCCGCCGCTACTTTCACGCCCTGGTCGGCGTTCTCGACCTGCTTGCCCCATAGCTCGCGATAGATAACGATTGAGCCTTTGGGATAAGGTACCTCCCGCCCGCTGTCATCCTTGCCCGACGATACCGCTCCCCACACGGCTGCAAACGGCGAAGCATATCCCCAGTCGTACCCGAGATATCGTGGCCAATGCGTCGGAATGGCAAACGGTGCGATGATGTGACGGCTGCCGAACTCGGGAAAATACGCTCCTTGTGTAATCTCAAAGTCACCCTCAAGCCATGCCCGCACCAATTCGGGAGAGCCCACCAGGTGAAGGCGGTCGATGTATCCTGGGTCTTTTTCCAGGAGGATGCGATTATCCTGTACCGTCGATGGGATATACACGTATTTCACTGAGTTGCCAGTCGGTAGTTTCCAGTCGAGCGTCCGCATACCCAACGGTGCCGGTTTGTAAAACACCTCCCGTATCCATCGATGCCCTGGACCGCCTGGGTTAAACGTCAAAATGAGTTGAATAGGTACGCCACCGACCGACCGGAGCGCTCCGAAAAGTTTCCATATTGGCGCAGGGTCCGGATAGTTTCCCGCCTCTTCGACGGCTGCGTTGGTCAAGTTTTGGCCCTGGTATTTTTGAGCGTCGGCGTCGTTCTCCAACGGTCGAAACCGAATGCGGCCGCCCGAAGGAAATACGAACATGCGTTTCTGTTCATACCATTCGGCGCCGACGGGGAGGTATATCTCCCTGGCCCGCTCCATTAGATCATCGGCCTGAGGCATTTCGCGACGGAAAAACACAGCGTTGAAAGGCTTTCCCCACTTGAGCGCCAAAATGCCGAACTTGCCTAATACGCCGTCTGTCTTGCCTCCGCCTCTAGCTCCTCCGTATCCGATCAACGGATGCGGTGCTTTAATGAGAGCGTGTTGGCGACCCCGCTGCGGTGCCCACGCCACCGACTCCGTACTGTTTTTGCCACTCGTCTTCGTCAAGAGGCTCCTCCCTGATCACGCCCTTGTGAGTCACTTCACTAACTGTTTCAATTCGCGACACCTCTCGCCATCCCGCCTGCGTCTTTAAATAGAAGATAATTGCCGCGATATTACCTTGTTTTATAGCGTCCAAAAGTTTACCCGCTACAAATAGCCGTGTTCCCGCTTTCCCCTCCTCTATCTCTTTTGCGCAATACTTATAGAGCGTCGTTTTGCTCATTCCCCAAATTGCGGCCACGTCCTCGGCTGATACTAAACCAGCCGCTCGCTTAATTTTTTCTCGGTCCTCATCGGTCAATACTTTCTTTTTCATAAGCAAAGCACCTCTTGTCGCAATCGATTTACCGCTACTTCACAATATTGTTCTTCTCGCTCAATGCCTATAGCTTTACGGCTCATATCTTTAGCCGCCCTAAGTGTAGTCCCTGAGCCAGCAAACGGGTCTAGTATAGTTTCTACTCTTTTTTTTAACTTCGTATCGGCCTGGTTTATGCACCACTTCATAACGTCTAATGGTTTTTGAGTAGGATGCCACCTCTGTTCGGGACGCTGTTTAATCATTCCATTCCAAAGGTAATCAATACGCCTTACAGCGCCAGGCAGATTTGTCCAAGCCAATTCACAATCAGCAAAATCCCCTGTTTGATGTTTGTCCCAAACTAGCCAACATGTCGACGGGGGCATTGCATAATAATTGCCACCAAATATGATCGACGGGTACTGCGCAAGCTTATTAATGAATTCTTGCTCAATCGCAATATTATCCCAGTTTAACGTGCCATAATCTTTCGCTGCAACGAACTTTCCGCCCTTGCCTTTGCCACCCACGGGACCTCCTCTGTTTTTATTTGCTCCCGCCGCCTCTCCAATGCCATAAGGAGGATCAGTCAAAACCAAGTCAACCGGCTCGAGCGACGGCAATACTTCACGGCAGTCCCCGCAATATAACGTAACATAATCGTCTTGATAGTACGGTTTCAAATCCTTAGTTTATTCCTCCTCCTCCGGCGGCTCAGGTAAATAGCCCCAATATGTTATCTCTTCTGGTAGTATTGCAATCGTCTGCCCAGCTTCGTACCACCTATCATTATCCCAAAAGCCATACAGCACACTTGAAGAAAGTTTTGAGTTTACAAAAAGGACTACAGTATCTTTAGGCGGCATTTCATCTTTAACTGAGTGCCATTTAATAGACTCCCAACTCATTCTTCCTCCTTCGGAGGCTCGGGCAGGGGATTCAATTTCATCCAATGCGTAAATTCAGATAATTTCCATACATCATCTGGGTTATTCATATCCATAACTCCAGTTATTTCTTTGCCATCAATGTAGTTAGTAACCAAGGCTCCTAAAACAAAATCAGGCAGCTCTGTGTTGCACAGCCAAAGCTGCGTTATCCCGTCTTTTCTTTCCGGCAACCTATCCTTCACGCTGATCCACTGCGGTGCTGCTGCCTTGTAGCCAGCGAGAAAAGCTTTAATTACGCCTGGTTCGTCATCTTGACATTCGCCTCCGCAATTCTTGTTTGCATACTCCTCCGCCATCTCTTCAGGTGTTTTAGTCATCGGACCCCGCTTGCGCATCGATAAGAGCGCCGAAGGCTTGCCACGAATACCCGCCGACCTTGCGCAACCGAGCCAAGTCAGATAGCGACATTTTCTTTGCGTGCATCGCCGTTGCTCGATAAGTACTCGGACTTTTCCCCATAAGTTTCGCTAACTTATACTGGGTCACGCCTAAATGTTTCCGCACAATAATCGGGAGGGGTTCACGTCTCATGCAATTATTTTACGTCATGATGCGCTTTTTTGCAATAAGCCCCTTGTAACACCCTTCGGTATTGTGTATTTTCGCAATACGCAATTAAGCGTTATCGGAGATACTTATGAAGCAATCAATCAAGACCCACGCATACAACGAAAAGCGATACGGCCGCCCTTATATCGCACGGATCGCCAACACGGACGGCAAAGTTATCGAATGGGGTATTTGGCTAGGAACGCCTGGCGAGGAAGGGTTACTGGAAATCGACGCCAATGCCGGCGACATTATCATGCACGGACAAAAGGATTTTCGTGGCAATAAAGGTTTCCCCGAGTACGCAATACTTTTGCCCGACGGCTCGTTTGACTACATGACAAAAGCGCAAGCGATCAAAGCGTCACGAGCAGCGCAAACCTCCACTGAAACTGCAACCGTATAAGCAAAGGAAAACACCATGCGCACAAAAATATATCCCGCAACCGCATACCAAGCCGACGAACGTATCGTCGAGGTAACCACAACCGAGTCGGGAACGGCATATTGGAAACACCCTCGAGCGGACTACCCGCACGGAACGTTTTCTGCCTTTTTCGCCACGTTCTCGACATACCGCAAGGCTATCTCAACCGCTCTGGCTCTTGGGTATGCGGTACGAGTCGATCAAGCTTTACAACAAAAAATGTCAAAAACAATAGGAGGAAACAATGAGTAACGCATTAACAACTATCGATTACAGCTCGCAGGAATTGCTGACGACGCTGCGGAATACCGTAGCAGTCGGAGCAACTCCCGCCGAGTTTGAAATGTTCGTTCAATTCTGCAAGTCGACCGGACTGAATCCGTTTAAAAAGGAAATCTGGTTTATCAAGGACCAGCGCTCCGGTCGCCTGCAAATGATGACCGGCATTAACGGTTTCTGGACGTTGGCCAACTCTTTTCCCGAGTTTGACGGAGCCGAGACCGGCATGATTTCGGCTACCGGCGAGTGGGTCAAGAGCGTGCCGGACGGCAGTTTTATTGGCGCCTGGTGCCGTGTATACCGCAAGGATCGACGTATACCGCAAGAGGGGGAAGCGCTCCTGGCCGACTACAAAAAGCCCCACGGCATGTGGACGAGCGCTCCTCGCATCATGATCAAGAAGGTGGCGGAATCGATAGCGCTCCGGAAAGCGTTCCCGAGTCAGTTAAACGGTTTGTATACCGCCGAGGAAATGCCGGCCGAATACCAACCGCCAAGGTTTGAGGGTAAGACCGTCGAGATTTTTGAGGACTGTCGCACGCCGGAGCCGGAGGAAGTCCACACTGAAGCAAAAGCAAACGGGTACGTGCGGGAGGCTGTCACCATCGCCGATGCGATTGCGGCTGCGCCAAAAGCACCGGTGCGAAAAGGCAACGACCATATTGCCCAGCTTACGACGTTTTACGATACCGGAGCGCTTGAGGGAGAGGCGAAGGAAAAGGCCGAGGCGTATTTGACGCATAACCTTGCCGAGCGTGTGCGGGACAACTTCTGGCGGTCGCGAATAAAGCTCAAAAAGCTTACCCAGTGCATCGTACCGGAGGAGACAATCGAAGAAGGTCAACAAGACGACTTTCCAAACATATAGGAGGGAAAAATGACAATCTGGAACTTTTTTAGAACAAAACAGGTCGTACAGGCGGACCGAGTTGAAAAGCAGTTTGCGGTAAAAACGTGCGAGAAATGCGGCAAGTCTAAAACGCTTAAAGCTTACGACCGCCACAACTTAGCCAAGGACGGCCATCGCAATACGTGCCGAGCGTGCAGAAAAATAGGCAGTGCAGCGGTTGAGGCGACGAACGGCGTAACCATAACGATCCTCAAAGTAGATCCCGACCAAAGATCGGCGTTGCAGGAACTTGCCAAAAAGACCGGCACGTCTGCGAACGATGTTTACCTGGATATGGTGGAAAGCTACTTAGTTTTAAGGGGTCTGAAATGAAAACCATTAGAAAAACAGCGTTAGACTATTACAAAGAGAATCCGGATAGCCACGGGTTCGAGTGTCAAGCAGGAGTGGAGGACGCTTTTGTTTGCGGAGCGTTTTGGATGTTCCGAGCTGCGCTCGAGTGCGCTGCCGGTGAAACAAAACTCAGCGTGCTGGACGAAGATACGCATCAAAATCCGCTGGAGTTTTTAGCCGGTTTCAAAATGGGGATGGCGGTCGTATGTCGGCATCTAGCACTACAGATTGACGAAGATCATGTCAGTCTAATAACGCCTCCCGATGCGTAGGCACACGCTCGTGCGACGGCGCACGCCTTGTGCAGTCGGCTATGCGCTCGTCGTCGCGGGTTGTAACAAGCAAGCTTTTTTTAATTTTATATTGAGGAGGAAAGACAACGACTATCGAGAAAAGCAGTTTACTCGCGGTTCGGATCGTTATTGCGCAAGCAATAACAGCCAATACGAGTGATCTAGCGTGCTCGGAAAAGGGTTGTCAAGAGGGGGAAAGTGTAGATTTGTGAAAATAATTTTCAGTTACGTGGTAAGTATGCGGAGGATGGTAGGTGTATGAGTGAAATTGTAAAACGTAAGTTGAGTCGGTCGGAGGTCGAGCGGTATTTGGTCGACTGGGGATATGAGCCGGAAAAGGTGGCTCGGTTTCTGAATCAATACAGTGAAAACCCTGACGTCTGGAAGGCGTTTGAGGCGATGACTTTGGACCTCATAGCACGCAAAAAAACGGCTGGCGCAAATGCAATCATGGAGCGTATACGATGGGACACTACGGTTGAAGGAGGACGCGACTGGAAGGTCAACAATACTTTTGCTCCGTATTATGCACGGGTTTTTGTCCTAAAATACCCTGAGCATATCGGTTTCTTTGAGTTTCGGAGGGTTCAAAGCGATGATCTGTAGATTTGACGTAATGGTCCGACGGGTCGAGCGGGTTTCGACCGGCAAATGGGACGTTCGGATCTGGCGACGGGTTCCACACGACTACACGCACGCCGTAGCGCCTGCCACGCAGTTGAAAGAGCTGGTGGAGGCCAACTACGACCTGACCGCCGAAAACCTCGCCTTGGCCATCCTGGACGCTCTGGCGGACTGTAGCGCGGTGGAGGTGTTGGACTATAACCGGAACGGCGTGCAGTTGTTTCGAGCGCCGCTAATGTTTCAGGACCGTGATGCGATTGACGAGTTTATGAGGGAGTAAAACATGGGAAAACCAAAACACGAGTTTAGAGGGGAAAGTACAGGCGTCAGGGTTACAATCTGGGGAGGTGACGGCCGGCATTCGGCGAGCATTTCGAAGAGGTACAAGGATAAATCGACCGGAGAGTACAAGGATAGCCGATACTATTACCTGCGCGATCTGGAGGATCTGTCTCACTGCCTGACAAAGGCGATTGACTTTTTGCGGACGTTCGACACGCCTCGAGGCGAAACCCGTACGGTTTCCGTCCTGGGAGTCGACATACCAGTGCCCAAAGCTGGGTTCGACGGTGGCGTTCCCTTTGACGATGACGACATACCCTTTTAACGGAGGACCGCATGTACAAAATTAAGATGCAAGCTTGTAAGAATTTGAGCGAGGATATCTGGGTACCGGTATTTTTCTGCGGCTGGATGGCCATAGGTGAGGTCGCCGGTGCAGTCGTCGAATGGGATCATCGGCCGGTGTGGATGCCGCTGGACCGTCTGCGATTCGAAAACGACAACAAGGAGAAGAATCATGCCGCTGACTAAAAAGGGACAAAAGATAAGAGCTGCGCTCGAAAAGGAGTACGGCAAGGACAAAGGCGAACAAGTGTTTTACGCATCAATCAACGCAGGCAAAATCACCGGCGCTGAGAAAAAAAACAAAAAGAAATGAACGCCGACATTCCGCCGAAAAAGGTTTACGTTCCGAGGCAGCATATCATCGCCGACGGGACGGGGTTTGAGGAGGGAGTTGCGTTTGCGGTACAGTCGTACCGTGGACGCGCCCTCCAGTTTCATGTTTTGTTTAAGAGCGGAGCCCACTTCCGCCATGTGCCTGTGCATTTCCTGTGGACAACTCCTCTGGAGGAGTATAAACCTCAAGACATTCACGACCTCGAGCAGTTGCAGTTATGGGATTGTTTTTCGTTCAGGCCGGTCGTGACGTGCTTCGATTTTCTGCGAGACCATCAATGCGTCGCAACGCTGCGAAACAGGGAGGCGGTACAAGGTGTTTACTGGTTTACGATTGATTGGCTGGCTGATAGCGATGACCGCTCTGGCTGGCTGTCAATTCCCGAGCAAAACAAATGCGCTCATGTCGTACTGCTGGCCAACGGACAAGTCGCCGCTCTGCCAACCAATCGAGTCGCCTTTGCCGACGCCTATTACATCGGAAACGATCCTCGTCCAGGAGACCGAAAGTACCGGACTCTCGATACCGTTTGGCAGGCTGAGGATTCTTCTCGATGGTCGGTAGCGGATACGGATGAGCACCACTATTAAGCAAGCATGGAACGCATATCGCAATCGGACCTACAAACAGGGACCGGAGGAGCGCGAAATGGTCGCCTTCTTCGACTTCTGCCGCCTCCGTGCCAATCAAGATCCTCGATTGTCTGTGGCGTATCATACGCCCAACGAGGGAAAATCAAGTATACAACGCCGCATGACGATGCAAAAAGCTGGCGTGCTCGCTGGGGTTCCCGACATCTGCGTTCCAATTCCCTCTGGCAAGTATGCCGCTCTTTATATCGAGCTGAAGATTAAGCCTAACAAGCCGAGCGAAAAGCAAAAACGAGTCATCGAGCAGTTGAACGCAAACGGATGCCTCGCCGTTGTATGCTACTCTGCATCGGAAGCAATTCAAACGTTGGAGAATTACCTTGCCTTACAATCTTAAAAACTCATTCAACGGCGAATGGTCGATTGATATCGAACTGCCCCGAGACGTTCAACCGGAATACCTTTTATGGGTTCAAGTTGTTTACATGGCCGTCCACGATTTCAGCAATTTCGCTGAGTGGTACTGCAAGCGCCTGATCAACGAACAAGGTACAAAGGTCAAACGCAAGTCAAACACAACGGAAGTCGCGATGATCCGAGAACTCCGAGCGCTCGAATGGTTTTTGTTTTATCCCGTGGCCGAGCCTTTCAATCTCGAATGGATCGGCGAAAACGTATTCGCTTCAGGCACGGGACTTTGCGATTCGATTCGCCAAAAGTGTGAAGCCGCCCACAAAGCTGCTCTCGACGTCTACGCCTCATCGCCTGAATTGGCCCCTCTCGTTGAGCTGTACCGCAAGCGTTTTCGACGCTCAATTCATCCAAAGACTTTAGACCAAGCCGATCTGCGTTCAATGGCTCGCGAGACAAAACGCCAACTCCTAACGTGACTTTTTTTTATCAACTAGCGACCATACTTGCGCCGCTCCGTACAGTGCCGCTCCGGTTAAGACCGGCTCGACTGCCGTGACCAAGTTTGCGGTATCGCTTTCGTTGATTCCGATTGATATAAGACCGCCGGCGAACAAGGTTAGCAAGTGCCGGACGATTGATCCAAAGATAAGTTGCATAGTTTCCTCTTCGCTCGACGATAGGTTCCTTTCGAGTATCGACAATCCCTTGATCGTGGGTCAACAAAAGAATTGCTTCGGATACAGTTGTACGCTGGCTCCCAGTAATAGCGAACATCGCAGGTTGATACCCGCCGCCCGAACTGCTCAAGATTCACGGCGTTTCCGTTGATTCCGTCTAAATCGGCTATACACGGCGCAGCAAGACGAGGATTTGGTCCGTGTCGCTCGCAAACGGTTCCCGCAAGACACCGACCGCCAATAACGCTATCAACAGGCACGCAACCAGGAAGACGACGACGGACAATATTGAGCAACACCCTTCGAGCTGAAGCTCCGAGATCACACTCCAAACACGGCGCAACATAGCAGGCCACCTCCCCTTTTGCTTGGCTTAGTCGACTTCTAAATCGCATCAGCACGGCTCGATACTTGCGTAAAAGTTTCCTATTTCGACGTGATACCTTCCGGTTTGCGCTGGTTATGGTTTCCCCTGAAAACACCTCATACTTTCCACAACGCCGGTTTCTGAGACACGGCGAGTTTACAAGATTCACACGTATCGTTTTCGCCCGCTCGCTTTTGAGTATCCGCTCGCCGCATCTGCAATCTTTTGCAAACGTGTTTTCCAGCCATCCCGTGACAATACGATCCCGACCGTTAAACGCCCGCAAGCTTTCGGAACAATTCCAGGACGGCGAACATAGTCCAAGATAACTCAAGCCCGCTTCGGCGTGTGCATACTGAGCAAACAGCAACACAACAAAAAGCGCTTTCACTTGTCGAGCGCCTTGTCGAGTTTCTTGTCGATGTTTTGCATCGAGTCTCGAAGGTGATTTAGGTTTGACTGTATGATCTGCACGTCGGTTGATAGCGTGTATTTTGCCCGCTCTAACTCAACGAGGCTATTTTTCACCGAACGATAGTCGATGCCCACAAGCGAAATCACGACGCCGATCGCCGCTTTAATTAGCAGGTCGAGCCAATAGGGAAAGTTTGTCGGATCGCTCATACCAAAGAAATCTCCAAGCTTGCCGCGTCGTGGCCCTTTAAGCACGTCAAAAACAGTTGCATCGCTTCTCGACTTTGCAGAACGCCCCATTCTGTTCCTATCGGTCCAAATCGTAGCCCGAGCAAAATACATCCGTGCGTGTCGTGATGCGTGTTGCCGGCGTGAATCAGTATATGAGATCGACCAGGGACGTTGACTACTAAAAAAACCTCTCCGAACTTCGGGCTGTTATGCCGTTTGATTGCGTATTTGCCTAGTGGAATACACGAGACCATCTTTTCGTTGTTGCGCCAAGAATCCTCAAGCGTCAACGCTATGGGTCGCTTGTCGCATAGTAGTACGCCGAAGGTCGCTCCGTTGTAGTCGGAAATGCGCACTAACTGAAAACGTTTCATGCCTCAAGCGCCGCAACTCGTGCTTCAAGATCGAGTATTTTTTGCGCCAACTCTTGAAAACCTTTAACAAGTCGAGCTTCGTTTTTGCCCATTCCGGTTAAGGTATAAAATCCGCTGCTATCCTGGCCAACTAAATCGGGATAAATTGACTGGACTTCCTGAGCAATAAACCCGATTTGATGTCCTGATCCATCTTTATAGTCAAACTCCACGGGTCGAAGTGCCATCAAAGCATTAGTTTGTGACGGTAGATCCGTGATGTTTTGTTTCAATCGTTCATCGGAAAATGATCCGAACGCTACTTGGCTGGCGCCGTTTGCGTTTATTTGGCCCGATCCCGTTGATACGTTGTTTATAAAAAATCGTGCGAAAAGCTGGGAGCTTGTGCTGTTGTTATCGAACTTCGTGATCACAACTGCTGCGTTGCTAACATCCCCAGCAATATCGCTGCGTGCTGAGATCGTCGCTTTTGTTGTGCTGGTTCCTCGAACTTCCAACTGAGCATCTGGCGTAGTTTGATTAATACCAATAAAACCGCTGCCTAAAATAGTTGTTCTCACCGTTCCATTTGTGCTTAGTGTCAAAGGAGCGTTTAAGCCGTTTACTATGTTCAGAGAGTTAGCGCCACCCAGTGTGGTGTTTGCGCTGCTGTTTAGTCGAATTGAGGCGCCGCTTGCGTTTGTGTTGTTTCCAAGTATGTAAGAGGAATAAGCCGACGATCCCGTGTTGGCATTTCGTGTCCTTACGGCTGTAAGTGTATCGTTCGCCGAGCGAACTACATCAACGAGCACACCTGGACTTGTCTCGTTAAAACCAACAAAGCCGTTTGCTCCTAAAATGGTTTGTTTAATAGTGCCGTTGGTCCAAACATGAACGGGAGCGTTGCCGCTCTGAACTATGTTCAGCGAGTTTGCCCCGCCGCCGGTAGAATTGCCGGAGCTGTTCATCAAAAGCGAACCGGTGCCGGTATCGTTGGCAATTTGAAATCCGCTCTGCGCTGCCGCTCCGTTGCTCGTGTTTGAAATCCGAACTCGCGAATCGGCATCGTTTGCGTTGCGACTTACGTCGGCGATATAGGTTGGCGCCGCTGTGCCGATGCCTACTCGACTGTTTACGTAGTCGACACCAAGAGGAGCGCCGTTGGTGATCTGTGTATAGTTAATCGCATCACCTGTCGCCGTGCCGTTGCCCAAGCTGGTGATTTTAAATCCGCCAAAGTTGAGGTTTGCCGTCGGCGTGTTTGTGCCGTCTTTCGTCAACGTGTTGTTAATTCCGTTGCGGAAATCGTTGTCTTGCGTATCGTGTCGGTCGGCCTCGATTCCTATCGATGCGGCTGCGTCATCCTGCCATCCCGTTGGTCCGTTTGCTCTGTTAAATACTCCACCCGTCCACGGCATACAATTAAGCCTCCACCTGTTTTCTGCGTTTGAATATATCGTTCCAATATTTTTGAGGATCTGCGGTAATTTTCTTTTCCTGCTTCAACACGTAGTCAACATAGTTGACGGTTTCCGACGGGACCGCCGCATATTTGATCACGTTGTCGTAGGTTGGTGTGCGATTGCTGCGTTTCACTTTTGCAAGTGCCTTGTCGACGTTACCCATACCCCAGTTGTACGCCGCTAACGCCAAACTCTTGTCGCCATCGTACTTTGACAAAAGTTGCTGATAGTACTGTTTTCCGCCTCGCACGTTTTCGGCTGGGTCTGTTCTGTCCGCAACGCGTAAGTCGCTTGCTGTGCCTTTAAGAAGCTGCATCAAGCCGACTGCATCTTTTGCGCTCTTCGCCTTCGGATTGCCCTTGCTCTCGGCGCTGATAATCGCCTGCGTTATAGCGTCTTGGTCGAGGATAAGTTTCCGAACGTCTGCTGGTTCTCCGCTAGTGCGCTGTAGCTCTGGCGCCGTCGTTTTCGACTGTTGTTTCTGCTCCTTTGCGATGCCACGCAACGCATCAAGGATCTCCTTGTCGGTGCTCTTGTCGCTCAATGCTCCAAGCTTCTGAATGATAGTGTCCTGGACCGCTTCGGCCTTTTGCTCCTTGTCTGCCGCTCGCTGAGACTGTAGGGCGCCCGCAATCGCAAAGCCTCGACCACGTCCGTACTCCTGAAGCAATTCGCCCGCCTGTGCCGCATATTTTTGCAACGCTGGATCGGCTGTGATATCGCTTAAAAACTGCTTTCCTTCTGATGTTCGCGCTGCGTTTAAAATCTGTCCGATAACCGCTGGCAGCGGGTTGCCTGTAACGCCGCTTATTATGTTAAGCGTGCCTGGTCCTCCCGACGTTCGCATTGAATTAAAAGCGTCCTCAACAACGTCAGCTCCGAGGTCCTTAAAAGCAATCTTTCCGAAATCGCTTTTTAAGTCGGCTGCGTCGCCCCACACCCGATTTATTTCCTTAATCTCGGCCGCTGTTCCCTTGGGTATGCCGCTACCAAACTCGGCAAGCGCAATTCTGTTTTCAATCTCTTGTCGAAGGTCGGCCCGAATCGCTTTTCGCACGTCTTCGGCGTAAGGTTTGTTGCTCCAAACGTAATTTAAACCGACTTTAGCACGTTGGAGATCCATGATAGATCCGCCTTCGGCCTCATTCATTTGATTGATAATTGCCGAGCGCTCTTTTTCAATAATTTTCTTTGCTTCGTCTTTTGCATCACCGGATAATTTTGACAAAAACGCATCCGAGTTTGAGCGATTAAAATCAGCAATCGGCGGAACAATGCTGTTTGCTTGTGAAAGCCTTATTTCCAGCTCATTGTTTAAGGCGTTTTGAAATTGCCCCAATCGCGTAGCGTTGCCAAGCGCTTCCGCCTCGTTGTCGATGATACCGTCTCTTTCAAATTGCTTGATATTTTTCAGGATTGGCGCTTGATCGGCATCGGTTATTTTGACGCCCTTTGCCTCGGCTCCTTTGAGGCTACGCCCCACGTCCATCGGACGGAAACCGTAAGCGCTTAACTTCAAACGGTCGCTTTCGTTTGCCAATCGACCAAGTCCACGCCCTGCAACGTTGCTGACCACCGACCCTGCCGTTCCAAACGCTCCGGATTTTAACCCCTCGACCAAAGCGCTCTGATCCTCTTTTGCTCGCACGGCGCCTTCGATAAAAGCTTGGCCTGGAACGGATGCAAGCCCTTTTGCTGTAATTATTCCACCTGGTACGGTTTGAATTGCCTTCTCTGCCGCCTTTACAACGTCGAGCGCCTTCTCTGTTGCTTTCGCTGTTTTTGCTCCTTCGGTCAAAGCCTTGTATAGCGTCGGTAAGTTTTCCGCCGCTGTCGCTGCCGTCTTACCCTTTGCGGCCACGCCCAATATACCTAACGGGTTTACAATCATCCCTGGAACAACTTCGGTAACGGTCGACGCGACCGGCGCCTGCGCTCCGAAAGCCGCTTGCGCTGTCTCGATGTCTTTCAAGCGTTGCGCATAGGTAGTTTCTGGATATTGTGCGCCAAAAAGAGATCCGACCGTCTCTGCTGCCGGTTGTAAAACACCTGCCTCGAACTTCGGCCACTGCCCTAGTGTTAGGCCCGATAGATAGCTGCGTGACAAGCCAAGAGCTGCGTCGCCCGTTGATCCGTAGCTCGTGTACGCTTGAGGAGTGCCCGCACCGGTATAAACACCTCCACCGGTAACGGCCAACTCGGCCTCTTTTGTTGGTGGTCCAAGCTCGGCAAGTATGCTGCTAATATCCTCGTCGGCCATCGCTATCTCACTAACTGATACAAAGCTGCGTATTCCCGCTCTTGAGCGTCGCTCCAATTTTTGCGGCCCACCTGCTGTAACGCCTTGATCCGAAGTTTAGCCTCCGCAACGGCCAACGCCGCCGCCGCTGGCTGTGCTGTCGCCGCTGGAGCCGCTGTTGGCTGTGCAACCGGAACGACAACCGTTTGAGTTGTTGGCGCTGGTGCCGCTGTCGCGCCGACCACGGCTGCCGGAGTCGCCGTTGCTGTCGGTGTCATCGCTTTCACAAGCTTGCTTTCCGGCGTAGCTGATACTAACGGGATCACCTCCTTTTGCTTAGTCGGTTGTGGTGTAGGCGACATCGCCGCCTGTGGCATTTGAGCGGGTTGTGCCGACGGTGCTGCCGCCGGCGGCTGCTGTTGGCTTGATAGCGCCGAAATGATTCTTTCGGGACTCAATTCACCGCTGGCAAGCTTGTCGAGTATTTGGGAAGCGCTTGCGTCGCCTAGATCCTCAACGCCTGGAACTCTGAACCACTTTTGCACAACGTCTTCGTATGCTTGCGCTGGCCCGAGCGGTGAAATGCGTTGCCGAATTACATCGGCACGATCTGCTCGTCGTGTGCGGGTCAATGCCTCATTTTCCGCAAAGTTGATCACTTGCTGATATTGATTCGCATATGAGTTGTAAGCGTTTCGCGCTATTCCAAGAATCTGCGCTCGTAGTTGGGGAGTTAATTTTCCTTTTCCTTCAGCTGCATTTGCCATCAGAGCCTTGAACTGGTCGGGTATGCTCGGGCTGCCCATGATAGCGCGAACCTCGCCCTCGTTTACTGACAAAGCCGGCTCAATCGCCTGGATCGCTCCCTTGGCGAACTCAACGTCGGACACGGCATCGGTCTTCATCACGCCTTGCGCAAGCCTTTGAACAACACCTTTGCTGTACTGATAGTTTTTGTATGCGTCGGATTTGGTCAGATTGTCTTGAATTGACTTCAATTCCCCTTCCGCTTTAGTGCCGAGAAACTCCGAACTTGTCCCCGCCTCTTGAGCTGCTGCCGTTCCTGCCGCTCGCATCGTGTCGTATTCGCTGATCGACACGCCAAGATCCTCGGCCGCCTTTCGTTTTGATTCTATTTCCGCCTTGATTCCTTCCTGGCGTCGAAGTTTTTCGTCTTCGAGTTGCTGCTGCATTTGGTTGATCGCCATGTATCGCGATGCGCCCGCCAATCGTGGCTCTGCCTGCAAAATCTGAGATCGCCTCTCCGGTGTGATAGTCGGACTCAATAGCTCAGTCAAGTAACTGGCTGAGGCTGCGTTTCTTTCGTCGGCCGCTTGTCGTGCTTGATATCCCAAAAGACCGGCGACCAACGCTCCGCCTAATACAGTGGCAAAGTTGCGACCTGGGGAGCCGTACGGATCAACGAGCGCAGGTAGTGCGCTCGATACACCTTGCGCCGCTATTCCCCAGCCTGTCTCTCCGCCTGTGTATGAGTTGGCAAGTAGACTCGCCAATAAGTCCTCGCCCGCCATTAGCTTAACGCTCCTCGCGTTATACCTGCACTAACTCCGGTCGCAAATCCGCCAATCGCCTGATTCCATGCGCTCGGACTCTTTCCTTCCTGTGCCGCCTGAAGCGCTGCTTGGTCATACAGTAGATCCCGCTTGTATCCGTACTCTGCTGCCATCAGAGCGAAAGGATCTGGACCTCCTCCCCCACCGCCTCGAGCCATCGATGCTCGTGCTTGCCGCTCAAGTTTTGCCTGATTCGCTTCCCACTGTCTTTGTTTCTCTTGTTCAACCGCCGCCGATTGTACGCCGAAAAAGCTGCCCAGCTTGGCCGCCTGATCAATCGGCACGTTGTAGCGTGCAAGCTCTTGATCGAATCGCTGACCCTGCAACGCCCGACCCGCTTGTTCTGCTGTTAGCATCGCCTGTTGTCGCGCCCTGTCTTGCGATTTGTACATTTGGTCGCGCATCTTTGCCGCTCCTGCGCCCATTGGATCAAGTCCACGCTCGGCGATCATCTGTTCTAACTGCAATTCGTCATCCCTGAACTGCTCGCTATTTTCAATTTCAAAGTTATCCATCACGTTTTGAAAAGCGCTCTGGTATAGGTCGTCGTATTCGCCTGGATTAAAGGCCCCTTGAGATTGTGCTTGGTTTAAAAAATCCTGGACGCTCTGCGTTACCTCTTGACCAACTGCCGCCACGTTTCGCTCGCCTTGCCGCTGCATCTCACGCTGCTCGCGCTTGTATGCTCGCTCTTCTCGCCGCTCTTTTCGCTTCTTTTTATCGCCACGTTTAGTCGAAGGACTTTTGCTTAATGCTGTTTTCCGCTCGGCCATTATACTTGCCCTCCTATCTCAAAACGGACCTCAAATCCGAAAAGCTTGAACGCTGAATCGTTCACGCTCACTTTCATGTAGATCGACCCGCTGTGTCCCTGCCCCTTGAGAGAGGCTCGGTCGTATATGTACTCAAGCCCGCCGGACCAACTCGACCCCCACGGAGCGCCCCAAAACGTTGTTGCCCCTGGTCCTGTTGTAATTGTTCCGGTTGGCGCCTGTCTACGAAAATCCGTGTTCATCGCTATCTGGTAACCAACGCCTCTTTGCGTTTGTATTAGCGGTCGGACGTCTTTCCAGTTTTTATAGTTGCCACGAACTCCATAAAACAAAAACGGCATTTCGATTGTAAGGTCAATCGGAAAGCCCTTGTCTGTGTATCCGGTCTCAGCTGTGTATATGATGCCATCATCGCTGCCGTAAAAAGTGTCGGTGCCAGCGACCGTTACCATGATATCGTCACTCTGCGAATACAAGCCGTACTTGCACCAAGCCTTTGAATCAATCGACCATGCCAAAATGCAAGTTTCTGTCGCCGATACCGGCACGGCCAAATACACACGCCTTGTCGTAGGATTGAAAACACCGTGCCATCGGTAAGAAAAAGGAAAAATCGCAGCGTAACGGGAAAGGAGCGGGTTTATTCGTCCGCCTATGGTTTCCGTCGCTTGCTGAGGGTCCGACGCAAAAAGGACCGAAATAGGAACGATGCCCTGTTGAGTAAGGATCCAAATATCGTTGTTGACCCTGACGAAAGCGTTGTACCCGAGCGGTTTGCCAATGAAGTACCTCGCAACGATACCCCAATCGCCCGTCGGCGCTCCGGCTGGCGACGAACCTGCATAAAACAAAATCTCTCCTTCGCTGCTGCACGCAAAGAATAAGTCGGCCGACGTTTGCGCAGTCTGATTAGTATACGAACCAGCAAAGACCAAAAAGCCGCCCCGTGTGAAAACATATTGCAGATCCTCCTGGGTAAGAGCGCTCGCGCCGACGGCGTTTGTTCCGCCATACCAAAAACTGAGCGTATTTTCCTGAACAAAATAAAGACGCGACTTGTAACTCGAAACATTCACCAAGCTTGAAAGAGATACCCCAGTAAAGGTCGAATCCGCTGTCGTTGTTCCGTTGTATACCTGCGCAACGTCTGTGCCGTTTACGATAAACAAACGATTGGCAAACACCGTCGTTTGACATGCGTTTTCTGTGATGGGAGTTGTACCTGTGACGGTAGTTGTAACGCCTCCGACTAACGAAAAGATGTTTCCGCCGCTAATTGCGACAAGCTGAGTTGCTCCACTTTGCAACGGTAGCGATGTTAGGGTCTTAACCGTCAACGCAGTGCCGAGGTCGTCAAGCTCGACGTACCCCTTGCGCATCTCTGGTGCCGTCGGAGCCGGAAACAAGTTTATCAGGTCCAACGCATATTGGGGCTCCATCTGGTCGATAGGTGTGACAAGATCGAGCCCTCCGAACGGCGCTGGAAGTGTTACCGACTCGACGGCCATTTGCTACCACCGAAGTTTACGACGGAGTCCGCCAACCGCTGCGCCGCCTAAGCGCTCAGGTCGTCGTAACGGATTTCCACGGAAAAGGTTGTTGTCGACGACGGTTTCGCCCATTTCGCGAGCAGTATCATAGTCGGACTCAACCACGTTGCCGACTCGTCTTCCCATGCCTTCGGCCATTTGCTGCGGATACTGAGTTATTTGACCCGCTACCCGTCCGATATTAGCTGGTCCCATCTCCCGCTCATATTGCTGCATCGCTTGCTCGCGAGTACCATATACCCCTGGGGAAAGCCGGAATCGACCGCCCTGATTTCGACTTGGCCGATACACGTCTTCAAATCGCTGACCTTGTCCGCCCAAAAAGCCTGGCGCCCCTTCGACCTCCAAATTAGGCGTCATATTGACCCGATCCGCAAACGCCTCACCGCTGCCACGGCCGATTGATTCAATGAGGTTGTCGTAGGCTCTGCCGCCATCAACCGGAGCCATGCCCTCTCGCCATCGAGCCGGCCCCTTGTTCATCGCATCTTCCAGCGCACCAACGCCACGATCAAACTGTTGAGGTCCACGTCGCATCCCTCGATCCAACATTCGCTCTTGCGCTCTTTGCAGTCCGCCATCGGCTCGACGATATACGCCTGGACTCACTCGCACCATCTCTTCTCGGCCCCGACCGCCTCTTGGTGCCTGTGGTCTCTGCCCTGGTCTTCTCTCTAATGCTGTTCTGCGTGCCATTATGCCTCTTTTCGTTTTGTTTCCTTTTTGCTTGGTTGTTTGTATGCCCGCTCAAGCGCCTGTCTCATCGACTGACCCCGAACGAGCTTCCCCTTGTCATCTCGATACAAGCCCGCCGATTGCCGAGCCACTTCGCCCTTTGCCGCCCTTGCTGTTTTGGCTGCCGTGGTGCCTGGTGCCGCTGGAGCGCCTGGAGCGCCGGCCGGTGCGCCATCAAACAACTTTCGAGCGCCTCCGAGATAGTAGTTGTACTGACTCTCATTGATTCGATTTTCGCCCTTTGCGGCGTCGAGTTTCTCCTTGATCTGGTCGTAGGTAAAACCCTGCTGCCTGGCGAAATGCTTCATGTTAGCCGCTGCAACGGCTGGATCATTGTTGGCGTTTGAAATAGCGCCCTTGGCATACATAATAGATATATTGCTGTTGTTTTGGCCCACGAAATTGTAACCGGCCACAAGTGCGTCGGAAAGCTCGACCGCCTCTTTCCATGCCTCTGGATTAGCCGCCGCAATCTTGTCGATTTCCTTCCACTTTAGAGTTGAGCCGTCCTTGCCGAAATCGTACGTGCTGCCGTCGGCAAGGGTGCCCATGTAGTTGTCGTCGAGGATTTTGTTGTCCTGCAATCCTTTTCGGATTGCGTCTCGGGTCATTTGCGCTTTATTTTTCGAGCTGCCAAATTTGCTTCCGATATATCCTGCCGCCAAGCCAATCGCTGCGCCAATGGCCATACCAACGGGTCCGGCTGCTGACCCATATATTGCGCCCGCCGCTGCTCCACCGAGCCCCGCTCCGGCGCTTAAACCCCCAACGGATGCAGCAATATCTCGTTGCTTCCCCGCTGCCATGCTTCCTGTCATTTCGGCAGTTTGATAAGCACCATATCCGCCGGCCACAAGATTAGCGCCTGGCACGACCGTTGCCCCTAACGTGCCGGTGCCGGTTGACATCGCACCGGTTGCTGCCGCAAGGTTGGCCGCTCCAGCGGTTCCGTAGATGCCTGCTCCAGCGTAATCTTTGTTCTGCGCTGCCTTGTATGCGCTGTAGAGCTGCGCCGCTCCCGCTGCTCCTTGACCTACCTTTGCCCAATCTACATTAGCAAGGAAGCCTGGATCGGTTTGAGCGGTTGGCGGAAGACTTTGGACTGCCCCTTTTGGAGCAACGATTGTGCCGCCATTTGGAGCTGACCCCACGGCCTCATAGCCGCTTGGAATCGCCCCGCCCTGGGGAACTACATTCCCTTGGGGGACCGTCATCGCCTGTTGTAATGCCCCGCCTAAAGGCGCTCCGCCGCCTGCTGTGCCGCCCGCTGTGCCGCTAACGGCTCCGGCCCCACTGGTGGCATCCGCAACCGGTTTCGCAACGTCTGCGGCCTCCTTGGCTGGAAATAAAGCCCCGTAAGCTTCTTTGCCAACATAAGCCCCGCCCACTGTTCCTGCCACTTGCCCAAGTTGACCGGCCTGACGTGCTCGACCCGACTCTTTTGCCTGCTCCTGCTGCATCGCCTGTAGTCCGCCTGGACCGAACGCCATTTCCGCCGCTTGGGGTCCGCTGTATCCCTGTCGTCGAAGCTCCTGATATCGTGCGAGTTTTTCTTGATAGCTTGCCATGCTCTAAATCCATGTTCCAAAAATAGCCACGCCGCTTCGAGCAAAAAGAATGGTTTGTTCTGGACCTCCTGCCCAAAGATTTTTCCCAGGATTTTGACGGCTAAAATCCTCATTGAGTTGCAAAGCAAATCGCGGTTGGATCGTTGTTAAGCCGTGAATCTCTGCAAAGCGTTCCATCATGCCCAACTCGAGCGTTTTGGGATTGAATAAGGTTACGTCCGTATCGGCGAGGAAATCGTTGTATGCTCCATCGTAATACGTCCAAGACACGCCGCCATCGCTCACGGTGCCGCTGGTATGCGTTGGAGGAGTTGCGCCGGTAGTGCCGCCCCCTGCCGTAACGTAGTAGTTGCCGTTGTAAAAGGTATAGCTGTTAGCTGTGTAAATGACGCCCGTTGCCCACGTCTTTGGCCGAGCGCAACGGTCCATCATGTATTCAAAAATGATGATCTGACCGGCGTTTGCGGACGTTGGCGTCGGCGATATTAAAAGCTGCGTGTTTGAGATCCCTCGAATCTGAAACTTTTGATATACGGTCGTGTTAAGTCCGTAGCCTTGGATTTCGGCGTATTCCTGCTCAGTAATAGGACCAAGTACCCGCCACCGTGTCGACTGATTCCAAAAAGTCTCGTAATGATAATATGAAAAAGCCGTCGGAAGACTGTAACTCGCCTGCCCCGCAACAAGAGTTATTGAGCTGGACGCATACAACAATGGCCACGGATACTGCTCTGCCATTTCGCGATTGACACGATTCGCTATAGTCAAAAGCTGCTTCGTTGTCGTGTCGGTGCTTCCGACGGCTGTTGGTGCTACGGTATAACCCGCCTCATTTGCCACGTTTTGAATGTAGGAAATGAGGGTCATTCTTTAGTCCGTTGATTGCCGTTTTCGTGTTTTTGGAGGCGCTGGTAAGGTAACGTCCTGGTCCTCATATTGTTCTGCCGCAATTCCCATTCCCTGCGCAACATAAAACGTGTTGCCCATTGAATTACCCTCCGTCGCATTCACTCGTTGAATAAGCATAGCCAAGTCCCGCTCAAGCTTTTCGGTACGCTTTCGCTCGCGCTCCAACTGTTCACGCAAGCTGACGATCTCGTTCTGAGGAGCGTTTGCCGCTTCGATCCATTCTTTCGCTTTCTTGACGAACTGAGACAACGGACCGATTCGCCGTTTGATATCGTCGTTAGCCTCGGCCAACTGCTCAACTGTCCGAAAGCCCATGTGCTGAAGCTCTCGCATTGCCGTACCTGGAAGCAGCGACCACTCCATCAACGGCGTCCCGGCCTGAACAGGTTCCGAGCCGGCCTTAAAGCGAGCGTATTCTTCTGGATACTCCTGCACGTCGCGAGGCTCAACCGCCCTAACGGTTTCGTCCATTCCTGGCCACTGTATCGATATCGATTCGACCTCGTCAAAAATCGGTCGGCCTGCGTCGTAAGTCTTTTGCACGTTTTGGTTGTATGCGTAAAAGAACTTTACGTTGGCGCCACGGTATCGCTTCTGGGGCTGATTATAGCCGCTCATCTGTTGCTGAACTTGCTGCCAATCGAAGTTTGTCATGTATCCTCACCGTTAACGGGCACTATTGCCCATGGTTACAATACACGATCTACACCATTTGAAAACAACTGATCGAACTGATGGGTCCGCCCGATGTTTGGTAAACTGTAATCGCCCCCGACGGAACTACCTCGGAGCTACTCATCCACACGTTGATCCCTGGCGTGTTGCTCAATACGAAAACAGGATTAGCCGCCGATGGAGTTAAGCTTGTGATTGCAAAACCTCTAAAGCTTATGGCTATCGGCGCACCACTGTTATTTTGAATCATCAAGAATCGACGATCTTTTTGAGCCGCAAGCACTAACGTACTAGCTGCGTTTGGGATCGTTGGGTTGACGCCGTCAAGGAGTCCCGCTGTTATTGGCATAAATCACCTACGCATATTGAACGTATTCAGTCGCCGATACTCGGAAAAAAACGCCCAGTCCTGGAGCTTCTAACGTAACCGCTGTGCCAGCTCCGCCTGGAGCAATTCCCGTAATTTCGCTTGAACTGTCCACAGGGTATACTTTCAACGTTTCTACTGCATCGGCATTTGAAACGAAAATTGGAAAACCAATCGGACAATCTGGAAGTTTAACGCCGGAACCGGCCGGTGTCGAAACTATCGACGCAGAAAACGAGGTTAATTGCAAAGCATTGTTAATAGTAGAGCCGGTTGCCGTTAAATCTTTGGCCGTAGCTATCACCGGAGCCGCTGCGGTTGTATAATTGGCGAACTGTTCAGCCAATTTACTAGCTACACCTAAATTTATTAAATTGGAATCGAAACTCATACTATTTTCCAAAAAAAGGTGAGAGGGATTTTGCTCCCTCTCACCTTAATCCTAGTCTATCGATAGTACACGTACCGATTGTACCTCTGCCGCCGCAGCCGTGCCGCCAACGGTGGTCACTCCGATAACTCCAGGCAATAAAACAAACGACCCGCCCGAAGCATCATCGCATACGCCGCCCGTTGCGGTCGTATAAACGCTCGCTTTTGCGGTGTAATTGATAAACCGTGCTTTAATTCCCGAACCACTGCCGCCGCCATTTGGTCCACCAATCCATACCCAAAGATACTCATTGGTGCTTGCTGCCACCTGAGCTGCGCCGAAGTTTCTAACTTTTGTTCCCGCCTCTGTGTTGTCCATTTGCACAACGGTATGATCGTCTTTCACCGAAACCCAATCATATTGCGTCAAATTTTCAGCCGCTTTCACAAAAATAAACGTTCCTTCAACCGTAGAACCGGTATCACCGAGTTTTGCCGGTAATGACGGAACTGTCGTTGCGTCGAACGTTCGCAAGTAATTTACACCAAAAGCTCCTACCTGTGACATATCTCTTTCCTCCTATGATTAAGCGTAAATAACCGCCTGAAGCGCAGGAGCCGAGCAACACAAGTTTCCTTCGCAAAGGATAACAGTGAAGAAAGCATCCTGGTCAACTGGTCGAGCCATCTCGTTCTGCAACGGTTTGAAATCGGCCCCGCGACGCATGTCGAAAGTCCAATATTTCAAATTGAGAAGTCGGATTGAGTTTGTCTCTAACTCTGCCGAGCCGTATCCACCATCAAAGATGAAGTCGGCGCCGTCATAGTTAAGAACGCGAAAGCCTGCCTCGCCCTTCTTGGTCGGAGCCTGAATACGCTGGATCGCTGTCAACGAGCTGTGGAGGAACTTCCACGATGTCCGACCGCAAATACCAAGCTTCGGCATTTCATCGCCCCGTGTTACCTGGGAAATGGTATCCGAGATAGTCTCCTGAACGTTTGTCGACGAAAGTGTAATGTTTACCGCTACGTTTCGCGCCCAAAGGTTTGCAGCACGATCAATTCCGCCGTACGTTCCGGAGGATGGAGAGGTCGATACCGCCTTCTTCAAGCCGTCGAACTCAAGACCGCCGAATCCTGTGCCATCGCCACGGAGCGAGGTCGATACTGTGTTCTTCAATCGCGAAATTGAAGCCTTGATTTTGTTTTCTACTACGTCAAGGAGTTGTGCCTCGTCACGGTTAGAGCGACGCTCGAAACCGCTGATTGCCATCGGCTCATAACACTGCTTGATCGCAAAGCGAAAAGCAGTCATGTCGTCGATTGCATTTAAGTTGAAGCTCGAGTACCCGCTGTAGAATCCGCCTTGCGCATCATCGTTGTACATGACTGGCTTGCGTAACTCATATCCGCCGGTGAACCGTCGAACGTTGCCTTCGTCGTCCATGTATTTCAGGACGGGGTTGTGATGTGTAATCTCGTCCGCAATCTCGTCCGACTGATCGAACAAGGTTGTGACGATTGCTTCCTCTAGTGTTGCCATTTTTTTTATCCTTTTTAGTCGAGCCCGTTAAGGCGTCTGCGTAAGTTTTCGCGAAGATCCCGTATGCCTAATCGAGGGGAGCCACTGCCTACGCTGCCCGATACGGCTCTGGATGCG
>Ga0315904_10002060_pt1 | contig 31381 bp, 41 predicted proteins | sample LakEriMetagenome_6_FD_203529 | JGI IMG/M metagenome (GOLD analysis project Ga0315904, IMG submission 203529) | Freshwater fungal communities from buoy surface, Lake Erie, Ohio, United States - Buoy 12 MA120 | ecosystem: Environmental > Aquatic > Freshwater > Lake | place: USA: Lake Erie, Ohio...
TGTTAGCCCATCACTCGCAAAAGAATATGCGTTTGAAAAATTTAAAGACAAGAATCCTGAACCAATTGAGAAAAAACAAGTCGCTCCCCGCCAACAAGTGTTTACTGATCTCGGAACAAGGCTTGACTTACTCAATGCTGACCACAAGGCGGTAAAATATGTCCAGTCCCGTGAAATCCCGAAAGAAAAATATATCAATTTTTCTTACTGCAATGATTTTAGCAAGATCATGCAATCCTTTGGTCGTGAAGGGACCAAAGAACCCAGACTCGTCATACCGTTCTATAATGACGGTGGGGAGCTTATCGGAGTTCAGGGTCGCTCTATTGACCCGACTGGTCAAAGCATTCGTTACATCACGCTGAAGAGAGAAGGCGAAGACAGGCTTTGGTACAATCTAGATAAGATAGACCCACGTGATACGGTGTACGTTACGGAAGGTCCTATTGACTCGATGTTCATTCCCAACGGAGTGGCAATGCAGGGTGCTGGTTGGTTGGCAGAATTGCCCGAGAAACTGAAGAAGTCCAAAGTGATCTTCATCTTCGACAATGAGCCAAGAAATGCTGAGATCGTTGCTTTGATTGGTAAGTATGTTGATGCCGGAAGAAACGTAGTAATCTGGCCCTCGGAGATAGACAAGAAGGACATAAACGACATGGTATTGGCATATGGAATAAACACGACCATGAAGCTGATAATCAACAATGTTTATTCTGGACTTGTCGCAAAAATGAAGTATGCTTTCTGGAAGAAGGTTTAAATGAACGACGATAACGAAGAAATGACCGAAGAAGACATCTTGAAGGCCAGCGAAGCCTATCTGCAATTTGTCCAAAGATTTGGTGAGTATATCAAGGAGATGGATCCTGATCTTTGGGAAAGAGCAAGAGTCTATGCTGCAGACTTTACGAAGATTCCTGGTGTGACCGTTGAACTTGTAGATAAGGATGAACTTGACGATGACAAAGACGATAGAAAGTCTGGAGCAGACTGAAGTAAAGGTTTTGGATCACGGACATGTGCAGTTGGTGGATTGGATGGGAAGCGATCTGTCTGTTTGTGACGCTGCCCGTGTGTCCTTCAACAAGCAAAGTCAGTTGGACGAAAATGGTGATCTAACCGAGAGAGATGCAAAATTAATTGCATATCTCTCAAAGCATGATCACTTCACTCCATTCTGCCATGGCATGGTGACTCTTCGAATCAAGTGTCCCATATTTGTGCGGGCCCAGTTGGGCAAACATCAGATCGGGCTTACCATGAACGAAGTGAGTCGTCGTTACGTGACCTTCGAACCAGAGGTTTATGTTCCATTGTGGAGAGCAGCACCAACCAACGGTGCAAAACAAGGAAGCAGTGGAAGAATTGAAGACATGGATCTCTGTATTAAGATGAGACAGGAATATGATTCCGTTGCAAAAGATTGCATCAAACTTTACAATGATCTTTTGACAGACGGTGTAGCACCAGAACAAGCAAGAGCAATTTTGCCACAGGGAACCTATACTGAATTTGTCTGGACTGGTTCCTTATATGCTTTTGCCCGTATTTATAAATTACGGATTGATTCCCATGCTCAATGGGAAATTCAGGAATATGCAAAGGCAATTGACAAATTAATTGCTCCACTTTTCCCGGTTTCGTGGCAGACTCTCACAACTAAATAAGATCACCAACAGAAAGAAGTACAATATGGCAGAAATTTTATCACCATTTCAATCGTTTATTTTCATCTCCCGCTACTCACGTTGGCTTCCATCAGATGGACGCCGAGAATCTTGGGATGAATGTGTAGATCGTTGGTGGAATTATTTTACGAGCAGAGTTCCTGCACTAGCAGAACGTCCTGACATCAAGAAGGCAATTCTCAATCTTGAAGTTCTTCCTTCCATGAGAAGTCTGATGACCGCTGGTCCAGCACTGGATCATGACAACACTTGTCTTTACAACTGCTCTTATCTGCCAATTGACTCGGTTGAATCTTTTGCCGAACTTTTCGTCATTCTCATGAATGGCACTGGTGTCGGCTACAGTGTCGAGCGTCAGTACACTGATAAACTACCAACTGTCGCAAACAAGATAGAAAAGGATTTTAATGTTGTCATCAAAGTTGAAGACTCTAAAGAAGGTTGGGGAAACGCTCTCAAGGAAGTTCTACGACATCTGTATTCGGGTCGTCACGTTAAATGGGATGTTTCCGGGATCAGACCCGCTGGAGCTAGACTTAAGACTTTTGGGGGTAGGGCTAGTGGTCCTCTTCCTCTTGATAATCTCTTTAAGATGATCGTCAAGGTATTCTACAGCGCACAGGGTCGAAGACTAACCGCTCTGGAATGCCATGATGTATGTTGTGCTATTGCCAATGCCGTGATCGTTGGTGGTGTTCGTCGTTCTGCCATGATTTCTCTCAGCGATCTTTCTGATCGGGAGATGGCCCTGTGCAAGAGCGGAGCATGGTGGGAGCAAGCAGGATTCCGTTCTTATGCTAACAACTCCGCTGTCTATCGTGGTCGTCCACCCATGGGTCAGTTCCTTGAGGAATGGACTTCACTTTACAACAGCCACAGCGGAGAGCGTGGTATGATCAATCGCAAGGCATTGCAGGAGCAAGCCGCCAAGTGGGGCAGAGATCCAGATGCTGAATATGGAACCAATCCATGCTCGGAAATTATTTTGAAGCCATTTGAATTCTGCAATCTATCCACCGTGGTTGTTCGACCTGACGATACCGCTGCTACACTCAAGAAGAAGATTGAGATGGCAACAATTATCGGCACCGTGCAATCTACATTCACTCATTTCCCATACCTCCGTCCGGAATGGAAGAAGAACTGCCAAGAGGAACGGCTGCTAGGTGTCAGTATGACTGGTATCTATGACAACAAGTTGACAAGTGGTCTTGAAGGCAAGCCAAAGTTAATTCGTCTTCTTGAGACTCTACGTGATCATGCCACTGCGACCAATCTTCAATGGGCCGAAAAGTTGGGAATCAATCCAAGCAAGTCAATCACTTGTGTAAAGCCAGAAGGAACTACTTCTTGCTTGGTAGATTCTGCATCGGGTCTGCATCCTCGCTATGCAGATTATTATTACCGCAGAGTTAGAATTGACAAGAAAGATCCGATCTATGAACTCATGAAAGATCAAGGAGTTCCATGTGAGGATGACGTAATCAATCCAAACAACACCGCTGTATTCACGTTTGCAATGAAGGCCCCAAGAGGCACAATCACTACGGAGGATCTTCGTGCACTTGATCACTTGGATCTCTGGAAGACTTACCAAGAACATTATTGCCAACACAAGCCTTCGGTCACTGTGAACTACAGAGACAGCGAATTCCTTGAGGTCGGAAACTGGCTGTGGGAAAACTTTGATGTTGCAACCGGCATTTCGTTCCTGCCTGGTGGTGACAGTCACACCTATGCTCAGGCTCCGTTTGAGCAGATCGATGCTTCTACCTATGCAGAGCATCCAAAGGTCAAGGTCAACTTTAAGGAGTTGCATAAGTATGAGAGTCAGGACAACACCGAGGCTGCAAAGGAATTTGCATGCAGTGCTGGTGGCTGTCAGATAGTGTGATACAAATTCCTCTGTAGCTCAGTAGGTAGAGCGGGAAGCTGTTAACTTCCATGTCACTGGTTCGATTCCAGTCGGAGGAGCATCAAACCCCCGGAAGAAATTCCGGGGGTTTATAAATATATTTATGGATTATTTGGCTAAATTTTACAAAAATAAATCAGAGCAACTTCAAGAAAAAATGAATCTTCTTGAAAATTTGCTTATTGAGAAAAAACGTAGAGAAGATCCTCCATTAATTGAACCGGATGAAGAAACAAAAGATCAAACTAGTGTTCCTGCTCCATTTTCTGAAACAGATCCAACACCTTTACCGGGTCCGGTCACACCAGATGATATTTCAAAAGAATGGGAGGAATATAAAGATTCACTAATTCCTGGTGGTTCTGCCACAGATTTGTGGAATATTAAAAATGCAATGCAACCATACCTCCCCAACGAGGATAAAGATTTTTTTGATACTATTCCTTATAAAGAATACTCTAGACTGTTTAATCCAAAATCTCTTCGTACTTTTATTGATGCAAAAAGCCGACCAACACCAACACCAGCTCCACCCGCATCTGAACCACCATCTGCAGCCCAATTAGCAAGAGTTCAATTTCAACCAAAAACTACACAACAATCAGGTCAAACAGAATTGGGTACAAATCCATACATAGAAGCAGAACAAAGATTAGATTTTGAAAGAGAAGCAATGGGAATGAGCCCATATTCAAGATACGCACAAGTTATGCCGGGATGGGTTGGTACGAGAGTTTTTCGAACAAGTGGAGATGTTGATAGATCAAGGATTGCCGATGAAGAATTCAAAAAAAGATTGAGAGACGTTATTAATCAAAGGGAAGAAGAAGAGGGACTACCACTCACGGTAGTTAAACAAGGAACCAGATATTATGAACCATATATTCGTGATTTATTTGATGCAATTAAAACTTTTTCTACACCACAAAGAAAAATAGATGATATTGTTCAAAAAATGAGTCAGTGGTCAGGAAATACCCAAGGATCAAGACCTTTTTCTTATTTTTACGGTCCAATGGATACAGCTTTTGCCGCAACACTAAAAGCATTAGAAGACACATATAGATCAATTCCATCTGATGTGGATTACAAACCTCCAACATACATACCTTATCAAAAAGCACCACCAACACAAGCGGATATAGAGCAACAAAACAATCCATTGTATGGTGACGTTGAACCAAAATCAAATGAAAGTAAAAGACCATCTCCGCAACCACAACCATCAATGACCGTAGGAAAATCATCTGCATACATTGGTGAACCAGTAAAAATTGATGACAATGAAGGAGGAATGAACAAACCAGTGAGTCTTCCATATGAAGAACCAACATTAGTAAAAACAGATGCGGGTTATGATACACCAAGAGCCATGATGTACAGAAGATATCCCGTTGGTGTTGTAGAAAGAATGAGACGGGCAATAGCAGAAAGAGAAAGAACTCACAATACTACTCCAGCAGCACAGGAAATGTATAGAAATTTCCATGTTCCGGATTATAGTGACCAGTCAATTGATAGATTGATAAAAGTTAACACGTCTGCAAATACTGATGATATGCATAAACCTAAAGATCAAGAAGGTTTGGTTTTAGGTCAAACTGCTATTACTCCGCCAACAAGAAGTAATCCTTACCCTGTTGGAGAAATCAGCATATTGAGTAATCCAGCTGTAAGCGGAAACATCGACCCAAAAGAGGCGGAAGCAATTAATAATCAGCGTTTTTCCAATAAAATAAATCCAGGTGATGGATTGACAAATAATCCAAAGTTATATCCACACCAAAGAAGCAAACTAAAAACAGATGTATGGGGAAAATTTGATGCAGAAGTAGATGATTCAAAACCAAGAGTTGAAATAGAAGATAATCCTGGATCAGAGTACAAGGTTACCATGGGAAAGGAATTGGATGGTTTTATTGATAGATTGATGAGAGGATTCAGTGTAGATACAAGCCAATCATTCCAGAGTGATGTATACGGCCACGAAGGAATTCATACATTGGTATCACCAAAGGGTGAAAGATATGATTCTCCCGACAAGAGATCTTGGCCAAGAATATCTCCAGAAGAATCTGCTATAATGTCTGATGAAGGAAAAGAAAAAACATTAGATCGAAGAAAATATACTCAGAGCGCTGGAGAGCCCGCACCAAGAATGTTCTCTTATAAAAATTATTACTTCAATAAGACTGGAAGAGTTCTTGATGCCAACATGTCACAACAAGAAAAACAAGAATTTTTAGATTTCTTGACAACCGATCCAATGCTTAAAGGTGATCCAGAGGTTCAAGATATAATAAATGTTATTGAAACCCCTGAAGGTGAAGAACTTCTTAGAAGAACACAAAGAAACAATAGAGATCGTTCTGGCACTAGAATAGTATAAATAATTTTGCCGAAGGATGTGGAGTTCCCGTTTGCCCTTGCCGATTCGAAGCAACAGCATCAGCGAACTCAGAACCACATCCTTCGACACGGTCTAAATAATCATGTTCCATATGCTAATAGGTGTTGATTATTCGATAACGTGCCCCTGCCTTTGTCTTTACGATGAACGCAAAGAATTTAAATTTGAAAATTGCTTCTTTTATTATCTGACTCAGACTCAGAAATATGCAGATAAAATTTTACCAAACATAAATGGTGAAAGTTTTCAGGAATATGTGGCCGATGTAGACCGCTTTGACACAATCTCTGACTGGGCCTTCAATCTATGTGCAGGAGCCTCAGACGTGGCCGTAGAGGGCTACTCCTACGGTTCTAAAGGCAAGGTATTCAACCTAGCCGAGAACATGGGGATCTTCAAGCATAAGCTCTATAAGGCCGGGATTCCGGTGACCGTCGTAGAGCCATCCAAGGCCAAGAAACTCGCCACAGGCAAAGGAAACGCCGATAAAGTGGCAATGTACAAAGCCTTCTCTGAAGAGACTGGTACAAACTTAGTTTTTACATATAACCAGAGAACTTTGTCCAATCCGATAACGGACATTGTGGACAGTTTTTATATTCTTAAATCTCTTCTGAAATCAAAGACTGATTGTCAAGATTAATCACTTTATACTCATAAAGTGGTGCTAGATCAGTATTTCCATTAAGCATAACTTCTTCATAGCCGTTTTCATTAGCAATGTATGCTTTTCCTGAAAATCCAAATGATTCAGCCAATGGAACAATGTTTAAATCTTCATTTTGAACCAATAGAGTATTGTGTTCTGTTAGAATTAAGTGACCAAGAACTCTGTCCTCAAAAACAATATTGTAAACTGTGCAATCACTCAGCAAAATCTTTTGAAGTTTGTATCCCATAATGATATTTATCTTGTAATTCTGCCCGCCATCCCCTTGCCAGCATTATCTAATCTGTCATGAAATCTTTTTGGAACCATTCCATTGTTCTTTATTCTGTCTATTGTTTCTTTCCATGCCCCACCCATTGTTTTCATTGGAGTCAGAAACATGTCATAGGCAATGGCGTTTCTTTGATCTTCCCAATTTTTGCGAACTTTTTTCTTTTTGCAGTTTGGACACTTTTCCTTTAAAGGTTTGTCGTTTTCCGACATCTTTAAAAAAACTTCAAACTCATGATCACAACCTTCACATTTAAATCCATAATTTGGCATATTAATCTCTCTTAAAAGTAATTAGCATGTGATCAAACAGGAATCCATATGATGGTTCCTTTGGCTTGTTCTTCAATGGCATCTTGGCTTCCTTTGGTGTTCTATTGCCTTTGGCAAGATTGCAATCCTTGCAAGAGGCAACCATGTTAACCCAAGTGGAACCCCCACCCTTTGATTTTGGAACTATATGATCTATTGTAGCAGTCTTATCGCAAAGATCCAATCCACAATATTGACAGATATAACTGTCTCTACGGAATACATTTTTTCTGTTGGGAACAACTCTTTTAAAAGGAAGTTTGACGTAATATTTTAAAATTAAAACTTTTGGAATTTTGACAATTTTTGATACAGACACAACTTCATAATATTCCGGTGACTGTTCATCAATCCAGACTTTGTCTTTTGCAATGAGTTTAAATGCTTTTCCAACGGTAATGATATTAAGCGGTGTATTGTCCTGATTGAGCAAGAGAACCTGCTTAGTCATACCTTTTAAGTATTTATGAAAATCTAAATATTTTACAGCCATGGATAATAAACAGAATAGACAATTTTTCTGGAATGTCAAGGATTTCTTGAACAAAACACCAGAACCAGTGAAAACAAAATCCAATCCACTACAACAAACTATAAAGGAAGTTACTTCAAATATTTCCTACGTTGCTCCTCCAGTAAATGAAATGATAAACAGTTCTTCTGGATTGAAAAATACGATAAACAATAAAATTACCGAGTATCAAAATTTATTGAACAAACAAAAACCAAGTTCTGTAAAAACAATTCCTCACATAACAAGCAATCCTTTTAGAATCAAATAACATGAACACGATTCCAGTTCCATTGCAAAATGTATTGAGACAAAGATATCAATCATCTTTGCTATTGGAAAAAAGGGATGATGGTATAGATAGACAATACAAAAAAATAGAATATTTACCCGAGCCACCAGAACAGCAATATGGGGGACCACCTGAAGGATTTGGAAATCAGGTAACAAATAGATTAAAAGAAATTGCAAGTGATCCATGGACCTATGGTGCTTTGGCTGCAGGAGCATTGCTTGCAGTGAGCCCATTGGCTCCAATTGCAATACCAGCAATGGCTATAGCGGGAGCTGGACTTGGTGGATGGAATGCATACCAACAAGCATCAGAAGGTGATTATGGTGCTGCTACAGTTGACGCTGCACTAGGTTTACTTCCTTTTGGCGCAAAAAATGTGCGTGGTTCAATTCCACAATTAGCAAAAGGTAAGGCTTTTAAAGATGTGGCTTTAGCTTTTAAAGATGTTGCAAAACCATCACCTACTTCTAGCACAACAAGACCAGTTGTTGAGGTCGATCCATTGACTGGTTTGAGAAGAGAAATTAATACGAGAATGTTTGATCCTCTTGAAAGAAATACAACCATGGATCAAATGAACCAATGGGTGAAAGATGCTGAAAGAGCGGGATTTAAACCTTGGCAATGGGAAGCATCCGAAGCAATGTCACAGGCAGCTGAAGCAAGAGCAGCCAATCCATGGAAGTCGGTTTTAGATGATATGGCTAATCCAAGAGGTACATCTAGAAGAAGAAGAGGACAAACTTGGGAAGTTTCACCTAGATTCCCAACACGAAGAGAATTAAATCAAATGCTTAATTCCGAAAACCCGGAAGTAAGACTAAGGGCTCAAACAATTTTAAATTCTCAGATCCGTGCAGCAATACAAGGAGAGCGTCCTCGTCTAGGTGATCCTACGGAAACTACAATAGGTAGAGATTTAATTCAAGATTATAATAGTGACTTTCCAGAAGATATTCCAACTGAAACAGTTGTAAGAAATTATTTGAGAGGAAGAGGATTAAATGCTCCAGAACCTCCTACTTATTCTGCTGGTGAACTTACACCTGGTTTTGATTATAATGTAACACCAGCGCTTAATTTTAGAAGACCCGCTGATTATTCTAGTAGAGAAGATTATTTAAATTCTATAGAAAAAACTGTAAAAAGAGAACTAACTCCAGAAGAAAAACAACAATTAATTGGGGTGTACGACTCGGATGTTAAGAAACTTGAATTTGAATTGGCAAGTGAAACAAAAGTACCATTAGGGTCTCCAAGAGATGTTGCATATTTTGAAAATCAACTTGGAAATTATGGAATAACAGAACCAAAACCACAGCCATCTATGACTCCTGCACAAAGAACAGCGGCTGCTGCTGCTGCCGCTGCAAAATTGGCCACTTCAATGCCCGATGTTGCTCCAATAGAAGTTGCTCCGACTACGCCCACGACAGTCGCCGTAGATGTTATTCCAGTGTCTTCAGTTTCCACTGGGGGTCCATCTATTCCTAGATCAACTCCAGTAAGAGTTGACATACCAAAAATTCCATTTACACCATCAAGGGCACCTTCAACTAATACACCAGCAGTTCCTGTTAATACACCAACAACCCCTGTTGATTCCAGAACATCTACAGCAAATACTATACCAGTTGCAATTCCAGCGACAGAACCTGTAAAAATAGATGTTCCAGAAATTTTAAAAGATATCGCACCAACTGATGTAAAAACAGTTGTAGATGACAGCTCTGAATTTTTAGACGATCAATCAATTCCAGATCAAGCATACTTCAATTTAACAAATTTTGCTCCAGCAGCAGCGGTTGCTGCTGCAATGGCATCGACAAATTTTAAAGACAATGCTGAAATAAGAAATGTTCCAGAAGTTCCATTTGGAAAAGGAAGAGGAAGATTTAGAATTCTTCCGTCGTCTAGTGGTGGAAGAGAATCCAATCGAGGAAGAGAAAACGAAGACTTGGTTGCAATGCTTGCTCCCTCTGCTGAAGAATTGCGCACAGCACTAAAACGTGGACAATTGGGTCAAGTTAGTGGATATTATCAATTAGCGTGATATAATATATTATAGTGTGTACATTTAAAAAATTCAATCATAAATTCATAGACTTAAAAGAAGAAATCACGGAAGTTGAGATAGACGGAAAACGTTTTTATTCAACACCTGGTGGCACGTTTCCAAGCGTCACAACTGTAACAGGTTTTGAGAAGAAACAATTTTTTGCTGAATGGAGAGAAAAAAATCCAGAAGAAAGCAAAAGAGTTACTTCTCGGGGAACAAAATTTCACAGTACGATAGAATCTTACTTAAGAAATGAGCCCATTGATCTGGAAAACATGATGCCGGGAAACAAAGCACTATTTTTATTGTTAAAACCAGAATTAGATAAGATAGACAACATTTTGGCCTTGGAAACACCCCTGTGGTCAAAGACAATAGGTCTGGCTGGAAGAACAGATTGTATTGCTGAATACGATGGAAAACTTTCCATAATAGACTTCAAGGCCAGCAGTAAAGAGAAAAAAAGAAGTCATATAGACAATTATCTTACCCAGGCAACTGCTTATTCACTGATGTTTCAAGAAAGAACGGGAATAAAAGTTGATAATTTTTCAATTTTAATTGCTGCAGAAGATGGAATGAAGCAAGTTTTTGAAGGAAAACCTATAAGATATGTGAAAGACTTATATAATGTAATAAAAAAATACAAGGAATCAAATGGAAACTCGTAATATAAGAACAGAAACAGATGAAGTAAATAGACCTGGATCCAAAATTTGGTTGATGATGAATGATAATTCAAAAGCCAAATTTTTAAGAGATCAATTTATTTCAAGGCATGGTGGTTCTTTTTATAGAGCAGGAAGAGGTTGGAAATGGAGATCACCTGTTACAGAAAAAAATGGTTATTGGCTTAAAAAAGTAGACACAGAAGAAAAAGTTTTCTTTGAAAACATGACTGAATTTGGAAAAACTTACGGACTCACTCCAGTAAAAATATGTGAACTTTTAAATGGAAAAAGAAAAACATATAAGGGTTGGACAGCTGCAGAACTTAGACCAGTTAAAGAAAATGTCGGCTCAAATGTAAAAGAAAAAGAGCCAGAAAAATTAAAAATAAAAACACACAATGGAGCAACTTTTCAAAATATAGTGACAAAGGAAGTTTTTTACATTGAAAACATTTCCCAGTATTGTCAGGAACAGGGTTGGAACAAGAGTAATTTGTATAAAGTTGCAGTTGGAAAAGCAAAAAGTTACAAAAACCTTAAATTATACAATCCATTAGAACCCCAAAATTAAACTAAATAATTTAGATGAACTTCAAAGATCTTCTAAATTTATTGGAACAAAAGCGGTCTACAGCCGATTCTTTCCGTACCACTGGTGAAGCCATGGAAAAGGACAAAATTAAGTCTTCTTCTGCTACCGACAAGCAAAAGGATGCAGAAAGAAAGCGCAAGGAGCGTTCTCGCCAAATTCCAAGAGAACGTAAGTCAAAAGAAGAGCTTATTAGGGAAGTAATTGCCGTAAAGACTCCATCCGGAAGGGTTCAAATAATTTTCCGTGATTCATTTGACAAAAACAAACACCAACGTCTTAGCAAAAATGACAATATGTCCATGGAAGAGGCTAGATCACTGACAAGTGATCCTAAATTTGAACAAACGGGAGCATCAAAACTTTTATTCGGAAACGTAAGAGAAAAAGAATCATCAGGTAAGGAAAAGGGAAAACCGTCTGCCAAAGAACAAGAAAAAAGAGCTGATAGGGGTAAAGATGATTCTGAAAAGTCTGAGCAAAAAACGCCAGCAAAAGAAGCAAAAAGAATGTCTAAGGAAGAAATCTTTGACGCCATGTCACAGATGAATGGCGAACAATTGAATCAAATTCCGTTCGACATGCGTCAAGAATATTTCAAGATGGTTCGCAATCCACCCACAAACAGCAGTTTTGATTCAATGACATTTGAGGCATTGGCCAATAAATTTGGCATCAATCCTCTGTCAACTGCATCATATAACCAACAAGTATTGAATGCATTGATATTCTTGGCCAAAATAAAGGCTGGCGCAGGAGAACAAGAACTTGAATCCTATACATCAATTGCTCCAAATGCTTTGGATTTTACCAAAAATGCCTTTGCACAAGCCAAGAAAATCCTTTCACAAATCGGTGAACAGTGCATTCAAAATCTTGTTGCAAGCATCGAAAGCGGTTCAAAGACCATATTCGCTGAGGGTAATGTTGATATGGAGTGTGGTAACTACAAGTTTAACATTTCCGCTGGTGGAGAATTTTCACTTACCACGGACAAGTTTGATCAAAGTAGCAAATCGTTTCGTGGTTTGATTCGCAATTCCATTGCAACGGCATTATCTTCAACCGATCTTGAAAAAGATCCCAAGTTTAACAAATTTGCTGATTCAATCAACAAAAATGGTTCTAAATTTGGATCTATGCTTCTTTCAAATGAATCAATATCTGCAGTTCAAAACAATCCACAGCTGTTGGCGCAATTACAAACGATGGACTTGGCCGACAGTGAAGGAAGAAACATAGGAAAAGTCTTTGATGAAAATGGAAAAGTAAATAAATTTGCTTCTTTGGCAAATTATCAGGCTGATATTACCAAGAGTGCACCAGCACTTTTTAAGAATTCCGCAAATAAAATATCAGAATTTTCAGATGTATTTGTTAAAAATATATTGAAAACTTACTACCGTGGAGACCTGTTGAAAAAGCCAGAGGAATCACCAACACACTTGATAACTCAAAATGGAATTTTTCCATTAAGTGACAATTACTTTGATGAAATTGTAAAAAGTGCCACAGTGTCAGTAAGACCATCTGTTATGATTGCTGCAAAAGACAACATTAATCAAAGAACAGACAATCAATCAGAAATAACTAGAAGATTTGCCACCATGATTGAGGCAAAGGAAGAGATTGATATAAATTCCCTTTTTATTCCAAAGGATCAAATAAATCCATTGCAAGTTGCCATGGATTATGTGATGAATAATATGGATTTTGACATAAACGTCAGCCTTATTCCTGGATTCAATACAAATGATCTCAATACGATACAATACAATTACGTCAGAATAAACGGAAAAACAATAAAAATTCCTGTCGAGAAAACAGATACGTTAAAAAGTTTTGTAAATGAGAACAATACTTTTTTTGTGAATTATCTTTTAAATGAAGCATTAACAAATAATTTTGTTCTTTCTTCTCTTGTATCATCAAATCTCCTGACACACGAAGAAGCAACTAGTCTACGGCAACCAAATCTTCTTACCGAAGACAACACAGAGTTAAAAACGATATTCAGGAGTGTTGCCGACCGATCAATTGTTTTTCCAGAATTGCTTATGGCAGTATTGAACAGAAGAGAAAAAGAATTAAGTGAAGAGAAAAAAAGAAATTATGCTATGGAATATAGAAATTACCATGGCAAGCCAAAGCAAAGAAAAGAAAGAGCAAAAAGAACCAAAGCCCGTGAACAAATGATAAAAAAGGGTAAGGTGAAGAAGGGCGACGGAAAAGACATAGACCACAAAAAAGCTCTTCGACATGGTGGTTCAAATGGCATAAATAATCTACGAGTCAGAAATAAATCTGAAAATCGAGCCGATAACGGCCACTCAAAAGGTGAAAATCAAGACAAGGATTGGAAGTAATGGATCGCAAGACAAAACTACTAGTTGAAAAGGTATTTGAGCGTTCCGGACTGGGCAAATGGTTCAACAAAGAATCGGCTGGTGGTGGTCCTGGGTGGGATCGCTATAATACAAAGGGAGAACGAGTAGGTAAGTGTGGTGACGCTGAAGAGGGTGACTCCTATTCTGCTTGTCTAAGTCGCCAAAAGGCAGATAAACTTGGAAAAGGTGGTGTTGCCTCTTTTGTGCGTCGTAAGCGTTCAGCACAAAAGAAGGCGGGAAGAGGCAAAAAGGGATCGGTAAAGGGAAAAGGCAAAAAGCCTGTGTTTGTCAAGACGGGAGTTACCGAAATAAAAGAAACTTATGACTCTTTCATAGTCGAAAGCCATTCCAATGTCTTTCAAATGAATTTTACTCCAATTGAAGCTAGAGAACTTCTTCCATGTGATCTCATAATAAATGAGGCTGGTGAAGTATTTGATGTGGATTACATTGAAGAATCTACAAATAGTTTTACAGTACATATGACTAATGAATTTGGAGAAGTTATTATTGAACAATTTTCACCAGATACTCTAATGGGATTTTTAGACAATTTGGAAGAATCTGCATTCAATGAATTTGGAGACAAGATTGAGATTCATGAATCTGAAGGAAAAAAGGTAAAATTGAATAAGATTATGAAAGGTGATGTGAAAAAATACAAAGTTTATGTAAAGAATGACAAAGGCAACGTTGTCAAAGTAAACTTTGGTGATCCAAATATGGAGATTAAACGAGATGATCCGGAAAGAAGAAAAAATTTCCGTGCTCGACACAACTGTGACAACCCGGGACCACGTTGGAAGGCCAGATATTGGGCGTGCAAGACATGGAGTTCAAAGTCCGTTACATCCATGTTAAAAGAGGATGTTGAATGTCTAGAAGAAGGAAAGAAAAACAAGCCAAAGAATCCAAAGAAATGGTCATCGTGCATTGCTCAGGCAAAGAAAAAGTTTGATGTTTATCCTAGTGCTTATGCTAATGCATGGGCTGCAAAGTGCTATAAGTCAAAGGGTGGTAAATGGAAAGCCATATCCGAAGACATTTCTCATAAAATTTTGAACAGTCTAAAGAATAAAAAATATGATTCAGATCTTTTCAATCTGATAAAACAAAGAACTTCAAATTGAACTAAATAAAAGAGAAGCCATGAAATTCAAACAATTATTGAAAAAAATCGAACCAATCAATGAAAATTCAGGTGAACAAACCTTCGGTGGTGGGTTATTCATCGGGGATCCTCAAGCACCAAGAATGCCAAGTCCTTTGACAGACAAGGGCACGTTTAATCTTAAACTCCCAAGATCAATTGATGCCATAAATGCTTTGCTTTTTGGTCTCAGTCAAAGAGATTACATTGATCCAGATAGCGTTTTAAGTACAGTAAAAGAAAAATTAAATCACTTTGGTTTAGATTTTGAATACAAGACTTCTCTACAAGATGGAGAAAATGCATTCAAGTTGTATCAGTACGGTAGCCCATACATTGGTGTTTATGGACAAAATCCATACGAAGACATCAACAAGACCGGATTCAATCAAGGCGATGGAATTTCAGATAAAATGGGTCATGGTCTTAAGTTGATAGCCACGGTTATCAAGCAACCCAATTCTCTTCGTAAAGTTCAAATGGTTATTGTGCCAGATATGGGTTCGAATGAAAACTGCGGCTGCGGTGAATGAACAAAGAATGGAAGATGAAGCTCTGAACGAAGCAAATTTTATTGCTTTTTGTCAGAAATATTATTTCAATTCTCATTGTTCCGGAAAAACCGAATTTGTGGATGATCTCAAGCGTATAAAATACGTTAAAAGATTAATTCAAAAAATTCACAAATATAAAACAATAAAATCCATTCGTGAGAGATTGATCTTAAATCATATAATAATATTAAGAAATGTTTTTGGAGAAGAAAATTCTGCAAGAATACTTTTTTTTAAACTTGAACCAAAACTTCATTCTTATCTAAAATCATTCTTGGTTTTTCTTGAATACAATATAGGAAAAATACCAGAAGCTCAATATCATAAAATAAATACGGATCCTAGAATAGACAAAAAATTGCTTGGTGCAAAAAACTAAATAATTTAAATGCGCCATCTGCAATATATTCCTTCATTTTATTTTTATAAGTTTGCAAATGCTGTTGCAGCACCTTATACTTCTTTGAGTGCATACCAAAATGGTGTAATTGACGAAAATGGCAATTTAATGTCTACAGAGGGTTCGTTGGACGATTTTGAATATTTTGTGATAAAACTAAAGAAAATTTTTGAAGATCTTCCACCTGGATTGACAAAGAGCAGACTAACAAATGTCTCTAGTATAATGCAACTATTTTCCGAGGGAGTTGAAAATATTGGTGTTACTCAAGAACAGGTTTTGTCTTTGATTGAAGCCCATGTTACAATAAACAGCAACAATAAAGTTAGTTTGCTGGAATTGCTTGAGGACATGGGAACTGGAGCCATGTCAACCGGAACCAAGGCTGGAGAAATTGGTGTTCCTGCAGAAGCACCAGAGGCAAACAAGGGAAATATATCTGGTTATGATCCTAGATTGGGTGAAATTTTAACAAGAAATCAACCAGTCAACATGTTTGCAAATGTTGAAATGTTTAATGTTCCTTCTCAAGAATTCAAGGCTTTTAAACAATCAAAAGCCTGGAGACATTTACCGGATAGCCTAACCAAGAAATATTTGCAAAGATTCCAGAGAAGAAATAAAGAAGGTAAAATGGCGGTTCGGGATGAATCTAGTGGAGAAATTTTCTTTGTTCCATACAAGGAAAAATCTTTTATGGAAGAATTTGGTTTAGAATATCTGGATATACTTAATGAACAAAATAAACCAGCAACAGAAAGATTTAAAGATTCCCCAACAGATCCAAATCGAAATGTAGCAGTATTAGACAATGACCAAGAAGAAAAACTAGGGTCTGCAGAACCTGTAGAGGCTTCCCCAAAAGAATTGAAAACAACTGCAGAAATTTATCTACAACAATTTGGTAGAGAAGTTGGAGCACAGGAGGCTAGAAGAAGAAAGTCTGCAGAAACAAAAGCTGCTGAGACTGGCAGACCATCACCACAATTCAAAGGCGTAAGAGAAAGAAAAACCCACCCAATGTTGGGTGGACAAGCCGCAGAAAGATATGCTGGAGCAGTTAGATTTGCACAGTCGTTTCCAGCAATTGAACGTGTATTGAAAAGCATGGGAAGTCAAGGAGAGGAAATAGCCGCAAGAGCCCACGGAATGATGAGACATCTTGCAACCCGATCTGGTTCCAGCCAAATGCCATATGATATTGCTGGATTTAGATATGATGAAGATCCTGAGACTGGATTGGCAATTCCACACCTTGGATTTGAAGATGTCAAGGCATTGAGTGCAAGAAATCCAACAGGAATGGATATTGAAGAATTTGAGGATGTGGAAGGTGGAATGCCAAAAATTAGTGGTCAACCCGCATACCAAGCTCAGACTGCTGCCAAAAAAGCTGGTGACTATACAGAAGCACAAAGAATAGAAAGAGAAGTGATTGCTCCGTGGTTTGGAAAAGAAAAAGTCCAAGAAAGGGCAAGAAACATATGGACCCGCAAGATGAAAGAAAAGATGGGGCAATCCGGAGTATCAATGGTCGCTGCTTCAAAACCAGGAGAAAATCTTGTTCCATTGGATGATGTTGGACTTGATGCCCTTGCTAAACAAGGCATGATGTATCGTCATGCTAGTTCAAGAGAAAATTATTATCCACTAATGCAAACGTTGTATTCAGTTGGAAAACTTGTAAAAGGAAAAAGGAGTCCTCTTGTTTTACCAGAGAGGACTCCTCTTATGAGTCAACGAGATACAGAACGTGTTGCTAGAGGACTCAGACTTCCGGGATATTAATCCTGAATAAAATCTTTTTTCTTGCAGCATTTTGGTTTACTGCAGGAATTGCGTTCTCTTGCCTCATTGATGATCTTATTATTTGCATCATCCCAACCAGTTGAATATTCCTGCCAATATGGATTCGTTGGAATTGAAGCCTGTTGTGGTTTCTCTCCACCATTCATACGACATTGAAAACCCTTGTCATATCCTTCACCGGGAGTGTAATTCATTGTAGTGGTCCCTTATCATGTACATTGATGTGATTAAGAACTTTGTCCAAAGCCTTTACGTGAGCATACTGTTCCGTGATTGCAAGATATCCACGAATTTCAATCAGTTTTAAATATTCATCTTGAGTAAAATGGACAATCTTGGTCTTTCTTTCTTTTGGTTGCTTCTTTGGAGATTTACCTTCAGCCTGTTGTTTTCGAAGTTCATTCATCTCATTCAAGTGCATGTACTTCTGAAGATAGTCGATTGGGTTCTCCGACTTATCAACCATCTGCTCCCACATCTTGCGAAATTGTTCCTTGTTTCCATTGAAATAGAAGAAACCATTCTTCTGTGACCATGGATTGGCGGGATCTTCCTCTGGGTTTTCCCATTCATTAAAATCAAATTTGTCCATATATTTCCTTATTTGATGTCGAAGAACTGCTCATACACTACTTTGCCACCAGTATCAGTAACAGACATGTAACGAACATGACGCTCAATAGCATCAGTTATATTTATGGGATCATTGGGACCGAAAGACAGGTTCTTGATCCATGCTGGACAACCACCAAGGGAAATCCTTACCTCAGCACCAGCAGCATTGGTTCCGTAGAAGTCAAAGGTAGACTTCTCACCATCATAATAAGTAAAGAAACAATCAACGCTATCAAACTTTTTGCGAACCTCGTCTAGAGGCAGTTGTGTGGCATTAGCCATTTGGCAATCTCTCTTGCTTGACAGACTTGGGAAGTTGGCCAATCCGGTCAAGCTCTCGGAGTGTGCCAACCTTGGCGTTCATCAGGCTCTTTGCCCGAATGCGCTTGCGTCTCTCATGAGAACGCTTGTGCTTGCGATTAGTGATTCTTTGCTTTGAATTAGGCATAGTTACATTATATCACTTTCTTTTCTTCTTGTCAAGTTTTTTCTTCAAATCCATGTTTTCTGCAGCAAGTTTGCCTGCCGCAACAGTGATCTCACGGTTTATCTTTTGGAGTTCTTGGATCTTTTCCCTGAGTTTCTTGATTTCTTCTTCTTTTGACATCCAAAAATTTTATCCCAGTTTTCACAATAAATTTTGTAATTTACAGGACGATAGGAGTCACCTTTACCAGCATCACTCATATACATATATTAGCCTGTTTACAAGTAATGTCAAGTATAAATATTTTCATGGACAAGAAAATCAAGAAATATTCCTGGATTCATGAACTCAATGCTGCAGCCATGAAGGCAAAGTTGTTGAATGAGGCACAAAAATACTCCAATCAACAAAAATTTTTGGCAGAAGAACAACAAAAGTTAAATGAAGCCAAGGAAGCAGGCCTTGAAGGACTTGTAAATTTCCTAAAGGATGTTGGTGTTACGATTCCACAAACCAGAAGAAATGCAGCCGCATTTCGTGGATGGGGTGGAATGATGGACAGAAGCCCAGATCCAGATACCGCATCTCTTGGTCGCACAATTAGAGATGTAAATCCAAATAATTCTGATATGAATGGTGACGGAGAAGCATCTGCTTTGGAAGTTCAGGCCGACGTGGAAACGGATGGTGAACTTGATGGGAATACTGATTATGAAAATTTGGGAAGAATGCCAACATTCAATATTCCAACACAACCAACTTCAATACCACAACCAGCACCAAGCATGCCAGCAAATCTTTCACAAGATCAGTATACACGCCTCGGAATGCAACAGGCAGCAGAGAGTGGTGCAATACCAGCAAGCCACATGCAAAGAGTAGAAAGAGAAAGACTACGAGCACTCGGAACACAGGCAATCAAGGGTGCTGCATCCCGTGCAGCAGAGGAAGCCAGAAAAGGTGGAAGTCTTCCTTCTACGGTGAGACAAAAAGCCATGCAGGCTGGAATGCGTGCAAGAGATGATTTTAGACAAAACGTAAAACTTGACAGAGCAGCGAATGAAATGATTGGTTCATCACAAGGTCCAAGAATGAGTGAAGAGGATTTGAAAAAAATTGCTAAAATTTTGGGAGAAGATTATAATTCATTAAAACAAAGAGTTAATTTTTTTTTGAATGAAGATGGTGCCGACATGCGGGCCAAACAACGTGAAAAAAAAGCAATGGAAGATGCTGGAATTGATACTTCAGGTGAAACAGAAGAAGAACAGCAACCACAACAAACCTCAACAGATAGATCTGGCATGCAGCAGAACGTTCCACCAGGAAAACTGTCTCCAGAAATAGATCCAAATCTCACACCAGAACAACAAATGCAGCAAGATATGGATGCTGCTTCTGGTACACCTCAGCCACAAGCCACTACCGCTCCTTCTGCTCCGATGACAGATGATCAAATTTGGGCTTCAAATGCACAAAAAATAAAAAAACTAAGAGAAAAACAAAGAAACGCAAAAAACGATGCAAAAAGAGCAGAAGCGGAAAAACGCCTTGCCGCAATGAATGCTTATGATGAATCAAAGATGTCTGATTCGATGAGAGCAAGAAGAGCAGCAAATAGAGCAAAACTACAACAAGAAATTGAAAATTTTTCTTCTGGAGACGATTTAACTTCAGATGAAGCCGCAGAACTCACTAGATTGAGTGGACAAAATATAGAAATTTCAGATAAAAAACGTGGCGCTTCTATGGGCAATAGGTTAAAGGAATTGTCAGCAAAAGACCCAAAAACACTCACAGCACAAGAAGCATCTGAATTAGTTCTTTTGAAGATATCACTATCAAAACCAGGAACAACAAGAAGTGCTGCTGATGCAGCTTTGGGTGCTGATGCAGATAAAGTTTATGGAAGCACAATAAATGCGGAAATGGATGATCTTGTTTCAGCATCTAGAACAAAACTTAGACAAGAAGAAGACGCTGCAAGAGAAGAAAGAAAAAAGAGAGATGCAGAATGGGCTGAAGATGCTAGACGTGCTCGTAGAGATGTAGTTATTAAAGGAACTACAATGACCTATGGAGAGTTTGAAGATCAATATGGAAGACCGTATGATGCACTGAACAAAGAAGATAGCGCTATGTTGAGTCGTGCAGCAAGTGTAGTTTCTGCTGCAAGAGTTTCACCAACCGCAAGAGCATATGATCAAACGGTCGTTGACTTTAATAGAGCATACAGAGATCAAAATGCAAGAATGGCTGGAGAACTTGGTAAGGCTGACAGAAGAGTAGACGCTGCACAAATGGCGCTAGATCAATTTAATGCGGACAGAAAAGGCACAGTTCAAAGAGAAATTTCTAGAATTCAAGCACAACCCGGGTTTGTACAAGGTGTGGCTCAGGACATGAAAACTGGAATTGAAGATGCAAAATTCAGAGCGGAGTCAGACAAGATTAGAGCAGAAATGGCTGGTGAACAAGGGCCACCTAGATCTGATGCTGAACTTTCAAAAATGATGCGTGATGCAAGAGATGCCTCTGATCAAAACGTAACACAGGCTGCTCAAAGCCAAACACAAAAAGAAGCAGGAAAAATTGCAGACAAGGTATCTAGTTTCACTGAGTTGAATCCAGTTGAGTCAGAAACCGGAGAAGAAACTTCAGGACTTTCTTCGATGATGGGATTAATTAATCAACTTCCAGAACCAAGACCTACATCACAACAGACTGCAAATAGATTTGTTGATAAAGTTTTTATGCGGCAGTTCCAAAATCCTTCAAGAAAATCAAAAGTAAATCTACAATCAAATTTACCGACTGAAGCCAGAAACTCTTTGGACAGATACGTTTATAGAAGAAGAGCTTAATTCAAATATATTCCAGTAATACCACCAAGTGATGTAACAGAATATGCATTCATTGGAAGTATATTAGAACCACCAGTAAATCCAATACTGTAGGCAAAGGTGTTTCCTGTGTCATTTACTAGATAAAAACTAACTGTTCCGGTTCCATTAAACAAAAATCCCTTGTGTTTTGGAAGTTTTGTTGTACCGATTGAAAAAGTGTTTCCTGTTTGATATTTGTCGTACATGGTATTAATATTTATATGTATAAATATACTTGGAATAATTAAATTCACATGAAACCAATCAACGAAGGAAATCTATATAATTTTGAGGATGAAATAAAGGGCAAATCCGATGCATCTTTCATCGGTATTTCCAAGCTCCAAATGGAAATCAGAAAACAAATTATAGACCAACTTAGAAGACAAAATATTCCAAACATAGAGCAAGTAATTCAAAAAACCCTTGGGCAAACACTGGACTAAAAATGAATAAATCAAATTTTCAAATACTTTCTGAAGAACTAGAACAAGAAGTAAGAGGTCTATTGGAAGAGGTTGAAATCAAAAAACAATTACTTGAAAAAGCCCCTGGCCCAGACTTTGGAACTATAGATTATATTGATGTATACGATCTAGGCAAACCAAATACAGGGGGTATTGCTGGATTGGCCGTAGGACCAGCCGCAAACCCTGCTGCAGTGGTTTTGAATCCTGCTCTCATATCTGCAGCAAAAGGAAGAATTCTTCCAGATGCAGACCCAAGAGTTGTAAAATATAAACCATATTATTCAAATAATTTGGCCACAATGATGGGTCTTGGAATAGATCAATCAACTTTCCAAAGAGCAAAAGAATTTATGAATATGTACAGCCCTGTAGACGGTGGTGTTGTTGAAAAAGATGATCCAGAACAAAGCACCGCCTTGGATTGGAAACGTTTGAATCAAGCAGTATCAATTCACAATTCACAAAGAATAAAAGAAACTTTAGCAAAAAACCACGTTTTCTCTGGAAACGCAACAGATCCTTACTCACAGGGTGTTCCTGATACATATCAAAGATTTGTATTGGGAAAGAAAGCACAAAAAGCAGCAGAAGAAGCAGCATCCCATATATTGGGAAAACCAACTAAGTCTAAGGGCAAGGAAGTTTCTGGATATGTCCGTCAACTTTCACAAGCCCAAAAGGAAAGAATGGGTTCAATGTGGAGTCAGGGATCAGATCAATCAGGAAAAATCAAACTAGGCAAGTAAAACATGAATTACCTAACAAACTATTATAAAAGTTTATCAGAACAACTTCAAGAAAAAATCAACACTTTGGAATTATATCTTCATAACTTAAATGAAGATTTGGAACCAGGAATAATACAACAAGGTGGTGGTGCTGGGGTTGGTACAGGTTCACCAAATCAACCAAACAACAATTCCGACTTGAATGCATTCTTACAGGCTTGGGGAACTTCAAATCCAAGTTATGATTTCAACGGCGATGGTGTCGTTGATGGAAACGATTTGGGAATCTTCCTTTCCAATATGATTTCCAATGGAAGACCAACAACACCAACAGTTCAAGCACAAACTTCTTTCGGTGGAACCCCAATGGGACCACGTGGAGGAAAACAAACAGGAAAAGTAACAGCAATTGATCAGGCTGGAGTAGAAAATGCCGCTAGTGCTGGTGCTGGCGGTTTTCAAACAGGTGGACCAAACAGACCAGGAATTACACCAACAGCCGAAGGTGGTCCAGTAATCAGAACAAAAGTTCCATACTCTGGACCCGGGGCAAATTTAGGATCAAGACAAAATCCCCCGACACAAGGAAACCCACCTAGAAGAGAAAAGAGATTTCCAACCCCAAACACCGTTTCAATTCAAAGTGAAACTGGATCACAAGATCAAATTTCTCCAACACAGGGTGTTGGTAATGTTACTGCAATGAATCAAGGAGACATTCCATATTGGATGAGCACAGGAACAACCAATGTAGATACTAGTTTCCGGGCAATGACACCAAGAAGAAAAAAGTAATTTAAATCACTCTAGCTTTTTGAAGAACTCGTCAAGTTTCTTGGCGAGTTCTTCTTTTTCTTTCAGTTTCTTGTTATATTCTTTTCCACTGTCTTGACCATCAGTTTCCATTCGCCCAAGCCTGTACATTACATGACCGTATTGATAGACGGTTTCTTCAAAGTCCATCAATTGGATTATCTTTCCGCCAATCAAGATTGGCATAATAATCAAGACGATCAATGTCTTCCTTCAAGGTAGCAAAACAAACACGTAGTTGATCCTGAATTCTGTACATTCTTTTTCTTGCCTTGGAATTCAAATCTCTTGACTTTTCATCTTTCATAGTGGAAAGGTAGCCACAATACTCGGCATACAGAGCAAGATCATCAATCAACATGGTGTATGGCTTATGCTGCAATTCCGTTGCGAATGATTCATCGGACTCATCCATTGGGATGACATCCCAGCGATCAAAACTAAAAGGAACGGTTTTTGTAATTTTCACTTTTTTCTTTGGCATTTTAATTCTCCATTGCTTTGAAGGTTTCAAGTTCAATTTTTAATTCATTATTTTCTTCAATTAATTCTTCAATTTGTTTTTTTAGTTCCTCAATCTGTCTATCTTTGTGCGCCTTCATATCCTTAAAATCTTTTGCCAATTGTTCATGGTATCCATCAAGAGACTTTCTTGATTTATACATATTTGGATTGTAGGTTAGTTTTCCATCATGAGTTTGCAATTGATATGGATCATATTCAATTTTTATTTCTTTTGGATTTTGAACTAAATGTTCGACAACATATTCAATATCTTCGGCTGAAAGATTAAATTCATCTTCATTCATGATGACAATATAACTCATATTTCCCACATGTCAAATCTTGACTCCATGTAATTTGGTTATATATTGATGATGTGCGGGTGTAACTCAGTGGTAGAGTGCTAGCCTTCCAAGCTTGCTGTCGAGGGTTCAAATCCCTTCACCCGCTTTGACAATTGCATAATGCACGCTGTTTGTGTAGACAAACTAGGACTACTTGGCTGGCCAGCAGGAGTCTGACAAGAGATTGTAGAGAGGTCCATCAGGGTAAGAGAAGGCCGTAGCCTTCACCTCTCCTTTATCGAATGGGTTCAAGTCCCTCAGCGTGCTCTTGCCACCTTAGCTCAACGGTAGAGCCTTGCTTTTGTAAAGCAGAGGTTGCGGGTTCGAATCCCACAGGTGGCTTTCTAGCGAGTATACTCAAGCGGTCAACGAGGTCTGACTGTAAATCAGATGGCTACGCCTACGGGAGTTCGAATCTCTCTGCTCGCATTCATGCACAACATCAACATCAATCATTTTTATTGTTATTTGAGAAAAGAGCACATGTACCAACACGAAAATCATGTTGGCGAATTCGACAAGGTGCTTGTATTTGGTGCCCAGTCTTGTTTTGGTTATGCCATGACTTTTCATGTGATGACTGACTATGGCATAGTTCGCAGCAGAGTTCCAATACACATGCTTTGTTGGAAGCCAGATGCTCCCCAGATGCCTTTGGACTATTTGCAGTTATGGGATTGCTTCCATGAAAATGTATCTGTAGTAAAATACGATGCATTATTTGACTGTCGGGCAAAAGTCGTAATGAAGGATAAGTCCGAGCATTGGGGTGATTACATAATGACTTTTGATTGGTACAGAAATGCATATTCCAACGAACCAAGCCAATACAAATGTTTACACATGATTGCCTTGGACAATGGAAATTATTCTTTGCAGCCAAACAACAGAATTTTTTGGAAGAATATGTCTTTCGTTACGAAGCCATTTCCAGAAAAACCAGATTTCAAAGTTGATAACAAGTCTTGGAAGTGCGAAGGAGAAAGCGATAGGTGGGTCATAGATGGTGATGATGACAATTATTATTATGATATAAAATCCACTAAATAAATTTGGCATTGATGATAACGGATTGAAATGCGAACAGCACAGGGGTTCGACTCCCCTCGGCTCCATTCGGTTAGCGGCTTGGTAAGAACAAGCGGAGTTGAGAAGACTCGCACTTGCGTAAAACGGTCTACTGCGAATTGACCGACAAAGCAAGAAAGAGGGTGAAAATCCTTCCTAACCACTTTACGGGGCTGAACAGGTTTCGACTGGCGCAGAGTAATGAAGAAGGAGATGCCCGACACGGGTAACAAGTGTCGTAAATAAACAGTTGCAACAACAAAAGCCGCACCAATGCGGATGGCTGCTTAAAGCAGTGGGGTTTCCCGGTTTTCCCGCATCTGAAAAACCGGGTTTTTTATTGGCATAAATAATTTTAGCACAATGGCCTTAAACCCTTATTTTAACAATTATGCTGGCGAACAGAATCTGGTAGAAGATATAACAGTGGAAGTTATAAAAGCCACAGGCACAAATTGCGTTTATGTGCCAAGGGAATATCTGAATATTGACAAAGTTTTTGGTGAAGATCCTGGTACAAAATTTAAAGATTCTTATACAATTGAAATGTATCTTTTGAGCTATAAAGGATTTGATGGCACAGATATAATCAGTCAATTTGGAATGGAAATAAGAGACAAAGTCGTGTTGGTGATGGCTAGAAAAAGATTCAAGGAAGAAGTAACTAACATAAATTCCTCGATAACAAGACCAAGAGAAGGAGATCTAATCTATTTTCCATTGGCAAATTCATTATTTGAAATAAATTTTGTAGAACATGAAAATCCATTCTATCCTCTTGGAAAACTTTATTCCTATACAATAACTGCAGAACTATTCACATACAGTTATGAAAAGATGAATACCAAAAACACAGCAATTGATTCTGTATACAATACCACTAAGGGTGCCTGTGCAGCGAACATTATTCCAATGAACAACATGCTCGGCACCACAGCGGGCATAAATGATGTTTTAGAAGACGAGTCATCCTTGTATGATTTCAATGCAAATAATCCAGGGGCAACCTGTGCCCCTGCCTAAATAATTTTATGATAAAGAAACAAGGAAACAAAAATATGAAAAACGAAGAACACTATTACAAAATACGTTGCGCTCAATTGAATGAAATCAGAAAAAAATTGATCGCTGAAATAAGTGCACTCAATGAAGATTTGGCAGCACAAGGAATGTCTCAGGGATTACAAGCCCCTTCTTCCAATCAAACTAAAGCAGGAAAACAAAAGGTATCGCCAAAACAGGCAATAAAATCGCCTGTAAAAATGCAACACGGTCTTGCACACACAGGATCGGCTGCACAAGCACAAGAAGACATTTTAAATACGTATTCAGATAACCCGAATACAGAAGAACAAGAACAGCCAAAAGACGCATCCTGGCAATCTGTAAATTCTGCTGTCGGAAACTACATGACTCAACAAGTTGCTAAACTTGCACAAGCACAGCAAATGGTGAAGGAAGAGTCAGAGTCAAACAAGAGAGAACTTGCCCGTATCAATGCAGATCGCAAGGCCGAAGGAAAACCACCTTTCAGAACTTTGGATGCTGCACTTTCATACTATGAAAAAGAAGACGAAAGAGCAAGAAAAAAGAAACTCCAAGGCTGATTTGTATGAAGACTTTCGGTGAATTCATCAATGAATCCTCGGATCTGACTCTCAGATACCACGATCAATTGAATTCAAAGTTGTGGCAAGGCGATAAACTAAAACCAGAAGTCCGTGAAAAGTTGATTGAAATAGGAAATGCGTGGGCAGAATTCTCAAACATTCCACAAGAAGCGATAAAGGATATGATTCTTGTGGGTGGTAATGCAAATTTTAATTATACAGATTTTTCTGACATAGATCTTCATTTGCTTGTTGACAAGGATGACATGCCAGATTGCCCGGATCTTCTCGATGATTATCTGAAAGACAAAAAGCAACTGTGGTCATTGTCGCATGACATTTCGATTTATGGGCACGATGTTGAACTGTATGCCCAGGATGTCAATGCTGAGTTCCCTGCCAACCAAGGGGTTTACAGCCTCACACAGGACAATTGGATGGTCCCACCAACACGACAAGAAGTGAATCTAGATGATTCAAACTTGATAAGAAAAATTGAAGATTACGTAAATAAAATAAATGGATTGATTGATTCTAATGCCGATGACGAGTCATTTAAAAAATTGAAGAAAAAGTTTTCAGATATGAGAAAAGCCGGAATTAAACAGGCCGGGGAATTTTCACAAGAAAATTTGATATTCAAAGAACTCAGAAATAAGGGCTATTTGGATCGTATGAATCAATACATTAAATCCAAAGAAGATGAAAAATTGAGTTTAAAATAAACTAAATAATTTACATAGGAAACAAAATGGATCCAGCATTTACAAAAATTCAACAATTACTTTATACTACGCAAATGTTAACTGAAGAATTAGAAATTGTTTATGGTATTTTAGACAACTTGTTTGAAGAAGAAGATTATGATCTTCCAGCAGAAATTCTTGTGGAGAAAAAGAAGTGGATTCAAAAAGCCATCAAGAAAGAAGGGGCTCTTCGTAAAACAACGAAGACCAAGGAAGGAAAAAAGATTCCTGTTTCAAAACTAAAGAAGGCTGCAGAAAAGGGTGGCAAAACAGGAAAGCGTGCTCGCCTTGCTCTCACACTTAGAAAGTTGAATGAACAAGACGAAGGCGAGACAATGGATAGACCATGGGACACTTTCATTGGATTGGTAAGCAACGCAAAGAAAGAGTTTGTAAAAACACTTCCACCAGGAACCAAGTCAATCGGTGATGATGTTGTCAAAATGCTCGATGCATTTACCGCAGACCCATCTGAGAAGGGTGATAACGTCACAGATGACCTGATTCAAAGGGGATTCCCAGCAGAAACGATTGCTCAGGCTGCTAAGATAAGAAGACAGGCAATTCAAAGTCAGCGCAGAAGTTCGCCAGATCCATCATTCGGTGGAACATACAAGCCAAGAGGCGACCCAAACGCCTCACCCTTCGACTGATTCACGCTCAACAAAAGAAACCCAGTCTTGGTGGACGATGTGATTTCCATCCTTGCCGTCTTTGATCTTGGACACATCCCACCATATGACATCACCGACTTGAATGTCTTCGGTCAATTTATTTCCGATGGAAATCACTTTTGCAGGAATTATCTTTGAAGACGATTTCTCGTTGTATATGATGCCCGCTGATGTCGTCTTTTGACCACCAATCAAAGACTTTGCGAGAATCCACTTGCCAATAGGTTTCATTTGTTTCATAAATTCCTTCGCTAGGATTCGAACCTAGAAAGAGAGATCCAAAGTCTCCCGTGTTACCGTTACACCACGAAGGAGTGTACCTTGGCACAATAATTGTTCATTATGATGCCAGAGGCTGTACCAACATTGATGCTTCTCACAGAACCATACTGAGGAATGTAAAGAAGCTCGTCACACATACTTAGAACGTCTGCAGGAACTCCAATCTGTTCCTGCCCAAAGATCATAATATAATGCACAGTTGGGTCAAAGTCAAATGCGTTTATGTCTTTTGCTTCACATACATTGTCAATTCCCAATAGTTTAACTTTGCCTTCAAACTTGGAAATAGTTTCTTCAATGTAGGACTGGAGACTGTCAATGCTTTTGACATGACGAAAGTTGGTGTAGTGATGAGTACCGACAGTCCCCCGCCTATCGTATTTCTTATTCCCATAGATCACCACTTCTTTCGCCAGAAACGCATTAGCATTCCGTATGACGGTAGCAATATTAAAATCGTTGCCAATGTTGCAGCACACAACAGAAAAGTTATGGCGCTTAGTCTCAAGATCAGCAATGATTGCGTCATCTTCCCAATATTTATAGTGATCAATTAGATTGCGGGTTTCCAGTGCCATAGCAGATAGCCTCTGTGCGAGTCAGTCTCTTGTCAAGCTCAGAAATTTTGTCATTCAATCTGTCAACTGCACAAGAATTTAAAAACCATATTGTCATCACTATTATAGCAGATATGTTCATGCTTTTGTACGTAACGTAACGATCATCGAAATCTTCTTTATTCATCTTTTCCCTTTCCCCATCCACCACCATTCTCATATTCTTTTAAAATTGAACGGTTTGGTGTGATATGATCTTTGTAAAGTTCATTGAGTCTGTGTTGCATTGGGAAATGTTTTATTAATCGTGATGCCCTTTCACGCACTTCTGAAGGAACATTCTTTGTATGTGCAGGATTCATCAGATCATATAAAAAGTTTTTTACGGCAACTAAACTATAATATTCTTCATCGGGTAGAGTCATAAAAACCTCCAATGATCCCTATGGGATTCGAACCCATGTTATGGCCTTGAAAGGGCCGTGTCCTAGACCGGACTAGACGAAGGGACCTAAAAATCACTCTTCCTTGGTACGTATCTCAAGGGCTAGAAAACCAACAATCATACCAATTATACTACCAACAACCGCACCCTCATAGTTCTTGTAAAACAAGAATCCAATTAGGTTAATTGCAAAAAGAATAATTAACGGAACCATTAGTCTATTCATTACGTTTTTCATAATTGAAGTATACCTCATCGTTTGGATATGTCAAGTATTCTCTCACCGATCCATTCCATGCAGTTGACGGCCATGCTGTTTCCGAGTGCCTTGTACCTATGGCCCTCTGGACATTCGTCTGGAGATTTTCCTCTCCAAGAAATTTTTGTATAATTGTCCGGGAAACCCTGAAGTCTTTCACACTCCAGAGGAGTCAATCTTCGAACACGCAGTTTCTCGACAACGGCAGCAAAGGAAGCATTGTCTCTCGCAAGAGTGTGACAAGGATCTCCCGGACCTCTGCGTTGAGTATTCAACGGTTCAGTAATCTTGAACAGATCATATGGCACTGGACCCGCCTCCGTGACATAGGTATCCCCATCTTCACGATGCCTTGACCAGCCACGGGCGGACACGCACTTGGCCACATCGGTCTCTTGACCATGTGGAACCAAGAATCCACCGCCCTGAGAGAACAACTCTTGGTTGCTGTATCCCGGTGCGCCTGTTCCCTTGATTGATTGGCCAAGAGTTGGAGCAGTTTCAGCAGGCCAACTAGGTGCAATGACAGCTCCGAAGTTATCCTTGTCGGGCATACGCTGATCACCACCAGCGTTCTTCTTGGTCAGGGTTCCTGCGCATTCTGTTCCGTCCCACCAGCAACCGACTCCAATGCTTTCTTTAGAAGCGGAGGCAGAGTCTTGTTTCTCTTTGTCGCCCGTTCTAGAATGCTTCTGCATGCTTTGGGACTCAAAAAGAACTTTTCCTGCACTGAGCATGTCTCCAAGACATCCGACAACGAACACACGTCTCCTGCGCTGCGGGACGGCAAATGGGTGGCGTTGTGTTCTGACCCACTGAGCGTCCAAGACCCGGTAGGCCCACCCATACCCCAGTTCTGCCAGCCCCCCGAGGAAGGAACCAAAATCCCTTCCTCCGTTTGCGGACAGGACTCCCGGCACGTTTTCCCAAACGATCCATCGGGGCTTATAGCACCGAGCGATTTCAAGATAGGTGAGCATGAGTCCTCCACGGGGATCGGAGAGTCCTTTTCGGAGTCCTGCCATAGAGAAAGACTGGCACGGAGTGCCGCCGACGAGGAGGTTGACTTCTTCTTTGATGTTCCATTTTTCATAATTCGTCATGTCTCCAAAATTGGTGACGGCTGGATAATGGTGAGCGAGAACCGCTGATGGAAAAGGTTCGATGTCGCTGAAACCGACAGCCTTCCACCCAAGAGGTTCCCACGCAACCGTAGCCGCTTCAATACCTGAACAAACAGAAAGATAATTCATTTTAATCT
>Ga0315904_10002062_pt1 | contig 31365 bp, 19 predicted proteins | sample LakEriMetagenome_6_FD_203529 | JGI IMG/M metagenome (GOLD analysis project Ga0315904, IMG submission 203529) | Freshwater fungal communities from buoy surface, Lake Erie, Ohio, United States - Buoy 12 MA120 | ecosystem: Environmental > Aquatic > Freshwater > Lake | place: USA: Lake Erie, Ohio...
GGCCGGTCGGGGGCCGTGGGCCGCGCATGAGCGGGGCGTTCGGCCGTGGGGAAGTCGTGTTGAAGCCTGCGGCCGGTTGTGCGATAGTGTGGCGGTCGCGGGGCGGCGGTGCCGATGGCACTGTCGTTCCGTGGCGGTTTCGGGGCGTGGCGCAGTCTGGCTAGCGCGCTTGACTGGGGGTCAAGAGGTCGCAGGTTCAAGTCCTGTCGCCCCGACTTGTGTCTGCTCTGGCCGGTGATTGACTCAAATCCCGGTTAAGAGCAGACTCATGACTGTTCGTTCGCTACCTGCCGTCGTCCGGCAGTGCCACTTGGCAGCACCCGTAAATCGGGGACGGAAATCGGGGATGTCCCCGATTCCCCGATTGCGGCCTACCGAAGGGCACAAAGCATGGGACGCAGGGCTCGCGGCCAGCTGCCGCAGATGCGCCATCACAAGCGATCCGGGACTGCCCGGGTTCGCGTCGATGGCCGGGAAATCCAGTTAGGACGCTGGGGCTCGCCGCAAGCCCAGCAGCGATACTTCAAGATCATCGCGGACCTCATTCGCCGGCAGGACCTGGGCGTTGACGTCGCGCCACCGCCAGTGGACCTCGATCCAAGCGAGCCATCGGGCCACCCCGTTGGCCTCGAGCCGGCGACGTTCACGCCAGCCGATGGGGACGGCCATCACCAGTCGCCGGCACAGGGCATCACGATCGCCCAGATGTGCGCTGCGTACCTCGCCGACGTCGACAAGAAGTACGTTCAGCCTGACGGGCGTCCGACCAGCACCGTCGGAAACGTCAAGATGGCGCTCCGAGCGCTCGGACCGTACGGGAACTTTCCCGCAGCGGGATTTGGCCCCCGCCTGCTTCGGAAGGTTCAGGAAGACCTCGTTCAGCAGGAAGGCCGCCGCAAGGGGCCTGATGGCCGGCGCTTGCCGAAGTTCCGAAAGACGATCAACCGGACTATCAGTGGCATCTGTCGGGTCTTCAAGTGGGCCGTCAGCATGGAGCTCGTCGCGGCGCCGGTCTACCAAGCCCTGGTCACGGTCGAGCCGCTGCGGAAACAGAGGACTACGGCTCCTGAACTCCCCGAAGTCGAGGCCGTGCCGGACGCAGACATCGAAAAGACGCTGCCGCACCTGCCGGAGATAGTTGCGGACATGGTGCGTGTTCATCGCCTGCTGGGTTGCCGCCCAAGCGAGATCTGCGCCTTGAGACCCAGCGACGTCGATCGCTCGCGTGACATCTGGGCGTACAGGCCGCAGAAGCACAAGAACGAATGGCGCGAACAGAAGCGACGGATTTCAATCGGCCCGAAAGCCCAAGCGATTCTCGCCAGGTATCTCGATCGTCCGCCGACACGCCCATGTTTTGTGCCCGCCGAGAGCGAGGCCAAGCGAAATGCCATGCGTAGGAAAGGCAGGCAATCCCCGATGACCCCGAGCCACCGTGAACGCCGCCGGAACCGCAGGCGAAAGTTCGACCCGGACAAGCCCTACACGGATGACACATACCGCAGGGCGATCCACAGGGCGTGCAAGAAGGCCGGCGTGCAGGTGTGGAGCCCCAATCAATTGCGGCACGCAGCCGCTGAAGAGGCGAGAGAGAAGCTCAGTCTCGATGCGGCTCAGGCCAGGCTCGGCCACAAGCACGCTAAGGTGACGGAGGTTTACGCAAAGCGCCAGGAAGATAGGGCGGACGATGTTGCCCGGATGCTGGGGTAGTCCGAGAAATGTCAGCCCTCGTCGCGTGGAACGTCACGGAGATGCAGTGACGGTTGGGTAGCCAGCCGCGTGGGCCGCAACCGCCTTGCGAACGGTATTGCGATTCCACGCCATCCCGCAGGGACGTCGAGTACTGCGCATGCGGTCAACGATGGCATCAAAACTAAGCCCTTCTGCTCGCAGTTGAAAAATCCGGGCGGCCTGCTCGCGTTCGACCACGTCGGGAACGAAGCGTCCCTGCCGGCGTTGGCCATGCCTGGTCCACCCGATTGGAGTGTGCCGACCGTAGGGCAGGCCGGCCTGCCTCTTGGTCCGCAGGGCATCTCGGGTCCGTGCTATCGCGTACTCCCGCTCGAGTTCGGCGAAGGCGAGCATCACGGTGCAAACGCATCGCCCAACCGCTGTGCTCGTGTCGAGCCCCAAGTCGAGCGAGTGCACGAACACGCCACGACGTCCCAAGTCCGCAAGAGTCGCTGCTCCGTCGATCACGGAGCGAAAAGCGCGGTCGAGGCGGGCCCATACCAGATGATCACCGGGCTCGAGGAGCTCGTCGACCTTCCGGCCCATCGGACGCTGGAAGAGCGGCCGTGCGCCACTGGTTGCGGAGTCGTAGAGCCAACCTCCGTACTCGTGTTCGCTTAGGTTTTGTCTGATGTAGGGCTCCACCTTCGACCGCTGGGCCTCTTCCGTGAGGCCCTGCTTGTCCGTGCTGTGCCTTCCGTACCCGTAGACAGTTGCCATGCTTCAGTCCTTTCTTCAGGTGATGGGAATGCGAACATTGGCTGCCGCCCAGTCCTTCGCGAGCTCGACGACGCGGCTCGGCTTGAGCGTGACGATCCACGCAGCCTGGCTCGCCGAGCGGGCGGCGAGATTGCGGCTGCGTGGGCCGTTGGGGGTGAGCATCTCGACCGCGTACCAAGTCTGTGGACCGCGATCGATCACGCCGAACGGGCCGCAGACGACCGCGCAGAAGTCAGGCGTCGGATCCTTACCGTTCGACGGTGACTTCAGACGGACGCGGAGGCCGTAGTCGGCTGTCGCGCCGAACGTGCAGTAGCTGTTGTCAACGTGTCCGGCCACGTGCATGCCGCGTCGTTCGACCGACGCGACGCCGACCAGCTCATAGCGAGGCACGACGTCGCCGAAGGCCCGGACAGCCCGCGTTACGAGCCTGGCAAACCGGGCTGCCCGCCTACGCCACTCGAGCGGCGGCTGCGTTCCGTCGGCCATCAGCTCACGGATGACGTCGGAGAGCGAGTCGTTGCAGCAGCGGGGGCCGACGTCCGGGAAGTAGTCGCCCATTCCAGGTCGCCACACACCAGTGCCTCCGACGTACCAGTGCGTCCTATTCGACGAGCCGGACTCCCTATCGCGGGCGCTCATCGGCAGGTGCTTGTTGGCACACCAGCCGTTCACGCTGTTGGGAATCCTGTACTGGGTGCGGTCGCCGGACGCTGGATACACGACGGCGGCGAGCGACGCCTGTATCTCGCCGGTCGCACGTGACATCCGCACGTAGTGCAGATGGATCGCGGACTCGGTGCCCACCGCCCAGAGCCGTTTGCCGAGCTTTGCGATGGCCCGGTGCGACGCATGATGCGCGAGGAGCTGGTAGGCCCGGCGGTCCCAGTCGGTACGGAGCCGCGTCCCACTGCGGACGGCCCGACTAAGACGCCGGCTCAGGTCCGCCCACTCGTAGATTCGCTTCGTGATCACCTTTGGCATGGTTGTCTCCAAAAAAACAAACCCGGCGGGTGACGCCTACTCAGCGCCACCCGCCGGGCGGGGAAGGAATCGAGATGCCTCACTCAGAGCTGTTCGGCCGCGAACAGGGGAACCGTTCGGCACCAGCCAGGAATCTGCTGCCGGTAGAAGCTGTCGCGTGTCAGGGCCACGATGACACGAGCCCGCGTCTGGCTCGAAGGCCAGCGGGTGGCTGCGTCCGTGATTAGAACGATGCTGTCCGGTCGGTCCCGTCGGTCGACTTCCTCGAGGACGCCGGCCATGTCGGTGCCGCCGCCGCCCTCCCAGACGAACGTCCTGACATCGCGCAGCCGGACAGAGTTGCGGATCTCCGTGTCCGCACACACGACCCTGACGCTCTGCAGCTTCCGGAGCCCGTCAGCGATGACCTGTAGGGCCCGCTCCTTCGTGTCACGGTCGTTCATCGAACCGGACGTGTCGACGACCACGACGGCGGACGCGGCCGTCGACAGCTGTCCGCGCAGCCGGCAGAGGCCGGTCGGCTGCTTCCGGCAAAGCCGCCTGTACGTGGGCATTCGGCCACCCAGCGCCGCCGCCATGCTCGAGGCAACGGTCGACCGCAGTTGCTCGAACGGATCGGGCTGTGGTCGCAGGAAGTGACGAATCGCCTCCTTGAGCATGCCAGGCACCGATCCAGGATGGATGGCTTCCTGTTTGCTGATGGCCTCTTCCATCGCACCTGCCGCCACGAGTTCTCCGAACGCCTCCCACGAGTCTTCGGCGGTCTCATAGTCGCGCTGGACGCCGTCACTGGCCGATCCACCGGAGCCGGGTTCACAGACTGCGCGCGGAATCGAAGGGCGATGCGTCGCCCCCTCCTTGCCGTCTGTCTCTTGGTGTCGCTTCTCGGGTCTGCCACTGCCCGATGACGGCTGGTTTCCGGGCCCGCACTGGCCCTCGCCTCCCGATCCGTCGTCTGGCCGTTCGCCTGGTGACTGGAGCCTGTCCATGATCAGCCGGTAATAGGCCACCATGTCGAGGTTGGGAGGAAAGTCGAGCGTCATTCCCAGTTGTGGACAGTCGCACCCCAGATGGATCGCTCCAGCGGGACGCAGAGCCACCATAAACCCGAGCGTCTGCTCGATCACCAGGTCGCCGGCGATGTTCATCGCCGTGCGTGCCAGGTGCGGGGGATGGTCGCCGTACACCTCCCGAGCGCGGACGTGGTGTCGAAAGATCAGGTGCAGGGCTTCGTGCAGCACCACGTAGGCGAGCGTATCGACGGAGAGCCCCATGACGAACACGGGGTCCCAGTAGATAACGCCATCCTTGCTGATGCCGCACGTTCCCGACCCTTTGGATTCCTGCTGCTTGAGGCCGTAGATGTAGCTGGCGAGGTAGGGTGCGTACTCGAACGTACGCACCCTACCCGCCGCCAGTCGTTGACGCGGAGACATAGAACCTCCTTTGGGATCGAGTGGAAAGGGCACGTGGTCCGACACGGACTCACGCTTCGCTGATGCCACTGGGCACGAGCTTCATCAGCCGGGCGAGCACCGCCGCCGGCGGCATCCACCCGTCGGGCCTGACACCGCCCTGTGCCAGCGGGTTCCAAAGGCTCTTGAACTGGGTCAGGAAGGTCTCGACCTCCTGCTCGCCGACGTCACAAAAGACGTTGGCTGCACGAGTCCACCGCTCCTTGTCCGTCCTGTCCCGGAGTTCCTTTACCAGGCCGGTGAGCAGGCAGATGTTGAGATCGGGCCGGTTCTGGTACCGGTACTGGGTCGTCCCGTCGAGGATCGACTTGGGGTCGATCAGGTCGAGCTGGTCCATGTACCGCAGGAACTCGCCCCCTGCCGCATCCCCGACGCAGCCCGTCACGAGCTGGCGGAAGACCAGGCTGCCTTTCTGGTGCCCCACCGACTCGGCCGCCGACAGGACCCGCACCACGTAGCTCCAAGTGCGTGGATTGGGGAATGCGAGCACCTCGTCGCTCTCGGGGATCTTTTCCATGCAGTCCGGTGTGCCCCGCAGGAAGGCCTCCACGAGGCAGCCGTACTTCGCGTAAAGCTGCTTGTGGTCGGGCGGCACGACCGGGAACTGCGGTACCGCCCACGTCAGGCCGCGTCGGTAGCCGGCGAACAGCTCGTTGCGGTCGATCTCCCAGCGGTAGTGGAAGAAGCGACTGCGCATCGACGGGGGCAGGGCGTTGCCGCCCGGCGCCAGCTCCGGCGGGTTCGCCGCAGCCACGATGATCGTGGACTCGGGCAGCGTGTGGTCCCCGACCCTCCGCTCAGTGATGAGCGAGAGTTCTGCCGCCATCGTGGTGGGCGGGACGCAGGTGAACTCGTCGAGGATCAGGAAGCCCAAGCCATCCTGGAACTTCTCGACCCAGCTCGTGGGCAGCATCCGGATCACCCCTGCCGACCGATCGGCGTCGGGGTAGCCGGAGAAGTCCTCCGGCAGGTGCGTGCTACCGATGAGGAGATGCGTGTGCCGCTTGAGCGCCGTGCCGAGCGCAGTGAGCACGGTCGTTTTTCCAACTCCGGTGCCGCCCCAGACGATGCAGGGGACGACCTGGAGCGCGATGAATAGAGCTTCGTTCAGCGTAGCCATAGTTATCCTGTGGGATTGGGAAACAAAAATGGGGCGGCACGCTGCCACCCCGCAGAGAAAGTCGCCGGCCGCAGAGCACGGCCGACTTCAGGTCGAAACGCAGAGCAGGTCGCACACGGCGACCGAACCAGCCGCCCGCTCGAGCGGAGCCTTCATCCAGTCGAGTTGCTGGCCAAGCGCCTTCTCGTAGCTGCGGATCTTGTCGATGAGGGCCGCCGCCCGCCGCCGCAGGGTCTTGGCCTGCCGGCTGGTGATGCCGCCGGCCAGCACGGCATCGTTGATCTCGACGCTCTGGGCAGCTGCTTCGCGGTTGAGAGAGTCAAGCACGTGTTCAATGGTCGCGGGATCCTTCGCCACCTCGAAGTGCACGACGTGGTAGTTGTGCATGCAGGCGGCGGTCCTCCAGGCGTCCCAGCGGTCGAGTGCGTCCTGTGGCAGGAAATAGACGCACCTGCCCTCGAGTTCCACGCCGCGAAGCTTGCGAATCACCGATCGAATCACCGTGCGGACCTGGCTGGCAGACAGGTTGTCCCGCCGCGAGGCGTACTCGGACGCGAGCAGAGCCAGGACCGCCGCTGGGTCGAGTTCAGCCGAATGGCCGAGCAGCCCGACGGTCTGGGCAGCGTCGTTGACCTCGCAGCTGAAGAGGTGGACGGTCTCGTTCTTGGCGTGCCCACGCCGAATGCGGACCGCTTCGAAAGCCAGTTCGTGGTCGAGCGCCCGGACGACCAGCGGCATGTTCCGCTGGCGGAGGAGTGGTTTGGCAACCGCGCAGCAGGCGGCCTGTAGAGCAGAGTGGAGCGACGGCGGCCGGGACACGATACGCGACCAGCCCATTCTCTCGCAGGCATCCTTAACGATCTGGCGGGAGTGCGGGCTGTTGGTGCCGAATACGAGTCCGGCATGGTTCGCGATTGAAATTGGCATAGTCATCGGAGACCTCCAAAAACGACCCGGCCGCACGTGAGCAACGCGCCCAGTGCGGCCGGGTCAGTGAAGAGCGGTGACGGCAAGTCCGTCAGGTGTCGACCATCAGCATCGCGAGAGCCCGCTTGTGGTCGAGGTCGATCTCGATGTCGGCATCGAGCTCAGCCGCGTCACGCGATGAAAACGGACCCTTCGGCGCTTCGTCCGTGAGCCAGTTGACCCAGAAGAAGTGACCCGGCCGCCCTTCGAACACGCGGGCGACCACCTGGTTGGCGAGGAAGACATCGCTGACTTCCTGCTGGGTAAAGACAACGTCATCGGCCATGAGAAACCTCCCCGAGAAAAGATTCCGGAACCAGAACGAGCAGCCCGCTGCCGCTCTCCACAAACACTCGCCAACCCATGAAAACAGGGCCTTTTGGCGTTCTGGCGGCATGGTCATGCGAGCCGCCGTGCCGGACGTTCAGGATTGCTGTCTCCAGTCCGCGTTGGGCACCGCCGCCATTCGGCGTGTCCGCAAGTACGGGTGCGGGCAGCAGCGGCCTGCCACTGCCCACACGCCGCACGACCGCTCCCGAGCGTGACCCTATTCCGCCGCGCCGGCGGGCTCTATCGCCCGAAACGCCTGGCAGAGGGTGGCAAGTCGCTCGTCGGTCCGTCGGGCTTCCTGCAGCGCCTGATCGCGCTCCTGGCAGGCCGCGTCGAGATCAGCGGCCAGTTTCCGCTCACGAGCCTTTGTGGCGGTCAATTCCGCCGCCAGGCCCTCGTGGTGGTGCTTGACCGCCGTCATTTCGGCCTGGAGCGACCGCAGCTCCGCCAGACGCGCCTCCGCAAGCGAAGGGGCCTCGACGAATCCGTACATTGGCTCCAGCACGGAGTCTGCGCTGGCACGCAGGTGGGGCCATTTATCCGCCGAATAGCAGCCCAGTGCGAACATGCAGGCCGCCAATAGAAACGTAAAAACACTCTTCATGGGACACCTCCGCAGAAAAGCACTGGGCTGACTCTGGCTGCGAGCCGGATGAAATCAGCCCAATGCGAGTACGGTGGGCGAGGTGTCCGCTGGCCCTGCCGTCATTGCTCGCCAGGCCCTGAAATCAGCAGGATTCCGGGCGATCAGGGGCTGTTCGTTGGGCGGCACCATGACCGGTTGTCACGGGCGTCGAGCCGGGCTTCGCACGGATACGTACCTATCTGTGCGACGGAAGTTCCGTGCAGGCAACAAGTTAGCGACTCGCTCAAGCCGCCCCCATGCCCCCCCAATCGGCGCGCGCCATCCGATACGTTGGCCCCCTGGTTTTTTTCAGGTTTCATAAGGACCGACCTCTCGGAACTCCTGGCCAGAGATGAGAGACTACCCCGACGGAAGGGTATTGGCGGACCATCGTTGTCCGTGCTGGTGTCTAAGGTCGGGCCATGCGAGCAGTGCCGAACTTTATCAGCGTGGCCGTATCCCGCATCCGAAGTGCCTTAGCGGAACTGCGTCGCCGGTTTGCAGGCGTAGGGCCAGTTGACCGACTCACGGAGGTCGCCGCTGCCGTAAGCGAAGCCCTCGATGATTATCGTCACCGGCACTCAGCAATGATTCCGGAGGGGCGAGCATCACTCGACGGGTTTGCGATAAGTCTATTAACCCAGATGACAAGTGGCGTTCCGGTAGCCGACTTGCGTGGTTGGCCTGCACCTTGCCTATATCATGCTTACAAGGCCTTGCGAGTTCTGCCCGGCGACGATAGTCATCGTCCAGCTCTAGCGCGGGCAAAGCCTCTGATGACCGCAGAAGCCTGTGAGCAACTCGGCAGCAGGCCTGTGCGCAAATGTCGAAGCAAACCCACGTCTTTTCATTCCCGTGAGTACTTGCGTATAGCCATCGTGTCTGAGTATGCGATCGCTAGAACCCGTAGCTCATCCGCCGCTGTCTGGAGTGGGCTGTGGAGGTCGTCATTGATCGCTCGGCTCACCTCCTTAGCGCACCAAGACGGCCTCGAAGCCATCGGCTTAGCTGAAGGTGTTGATGCGATCGCGACACGGGTTGTCCGACGAGTGATCAAGGAATGGCAAAGGAATCAGCGGCTCGATGCCAGGAGTACGAAAGCTGATTTTTTACGGTCGGCCCTGGTTCACCAAGCGAGTCTGCGTGCCGCGCACTGCCGCGATGAAGCAACCCAACGGCGCTTGCCCGGATTTGATTTTCACACGGCGGGCACGGACGCTGCGCAGGACTTGTGGGTCCATCTCGTGACAGTCCTTCTCCCGGCAATTGATGGTTACGGCGACGCGAGAGGCGAGAAGCGGGTCATGCAGGATCTCCGCGTAATCACAGACCGTCTTCTTGCGTATTCGGAAACCGTCCATGAGTGGCTTGCGGCATTCTTCGACTTAGCTGAGTGGTTTCACGTGCCTCCAGCTATTGACGAGGTTTGCAATGCTGCGTTGCTCTGGTGCTATTGGAATGCGTTTGACCCCAGGCAGCGCATACGGCAAGTGTTTGTTGAGCATGCGAGGGATCGCGATAAAGGACAGATGGAACATGGAAACGCTTTTGCGACCTTCAGTCCATTAAAGCAACGGACAGCGATGTCGGCGGTGGGGTCACGGCTACCAGTTGAGTGGCTCTCTCCTTGCGGAAGGCTCACGGATCGGCTTCGCGAGCGAATTGCGGATGGGTGTTGGAGAGCGTGGGATGAGGCCTTTGTTCCACATACCGAAGACGAGGAGATGGAAGTGCGATTTCTAGCATGTGCGCACCTGAGCATGACCAAGCCGGGTGTCTGGCAGAACGCGGTGCGATCGCTCTGCGACGATGGATAAATGCCGCGCGATCCCACGCCGTCGTTCGTAGGGGCTAATAAGGGGGCCTTCCAGAGGGGCACTGCCGCCCTTAGGGTGATGGGACTAATGGACGATTGAGGACCGTTGGCAGCTGTACGTTTAGAGGAACTGGCCCATGAACGTTTTCGAGATGCGGGAAGGGCTCGTCCGCGACTACGGCTCCTTCGTCCGTAGCTTCGTCGACATCACGGATCAGCGGATCGGTGAGGTCGTCGAGAAGGCGTTCGGCGAGAGCATGCTCTGGCCGTCACCGCTGGTGCAACTTAACCCGTCCTTTGAACCGGGCGGCATGATCGATGACCTGGTCGATGATGGCATGCTGCACGAGACGTGCCGGGATGTCTTCAGGATCAAAAATCTTGACAGCCCACAGGACTTGGGCCGCCCCATGCGGCTCCACAAGCACCAGGACGAGGCCATCCGGGTCGCCCGTCCGGGAGCGAACTACGTCCTGACGACGGGCACCGGCTCGGGCAAGAGCCTCAGCTACATCATCCCGATCGTCGACCACGTGCTCCGCAACGGCACCGGCAAGGGGATCCAGGCGATCGTCGTCTACCCGATGAACGCTCTGGCCAACAGTCAGCTCGGGGAGCTCAAGAAGTTCCTGGAGACGGGTGCCTGTCACGGCCGGCCGCCGGTCAAGGTCCGCCGCTACACGGGCCAGGAGTCCCGCGAGGAGCGGCAGGAGATCTGCGACAACCCGCCCGACGTCATCCTCACCAACTATGTCATGCTCGAGCTGATCCTCACCCGGGTCAACGAGAAGGCGATGGTTCGAGCGGCGAAAGGGCTCCGATTCCTGGCGCTCGACGAGTTGCACACCTATCGCGGGCGACAGGGCGCCGACGTGGCCATGCTCTGCCGCCGGCTCCGGGACCAACTCGAATCGCCGAATCTCCAGTACGTCGGTACCTCCGCCACGATCGCCGGCCCGGGCACACTGGCCGAGCAGAGGCGGGAGATCGCCCGGGTAGCTTCCGATCTGTTTGGGGCGGCCGTGCGGCCCGAGTCGGTGATCGGCGAAACGCTCCGGCGGGCCACGCCCTACGGCGACACCGCCCACCCAGAGTTCCTCAAGGCTCTGTCTCAGCGAGTCGTGGGCAATGCCGCTCCGCCGGCCGAGCACGGGGCCTTTCTGGCTGATCCGCTCTCGAGCTGGATCGAGTCGACCTTCGGCGTGGTACGGGCCCAGAGCGAGGATCGACTGGTCCGGGCCACACCAAAGACCGTCGACGAAGCGGCGGCGGCTCTGGCTCTCCTTACCCGCACCGAACCCGCACAGGCGGGCAAGCTGATCACCGATCAACTCATGGCCGGCTACGACAAGGCCCGAGACGCCAACGGCCGGCCTGCATTCGCCTTCCGGCTTCACCAATTCCTCAGTCGAGGCGACACGGTCTACGCCACGCTCGAGCAGGAGGACAAGCGGCTCATCACGGCGGAGGCACAGAAGACCAGCCCGCAGAACGAGAAGGCGCTGCTCTATCCACTGGTGTTCTGCCGGGAATGCGGCCAGGAGTACTACTCGGTCACCCGCGTTGAAGAATCGCCCAACGAGATCCGGTTCGAGCCGCGTGATCTCGGTGACCTTTCCAAATCAGACGACATCCAGCCGGGCTACCTCTACCTCTCCACCGACTCCAAGAAGGCTTGGCCGATCGCGGATCCGGACTCGCAGGAGATCCTCGAGCGTGTTCCAGATGACTGGAAGGAGATCCGGAAGGATACGGAGTTCCTGCGCCGTAACCGCGTCCCCCAGCTACCGCAGCACGTGGATGTGGGCGTCGACGGACACGCCCACCCTGAGGGCCAGAGCTGCCACTTCGTCTCGAACCCCTTCAACTTCTGCCTGGCGTGCAGCGTCTCGTATTCCGGCCGCAGAGGCGCAGACCGCCCCGTGCTCGGCGAGGTGGGCTTCGGTGCCCGGAGCAGTGCCACCACGTTGATCGCCACGAGCGCCATCACCTACCTCAAGAAGAAGAGTCACCTCCCAACGCAGGCCCAGAAGCTGCTGAGTTTCACGGACAACCGGCAGGACGCGTCCCTCCAGGCCGGCCACTTCAATGACTTCGTGCAGATCGCCCTGGTGCGGGGCAGCCTCTTCGCCGCCGCGAAGCATGCGGGGGCCGAAGGGCTCGAGTACCGCGACTTGCCCCAGAAGGTCCTCGACGCCTTCGAGGCAGGGCTCCCGGCGGGGACGGCGTTCCAGCTGTACGCCAAACAGCCGGAGGCCCAGTACAACGCCAAGAAGAGCACCCAGCGGGCCATGCGGGACGTGCTCACCTACCGCATCTTCTTCGACATGCGGCGGGGCTGGCGCCTCTCCATGCCGAACCTCGAGCAGTGCGGGCTGCTCAATATCGAGTACGACTCGCTCGGCGAACTCTGCGACAACGACGCTGACTGGGACGGCACCCACCACGCTCTGGCTGGGGCGACCGGCGCCCAGCGGCTGGAGGTCGCCCGGACGCTCCTCAACTACCTGCGACGGGAGTTGGCCATCCAGGTCGATTGCCTCGAGGAATCATGGCAGGACTCCCTGAAGCGAGAGAGCTTCCAGTGGCTCACCGACAGCTGGCGCATCGACGCCGATGAGGAGTTGGCGACGGGTCGCTGGGCCTACCCGCACAGCAAGCAGGGGGCTCAGTCCAACAACGTCTTCCTGAGCGAGCGGGGCACGGTTGGGCGGTACCTGCGTCGGGCAAACAATATTGCGGCCGGCCTCTCGCTCCAGGACACACAGAAGATTATTCGTGACCTGTGCCGAGTGCTGACCAAGACGAACCTCGTGCAGGTCGGATCTGACGACGATCCCGCCTATCAAATCAACGCCAGCACCCTGCGGTGGGTGCCAGGCGACGGCACGAAGGCGTTTCGGTGCCCGCTCCGGGTGCCCCGTGCTCCCGAAAAGGGGCTCCGGCCGAATCCCTACTTTGTCGAGTTCTACAAGACTGCGGCCAGCAATGTGGCCGGCATGGAGGGCCGTGAGCACACGGCACAGGTACCGGCTGACAAGCGGGAGGAACGGGAGCAGGAGTTTCGGGCCGGCAAGCTGCCGGTGCTTTTCTGTTCGCCGACGATGGAACTCGGCGTCGACATCGCGGATCTCAACGCCGTCAATCTCCGCAACGTCCCGCCCACGCCGGCCAACTATGCCCAGCGTTCAGGGCGGGCAGGCCGCAGCGGGCAGCCGGCGATCGTCGTCACCTACTGCACGACAGGCAGCTCCCACGACCAGTACTTTTTCAAGCGGCAAAACGAGATGGTGGCCGGCTCGGTGGCCCCGCCCCGTGTCGATGTCGCCAATGAAGAGCTGGTCCGGTCCCACATCCATGCCATCTGGCTGACTGAAGCAGGTCTGAACCTCAGGGAGAGTCTCAAGGACCTGCTCAACGTCGACCAGCGGCCAGGCATGCCGCTGAATGAAGAGGTCCTTGCTCACCTCGACGACCAGAACGCGATGGCGCGCACCCGAAAGCGGGCGGTCCGGCTCCTCGAGAGCATCGCGGACAGGCTGGCTACCGCTGGCTGGTATGCCGAGCCCTGGCTCGACGAGGTTCTCCAGCAGATCCCCAATGAGTTCCACCGGGCCTGCAATCGCTGGCGGGAGCTCTACAACGCGGCGATGGCCCAGCGAGAGCGGGAGCACAAGCGGGAGGGCGACCATCACCTCAGCCAGCGGCACCGCAATGACGCCGCCCGCTTCCGGCGAGAGGCTGAACTCCAACGCGACCTGCTCCTGAACTCCGGCGGCTCCGGCAACCAACACTCTGACTTTTACAGCTACCGGTACTTCGCCAGCGAGGGCTTCCTGCCCGGCTATAACTTCCCACGTCTGCCGCTCTCGGCATTCATTCCGGGCCGGAGCGGCAGCAACGACCAAGAGTACCTCAACCGGCCCCGCTTCCTGGCCATCAGCGAGTTTGGGCCGAAGTCGCTCGTCTACCACGAGGGCCAGCGGTACCAGGTCACGCAGGTGCTCCTGCCACCGAGCGAGTCGGAGAACCGGCTCGTGCTCAGCCAGATCAAGCAGTGTGCCGAGTGCGGATATCTGCATCCAATCGGCGGTGCTCTCAATCCGGACCGCTGCGAGTACTGCGACGCGGAGCTCCCTTCACCGACCCAGAAGCTTCTCCGGCTCACCAACGTCCGGACCCGGAGGCGGGAGCGGATCAGCTGCGACGAGGACGAGCGGCAGAAACAGGGGTTCGACGTCCGCACTGCCGTCCGCTTTCACCGCACCGACCACTCGGCCGGCTACACCATGAGTGAGGTGAAGCTGGGCAGTGAAAAGCTGGCCGCCCTCGCGTTCAGCCGTAGTGCCGAGCTCTGGCGGATCAACTTCGGCTGGTTCCGTCAGCAAGCCCACAAGCGCAACGGCTTCCACATCAATGGCCAGACGGGCGAGTGGGTGGGCGATCCAGAGCGGAACGACCAGCCCCCCGACGCGCCGGAAGTCGTGCAGGTCATCCCCTACGTCAACGACTACCGCAACGCCCTGCTGTTTCGGCCGGAGCAGGCGGTGCCGCTGGACGTCTTTGCCTCGCTCCAGGCGGCGCTCAAGAGTGCCATCCAGGTCGAGTTCCAGCTCGAAGACCAGGAACTGTCCGCTGAGCCACTGCCGGGCCGCGACGTCCGCCGCCAGATCCTCTTCTATGAGTCGAGCGAGGGCGGGGCGGGTGTTCTCCAGAGGCTGCAGTCGGAGTCCGACGCCATCGGCAGAGTGGCCAGGCGGGCCCTTGAGATCTGTCATTTTGACCCGGTGACGGGGAAGGATCTCGGGCGGGCCGTGAAGTCGAAGGAGCCCTGCACGACGGCCTGCTACGACTGCCTCATGACCTACGCGAACCAGCCGGATCACCTACGGCTGGACCGCCACAAGATCAAGGACTATCTGCTCCAGCTCTCGCAGGCAGGCACGCTGCCCTCTTCGGGGCCGGCCCCCAGATCCGAGCACCTGCAGGGGCTCATCCAGCGGTGCGAGAGTGACCTCGAGAAGGAATGGCTCGCGTACCTCGAGGCGCGGAGCTTGCGGCTGCCCTCGCACGCTCAGCACTGCCCAGAGTCGATCAACGGCTGCGGCACGCGGCCCGACTTCGTGTACGTCGAGCATTCCACGATCATCTACGTGGATGGGCCGCATCACCGGTTCCCGACCCGCCAGGTCCGTGACGCCCAGCAGACGGCCTGCGTCGAGGACTGTGGCTGGACGGTCCTCAGGTTCGCCCATCATGAGGATTGGGAATCGGTCTTCCGCAGGTTTCCGGGAATCTTTGGGAGCCACCCATGACCGCGTTTGCAGCAGGGACGCTTGTACGGGCACGGGGCCGTGAGTGGGTCGTGCTCCCAGAGTCGAGTGACGATCTCCTCATGCTCAGGCCTCTGGCCGGCATGGATGAAGAGGTGACGGGCCTGGTCCCGGGCATGGAAGAAGTCGAGCCCGCCGTCTTCTCAGCCCCCGATCCGAGCCAACCTGGTGACCATCGCTCCTGTGCACTCCTGCGAGATGCGGTCCGGCTTGGGGTCCGGAGCAGCGCCGGGCCTTTTCGGTCGTTCGGCGGGATTGCGGTCGAGCCCCGTCCCTACCAGCTCGTGCCACTCCTGGTGGCCCTCAAGCAGGCGAAGGCCCGTGTGCTGATCGCTGACGATGTGGGCGTGGGCAAGACGGTAGAGGCCTGCCTGATCGCGGCCGAGCTGCTGGCACGCGGTGAGGCCAAGCGGATGGTCGTGCTCTGCCCGCCGCACTTGGCTGAGCAGTGGCAGCGGGAGCTGGCGAGCAAGTTCCATATCGACGCCAAGCTGGTGCTCGCAAGCACGGTGGCCCGGCTCGAGCGGGAGTGTGCCGCCGACCAGTCGATCTTCGAGCTCTACGACCACGCGGTCGTTTCCATCGACTTCATCAAGAGCAACCGCTACCGGGCCGAGTTCCTTCGCACCTGCCCCGAGCTGGTGATCGTCGATGAGGCCCACACCTGTGCTCGGGATCCCGATGCAAGAGGCAACCGGCACCAGCGGTTCGAGCTGCTGGCGGGCCTGGCGGAAGACCCGGAGCGGCATCTGGTGCTCGTCACGGCCACGCCGCACAGTGGCAACGAGGGAGCGTTTCGGTCGCTGATCTCCCTACTCGACGAGTCGCTCACCAGCCTGCCGGAGGATCTGTCTGGCCCCGAGCGAGAGAAGGACCGTCGGCTTCTGGCCCAATACTTCGTGCAGCGACGCAGAGGCGATATCGAGGCCTACCTCGACGCCAAAACGCCCTTTCCAAAGCGCGAAGTCCACAAGGATCTCACCTACAAGCTCTCCCCCGACTACAAGGCCCTGTTCGAGGACTGTCTCGACTTCGCCCGGGAACTCGTCTCGGTGGCCGGTGAAGATCGCCGCCGGCAGCGGGTACGGTGGTGGAGTGCAATCGCACTGCTGCGGAGTCTGGCATCGAGCCCGGCGGCTGCTGCGGCCACGCTCACGAACCGGGCTCGCGGGCTGGCCGCTTCGACTGAGGAAGAAGTGGACGAACTCGGGAAGGCGGCGGCCGTAGATGTGGACGGCGGGGACATGGAAGAGGCGGATGACGCCACAGCAGGAGCCGAGATCGACGATTCCCCGACGCCCACTGACCGCAAGCGGCTCCTGAGCCTGGCGGCTAGGGCAGCTGCCCTCGAGGGTGACGGCGACAACAAGCTCCAGTGCCTGGTCAAGCTGATCAAGGACATGGTCAAGCGGGGGCGTAACCCGATCGTCTTCTGCCGCTACATGGCCACCGCCGACTACGTGGCTACCCAGCTCCGCGAGCACCTCAAGGGCAAGTACCGTCCCGAGATCGACTGCGTGACCGGATCCCTGCCGCCGGCTGAGCGAGAGGAGCGAGTCGAAAAACTTGCCTCCCACGAAAAGCGGCTCCTCGTGGCCACCGACTGCCTCAGCGAGGGGATCAATCTGCAGGAGGCCTTCGACGCGGTCGTCCACTACGACTTGGCCTGGAACCCCACCCGCCACGAGCAGCGGGAGGGCCGGATCGACCGCTACGGCCAGAAGCAGCCCACCGTCGAGATCGCCTTCATCTACGGGCAGGACAACGGCATCGACGGGATCGTTCTCGACATCCTGATCAACAAGCACCGCAGTATCCAGAAGACGCTCGGCGTGTCGGTCCCCGTGCCCGTGAACACCGAGAAGGTGATCGAGGCGATCTTCGAGGGGCTCTTGCTGCGGGGGCAGCGGGATAGTCAGCAGATGCTCCCGGTGGTGAAGGAGTACCTCACGCCAACCACCACGAAGCTTCACGAGGAGTGGGATCAGGAGGCGGATCGCTCCCGGCGTTCCAAGACCATGTTCGCCCAAGAGGCCATCAAGACCGATATCGCCGCCTCCTGGCTGGCGGCCTCGCAGGCGGTCGGGGCAGCCATCGACGTGGCTCGGTTCGTGAAACTGGCCGTCGAGGCGCTCGGGGGCATTGCCCGCCAGAAGGAGCTCGCTCACGACCGCATGGCGCTCGCCATCAGCCTCTCAGCCACCGACCCGGCATTTCGCTCGGCCCTGCCCGAAGGGCTCCCGGACGAGTTCGACGCGATCTTCGAGCTGCCCCACGTCGACAAGACCGTGCTCCTATCCCGCACGCACCCCTTCGTGGAGGCCCTCGCCAGCCATCTGGTAGGCACGGCCATCGACGACCCCGAGTCAGCGAAGGCCTCTCGCTGCGGGGCGATCCGGACCAAGCAGGTCGCCAAGCGGACTACGCTACTGCTTGTGCGGCTGCGGCACCACATCCTTCGCACCGTCGGCTCCGAGACTCGGGAGTTACTAGCGGAGGAGTGCCAGCTCGTCGGCTTCGAGGGTGATCCCAACGCCCCGACTTGGCTACCGGCTGAGCGAGCCGAAGAGCTGCTGTCCGCCACCCCCGACGCCAACATCGGGCCGGATCAGGCCCAGTCGTTCGTGGGCCGCGTTGTTGATGCCATGCCGGCCCTTGCTACCGGCCTGGAGGAGTTGGCCACCGAGCGGGCGGCATCGCTCCTGGCGATCCACCGCAAGCTCCGGGATGAGAGCCGGATCAAGGGCCTGCGGTACGACGTTCGGCCTCAGCTGCCGGTTGACCTCTTGGGCATCTACGTCCTCTTGCCGGTGGGGGCGTAGCCACGATGGCCAAGAAACGTCGCGAGTTCGCCTTTCAGTTCGTCCGCTCGATCGGCTGGGTGCTGCCGCCGGAGATCCTCCAGCGGGTGGCCGAGCTCGATAGCCGGCTGCCGGGCCTTAATCCCACCGACTACGGTCTGGCGGAGAGCGAGCGGCTCGGAGAGGCGATCACTCGCAGCTGGACCCGTCTCCTCGACATCCACAAGGCGTTTGCCGACGCCATCCCCGACACGGACACCTCCGACACGTCGGCTGCCCCGACGCTCAAGCTCTGGCTGCGGCATGTCTTCCAGGAGCTGGGCTACGGCACGCTCACGCCCACGCCGCAGGCCCGGATGGTCGACGAAGCCCCGTACGCCATCTCCCACCAGTGGAACAAGGTGCCGCTCCATCTGGTCGGGGCGAATGTGCCGCTCGACCGCCGCACGTCGGGAGTGACGGGCGCCAGCCGGTCCGCCCCGCACTCGCTCGTTCAGGAGTACCTCAACCGCACAGACGAGTATCTCTGGGCGATGGTGTCCAACGGACGGCTGCTCCGGCTGGTCCGCGACAACGTCAGCATGACCAGGCCCGGCTTCGTCGAGTTCGACCTCGACGGCATGTTCAAGGCCCAGAGCTTTGCCGACTTCCGGCTGCTGTGGCTGGTCCTCCATGCCACCCGCTACGCCGTGCCGGCCGACGGCCAGCCCCATCAGTGCATCGCAGAGCAGTGGCACGTGGAGGGAGCCACGACCGGCACCCGCGTGCTGGGTGAGCTCAGTAAGGGCGTTCGGGAGGCGATCGAGGCGCTGGGGCGGGGCTTTCTGGCCCACCCGTCGAACAAGGCCCTGCGGGATGCCCTGTCGTCGGGCGAGCTCGACAAGCAGGAGTACTACCGCCAGCTGCTCCGGCTGGTCTATCGGCTGCTGTTCCTGTTCGTGAGCGAGAGCCGCGATTTGCTGCTCGATCCCAACGCCTCCCGGAAGGCACGGGAGACCTATCGGAAGTTCTATTCGACCGCCCGGCTCCAGGAGCTTGCCGGCAGCCTGCGGGGCAACCGCCATCCCGACCTCTACGAGACGCTCAAGCTGGTGATGAAAGGGCTCGGCGGCCCGACCGGATTCCCCGAGATCGGCGTCATCCCGCTCGGCGGTTACCTGTGGGGGGAATCGTCGATCGGCCTGCTCGCCCAGTCCGCCCTCGCCAATCAGGCACTCCTGGCGGCCGTTCGCAGCCTGTCCTTCATCGTCGATAAGAACGGCCGGCGGCCTGTTGACTACCGGAATCTCGGCACGGAGGAGCTTGGCGGTGTCTACGAGCAGCTGCTCGAGCTCCATCCCGAGATCAACCCGACCGCTCCGAACCTCGACAAGCGATTCGTTCTTGAGGTGTCAGCCGGCAACGAGCGGAAGACGTCGGGCTCCCACTACACGCCCGACTCACTCGTGCAGGTCTGCCTAGACACAGCCCTTGAGCCGCTCCTGGCCGAGCGGCTGGCCGGCAAGAAGGGCCCGGAGGCGGAGAAGACGATCCTGGCCCTGAAGGTCGTCGATACCGCCGTCGGCAGCGGCCACTTCCTGATTGGAGCTGCCCACCGGATCGCCAAGCGGCTTGCGGCAGTCCGGACCGGTGACACCGAGCCCAGCCCGGAGGCATACCGAGCAGCCCTCCGCGACGTGATCCGCTCCTGCCTCTATGGAGTGGACTTAAACCCGATGGCAGCGGAACTCTGCCGCGTGGCTCTCTGGCTTGAGTCGATGGAGCCCGGCAAGCCGCTGTCGTTTCTGGACCACCACATCAAGGTCGGCAACAGCCTGCTCGGGGCTACGCCTGCCCTCATGGCGAAGGGCATCCCAGACGAAGCCTTCGAGGCGATCGAGGGTGATGACAAGAAGCTCTGTACCCAGTACCGCAAGGCGAATAAGCGGGAACGCGAGGACGCCCAGAACAAGCAGATGGGCCTGTTTGCCCAGCCGATCAAGCTCGGCAACCTGCCCAGCGTCTACGCCACGATGGCGGCACTTCCTGACGACTCCCTGGCAGCGGTCGAAGAGAAACGCCGGCAGTACCAGGACCTCGTGAAATCCACCGACTACCTGTCTGGACGGCTGCTCGCTGACGCTTGGTGTGCGGCATTCGTCTGGAAGAAGACGGGCGAGTTCGATTATCCCGTAACGGAAGAGGTCTTCAGGGCCCTTGAAAACAACCCTCGCAGCCAGCCCGCCTGGATGGTCGAGGAGATCCAGCGGCTGGCCGGGCAGTACCACTTCTTCCACTGGCACCTGGAGTTCCCGGACGTGTTTCGCGTGCCGGCGGAAAACGAGAAGCCCGAGCACGAGCAGATGGGGTGGAGCGGGGGGTTCGACTGCGTGGTAGGGAATCCTGCATGGGACGTCCTTCAGCCCGAAGAAGAGAAGTTCTTTGCGGGAAGGGCAGCTCACCTGCTGGAAGCAACAACGGCCTCCGAACGAAAAAAACGCCTATCGAACCTGTCGGTCATCGATCCTGGGCTTTGGTCGCAGTGGCAGTCTCACTGTGCGGGCATCCTACGGGCGCGCGCCTTTATCGGTGAATCAGGCCATTACCCGCTAACCGCTTATGGCAAAACAAATCTCTACTCGACCTTCACGGAACTGAGTCTGGCGGTAGCCGGTACGGCCGCACGCACTTCACTCATTGTGCCAACCGGGATCGCGACTGATGAGCCAAACAAGGTGTTTATGCAGCACTTGCTGAAGAACCAGCAACTCATCTCGCTCTTTGACTTTGAGAACAAGGGGCTGTTCCCGGACGTCGATAGCAGGTTCAAGTTCAGCGTGATCACGATTGGTGCGCACGGCAGTGACTCGATCGGATTCGGTTCCTTTCTCCACTCCCCCGCAGACCTCCGGAACGAGGGCCGGGTTTTTACGCTCAATGCGGAAGATATTGCATTACTTAACCCCAATACCCGAACGTGCCCGGTTTTCGCTAGTGCCTGCGACGCGCTGCTCACGACGTACATCTATCGAAGGGTGCCTGCGTTTCAGCTGTTGGGCGAAGGCCCAGCCGATAAATGGAAGCTGCGACTGACACGACTGTTCATGATGGACTCCGACTCGGGGTTTTTTGAAGACGGCAGTCTCCAGGCATGGCCGAATGCGCAGGCCCGTCTCTACGAATCCAAAATGATCCATCACTTCGACCACCGGCATGCGACGTTTGGGGGAGTGACGGGCGCGGACAGGAAGAAGGGAAGTGCGATTGAAGTTCCTGATCGGCTGCCCTGCACAATCGTGGAGCCACGTTATTGCGTGCCTGTTGCTGCTGCCGAAGAGCGGCAGGAGCGGGCAGCATGGAGGCACAGGTGGTCTCTGGCCTTGCGTGACATCACGAACGCCACTAACGAACGAACTGTTATCGCCTGCGTTGTGCCCCGTGAAGCTGCTGCAAACAACCTGCCTCTAGTCCATGTGGAACAAGAGCCCGGGACGGTCGCCTCGCTGTGTTCGCTACTAAGTAGTTTTGTGGTCGATTACGTGGCTCGCCAGAAGGTGGGCGGGAGTCACATAAATCTATATCTCCTGCAGCAATTTCCCATCCTAGAGCCCGAATGCTTGGTGGCGGTTTGTCGCTGGGCGGACGCAGCGATGCGACTAGGCGACTGGCTGGCCCCGCGAGTCTTAGAGCTTGCCTACACCGCATGGGACCTCGAAGCCTTTGGCGTCGACTGTGGGTACGCGGGACCGCCGTTCCGCTGGGATGAAGACCGGCGGTTCCTGCTTCGGGCGGAACTCGACGCCGCCTTCTTCCACCTCTATCTCGGCACGTCGGACGAGTGGGAGCGTGACGCCTCGCCGGCTCTGAAGGCGAAGCTCCCCTCGCCCCGCCACGCGGTGGACCACATCATGGAGACCTTCCCCATCGTCAAGCGGAAGGACATCGAGGCGCACGGCACCTACCGCACGAAGGACACGATCCTCTCGATCTACGACGAGATGGCCGAAGCGATTCGCACGGGCAAGCCCTACCAGACCCGTCTCGACCCGCCCCCCGCCGACCCGTCCTGCCGCCACGCCGAGTCCACCCGTCCCAGCTGGGCCGTCCCGCAATCCTGAATGAGGAAGTCATGTTCTCGCCCGATGACCCCCAGCTGCCGCTGAAAGTTCGCAGTGCCTGTCAGGCGTTGAAAGAGAAAGTTCAAGCGGGGAAGCTGCTCTGCGGTGATCGCATCGAGAAGCTCAACGAGATCGAGGACCGGCAGGATCGCATGATCGAGGTGTGCAGCAACCCAGTTGCTACCCCTTACTTGGATCGCGACCAGCTGGCTGTCTATGGCCATGAAGTAGTCCGGCTGACGGCGGTGGTTGACAGTGGCAACACTGAAATGACCTGCAACGCAAACGCGACTGGACCCCTTGTGTACGCGAGCGGAGTGACGGCTACGACTACCGTGACCCCGCTGTGCCTTGTGCAGACAGCTCCTCCCGAGACCAGGAGGGAGGTGCAGGCCATTGTCGGCAAGTGGATAGCGCCCGACCGAGTGCATGCCGTCGGGGAGCAGGTCGTGCGGCTCCTTCTTGCCACAGGATGTCAAGGAGCCTTTGCCGCCGGATACCGCTCACCGGTGGACCACTTTCGAGCTGCGTGGACCAATTATCAACAAGCTCCCGAGAGTGCGAGTCGCCCGTTGTCGCCCCTAATTGAAATGCGGTCGTGTATCGAAGTCACAAAGGAGAGTCTGCTGCGCCGTCGGAGGACTCAAGCCAAAGCTGGCAAAGGCGCGTCGCAGGTGCGATCGCTGTTAGAGGCCCTCAGCAAGGATGGGTCGGGTGTTGAGACTGCGAATCTCATCGTTAACCAGTACGAGCCCCTAAGCGATCGACTCAGCGACTCGAAGCAGGCGGATGGTTGCCGGAGAAGTACTGGCCTGATTGTGTTTGAGGCGAGTGAGTGGCTGGCGGCGTTTCTTGAGTGCATTGACGTGACCAAGCTGCGCGAGGCGTAGGCGATGAAGGGGCGAGGCGGCAGTTCCGTCGACGGACGCAACTCACTTCGATGAGTGTTCAATGAAAAAGGTCGACATCTCGGTCGGGCAGCTCGTTGACGAGGTCAAGAGCGGGGAAATCCAGCTACCGGTCATGCAGCGCCGTTACGTCTGGCGGGCTAAGCAGGTGCGGGATCTGCTGGATTCTCTCTATCGGGGCTACCCGAGCGGGAGCATCCTTGTCTGGGAGACACTCGATCAGCGTGAGCACGACAATGCCGCCCTTGCTGAACGGCTTCAGAAGCCGGCCTTGTTGGTGACAGCTGAGTCCATCGCCACTATGCCTTACTGCGGTTCTAAGCCGCTGCTCTTGGCTCGAGATGTGTTCCCCTTTAGTTCCGGCCGGCTTATTGCGTCGAGCGATATGGATCGACATCAGAAAAGGCATGGCCACCTGCCGCGTATTTCCCTGGAGAAGCACTCATGGCTGTGTTGAAAGTGCCCCCCGCACTGCAATCCATGATTGAGTATGCCCGCACCGTTATGCGGGCTCCACCTTCGAGCCGCGAACGCGCCGAAAAGAATCAGGATGCAACGCCACCTACACCAGCACCTGCGCGAGCGGAGTCGGCCGAACGACTGACTGAGTGGTTTCAACAGGAGGCCCCTACAATATTCGCATATCGCGACACGATCCTCACGCTTGTGGTAAGCCATCAGCAGGTCGGACCTGCCGCCGAATTGAATGGCCAAGACGGCAACCGTGTCCTGATCAGCGCCGAACTGGAAAGCCCGAGCCTCACCTCAGGGGCTGCAAACCGTGCTGTGCTGAGTCTTGCTGCGATTAGAAATCTTCGGGAGCTGTTGTCGAGCAGGGTCGGCGCTAAACTTATAGATTGGCTTGATTTGCTTGAGCGGTCACCGGATGAGAACGAGAGGCAAGATGCTTCGGAGCATGAGTCCCCTGCGCGTCGGCGAGCGGCAATAAGACGGCAATATTCGTCGTTAGCTTCGCAGGCACAGCAGCACTGGGATGACCCGGAAGGCTTGGATACCGCGTATCAGGCCTTCAATGCGAAGTTGTTGGAGTGGCGGAGCGTCTTTGGTGAGGAATGGCGGACTCTTCTTGGAAGCGACTGGAATGGGCCGGCGTACTTTGAAGAGGTAAACAAGCGGGCTGTGATTCTGCGACGCGGCGTAGCACCGCACGCTCAGCCGCCGGCACCAAAACAGCAACCTGCTGATCAACAGGAATACGCACTTCTTCGCGAGGAAGTCGTTGCCTCCTGGAATGACGTGCCCCGTCTCCAGAAGCTAGCCAGCAGGCTGCGTGGCAAGCTACCGCACTGGAACACCATTTTTCCTGCCGGCTGGCACGGCGAGCGCGAAGTGGACCGCCTTTATGAGCGTATTGCGGAGTTACTGACGCAGGGGAACCCAGGCGATTCTCTGGGAAAGATCGCCGTCCGGACACCAGCTAGTGGAGGGCGACGTAGCGCCGGTCCGCCGCCGGGCGTTCCGGAGTGGCCCCGTGAGGCGAAGGCTACCCAAGCCGAAGCGTTGGCGGGCAACCAGTTCTCATACACGCACGGCGTGCTCAGCTACATGGGATACCGCGTCGGGAAGGTGTCAACGCTAACTCAGGAGCGACGACGGCGAGTTCTCGATTACGTTTTTCTTGGTGCGATACCACAGGTGAACGATCGGCAGTACATGCGCACTTGGGGTCAGCCGAATACGGCCATGAGGCTGCGGAAGCTCGCTAACTCGCTTGCGACCTTCACTCGCAACGCACGGAGAAAGCAGGGCAAGAACTTCGCCCAAGCGATAGCCGAATGGGAGGAAGACCTGGCATATTTGAAGCAACGGTATTACGACCGTCGCCCGCGTGACTGGAAGTGGCCAAAAACAGTGCGTTTTAGATTCCGTTAGCGGCTGGGAGGCGGCCGCAACCACCAGAAGAGTTGTGCCAGCAAAAGCCCTCGAACACTTCAGGAGATCCAGCGATGCTGTTGTCAGACTCGGAAGCCTTCTGGTTGGCCGGCGTCTACGAGGACGTGTGGCGTTTGCTTGGGGATTCGGGGCAGTGGACAGTGGCACTTCGGGAGCGGGAGCCAGATGACGGGCGATTGCCAATCTGGGAATTGAAGCCAGCGACGGTCGGTGAGATCAGTAGTGATGACGCCGTGCGGCTCGGGTTGAAGGTGTTTGAGGCAGTCCGAGATGCCGCTGTTGAGTTTGGCGTGACGCAGGCGCTGGAGTGGCGTTACCCAGCCGACGGGAATAGCGTGGAACCGCCCGACGATATCCGGTGGGCGAGCGTCTTTGGAGAGCCGTACACGACTGATGAGTGCGAGTCGTTGTGCGCAGTGCTTCGAGACAAGGTGCAGTCGGTCCGGGAAAGAATCGTTGACGATCCCGCCGCCGACGCCCTGAACACCGCGCTCGCGGACTATCTGCGGAGATTGTCGATCGGTGCAGTCGTCGGATACGCCCCTTCTACGCCGCAGTCGCTCTACGAGATCTCTCCGGCGGGAGAGGTGCGCCTCTATGGAGCGGTTGTAGCCCGTCCAGCAGGGCTCTACGTGACGCTAATGAGGCTCTTGGAGACCTGCTTGCCGCTGCCCGCAGAGGAGCGGATGGCTCTGGCAAGGCCGGACAAGCCAGATGCTGCGTTGCGGGATACGTGGACACCGAACAAGCAATGGGGGCTCGGATGTTCCGTCGGAGGTTTTGATGCGGTGAAACTGGCTGCCGTGCTCGAGGGTTTTCGGGTGGACAACTGGGAGTCAGCTAGCTGGCAGTTGGGGCGCAGGATGTCCAGCATGTGCCGTTGGGCAAACGAGCTCTGCGACCAGTGGGCAATGGCCACTGCGCATTTGTCTGAACAGTCGGACGCTGCTGTGCAGCACGCCAGCGGGGACTCCTCTGGTCAGGCTGGGTCGAGCGAGGTTGGCGACCATGATGAAGAAGAGGACGTCACGCATGAGTTTAAAGAACCATTACTACGGGGCGTGACTCACCTGTGCGATAACGCCGAAGCTATTCTCGGGGATGTCATCGAAGAGGGATGGGACGCCAGTTGCTCGGGAGAGATTCTCGGTGATCCAGAGGAAAGCGAGTTTTGCGATTACCGTCGAGAGGCGGCCCGGGTCAACTCGCTGTGTTCGCGTCTCAATCTGACGAGCGTTCAAGCCATGGTCCAAACCGCGCGGCAGGCTGCGCCGGACCCAGCGGATCCTGGTATCCGAGATTTGGGAACGACTGCTCCGCAGTGTCAGGCGCTCACGGATAAGTTTGCGCGGGCGGCTGAGGTGCTTGATGACGCACGAAGAGTCGCTTACGGCGAGCTTCGCTTGAAGGCTCTGCAGTGGGATGAGTACGGACTTGAGCCGATGCCGCTGGGTGGATGGGCTGTGCAGAATGACAACATACGCGCGGCGATAAAGGTGGCGATTCAGCAACTCAACAACGGCATGCCGCCCTACGTCGTGCTTAGCCAGCTCGCGCCAGTGGCAGAGGCGCTCGTAAGGCAGCTGGCAGCCAAAAACCTGCCGGAGTTTCATGGCCTGAACGCCGGCGCGATGCTGGCCCAATTACGCAAGACAATCGGGCAGGGATCCGATGAGCATGAGACGAGAGCCACGCTCAGTATCGCGCAGGCCCTTGTGTCTCTCCGCAACTGGGTAGCCCATGACTCGGAGGCAGAGTGGGGAAGGGACCACGCCGCGTTTCTCTTGAATGGGCTTTCGCTGATGCTGAGAGGTGTTTAGAGGCCCATGGTGCAAGGACGGACTGGTGGGGCTGGCCGATTGTTGCTTCATATGCCCTCGCGAGGATTGTGTAGGCACGCATGGTTACCATCGCACAACTGACCGCGAAGGTTGAGGCGTTTATTGAGGCTATCTCGACATTGACGAGAGGGCAGCTGCTAAGAAAGCCGCCAGCGAGTCTCGCCCTCGACTACAACCGTGCACGAGTACTGCTGCTCGAACTTTTCCCGACCCTCGATGAGCGGATCATCGGTCCGCGTGCTGAAACCGTTTGGCACGAGGACGGCGAGTACAGCGCAATCGACTACGCCACTTTCAGGCTGTACGCATTGGAGATCCTCAAGCAACTACAGCTTTTGGGCCTGCCGGATAATGGCCCGGGCAATAATATAGGCGGTGAATCGCTTGCGGGGCCTATGGCCACAGATGCTTGTGAGCCGGGCAGCTTTGGTGATGGCGAGCTATGAGCCGCCCCTCAAGCTTTGAGCACGAACGCTGGACAAGCTCAATTGCGGGCAACGCAGCAGTTGCTGTGCTGGATAGTGAGGTCGGTCGACTCGCTTGATCGTCGCTGTTTTTTATAGGCATGGAGTCCACAGTCCAAGCGCAGCGGATGGGCTGAATAGACTCCCGGGTCGTCGCCCGTCCGACTGGCGCTGATGATTGGGCAGTGGTGTCTCTGTGGCCGGACTCCGCCGTCGAGGCCAGGCATGTCCCGGTGCTAGACAGCCCCCCAGATGGGGGCAATACAGGATGTGTCGGGCCACCCCTTGAGGGGCCGCTTGTCTAGTGGGTTTGCGGACGAAAGGTCGTTGTATGAAGTCGCTAGTGCTGTTGTTTGGCTTTTCGATGCTGGCGGCTGGGCTTCTCGATGCCGCCCGCGCGGACACTGTCTGGAACAAGCAAGGCATTGCAGTCGAGGGCGAGGTGATCAGTGACGAGCCCAGCGAGCCCCTCGTGTTTCGTTGTAAGCACAAGGGCGAGTGGAAGACATTCGAGATCGCTCGAGAGCAGATTCAGCGCTGTGTGCGAGTGCCCGGCGATCAATCAGATGGCATTAGTGAAACAACTGATGGCGGTACAGGTGAACCTGATGATCAGGCCGCCGCCGGTGATGCGACCTCAGCAGCTTCCAGTGGGGCTGGCGGTCGGGGGCGTCGTGGCATCCTAAAGTGCACGGAATTGCGTCCCATTATCGAGGGCGTGCTTCCGCCAATAAAAGCCGGCAGTCGGGAGGTAGTGGTATTGGAATTGGTCGGCCCGTTTGAGCCAGCAAACATCTTCGACGTGGGCCGATCGATTTCCTTCGGAGTGGTCGATGTCCTCTTGGACATTGCCGCTGCGAGAGACCCTGCCGCGATTGTCCTAAAAATGGATAGCGGCGGTGGAAGAGTCGACCAGATGGACCTGATCGTTGAGCGACTCCTGAAAGAGCAGGACGTTCCGAACAAACGCCGAGTCGTCGCGTGGGTCAATCTGGGAGGCAGTGCGGCGGCGCTAACAGCGCTTGCGTGCAAGGAGTTGGTAATGATGCCACAGGGTCGGCTTGGTGCGGCTATCAGGACTCGCGGTGACGGCGAGGCTGTTGAGCCGCAAAATGCACTTGAGCAGAAGGTCGAGGCCATGCGCGACGCTCGCCGCCAGCAGGTTGCGTCACTAACAGGCCGCCCGCTTGCCATCCAGGATGCAATGGAGAAGGCGGAGCACCAGTTGTGGCATCATCCTGTGCTCGGGTTTTCTCTCGAGGAACAGGATGAACCGGAGTGGGAAGCCTACGATACCGATGTGGAAAAGCCGCTCGCCCTAGCCGCCCGCGCGGTCGTTGATCTAGGGATTGCTTCCGGTATAGCGGGTGACGAGAAGTCACTGCTGGGCATTCTGAAATTGCCCGAAGATACGAAGGTGCTCAACATCAACCTTGCGTCGCCGGACATGCAGGCGAAGCTGGGGGGCGCTAGGGAGTTCGCGAAAGCCGGCAACGAGGCGGTGGAAGCCTTCAAAAACCGCATCAAGAGGGAGATAGACGATGCCCAGTTGGCAATTCGCTCTGCGGCGGGGATCGTCACGGCGACGAACGGCTACACGGGGGAGGACCTTCGAGCATTTCGTAATGCCCTGGCGAAGGTGCGGGTGCCAGCCATCGACAAAAAGACACAGGATTTCCTGAAGACGACCGATCCGTCGCGGCTGGCCTTCTACGAAGACAAGTTGGCGATGGCTAGGCGACTGATTCAGCGAGCCAGTTTGTCGACCGAGACGGCAACGCGCAGTGGCGGCATTGCGATTGGCCCCATCCTTGATGACCTTCGGTTTGCGTCGAAGAACTTTGGGTCGATTGTGATCGATGAAGAATGGGAGGAGTGAGGTTCGCGTCAGCGGGGACCGGGAGTACGCACTGCCTTGCGACAATCGGTGCGTTACGGATCGCCATAGTGCGCGCTGCGGGGCCGTCAGGATTCGAGCGGCTAGGCTCCAGGATCACATCGACGCCGGTCCGGGTTTTGGATCTGCTGCTGGCGTCATGGGCTTGCCTGCGGCTGCCTGGGGAGGGCGGGAGGCCTGGCTATGATCCCCGATCGTGCTGTGGGTGTCGGGCGAAGGGATTAACTGTCTTATCGGTGGTCGGCCCGGAGTCCGCGACTGTCCGGCGGGATGTCCTGGTGGGCGCTGGCTGGGCAGACCCCTTCCGTTCCGAAGACGGTCAAGCCGCCCTCGTCTAGCCCAGACGGGCTGTGCTCCTCTCCACCTTATTGCGGTCTCTTCGGATTCCACCGGGACGTAGGGGTATCGCCGATCAAGTACGGCTCCGTTGCCCGGATTTCGCGTGGGAGGAACGAATTTCAGCGGACTCGCCGCTCCGGCCCGACGACCGGCTTTCTTTAGGCTCGCGCTTTTTGTTCAACGGATGGCGGATGCTGCGAGGAAATGAACCGCCTCTTTGGGACGATCAGGCCCGTTCGGAGGCATCGCCTTCGTGCGAGCGGTTGATCAAAGCTGCGGAGCGCGCCGGCTCCGGACAGGCTTCTACCCTTTTATGGCTCGGCGGTCACGCGCTCCGGTCGCGAATTTCTCGGAACCTCCGCCACTCGTCTTCGGCCACGACGCGGCCCGGAAAGATCTAGAGACATCTACTTTGAACTCCGGCTGCCTGCCGCCGAAGTGCACTAGATCCGTGTTCGGGAAACTGCTTGCGTGGTTTCCGGAAAGCGCTAGACTGCCGCCGTGCGGGGTTCGGGAAGGCCTCGCGTGTGCGTATGCGATAGCCTCCAGAAAACGCGAGGAAATCCATGGTTCCCAACCATCGCCGCGACGACTATTCGATGACTCTGGGCGAGGCAGCCGCCTACATCGGGGCTAGGACCGGTCGCCGCCCTGCGGCAAATAACCTCTATCGGTGGATCAGGAAAGGGGCGCGGGGAGCCAAGCTCGAGGCAATGGCGATCGGCGGGCGGCTCTACACGAGCCGGCAGGCAGTCGACGCTTTTCTCGAGGCGGGGAGCCACTTGCCGCCGATGCCAAAGAGAGAGCCCGTCGAAGGCTCAGTGCCGGCGCCGGGTGGCGGGCTGCATTCCACTCGTCAGGCCATGGAAGCTTCGCGTCATGCTGCCGATCATGCGGCGGCTGTGCGGTATCTGAGCCAGCAGCTGGGCACTTTCAGCCTCCTGATGAACTGCTGTTAGGCAAGCGGGCCGGGCCCAGTTGGGGCGGAATGAGGAGCGTGAGAGGCTGACCACTGCCGTTGCATCGGGCTGCGCTCGTTGCGCGGCTAGCGACCCAAACGCACCGTCCCCGATAGAGCGGCGGAAAGACTGAGAAGATTAGCGTTATTGGGGATTTCGAAGCTGTTGCCCCGCACATCGAATCCTCTTAAAATGCAGCGAATCCAAGTGGTTCGGGGTGTCTTGAGATCTCTCGCCACAGCAGGCTGGGGGTCAAGAGGTCGCAGGTTCAAGTCCTGTCGCCCCGACTTGCCTTGTATAACCGTCCGGTCTCGGATGGTTGGCGAGGTGTTTGACGATCGGCCGGTGATGGTCGCACGCCGCCCCGCGACGTGCGTCTCGATCCGGTCGATCCGCCCTTCCGATCGGAAGGGGCTTTCTTGCTGCCCTCGGCGGAGCGATCTGCTTCGCCGGGGTGTTCATGGTGGTGGCGGTGGCCGCCGCCGCTCTGTAGGGCCTCGTGGCCGTCGTCCGCGGCTTCCGGCAGGCCGCCAGCCAGCGGACGGCCGCTGCTGTTGCGGAGCGTGCAGGGCAGGGGACGATTGCCGAAGGCGACGATGCCGCCCTGGAGCACACGGACTTTCCGGTTGTTCCGCCGGCCCTCGCGAAAGGTGAGGCCGATGCGGATGCCGAGGTCCTGAACGAGCCGGTTCAGTTCCTCGCGGGCCGTCGGATCGACGCAGACGGTTTCGATCCGGTCCATGAGCGCCATGGCCTTCTCGATCTCCGCCTCGACGCTCGCCGGCGGCTCCCGATGCGGCATTCGCTTCTCGGCGTCGGCCAAGGCCTTCTCCGCAGCAGCCAGTTCGGCCTGGAGGTCACGGAACCCGGCCCGCAGGGCGGCACGGAGGTCGTCGTCATCCTCCTCGAGGATTCGCTTGTGTGAACGCCGGTCGAAAAGTGCAGCGCGCGGTGGGGTAGCCCGGCCGGTCGAAAAATGCAGCGCACAACTGTGCAGCGATATCGGTGAGGAGAATCGCGGCGGAGCCGCGATTTCCCCTTTACC
>Ga0315904_10002063_pt1 | contig 31354 bp, 27 predicted proteins | sample LakEriMetagenome_6_FD_203529 | JGI IMG/M metagenome (GOLD analysis project Ga0315904, IMG submission 203529) | Freshwater fungal communities from buoy surface, Lake Erie, Ohio, United States - Buoy 12 MA120 | ecosystem: Environmental > Aquatic > Freshwater > Lake | place: USA: Lake Erie, Ohio...
CCCGATGGTTCGATGGTTCTCCTCCGTTCGGACATTTCCTGGTTCTACGTCAAGCCCAGACATTGGTGGCATGGCCGTCATGGACGTGGACTCTCCCCTGTTCTCGGCGAAACACGATCTGGACAAGCAATCACGATCCGTTTGAATTTCGTCTGTGAGGGTAATTCGGAAGGCTTCTTCGCAGCCATTCGAGCAGTATGGGGAGAGGAATATGTCGGCGATTCCGAGCAAAAGAACCGTCCGAGTGTGGAGTGAGCACGAGCGGAAAAACAAGCGAATCGAAAGACTCTTTCGATTGAATCTCGCCGGCTCCAAGTCAACTGCTCGAAGGGCACACCGCATGTTTGCACGGAGCTTTAGGCAATATCCAAGGAAAGCTCCCAGGGATATCGTATCTTTCGCCCACTGGTTCTGGTAAACAAGTGATTCGTGGATACTCGTTCTGGTCCGGCAGTTGATGCAATGCGACACTACCACAAATACTTGACGATTGCATTTCTACTGCTTCTCGCAGGGTTTTTGTTTGTCTCCCTGATTGTTTATTCGCCCTACGCAGCAAACAACTCGCCAGCCTGGATTGTGGGAACTTGGAAGACCGAGCACGGAACGATAACCGAGTTCCGGCGAGACGGGACTATGCGCCAATGGACTGCCGAGGAGCAGTCCAAGGAAATCGAAAACTTCCGATACAAACTGGTTGGGAACAAGCTGATGATCATGCGTGCGGCCGCTCCCAACCAGTACCTTCGGAGATTCAGGGAGGCCGTATTTGGATTGGGAAAACAGACATATTTTGTGACTGCGGTCAATGACGACGAGTTTGTTATCGAGGGTCCTCCTCACGGAGAGAAAGGGTCCTTTAGACGTACGCAAGAAGAATTGTCAGAGACGGCACCCTAGGATCCGGGTCCGCGAAATCTTTCCTTTTCACGAGTTGTGGGCAGCGCAGGCAAGGACAGTCATTCCGGTTTTCGAATGGCAGATGCTAGCGGTTCGGTGTTGGGGCAAGCCTTTGTGGATTTTACGAAAATGGAGTAAGAAATTGCCCCGATCGTCCGTTATCCTGCTGAGACAAGTTCTTTTCTTCGTCGCAAACTTTCGAATGGTCGATTCATGAACGGCGAACAATCACCCTTATCCAATCCGCCAAAATATTTGGGTTTTGCTGGGAGTCGATTTCGCTTCGGACCGAAAACGAGGGACTTCCGTCGGGTCGACCGTCGTCAATTCACGATCACAACCTTGATTCTGGCAACTGTTTTTGTTGCATTCGGGTCGCTTATTTACGTCAAAGCGCGCGAGTCGGCAAAGATCATTGACTTTACCGGAGGACGATCAAGCATTTGCGAAATCCATGGGCAAAGGATGCAGAAGCAACTGGTGGCCATGACCCACGGCAGACCATTGTTCGATCCTAATGGAGATACTGAGTGGGATGCTTGCCGCAGGTTATTTCCCCACGCGAATCAGCCGTACCGTACGGGATACTGTCTTCCGACGCGCCAATCGCTTGCTCGGGTTTTTGTTTGCCCCTCCTGCACGCGTGCTCGTGGTGATTGGTACGCGTCTCCGCTCGACAACCAGATAAGATAACCGGAGGCGTTGGAGGATAAAGTTTTGTTGATGGGATCACGCCACCAGCACAGGTTGTGGTAGCAATCCGCTACCTAGCGACCCCCAGCACTCCACCCGTTGCGAAGCTGCCAGCGGGTTGGAAACTTCGATACTCTAATGGTCAGCCCTTCCTTATGCCTGCCGGTGAGCAGCACGACATTATCGACTTATCGGCTAGCCAGTCGGGAGATGAGGATCCGAAGAAAACGCTGGAGGAATAGTGTCCTAGTCTATTAACGACTGCTATCATTCATGTGGTGCGAGGATCACGATGTCGTGATGGTAGTCGCACGGAGAGCATTAGCACCCGATAGGGTGAAATGAGAATGTAGAAAAGATGCGATTCGCTATCTCCGATCTTCTTTGGACTATGGCGGTAGCGGCCCTTCTCTTCTCGCTGCTTCGGATGGGATCTCTCGGATTCTATCTTGCCTTCATTTTTCTCAATTTTTTGCAGGTCCTTTTGCCTGTCGGGATTTTGGTCGCGATCATCGCATTGGCAGAGCAGCGAGGGCCTATGCTTGACTATTCCACCGTTCCCGGTTGGAGGATCTTCAAAAAGGTTTGGTGGCTCTCGATGCTCTGTACGCTTCTCGTATGGATTCTCCTTTTGACTGCCATTTGGATCTTTGGCTAATACGGCTGTGGCCGCCACGGCGGATCTACAGTGTGGCGGCCACCTACGAATTAGTCGTCGGGATGAGTTGCGAGGCTACCAGGCCGATTGTTTTTCAACAGCCTTCGAGGCGACGCCCTGCTATTCTTCTTGGATGAAACCGTGGTAGCGGCCCATGTAATACGGGAGCAGGAACACGGTGCCGCTGGCGAGTTCCTTGCCGCTGCCAGAGTAATCGAGTCGCCATGAATCGGTGTTCCAGTGATTGAAATGCCGATTTTCTACCGGCAACACCTTGCCATCGACACGGTAACCGCGCGTTGGCCGGCGTTCTGTTCCAGGGGGTTCGTCATGAGCGCGTTGCAGCCCGACGATATCCAATCGATGGCTATTCTTTTGAGGCCAATTCAATCGGTCCAGGGGAAAGCCGGTCAGCGTATCGACGGAATCCTCAAGCCAGTCCCCCCAAGGATCCAGCGGGATTTGGCTGTGGGTTGTCTGGAGTTCGCGACCCAGCCCATGATGGGCGTACGCGAAGTGGAAGAAAGGATTGCGACACCGGCTGAGCAGCGACCAATAGGTGAACATGGAGTACCGCATCGTCCGCTGCAGTTGTTCGTCTTTCGTGTATTTCAGCAGTGAATAGAAGTTCATGATCGCCATTTCGTCATCCGATTGGTTGCCGGTTCCAGGTCCATACTGCACCTTGGCAACCATCGCATTGGCTTCGTACGAATGCTTCTTGCGAAGTTGTTCTAGGGCATCGGCGTATTTCGCGTCTCCCGTGACATGCTCGGCCACCACGAGGTAGGCCAGGATGCTGAGGCTGTTGAGCCCTCGGCCTTCCCACCACTGTGGGTCTTGGTTCAGTTTGTCTGGGTTGTACATACCCCAGCGCGTGGGAGTGCCGTCGATATCTACCAATTGAAATTGGTGACTGATCAGGTGGTCTGTGAGGTCCCGCACCACTTGCCGTACCCGTTCCTTCTCTTCTTCGGAATCGGCCACGAGGTCGTAATACAGTGGCAAGAAGAAATAATGGCCATCCAGTTCGTCGGAGCTGGTGTCGGATTTCCAATACCATTTGCCGTCCGCACTGGTCGGCCATCGCGGTTCGTAGACCTTCCAACCTCGGTCGCGCCGAGCCTTCATGTCGCGATCTTGTTCCAATCGTCCGTCGTTTGGATTGGGGCCGTCGGTGGGGAGAATCGTTCGCGCGATGTAGCCGCGAGGAGGTGAGTGACTGCCTCCCTGGGTGACCGTTTGCAGGAACCGAATGGCTTCGAACGCTTGCTTGGCGGCAGCGCGGTGGCGTTCTGATCCCGTCACGGCGACGGCGAAGCATTGGGATGCGCCATACATGGCCGTCCACAGACCATCGTTGTCGCTGTCGTGGTAGTTGATCTTCGAAAAATCGTTCGGTGCATTCAGGCCTACCTCGGAAGTGTATCCGAACGGAGTTCGCTTGATGTACTTGTCGATTTGATCTTCGTAGAGTGCAGCTTTTTCGCTCAATCGCATCGGCTTGCGTTTCAACGCACCTACACCGCGATCGGTGGCTAGCCAAGGAGTACCATCGTTGGCGACGGCGATGGCTCGGATCTCATCGCCGGGCATGAATCGTGGGCCTTGGCGATACACGAATTTGCCTTGATCAAAACCGACCAATCCGAGTTTGGTTCCGAACCAGACACGGCCTGCGGAATCGGCAGCCGCGCAAGTGAAGTCGGAATAAGGCAGGCCGTCTTTGCCTTCGTAAAACCTCCATCCGTCGGCCGTGCGACACCCCAAGCCTGCTAACTGACCAAACCAAAGTTGCGACTTGGAGTCGTAGACCACAGCACGCACATCGCGAGCAGCCCATTGGCGGCCGTTGTCATCGAACACTTCCAACTTGGTCCATTTGCCTTGTGCGTACTCGAACAGCCCGGACTTTGTCGCCGCAGCGATCCGGCCGTCGGTCGATCGGCTGATGCTCTCGACCGCATGCTCGCCCAGCCCCAGCGACTTGCTGCCGGACTCGGATTGCGCCACGACACCTTCCTTGGTAGCCAGCAGCAGCTCTTTTCCGTTGACCAGCACTTGATTGACGGCAGGATAGGAGTCTGGCGATTCCTTTTTCCAAGCGGGGGTTGTTCCCGTAGACTCCAAACCCAAGCTCAAATGCTGGTTGGCGGTTCGAACGTGCAATCGATTCTGAGAGTCGATATACAGACTGCGGGTATCGGACAGAGATTGGCCGTCCGCTTGAAGGTATCGTTCGGGTGCCTCTTGCAAGAACGAACCGATCTTCACGGAGGGCTTGGTGGTTTGCGCTTGCAGACCGCAGGGGAGGATCGAGACGCCCAGGGCAAGGTGAAAAACGAGTTTTCCGAAAGTTCGAAACATTGGTGATACCGCAACGGAGGGAAGTGGGGGGAATGCAAGGCGGATGCCGTGACAACAACCGGAGGTTAACCGATCGGTAATCTTACTCGAAACCAGGAGTTTCGTTGACCAGGGGTCTGTATCCCCGCAGGAAAAAAATGGGATGTCTTGCCACCCTCGGAACGAACGGGGGGGCTGCAATATAAATCGAATGCGAGAGAATGGTGGTGGCTCGGCAAAATACCGAGTCTCGTTGCAGATGACCGATTGTTCGCGAGGAGAGGGATACACCGATGTCGGACATAGCGGTGTCGGCGCTGGAGGATGGATTTGCGGTGTTCGGCGAGGTCTGCAAGCCGCAGGAGTGCGATAGTCTTCTCGCGCAGGTCGAGCCGATCGGCTTGGCGGGAACCCGGTGTTTATTGGACCACGCATGGTGTAGCGGTCTGGCAACGATACTGAAGTCGCGTCTGGCACGCGATATTCCGGAAATCGTCCCGTTGGTTGCGGTTCAATGCACGTTTTTTAACAAGTCGCAGGAACGAAATTGGCTGGTCGCTTATCATCAAGACCGCAGTATTCCCGTGTCGTCCTCTGAGGTTGCGAAGACGTTTCCCGGATGGTCAGAAAAGGAAGGGATGACGTTCGTTCAAGGACCTGCCGAGTTACTTCGTGAAATGCTTGCAGTTCGATTGCACCTGGACCATTGCACGCTCGAAAATGGTCCGTTGCGGGTGATTCCCGGTTCTCATCGGTTCGGCATTCTTTCCCCCAAAGCGATCACGGATCTCGTCGAGAGAGTTGTCGAGAAACAACTCTTGGTGGAACAAGGAGGAGTCGTCGCCATGCGACCGTTGGTGGTTCACGCCTCGTCGAAATCGCGCACTACGACTCCGCGTCGCGTCTTGCATTTCTTGTTCGGTCCTAGACAGTTGCCGTCGGGACTCGCGTGGCGGTATTCGGCATGAAGCCTCAGAAATTTTTCGTGCCCGCTGGCGTCAAGGTTATCTGTCACGATGAACTTTTTTCTCCATCCGCGTTTGGGCATCGGTGTGGGTTCCATGCAACCAGAGTAGAATAGGGACGGTAGTAGAATAGGGACGGTGGTGGGGATGCTGCGAGTGCGAATCTTTCCAGTGTGGAAGGCATGAACAATGCCGACTGCTATCGCAAGGCCCTTGCAACCAAGACAAGTTACTAGGGGAACTGGTGTGCTTCAAAAGCTATGAAGCCATGGTTGAGTACTTCTGTTGATGATCACAGTGTTCACATGAAGCATTCACTGGTGGGGCAAGGCGTTCTGCTACGCGAGCATCTTGTCGAGTGCGTTTTGCAACTTCGACAGGAGAGACTGATGTTTCTCATCGCGGGTAACCGCCATCGAAATTCGGGAAGACCGGTTGGCTTTTGTGTGGAAAGAACAAAACCATGAGTAAGCAGCAACTCGAGCAAGCGAAGGTAACGTTGGAGAATGCCCAAGACAGGATTCCTTGGATACTGTCCATTGTGTTGGCGTTGGGGTCGGTGGTGCCCGGAGCCATTCTTTTTCGTGACGCCTTCGGTGTCGTTATTGGGCTTCTTCTTGGACTGTCCGTTGGTCTTGGATTGTCTTCTGTCGCGGTTGCTTGCACCAATGCGATCCTCGCCATCCTCGAGCATCTGTTGGAGCAGGACGCGAAACCATAGAGCGAGTTGCCTTTGCACCCGCCGAAAAGTTCATGGTGTTTCCTGAGAGTGCCGCAAGTGAGTTGATTTGCGGTTCGTATGGCAACAGGGGGCGAACTGGGGATGCACTGAGGGAATGCGGACTTGCCGTGCGAAAAGCACAACGACGGAGCGTTGTGCCACGATGGTGCACGATTATGGGAGCCCGATTTTGGCTACCACATGCTCTTGGTACAATCTGCGGAGAGTTTGTCGCTCCCTTTGCCCTTCACTCGCTATCCGTAACCGTAGAAATGCGCATCCTTCCTAAGATATTCTTCGCGATTGCCTGGATTGGATTCAGCAGCGCACACGGCTTTTTTGACTCCTCCGCAGACCGCGAAGTGCAACCAGGGGTGCCTCGCGGAAAGATCACTTCGGGCGAGTTCCGTGATAGCCAAATATTCCCCGGGACCACGCGTCAATATAGTGTTTACGTACCTGCGCAATACGATCCTGCTATTCCGGCAAGTTTGATGGTGTGCATGGATGGTTCCATGTACTTGCAAGCGGATGGCGCATTCCGCATTCCGATCGTGCTCGACAATTTGATTCATAAGAAGGAAATGCCGGTAACGATCGCGGTGTTCGTGAACCCTGGAACCATCCCTGGCAGCAAGCCTGGTGCGGCAGATCGCAGCAATCGGTCTTTCGAATACGACTCGCTCGGAGACCGCTACTCCAAGTTCCTGATCGAAGAGTTTCTTCCGGTCGCGCTGAAGGATCTCAATATCTCGACATCTCCGAGCGATCGAGCAGTGTGCGGGATTTCATCGAGCGGTATCTGCGCGTTCACGGTAGCTTGGGAGCGTCCCGACCAGTTTGGCAAAGTCATCAGCCATATCGGAAGCTTCACGAACATTCGAGGAGGATGGGCTTATCCGGGGCTGATTCGGAAAACAAAGAGTCAACCCAAAGCGATCAAGGTTTACTTGCAGGAAGGAAAAGAGGATCTCAACAACCTTCATGGCAACTGGCCACTGGGTAACGAGGATATGGCTTTAGCCCTACAGTTCGCTGGCTACAACTACCAACTGGTAATGACCGAAGGTGGTCACAGCGGAAAATGGGGGGGCGAGGAATTGCCGAATGCCCTTCGATGGCTTTGGGATAAAGACGCCAAGTCAACCGAGATTCCCATCGTGGAAACCAAACCCTCCTGGGAGCCGCATCCTGATGCGATTGAAAAAGATTCTGTTCCCCATGGCCGGGTGAAATCGATGCCTCCGTGGAAATCCGAAATCTTTGCCAATACGGTGCGCGATTGGTGGATCTATGTGCCCGAGCAGTATAAGAAAGAGGAACCCGCCGCCTTGATGGTTTTTCAAGATGGCGCGCGGATGCGGGACGAAAAAGGGCGATGGCGAATCCCCATCGTCTTCGACAACTTGATCGCTCGAGGCGAGATGCCCGTAACGATCGCCGTCTTTATCAATCCGGGGCAAGACCCATCGAAACCGATTCAAAACGGACGCTTTTCCAACCGCGGGTTGGAATACGATAGCCTTGGAGATCGCTACGTTCGATTCTTGCTCGAAGAAATCCTGCCCGAGGTGGAAAAGGAGTACGTAATCTCCAAAGATCCCCAAATGCGAGCCATCGGAGGATCCAGTTCAGGTGCCATCTGCGCTTTCACCGCAGCATGGGAACGACCGGATGCCTTTCGCAAGGTTTACTCCGACGTAGGAAGCTTCACGAATTTGCGAGGAGGTAATGTGTATCCCGCATGGATCCGAAAGACCGAGCCAAAACCACTTCGCGTCTACATGTCCGATACCAGCGGCGACCTCGATAATCCCTATGGTAGCTGGCCGCTCGCAAATCGATTAATGCATTCCGCGTTGACGTACATGGGATACGACGTCCGCATGGATTGGGCGGAAGGGTATGCGCACAACTCCGATCACGGCAGTTCGATTTTCCCCGATGCCATGCGATGGCTCTGGAGAAACGAGGCTCATCAAGCAACCTACGACACACGGGGAGATTTGGGTGGCGATCTAACTCTGCTCCGTTTGCTCGTGCCCGGGGAGTCCTGGAACGTGGTTGCGGATCAACTCGGATTTGCCGATGCACTATGCGCCGATAAAGACGGGAACCTCTTCTACTGCGATATGAAGGCCGCGGAAATCATTCGCATCGACGCCAAGGATGGTACGAGAAGAACGATTGCGAAGGAATCCGTAAGCGGTCTGGAATTCAATCCGGAGGGGAATCTTTTGTATGCCTGCCAGGGCTCCAAAGACCGAGTGCTTTCCATCGATGTTCAAACCGGTGAGGTCAAGACGATTGCGACGGGTGTGAAACCCAATGATTTGGCCGTCACCTCGGAGGGGGTGGTGCTGATCACCGAAACAGGTGCCAAGCAGGTTACTCGAATCGATCCATCAACAGGGGGTGTTTCCGTGGTGGATGTAGGTATCGCCCTGCCGAACGGGATCGCGCTCTCTAACGATGGCGGAACGTTGGCCGTATCCGATTACGGTGGCGAGCATGCTTGGATGTTTCGAGTATCCGCAGATGGAACACTCGACGCGAAAATGCCGAGCATGACGTTGCGATTGCCGGTCGATTCGAAAGGAGAGTTCCGGTTCCAGGAGCCTCCTCCCTACGTTCTTGCATCGAAGGGGGATGGCTTGGCCGTCGACCGTAAAGGTCGCTTTTACATCACCAGCGAGTTAGGAGTGCAGATTTTCGATCCGACGGGTCGAATGTGCGGAGTGTTGCCTAAGCCGCTGAAAGAACAACCGCTGACCACCTGTATTCTTGGGGGCAGTGATCACAACACTCTGTATGTCGCGAACGGCACAACGATTTACAGTCGACGACTTGCGGTGGATTAGAATCTTGGCACGATGCGGAGCGTCGTGCCACTTTTGGAGAACAAGTATGCAGAGAAGTTTGGTAGCGCTCGTGCTGCTAGTAGTGCAAAGCCAATGTTCCTCGCAAGAGGTGTCGAATGCAGACAATCCAGTTGCGATCGAAAATCGATTGCCCGGGAGCAACGATTGGCAATTGACTCGCGTTCGAGTCGATGGCAGCCGGTTCCGCTCGCCTTGGATCGAAGGCTATTGTTCCAAACAGAGTGTTCGAGCGGGTGAAACGCTCGATATCAAGGTATCTACCAACCCAGTGCGACGGTTTCGTCTCGAGATCTTTCGAACGGGGTACTACGCTGGGGCAGGAGCGCGGCGCATGGCGGTCGTCGGGCCACTGCAGGGGAAAACGCAGATCACGCCGGAACCGGGCGAAAAAAGTCTGCACGAATGCCGATGGGAGACGAGTTATTCCCTCACGATCCCCAGCGATTGGTTGAGCGGAGTGTATCTCGGTCGGTTGACTACGATTCCGGAGACCGAGCAGGAGCCCTACTGGCAGAGCTATGTGATCTTTGTGGTTACCGATGACCGCCAATGCGATGTGCTGTTTCAGTGTTCGGACAATACTTGGCAAGCCTACAACACTTGGCCGAGCCGTTACTCGGTCTACACGCACCCCAAGGGGAATCAGGGCCCGTGGGCAGACGTCAGTTTCGATCGCCCTTACGGTCGCGAGGCTCAATACGAAGGCGTCGTCAATGATCCATTGACGGTGGGAGCAGGCGAGTATCTGCCGCTTGAGTTTCCGCTTGCATACTGGCTCGAACAGCATGGTTATGATGTTTCGTACTGTTGCAACAGCGACATGCTGACGCCGGATCGAGGTTTGAAGAGTCGCGCGATGATCAGTGTCGGGCATGATGAGTACTGGGATATTCGGCAATTCCGAAGCGTCGAAAAGATGCGGGATGAGGGCGTCAGCTTGTTGTTCCTGTCAGGGAACAGTGTTTGCTGGGTATCGCCTTATCGGGACAGCATCGATGGTCGTCCGAACCGCATTTTCTTTCGAGGCGGACCCTACGGTGGCGATCGCCCCGTGGCGCAAGCCAGAGCGAAAGACCATGGGCCATTTCCCGAACATGGACCCGACGAAGGATTCCTCATGGGGGCTCGCAATGTCGAGCCCGTCAATGGTGGCGGGGACTGGATCTGTGTTATGCCAGAGCATTGGATATTCGAAGGGACGGGCATGCAGAAGGGGGATTCGATTCCGGGGCTGATCGGTTGGGAGTATCACGGGGATCCAGCGGAGATTCCCGGTTTGCAGGTCGTTGGAGCAGGGACAGCGTGGGTCAGTGGCGAGAAACCTCAACAATGGACGGCTACCGTCTATGAAGGTCCCAAGGGGAATGTGGTATTCAATGCTTCAAGCATTTTTTGGGTCCAAGGCTTATCGGACCCGCCAGGTCATACGCTTCCCTGGTCGCACTGGAGTCGGCCTCACGGACCGGATCCACGGGTGCAGAAAATGACGCGAAATGTACTCAGTCGAGCTTTCCAAGTCGATTGATGATCATCGTGACGAACCCTTACAATCCGCCAACCCAAGTTCGTGTCGTTCCGGTGACGGGGCGACGATGGCTGCGCAGGTTCCTCATAATGAACGCAGTTTTTATCATGGTTCCGGGACTGCTTTTCTTGGCTGTTTTTCTTTGGGTCGAGTTTTCGATCACCTCACGAGTTCAGCCTTCAAGCGGAGATCCCGTCTTGTATGAACATGTGGTTTCCGTCGAGATGGATCCTTGGATGGCAGCGATTTATTTATCGATACCTAATGCCATCTTATTCGTCTTTTTTTTGCACTGGTACTTTGGTTCAAAACGTATATCGTCTCGTAGCGATGCGGGAAATTGAATGGATTACCGAGAAGGATATCTGAAGTTCCGGCAGCGATTGCTCTCGATGTATGACACGGAGGAGGTTGCAAAGTATGACGCATGGATCTCGTCCCTCACGGTCGATGATCACCGAGCGAGTTTAAGCGACTTGCTTCCGCATTGCCCGCTTCGAAGGCTGGCCGGATCCATGGAGTGATTTAGTCGATCAACTCCCTCTCTCGGCGTGCCGTACCATGGCGACGGTTCCCTATCTGCTAGAAAAGTGTGGTTTCTCGATTGAGTACGTCGGCCTCATGGAGCGAACGAATGAAATGCCTTCCACGCGAACCAAGCGTTACATGGTGGTAGCGAGGAAACCCAAACAGCCAGTGTAGAATAACCGAGCAAAGAGATTGTCCCGAAAAACGCCGTCTATCATGAAAATCATTCGAGTTCATCAGCAACTCCGGAAACTGCGGAGTACGCTGACGCGGAAGTTGCAGATGGTTACTGGATTTACGAACGTCAGAGTATTGAACCAGGCAAAAACGATGAGTGATCGATGCGGGGCGTTTGGGCGATTGGTTTTCTTTACTCTGCTCGTTTCCGCAAACTCTCCTGCGGTAGGCGACGAGAACATTGATAGAGTTTCTGCGGACCTAGTGGTTCCGGAGGTCGCAAGTGGCGAGCCTGCGGCCGGTAAGCGGGTTGCAACCGTGACCGTTGGTTGGGAGGCGAGCCAGGTCAGGCACCTGCTGTATTTGCCAACGGATTGGGATCCGGGGACGAGCTATCCGATGATCGTCGAGTTCCCGGGTAACGGAGGCTATCGCAACGAGCTTGGTGACGTCTCGGACGGGACTCCCGACTCCTGTATGCTCGGGTATGGACTGAGTGCCGGAAAAGGTTGCATATGGGTGAGTCTGCCATTCGTCGAGATATCTGCGGATGGTTCCAAGAAGAATTGCAAGCAGTGGTGGGGAGATATCGAGGAGTCGAAGCGGTACTGTATCGCGACGGTGACGGACGTCTGCCAGAAATATGGAGGAGACAAGTCGCGGGTCGTTCTATGCGGCTTTTCACGCGGCGCGATCGCATGCAACTACATTGGACTGAACGATGACCGTATCGCCAAACTGTGGTGCGGTTTCTTTTGCCACAGTCATTACGATGGAGTGCGGGTTTGGCCCTACCCGGATTCCGACCCGAAGTCGGCTTGGCAACGACTCAATCGGTTAGGCGATAGGCCGCAGTGGATTTCCCATGAGATGGATGTGCGACCGACCGAAGACTTCCTCAAACGGAGTGGAGTGAGCGGATCGTTTTCATTGGTACCGATCCCTTTCCCGAACCATTCCGCAGCATGGATTTTGAGAGATATCCCCGAACGAGCGCGTGCCCGGCAATGGCTTCACCAGACAATCGCTGTTGCCGGGCAACAACGCTAACTACAAAATTAACAAGCGTCTGCGGTGAAGACGTACTGGTTTCCGAATCGATGATACAATCCTTCGCCTCATCACTGCCATTGCTGCAAGCTCCATTTCTGAGGGAACCGCGTAAATGCCCCAACTTGACGATAATACACGGTGCGACGTCGTTATCTTTGGTGCAACGAGTTTCGTTGGACAGATCCTGTGTCGTTATCTGTTGAAGACTTACGGAGTAAACCGCGATCTGAAATGGGCATTGGCGGGCCGCTCTAGGGAAAAGCTGGAAGCGGTGCGAGCGAATCTCGGCGATGCTTCAGGATCGATAGAAATCATCGCCGTGGACGCGGCCGACGAGGTTGGTTTGAGACGCATGTGCGACCGTACGAATGTGGTCGTATCGACGGTTGGCCCGTACGCCATTTATGGCGAACCGTTGGTCAAGGCGTGTGCCGAGAGCGGTACCGATTACTGCGACCTGACCGGGGAGGTGCAGTGGATTCGCCGAATGATCGTTAGTTACGAATCAACGGCCCGCGCATCGGGTGCGAGGATCATCCATTGTTGCGGTTTCGATTCGATTCCATCGGATCTCGGGGTTTGGTTTCTGCAGCAACAGTCTCACGCTAGTTTTGGGAAGGTTTGTTCCCGTGTCAAACTGCGAGTGAAAGCGGCCCGGGGCGGGGTCTCGGGCGGTACCATCGCGAGCCTGATGAACGTACTCAAGGAGGGCGATAGGGATCCAGAGATTCGTCGGCAACTCGCCAATCCCTATTCGCTATGCCTTGAGTCCTCGGAACAGCGTGGAATGCAACCGAGCGGCAATGAGATTATATTCGACACCGATTTCTTCAGTTGGACGGCTCCATTCGTCATGAGCAGTATCAACACACGCATCGTCCATCGCAGCAACACGATTCTCGGCTACCCCTACGGTCGCGAGTTCGTGTACGACGAATCGGTGTTGACGGGACGAGGGCTGCGGGGATGGTGTCGTGCAACGGCTTCAAAAATTGGCCTCGGCCTTGCATTGCTGGGTCCGGTCCGTCGCATGCTCGCCCGCTTCCTGTTGCCCAAGCCGGGGCAAGGGCCGAGTCCGCTGCAACAAGAGCAAGGCTTCTTTGACATCCGATTGTTCGGTCGGACCGTTTCGGGGCAGACGCTCCGAGTCAAGGTCACGGGAGATCGAGATCCGGGTTATGGATCTACTGCCAAGATGCTCGGCGAATCCGCAGTCTGTCTCGTCCGCGACATTCCCAAGGCAGATTGTCCGGGCGGATTTTGGACACCTGCGACAGCCCTGGGCGAAAAGCTTCTGCAACGACTGCGAACGCATGCGGGAGTAAGTATCGAGCGAATCGACTCATGACGACACAGCCGATAAAGGTGAGCCTGAGACGCTAGCCGAGTTCGTTCGTCGCACAAAAAAATCGGCTAGCGCCAAAAAAAGTTTTCTGAGCCGAAGGTCTATCCGTTCCCTCCGGATTTCATGCCGCATATCAGCAACCTCATGGGTATCGAGAAACGATGCGGTGGGGTGGCGGGCACTGGCGCAGGCCACGATAGAAAAAAAACTTAGGCGTGAAACCGCGAGACCACCATCGGGCGATGGCCGCGACTGGGGGGCACGCTTGGTCGAAAGTAGGTGCGGGGGATACTTGCCGAAATTCCTTGGGCGTCCTACCATGCTTTGAGCGTCTGTTACCGACCCGGTTTCATTCAACGTAGATTCAGCACCGAGACTCCAGCGTTGCCTGCGGTGCTTGCAATGTATCCATCGAAATTGCGACGAGCGATCGCCCATGAAGCGGCGCGGCTCATGTATGAACGCTTGGAGTCGGAGTACTATCAAGCCAAGCAAAAAGCAGCCCGGCGATTGTGTCAGGGTTGGGTCAAGCCGGCCGACCTCCCCACCAATGCGGAAATTCGCGATATCATTCAATCGTTTGCCCGCATTCATGAGGGAAGCCAACGGCTTGATACATTGCGCGACATGCGGCTTACTGCCCTCCGCGTCATGCGACTGATGACCAAATTTCATCCGAGGGTGATCGGCAGTGTCTACACAGGCATGGTTCGCGAAGGCTCCGACATCGATATCCATCTCTTTTCTGACGGCCTCGAGGCTGTGCTCCACACCCTCGAGGGCGAGGGCATACCATACGAGTTGGAACGCAAACAAGTACGCAAAGATGGGGAGTCGCAAACGTTCAACCACGTCCATGTTCGCGAAGCGTTCGACGTCGAACTGACCGTGTATCGATCCGCGATGCGGAGTTTTGGATTTCGAAGTTCGATCACTGGCAAACGGATCGAAGGTGCGACGTTGCCTCAGTGGGAGCAGTTTCTGTGTCTGACCTATCCCGACGTCGATTTGGATGCAGCCATCGCGGAGATCGAGACGACTCCCGATCCGTATCAGGTGTTTTATGCGTTGCTGCTGCCGCTGGAAAATGTCAAGCAGCATCCGAAATATCATCCGGAGGGAGACGTGCTCTACCATTCATTGCAGGTCTTTGATCTGGCGCGTGAGGCAATCTTTTACGATGAGGAATTTTTGCTCGCCGCGCTGCTGCATGACATCGGAAAGGGGATCGATCCCGAGAATCATGTGATCGCCGGCTTGGAGGCGCTCGATGGGTTCATTACCGAGCGGACCGCTTGGCTGATCGCTCATCACATGGATACTCATCGTATACTCGATGGTAGCCTGGGTTCTCGAGCCCATCGGCGGTTGATGCAGCATGAGAGTTACGACGAATTGATTTTGCTCGGCGAGTGCGATCGGGCGGGACGTGTTCCTGGAGTCGAGACGACCTCGCTCGAGGATGCCTTGAAGTACCTCCGAGCGATCGAAGATGGGTCCATGGAATTGTGAGTTTGCGAAGTGGAGATTCCGCAGGAGTGCCAGGCTCCCCTCTGGGTGCGCTTTGAGTAAGATAGAGCGGGTGTGGTCACTCGTTTTCCTCGGAATTGAATCGTTCCCGCATGTCGACATTTTTACGTCGCTGGTTCGTGGTTTTGTGGCCGTGCGCAGGGGTGCTTGCAGGGTGGTTGGTCTGCCAGGGGATCATCGGGCAATACGAGACCGTATGGCGACTGAACCAGAACCAGTTGGTTGCGGAAAAGATGGAGTTTTTCCGAAGGTTCTCCGAAGCGGTTGACGACCCAAAGACCGAACTTGCCCAATTGGCGGGCGCTTCGATGACCGATGGTCAGTTGATGCTGGTGCCGGACAACTCGGGAACCTTCGAAAGGAAGGTGGTGCAAGGACCGTCCATCGAATGGTATGTGGAACCGGACGGATTTCGGCGGGTCCGCGCGGTTCGAAGCGCGATCGGTCGGGATGGCGAGTTGTTGTGGTTGGTCTTTTCGCAGCGCGTCGCTCCGGTGGCCCGCAGCTTGTACTCATGGGCGTATGGATTGATTCCAATCGGTTTCGCCGCCGGGGCGATGACGGGTTGGATACGTTTTCGCCGCATGGTTCGGCGGGAAAGAGTACTCCGATCACTGCAAGGATTGCGGAACCCGAGGCGCCCGCCGTTGCCACGCGAGGCAATGATCGAGTTGCTCCCGGGCCATTCCATGGATCCTGAGATCCACCGAGAGTTGATTGCTTTGGTAGAGCAATTCCAAAGTACCTATACCGACATCCAGAGCGACGCAGAGCAATCCCAGTCCGTGCTATCCGCCATGCCGGTCGGGATTCTCGCGTTCACCTCCGATCTGCGGCTCTCATTTGCCAATCGAGCTGGGATCGACATGTTGGAATTGAGCGAACCGACGCCGGTTAATGCACGGCTGATCGAGTTGATTCGTCAGCCGAGAGTGATCGACGTGGTTTCCGAAGCGCAGCGGTCCGGCCAGACTCTCGATGGTGAACTCGATCGCAATGACGGAAACACGGTATTGCGTCTCCGCGCGTATCCACTCGCGACCGATCAGGGGGCAGCCAGTCGCCCACCGATGCTATTGATCCTGACCGACGAAACGCGCCTTCGCCAATTAGAGAATGCGCGACGTGACTTTACCGCGAACGTCTCCCATGAACTCAAGACTCCTTTGGCCGCGATCAAGGCATATACGGAAACTTTGTTGATGGGCGCGATGGACGACCCCGACGCGAAAGAGCGCTTTATTCAACGGATCAATGAACAGGCCTCGCGGCTGGATGATCTGATTCGCGATCTGCTCCAACTCACCAAGATCCAATCGCTGCCCGAGCGAATTAGTTTGTCGCGATTGTCGCTGTCGGAAATCGTCCGAACAACCATCGAGGAGCATCAGCAGATAGCAGCCAAGCGGCAGGTGGAGGTTGTCAATTCCGTCCGCGGGGACGATTTGAAAGTGATGGCGGAATACGATGCACTGCGAACGATCCTCGGCAACTTGTTGTCCAATGCGATCCGGTATTCGAAGCCGGGGGGGCGGGTCGAGATTCAAACCAAGCGTGGGAATGGCTTCGTCGATGTGTCGGTCATCGACAATGGGATCGGAATCCCGGAAACGGATCTCGAGCGCATCTTCGAGCGGTTCTATCGGGTCGACAAAGCGCGCAGCGCCGACGCAGGAGGGACCGGACTGGGGCTGGCGATCGTGAAGTATCTGGTGCAAGCGTTGGGAGGTTCGATCAGCGTTCGGAGTCGGCTGGGTGAGGGGAGCGAATTTACAGTCCGCTTGGATGAAGCCTCCGAGGGGGTTTGAACATCGAAGCATCGCGGTTCCCGTCGCCAGTTCGCCGAAGACGCCGGCCGGGATGGCTCCCACGGTTTCGGCGGGTGGGGTGGGGGAGCCTTTGCGGTGTTTTTCCAGGCAGTAAGGAGGCGAGGAGGGTAGGGCAGTGGAAACGACCAGCAAAAACAGTCCGGAAAATCAAAAAAACCGGACGATCTTTACCCTGGGATGCAGAACGTGAAACCGGACGAGTTACACTTGAGGCATTCGTCTCCCAGCCCGTACTCGGAAGCGTTTTCCAGCGACAGTCCACGTTATGAGTTTGCGCGTTCTGGCCCTTTTTGCCGCTTGCTTCCTCTTCGTCATCCCGGTGGCCGTGGCCCAGGATCCGTTTAGCGACTTCGGCGACGGAGAGAACGGAGCGGGCGCACCGGTTGCTGCTCCCGAACGTCGCGCTGGCGACAGCGAGGATGTTGACCTCAAGGAGCGGGACGCGGTCGTTTTGTCGTTGCGCCGTGATCCTCCTCGGGATGCGATCGGCATTGCCAAGGCGTTGCAGTGGATGGTGCGAATACGACGCTGGGACGAGGCTGGGCGGTGGCTCGATAAACTCGGGGCCGGGGGAATGTCACCGGCTGTTGCGCGGCAAATTGTCGACGCGATTGGAGCCAAGCCGCTGTTGGATCTTGAAATGCAACTTAATGGGCTAACTGACACCCAGCGAGCGGCAGCGGCAAGGATTAGGATGCTGGCCGCTCAAGCGTTGCAGGATCCGGGGTCGCTAGCGAGCAGTGTTTCCCAACTCCGAAGTCCATCCAAGGGAGACCGATTGACCGCTTACGAAGCCTTGAAAGCGGCCGGTGCACCAGGAATCACGGCGATGCTCAACGCCATGTTGGATGAGAACGCTCAGCCCCCCAGCAACTCGATGGTTGAAGCGTTTTCGCTTCTCGGCGATCAAGCGCCGCGGGCTTGGCAAGTTGCAATGACCACTCCGCATGCGGACGCGAGAAAGCGATTGGTCGCATTGGTCGCACCCCTACCTAAGCCGAAAATGGGCTGCGAGCTGATGGCGGAACTGTACGACCCGTCCGTGACGGATGCTGTTCGTGATTCTCTCGAACGTAGTTTGAGAGGCCCTCAATCGCAGATGCCTTCGGTGCAAGAGGTCAATCGCTTCGCTTTGGATTTGGTTGAGCAGTCGCTGAATGAATATCGACGGCGCAGTCGGCTCAATGAGGTGGACACCGAGATCGAATGGGTGCTGGCGCAAAATGGTCGATCGCTGAACGAGGGTGCTGCGATTCCTGCGATGCTCGCATTGACGAGGGCCTCTCAAGCGGCCCAAATCGCGGTTCGCCTCATCCCGCAAAGCGATTTGGCCAGCGCGACGGCGATCGCCGCCCATTGGGAATATTTGACTGCTCGGGGCGCGGTGGATGCCACAGGGGATGCGACGTTTCGAAACGCACTTCCCGAATCTTTGCGTGATAGTCCAGAGTTTGCGTGTTTGGTTTGGGATGCGGCTCTGAGCAACCGTTTGTCCGGAGCCCAGGCGGTCGCGATTGCCAACCTGAGTCGCTGGGAAGGGGCTGGGATCCCTGGGGCGGTGCGAGAGAGGCTCGTTGCGGCGACACGATCGGGGTTAGCCATGGTCCGATATCCCGCCGCGGTTGCCCTGATGAAGTCCAGGCTCGAGGCATCGGCTGTCCCAGCGGACACCGACCCACTCGCCAAGAAATCGCCGCCGGCCGGTTTTCAAGGGAGCAGCCGCGTGGATGCTGTTGCGACCGAGATGAGGCAGCTGTCGTCGGAACCGGTTGCATTGATTGTGGGCGGGAACGAAGGTTTGCGTGGGCACATGCATGGGTTGCTGGACCAATTCGGCTATCGGTTGTTCGAAGCCGCGACGGCTGCCGAGGCCTTTCAGTTGTTGCGATCCGGCCTGCCGATCGAGGCTGTTTTCATCATCGAACATGTGCGAGATCTCGATCTTGGGCAGCTCGTCCAGCGTATCCGGGCCAATCCGACCACTTCGACCGTCCCTGTTGCGATGCTTGCTGATTCTTTGAGCAGGGGAGAGCACAGTGTCGCGGAGGAAGATCACCGCGTCGTGATGGGTAGTGTGCCGCCGACTCTCGAGGCGCTCGGGGACATCACCGCACGGATGCGAGGGGTGAGCGATCCTCCCCCACTGACCATTGAGGCGAGAATTCTCTTCAAAGATTCGGCGGATAACTACTTCCAGGCAAACGCTGCTCCTCCCGCGCTTCAGGGGGCGGGGTCGAGCGAGCCGCGATGGGCAGCGACTCAGGAGGAGCAAAACCAATTGTTGAGAATTTTGGCCGATCGTACTGAGTCTGAGTTGAAACGCGAGCAGGCTAGCCGAAATTTTGTGCAATCGGTTCGCAGATTTGGGCTTTTGATCACTTCCGAGACCGCCCAATCGCAGTACGATGTGTACAATCTACGCGGGGAATCGGAGCCGGTCACCCGCGCTGTCGTTGGGCGGGCGATTGACGCGATCGAGGCGAGTAACGGACAACGCTCGTGGGCCGAAGTCGCCCCGTGATCGCGAGTAGGAACTAGGATCGGCTCCTTGATGGCGACAAAGCATCGATGGCCGGTCCAGGAGCTGATTACTCGGGAAAATTCGAGAACGCAGGAGGGGTTCTCCTGCCGGGCGTGATCGGTTCGTCCCCCGCGATGCAGGACGTCGCCCGCATCACCCGTCGAGTCGCCATGACCGATGCGTCGGTGCTGCTGCTCGGCGAGACTGGAACCGGGAAAGAAGTAGTTGCAAACGCAATTCACCAGTTGAGCAATCGTGTGAGCGGACCGTTTGTGAAAGTCAACTGTGGCGCGCTGAGCGAAAGCCTTCTCGAGAGCGAATTGTTTGGCCATGTTCGGGGTGCTTTCACCGGAGCGATCAGCAATCGCGCGGGGCGCTTTGAGGCGGCTCACACCGGCACGATTTTCCTCGACGAGATCAACAGCACTTCCCTCCACCTGCAGGTCAAGCTCTTGCGGGTTCTGCAGCAGAAGGAGTTCGAAAGGGTCGGGGACACAGAGACCGTCACGGTGGATACTCGCTTGATTGCCGCCAGCAATCGGGACCTCGCCGAGGAGATCCGTGCGGAACGATTTCGCGAGGATCTGTATTGGCGATTGAACGTGGTGCCGATCAATTTGCCGCCGCTGCGAAAACGGCGGGAGGACATTCCCGCGTTGGTCGCCTACTTCCTTCAGTACTACAGCGACCAGAATGGTCGTTTCGTGGTTCATATTCAGCGCGAAGCCATGCAGGCTCTGCAGGATTATCACTGGCCAGGAAATGTTCGCGAGTTACAAAACTACGTCGAGCGTGCGGTGGTGATGGCGGACTCGGACGAGTTAACTCTCGAACTGCTTCCCGGTGTGGTAACTGGGTCTCAGCCAGCACAGTCCTTTGCCCCGGTCTCGGCATCGCCTCCTGATTTCGATGCGCTCGCGAGTCAACTGGTGGCCGAAGGTTTGCGGTTGGCGCCGAGCGATGCAACTGACCTGCATGCTCGGGTAGTAGATCGAGTCGAGAAGGAATTGATTTCCCAGGTCCTGAATTCCTGCTCGAACGTCCAAACCAAGGCCGCCACTCGGATGGGGATCAATCGAAACACGTTGCACAAGAAGATCAAAGATTATTATCTGGAAGCATCCGATTCCGGTGAATCATCCCTCGGTTAAGGCTCGGAGACCAAATAAATGCCACATCGATTCAGTACGATCCAGAATGCTGTAAAAGCGATCGCGGAGGGGCGGGTGGTTATCGTCGTGGACGATGAGGATCGCGAAAACGAAGGAGATTTTGTTTGCGCGGCCGAATTGATCACCCCCGAGATGGTGAATTTTATGTTGGCGGGGCACGGGCAATTGTGCTGTTCCATTCTGCCATCGGTAGCGGAGCGACTCGATCTGCGTCCTTTGGTGGATCAGAACACTTCGCCATTGAGCACCGCGTTCATGACCCCAGTCGATTTCGCGGGTTGCAAGACCGGAATCACAGCTGCAGAACGGGCCGAGACGATTCGGCGATTGGCGAGAGGAGATACGCTTCCCAAAGATTTCGTGAAGCCGGGGCACGTTTATCCTCTCCTTGCCAAAGAGGGAGGAGTGTTGCGTCGGGCGGGGCATACGGAAGCATCGGTCGATTTGGCTCGTATGGCTGGCTTGACGCCGTCGGGCGTGGTGTGCGAGATCCTGAATCGCGATGGAGACCGGGCCAACCGGGATGAGTTGGTCGAACTGGCAGCGAGGCAGCAGTTGGAAATTATCTCGGTGGAGCAGATCATCTCGCATCGCCGCGTCAATGAGAAACTGGTTTCGCGAAGCGCCCAGGCCAAGTTGCCCACGAAGTACGGGGAATTCGAAATCATCGTTTACGATGTTCAATACGAGTCCCAGGAACCGATTGCGTTGGTGTTCGGGAAGCTCGACCAAGTGGGTGGCGAGCCCCCCTTGGTTCGCATGCACAGCAGTTGTTTCACGGGGGATTTGTTAGCTTCGCTCCGGTGCGACTGCGGTGATCAACTGCATTTGGCCATCGAAGCGATCGCGAACGAAGGACGCGGAGCGCTGGTGTATCTGCCCCAGGAAGGGCGTGGGATCGGTCTGGCACAAAAAATTCGGGCCTACGCGCTGCAGGACGAGGGGCTCGACACCGTCGAAGCCAACCACCGTCTTGGGTTCAAAGCCGACATGCGCGACTATGGGGTGGGGATCCAGATCCTCAAGGACCTGGGGTTACGCGAGATACGGCTTCTGACCAACAACCCCAAGAAAACGGAAGCATTCAATTTGAGGGGCTTCGATTTAACGGTGGTGGACCAGGTTCCGATCATTCCACCGATTCACGAGCACAATGCCAGCTACTTGGCAACGAAGCGGGACAAACTCGGGCATCTGCTCCCCTAGCGATGGCGGGGAGGGCTCGGTCTGGGGGGTGGTAGCCGTGGCTTCTAGGCAAATCTTGCGATGAATTCGCTGCTAAGGGGTTGGTCAGGAAGGGTGCAGGTTCGCCCACTCGTCGAGCAGTTGTTTGGTTTTCAGGGTCAGCGGATAGGTGTCGCTTGCGTCGGCCGGTTCGCCGGTATCGAGATTGCGGTTTTCCAAAGCGACCAATTGGTTCGCTGCATGACGGCGACATTCCTCCACGGTCTGGGCGATTCCTGACTCCATCTCCTCCGTATAGAGGGTCCCTGGACGGAGTGGATCGGCATGGGCTTGGATGCGCACATCAGCACTCGCGATCGCGAGTGTTTGGCGAAGCGCACGCAGCACCCAAGACGCGGGGGAGTAGCGAGCTCGTTCGGCACGGCGATGCATGCGGGCAAGGGAAATCAGCCACGGTGCGTACCGATTCAGGGCCGAACAGGACGCAATCTGCAACGGTTGCTCGAAGGGCACGCCGTAGGTGGCCTGGTACGCACGACTCAGCAGGCCTGCAATCGGTTCGAGTTTGGCGGTGCTGACTCTCGGGTACGGGAGAATCTTCGGTTCGACGGTGAAGGCATCGAAGCCAAACTCTACCCGAATATGCATGGCGGGATCCTCGACGAACGAGACTTCGCGATCCATTCCCAAGCGGCGCCCCACTTCGCGATTGACTACTGGGTGCAGGATGACGTCGGCAATCACGTGCGTCAACCATCCGAGGGCAAACGCGCGTTCCACGTCGCTGTTGCTCAAGGAAAACAAGTTGCGGACCAAGTCGGCGGGGCGCACCAGATGGGCGCAATCGGAGAGGATGAAGTGGCCGCCAGGGAAGGATCCGAAATCGGGGGCATTGGCCCCGAGCAGGAAACATTCCGGTTGGTTACGGGCAACGACCCACGGAGACGACGAGTCGTCGAGCAGCGTTCGTGCAATTCGGATGTGGGTGATGCAACCCGCCATGGCGTACTCAGTTCTAGGGTTCGTGTCCGGAGGAAAATGGCAGGTGAAGGATTTGCCGGTCCTCCCATCCTTGCACACGGCACTCGATTGTTCAATAATCCGAATTGGTTGATTACCGGTAGGAGTCCGCGGCGCGAACCTGTGCGGGCGATGGCATCGCACTTAGGATTCCATACGAAGGAGTGAAGGGATGTCAGAGGACAGGAGTTCGGAAAGAGAACCTTCGGAGGTGAACCCGTTCCAGGCACCGGTGGACGTCGAGGTGCCGAAAGCGATGGGGCTTGGCAAAGCGTACTGGCTTCCGTTGGTTGGCATCGCGGCCGTCGCTCTGCTGGTTGCTGTTGCGGAGAACCTCTACGTTGGGCTTTTCGGAATTGCGATCAGCGTCTTTGCCATCTATCACGGATTTCTCTATCAAAACCGTGTGGTGCAGCGTGGCTTGGCCGGCGAAGAGGTGAGACGAGTTTCCGATCTGGGACTTTGCGCGTGTTCGCTGTTGCTCGGTGCGGCCGGGTGCGCTGCCGGTGCGGTCGCTTTTGTGGCTACCTGTTTCCCTGCAGGGTTCATCATCGTAAGTGATAATGTTGGCGGAAACCGGGCGGCCGAATCCAATAACGTCTTATTCGTACTCTGTGGAATCTGCGGGACGATCGCCGTGGTTTTTGTAGGCTGGTTTCTGAGTTGGTTCGTCCCTCGTAAGCCGTCCAGGTAACGGTGAGTCGTGTCGCTCGTTGGCAGATAAGGCAACCGACCTAAAAATGTTCGGATGGTGAGTTGTTTGCGGCGTCGTCAATTTCTGTAACACAGCTGAAAAAAGTGAGCCCGAGGCGCTAGCCGAGTTCGTTCGACGTGCAAAAAATCGGCTAACGCCTCGGGCTCATGAAGAAAATCGGCTAGCGCCTCGGGCTCAGGGAAACGAAAATTGACTTTTGTCGGCTGTGTCCTCTATGCTAGTGCGCAGAAGAGGTGTCTGATTCGATATTGATTCTATCCGTCTGTACCCTTGTCGAGCGATGCGATGTCCGACGAAACGAAATCTCGGCCCGAGCCGTCGGATACCAATCCTTTTGCTCCTCCGGTCGCCTTCGAAACTCCAAGGTATCCAAAGCTGGGAATCGCCTATTGGCTTCCCTTGATGGCGTTCGCGGCTTTTTCGGTGATTGCCATATTTTCGTTCCAAACCGTCGCTGGATGGGGAGTTCTTGGAGTCGCTTCGAGTTTCTTCGCGGGGATGCATGGATTGTTTTTCCAGCAGCGGCTGGCCGCGCGAAGTGCTGCGGGGAACCCGGTGAATCGGGTATCCGATTTGGCATTGAGTCTTTTGTCGCTCCTCCTCGGGGGGGTGGCGACGATAGCGGGATCCATCGCATTTACGGTAACGTGCGTTCCTACCAGTCTCGTGTTAGGGGCGGGCCTCTATAATCCACTGCCTCCTGCGACCATGTTGATCGTCTTTGGAGGCAGTGGCGTTTTGGCGGTGGTGATTGCAGGTTGGATGGTTCGCTTGTTCCTCCCTCGCAAACCTGATTGATGAAAAGAATTACTTGATGAGTATCACCGAATCCACGAAGCTTCCGACAGGCTACCGATATCTCGGGGCGACTCAGAGTCTGTGCCCCGAGTGCCTGAAGCTGGTACCTGCCAAGATCATCGATCGCCAGGGGCGGGTCTATTTTCGCAAACGGTGTCCAGAGCACGGACTGCGCGAAGATTTCATCTGCAGCGATGTCCGATGGTACGACCGGTACGATTACGCGCTCCCGGCCAAAGTTCCTTCGACGACGCGGTCGCCGATCGACAAGGGATGTCCATTCGATTGTGGGCTTTGCGAAGAGCATGAGCAGCATACCTGCATCGGTGTTCTAGAAATTACCGACAACTGCAATTTGGAATGCCCGCTGTGTTATGCCCACAGTAGGCCAGGATTGAAGCATCGCTCGGTAGAACAGGTGCGCGCAGCGATCGATGCCCTAGTCGCTTCCGAGGGACGGGCGGAGGTTCTTCAGATTTCCGGAGGTGAGCCGACCACCCATCCGGAGCTCGAGTCGATTCTCGATTACGCATTATCGCGGCCGATCGATTATGTGATGATCAACACCAACGGGATTCGTTTGGCCCGCGATCCCAAGCTGATGCAACGTCTCGCCCAGCATCGCGACCGCATCGAAATCTATTTGCAGATGGACGGCCTGGAGGACCGAGTGCATGTCGCTCTGCGAGGTGAACCACTTCAGGCAACGAAGATCGCGGCCTTGCAAGCGATCGGCGAGGCCGGCTTGAACGTGACGATCGTTTCCGCGCTGCAGGCGGGAGTCAATCTCGATCAGGTTGGACCGCTACTCGAATTGGCCGCTCAGCATCCGTTCATCACCGGACTGAGCCTGCAGCCAGCTACGTATTCTGGTCGTTTCTATTTGCCGGAGGAATTGGAGTCGCGGGTTACTGCACCGGACTGTATTCGAGCATTATGCGAACAATCGAGCGGCAGTTTTCGTGAAGAAGATTTTTTTCCGCTTCCCTGTGCGCACCCGAATTGCCACATCCTGTCGTTGGCGTTTCGGCATCAAGGCCGATTGGTTCCCCTGACCCGATTCATCGACGCCAAGGTGAATCTGGATCTGCTTGCCAACGGGCTCAGTTTCACGCGAGACGAGGGCCAGCGATTGATCCAATTGTATTTGGCACGGAATCAGTGCTGTGGTCCGGGCGGATGCGGTGGGGATAGCGATCCTACGCCGGTATTGTCTCTCGGGGGCAAAGCCGGAAACGGTGGTGCGAATGCGTCGCCCTCTGTCGCCGACGAGTTCATCGCCAAGGCGCTCGAGCGTCAACTGGGGGCCAAGGAACTGTTTCGAATCACGATCACATCCTTTTTAGACGCTTACAATTTCGACGTCCGTCGCGTGATGAAGTGCTGCACGCATCATGTGCTGCCCACCGGTCACATCATTCCGTTTTGCGCATACAACGTCCTCTATCGGGACGGGCACGTGCCACTTCCGAGACTCGATGCTCCCAAGCAACGATCCCCGCGCCGATCGGAGCTACGTCGCTCGGAACCAGCGAGCCAGCAGCACCGTGGGTAGGACCATGATCGCAATGCAAATGCCGGGCAGGTTGCCCGCGTATTGCAGTGCGATCGATGCATCGAGGAAGAGGATGCTCATGATCGCTTGCTTGATGGCGAGCCCCAGGTGTTGTGGGTGCAGGGATGCGATCGAGTGGTATGCTCGGCGAGCAAGGGGCAACATGAGGATGGCGACTAGTAATGGGAATCCCCAATTGGGTTCGAGTCGATAAGGGCGATCGGGTTCGAGTCTGCAGGAGATCGAGATCATGGCTGCGCCAAGGGCGCAGATCCCCCAGCCCAGCGTCAGGCGGCCTCGCGATTGCGACAAATCCGCTTCGCGCCGGGCTGCGATGGTAAGCCCCGTGATGTACATTCCGTGCCCGATCACCACACAACCGATCGCGTTTCCGAGCGAGACGGGAAATACTGCGGCGACCACCGCCACCCCGAGGGCCATGTTCAAGCTTCGGCACAGCCCCATGATTGCCGGGGCGAAGATCGACTTCTTAGCGGGCCCGTCGTAGGCGTACACCGCGGCGGCCAATAAGCATCCAAGCAACCCTGGACCGGCGAGCTGCGTCCAAGAAACTTGCTCTCCGGAGAACGTGAAACCGAAAGGTGTGAGCATGCTGAGTGCAATCCCGCCGATCAGCAAAAGCGATCCGGTGAGCGCGGCGGAGCGGACCGAGATTTTGCCCGTGACCAGCGGTCCGGGTCGGCCCTGTTCGCGATCCTGGGCGATATCGAAGACATCATTCAAAACCATGCCTCCCCAGTAGAAGCAGATCGATGCGATCGAGGCGACGAGAGCCGCGATCGGATGGAACCCGAAGTGGTGTTGAAATCCTCCTGCGAGACACATGCCGGCCAGTACATCGGCGCAACTCGTCAGGGTGTTTGGAACTCGCACCAGCTGCGCCCAGGGACGCAGACCGCTCATGATCGCGCCTCGGAAGGAGAGAGAAAGACCCAGTGCGGTTTGAGAGATACGCCCGTTTGCGTAATCTGAATGTACTGGACGAACGCGACTGGTTCGCTCGATGGAATTGCAGCGTCTGCGGTTGGCCAGTTCGGTAAATGCACGGCGCTGCTTCCGCACGATGCATACACAATGCCGTCGCGCAGCGTGCAGGTCGGGCTATGGATGTGACCGCGATGGACAATGTCGCCGGTGTGCACAATGCAATCGACAGGAATCTGCTCGACGGAAATCCAACGAAGTACGGCTTGGACGACCGCTTGAGAACGCAGCCAGGGATGATTTGCTGGTGCGATTTCGAAGCTCGGATCTGCGCCGAGGTGGGTGTCGCTGATTTGCAGAATATGGAGGCTCATGGCGTGTGCTTCCGCATGACATCGATCATCGCTGGCACAAACCAGGGCAGATCGTCCGGTTTACGACTCGAAACGAAATGCCGATCGACCACGACCGGGGCGTCTTCCCAGAGAGCACCCGCATTGATGAGGTCGTCCTTGATGCCTGGCGAACCGGTGACTCGCACACCACGGTAGACCTGGGCCGAAATCGCCAACCAGCCACCGTGACAGATCGCGGCGATGCACTTTCGTTCTCGATCAAATTCGGAGATAAGGGCTTTGACTTTATCGAGCCGGCGCAAGCGATCCGGCATGAAGCCACCGGGCAGGAGGACCGCATCAAAATCGGCCGAATGGACATCGGCGATGGCGACATCCGAGGTACAAGGGTACCCATTTTTCCCGACGTAGACCCGCTTGGCCTCTTCGCCGGCCATGACGAAAGCAGCGCCTGCCTCCAAAAGCCTGAGCCGTGGATACCAAAGCTCCAGATCTTCATAGATATCGCCAACAAAGGACAAAATGCGTTTGTTCGAGAGTGGTTTTTCGGTCATAAGCCTGGATCCTGCGGGATTCGCCGGGATTGGAAAAGGATCGAGGACTGGCCCTATCCCCGTGAAAAGCAATTGCCGTTAAAGTATCGTAATGACGTCCGCATGACGTGTTGAGCCCAAAAACGGTTCGAAGGATTATCCCACGACTGAGGTTTCCATGCAGCTAGGTGAATTTTTTAGCTCCGATCGCAAAGGTTTGTCGTTCGAATTGTTTCCGCCGAAGACCGACGAGCAAGTCGAGACTCTGATGGCGACGGTCGCGGAGCTCAACGAATTCGAGCCGGATTTCTACACCTGCACGTATGGCGCGGGCGGCTCAACGCGCGATCGCACCCTGCAGATCCTGCAGACGGTCAAGGAGCGTTTCGGGCATCGGATCGCTACGCACTTGACGTGTGTGGGGTCCACGGTCGATCAGTTGCGAGCGTATTTGAAGACTGCTCGACAGATCGGGACAGATTACATTGTCGCGTTGCGCGGCGATCCTCCCAAAGGGGAAACCGAGTTCCAGCAGGTTCTCGGTGGTTTTCGGTACGCGAACGAACTCGTGTCCCTGATTCGGAACGAGTTTCCTGAGTTTGGTGTCGCGGTCGCTGGTTACCCTGAGGTCCATCAGGAAGCTCCATCGGCCGAGATCGATTTGGAGAATCTCAAACGCAAGGTCGACTGCGGCGCGGACGTCGTCGTGACACAGTTGTTCTATGAAAACGACGACTACTTTCGATTCGTAGATCGATGCCGCGCGGCTGGGATCCAGATTCCGATTGTTCCAGGGATTTTGCCTGTCACCAATCTGGCCCAGATTCAGCGAATCACCTCGCTGTGCAAAGCGAAGTTACCCAAGTCGTTCGTTGAGCGGCTGGGAGAACAGGAATCGCATGACTGGCAATTTCAAGTGGGAGTAGAGTTCGCCACCGCGCAGGTTGCCGAGTTGCTGGCTGGTGGAGTTCCGGGGGTTCATTTCTACGTCTTGAACAAATCGCAAGCGACATCGGAAGTCCTACGCTCTCTTCGCTTCGTATCGTGACTCGGGATCCAGCAACCTGGGGGATGCCCGCGGTGACGACACTCGCAGGAAATGAGGAGCGAGTCTCCAAGTGGCGGTACGGCGAGGTTGTCCTCCGAAATGGGCGTGCTGTTTCCATCCAGGCCCGTTGGTGGCCTCGATGGGGAACGGTCTGGGGGGCGATGGTCGATCGTGTTGTCCGCTCGCTCCCCGAAGACGAATGCCGTTTCTACTACTCCTTTCCTCGCAGCGCGCCGGGGTACATGTCATTGCTGTATGTGCATGCTGGCGAGAAGACGTACTACCGAACTTTTCATCAAGGGATCGTCGCGATAGATGCCATTGCCGGGTTGCACAAGGCTCGAGCGATCGTTTGCCAGGTCACCAATGATCGGCTGAATGACCGCATGATGACGCGCTGGGGGTATGTTAAGCATGCCGAGAATCTAGGTGACAACCACTACATTCGTCGGCTGAAGCCCTAGATGTCCATACCGGCGCGACCGAGATGGCCGCGACCGAGATGGCATCGGCTAGCGAACTATTGTCGAGCGAGTCTCCGATTCCTTGAGGATTCGCGCGAGAGCGTATTCCAGCCTCTTGGGCCAACGGAATTCCGGCGTATTCGCCGGGTCGAAGCCGTCTAGATGGCCATGCAGGCGGGTGGACGGCTTGGTATACACCAGGCGAGTATCCCCGAAGACTTCGCGGCACATCGCGGCCAAGCCGGAGTCGTATGCTTCGAGCTCTTCACGTGTGTTGACGTGGTTGTGCTGGTGATCATTTTCGCGATTGTTATCAAACCAGGATTGGACCCCTTCGGCAAAGTACTCGTGATGGTTGACACTCGCATACGCCCCGCGCCACAAACCAGCCGCGATGGCGTGTTGGTATGTTTCGCGCAGTCTCGAATCGAACGTTGGATCGACGTTGACCAGTCCTCGCAGATGCATGTTGTGTGCGAACTCATGGATCAAGATGCATTCGGTGGAATAGGGGTCGCCACGGTAGGCGAGCAGATTTTCCTCGCCGCAGGAGCATAGCGGGTCGGATTCGCTGCCGCCCAGGCCCCGTGCCCTCGCATCCCAATAATCCTTGGGAGCGACATCTGGGAAATCCGCAACCGGATGCTTGCCGAGCCATGCGAATTCCGGCAGATCGGTCGCGAATTCATTGCATGCGATGATGCATAGCCGCGATCCGGAACGAATCATCGCTTCGCGAATGTCCGGGCGATTGGCCAACATCTTATCGACCCAGAACGCCGCTTCCTGGAGCGCGTACGGATTTACATTGTCGGATCCTACTATCGGATAGCCCTGGACCCAAATGCGTTGCGTGCAAAACGATGGTATTCCATCGGGGTCGGAGGGATCGAAGCGAAAGCACTGGACCCTCTGCGAGCATTCGATGATCCGCTCGCAGTTGTCGAGGGAATCGACAACTGCGAAGCGGTGTCCGATTTGAGTTTTTATCGACAACTGTTCGCCTGCGGCAATCCGGCCATTCGAGATACGCTGTTGGTCATCGCGGATCCAAAAAATCTCGATGGGCCGATCGCTGCCGTTGATGCATTGCAATCGAGGCCGCAAAGAATCGTCAGCAAGAAGCGGAACGGCAGCGAGCAATCCGACGACCAGGGCAAGACAGGCACGACTCATGACAAGGTTACTCACGTGAGATCACAAATAAAGGCTCCCCAAGGACCTCCATTCGCGGTTCGATTCCGAGACCGGGTTGCGAACTGGATTCCATGGTACCGTCGGTCCGCATGGGTGCTCCCAGTGCATTGCTGACGGTCACGTAGCTGTTGAAATCGGTACTGGAGAATCGGAATTCTTCCGGCGTGCTGTGCGCGAGGTGGGCGATGGCTGCGGTGATGATGCTGCCCCCCCAAGAGTCCTCGAGCGTCATCGCGATACCCATCTGGACACAGAGATCGCGGAGTTGCAGGGTTTTCGTAAGACCACCTAGTTTGCTGATCTTGAGATTAACAACGTCCATGGCCAAGTCTGCCTTTGCCCGCAAGAAGGCTTCCAAGCCATCGATATTTTCGTCGAGCACAAACGGATGGTTGGTGGCCCGCCGTACCGCCAAGCATTCCTCGTAGTTCAGGCAAGGCTGTTCGATGTAGACATCCAGATCACTGACGGCGCGCACCACCCGGATCGCTTCATGCTGGGTCCAGCCTGTATTGGCGTCAGCGACCAGGCGATCGGTTGGAGGCAGCATCTCCCGTACTTCCCGAATGCGTTGAATATCCTCGTCGGTATCGCCTCCTACTTTTAATTGAAAGCGTCGGTAGCCCTCCGAACGATAGCCTGCAACGTTGGCGGCCATCGCTTCCGGCGATTGCTGCGATATCGCTCGGTACA
>Ga0315904_10002065_pt1 | contig 31341 bp, 31 predicted proteins | sample LakEriMetagenome_6_FD_203529 | JGI IMG/M metagenome (GOLD analysis project Ga0315904, IMG submission 203529) | Freshwater fungal communities from buoy surface, Lake Erie, Ohio, United States - Buoy 12 MA120 | ecosystem: Environmental > Aquatic > Freshwater > Lake | place: USA: Lake Erie, Ohio...
GTTCGCGTAGTGGTGATGATGCGGCAGGCGGGGGCGGGGGCGGCGCAAGTGCGGTTGGGGGCAGCGCGTCGGCAGGCGGCGGAGGTGCGAGTGGTGGGAACGGCGGTTCTGGCACTGCTTGGCTTAACGGAACGACTTATGCCGGAGGCGGCGGCGGCGGCGCTCGTGGTGATTTTGCTTCTGCTGGCGGCAGTGGTGGGGCCGGGGGCGGGGGTCGAGGTGAGTCGCTCTACGGCGATAATGCCGCTGCGGGCACCGCAAACCGTGGAGGCGGTGGTGGCGGACGCTATATTGGCGGGGCTAGTAACGGAGGGGGCTCAGGCATCGTCATCATTCGCTACGCTGGCGCACAGCGCGGTTCCGGTGGAACCGTCACATCCTCTGGCGGCTACACCTACCACACGTTTAACTCATCTGGGACGTACACAGCATGAGCCACTTTGCACAAATCGACGAAAACAATGTCGTCCAGCAAGTGCTGGTCATCGAGCAAGCCGAAATTGATACGGGCAACTGGGGCGATCCGGCAACTTGGATTCAGACCAGCTACAACACGCGAGGCGGGGTGTACTACACCCCCAACACAAGCGAACCCGATCCAGACCAGTCCAAAGCGTTTCGCAAGAACTACGCAGGGATCGGCTACATATGGGACGGCGTTGGTTTTTCTGAGCCACAGCCTTTCCCCTCGTGGACTAAGGACAGTTTCACCTACTTGTGGAGCGCCCCAATTCCATACCCAAATGACGGCAAACTTTACCAATGGGATGAAGGCACCCTTTCTTGGATTGAAATCACACCACAGGAGCAACCATGAGACTGATCGCAACCCTCCTCTGCGCACTGGCCCTGTCCGGCTGTGCCCACGAATACGCAGCCTACGCCGAAGCTCACAAGGCCCAAGCCGCAGCTCAGACGGCCCGTTACCAAGCTCTGGCCGACATCGCCAAGCAAGGTGACACAACTGCCAAAGTCGCTGCGGTCATGTCTTTGCAAATGGGTGGTGGTCAGCAGAACACGCAGATCAACGCCCCCAAGAACTGGGCCGACTACGCCTTGCAGTGGACCGGCCTGTTGCTGCCCACAGTTGGACAGGTCTACACGGTCAACAAGCAGACCAGTCTCGGCATGCGCCAGTCTGACAACGCCACCGCTCTGGGCATCAGCACCAACAACGCATTTGTCGGCATCGCCTCGAAGATTCAAGCGCCAGCAGCCAACGTGACAACCATCGGCGGCAATGGTGTAATTGGCGCAGGTTCATACTCGATTGGAGCGAACAGTGGGTCAAACTCTGGCAACAGTGGTCGCCTTGCTGGTGGCAGTATTACTGACAATACGGCTGTTCCAACTGTGGTGACCAATACCAACACGACCACCACAACCACTACGGGGCCATGAAAGATTGGGCCGTCGCATTTATTGCAGCGGCCCTTCTAACTGGGCTTGTTATTTGGTGTGCATACATCGTTATCCCGTTGTTTAGGAGCATGTAGTGCTTGCCGAAATTGCTGCCGCCAATGCGGCCTTTGCTGTAATAAAAGGTGCGCTGGCGAACGGCAAGGAGCTTCACCAGCTCGGTTCGCGGGTCTTTGATTACTTCGACAACAAGGCCAAAATTCAGGAGCAGGCCAACAAGAAGGGCGGGGGCTCCGACCTCGAAGAGTTCATGGCGCTTGAGCAGCTCAAGCAGCAAGAAGAGGAACTCCGAGAGCGCATGGTCTACGCTGGCCGTCCGGGTATGTGGAATGACTGGGTGAAGTTCCAAGCTGCCGCAGCCAGAAAGCGCAGGGAGGCCCAAGAAGCTGCCAAGCGCGAGGCGGCGCAGAAGAAGAGGCGCAGGGAGCAGTTGGCCGAGTACATCGCGATTAGCATTGCCACCGTTATCCTTGCCGCCTTGTTGACCTACGGGGCTTACATCTACGTGATGTACATCAGAAAATGAGCGACGAGAAGCTGAACGCCAACACCACACTCGACAAGGTGCTCGGGTATGTGGACTCGCCGTTCAAGCTGTTCTCCCTGCTGCTGATGGCCGTCGTTGCCTTCGTGGGTTACTTCCTTTGGCAGAATCAGGAATTTATGAGGGACGCCTACAAGGAGTCCAAGAAGCTGCCCGAGATCAACACCGCACGGGCTGACGAGGCCAGCGCCATGCTGTTCAAGCAGACGAGTGCTACCGTGGTGGCAATCTTCAAGGTCAACCCGCTGTTCAACTCGCGGGTGGTCTACAAGGCATACACCAAGGATGGCAGGGATAAGAGCATTGACGATATTGACGTGGGGCTGTTCACTCACAGCACGCCCAACAACAACGATGTGGTCAAGCTGATGACCAACCAAATCCCTTGCGGGGAGTACCGCTACGCTCAGTCTGAGGTGGGTTTGTGGTACATCGAGAAGGGTGTGGGGTACACCTGCCGGGTAAGCGTTCCGCCAGACAGCCCCCGGTTCGTTGGTCAGGTAACGGTGGGGTGGCCGCAGGAGCCAGAAAACCTCGAACAAGTAAAATTCATGCTGGAGATCGCCAGCGCAATGCTAACCAAAAGGGGTAACTGATATGGAATGGCTTAAACAAATCGCGCCCACAATTGCCACAGCAATGGGTGGACCGTTGGCTGGCATGGCTGTGTCGGCTATTTCCAAGGCCATTGGCGTGGACCCCGACAAAGTGGGGGACATGATCTCCAACAACAAGCTGAGCGCCGAGCAGATCGCACAGGTCAAGATTGCCGAGATCGAGTTGCAAAAGCAGGCGCAGGAGCTTGGCCTGAACTTTGAAAAGCTGGAAGTGGAAGACCGCAAGTCCGCCCGGGAGATGCAGGCCACTACTCGCAGCCTGATGCCTCCCCTGCTCGCTGGCGCTGTCACTGTCGGATTCTTCGGCATCCTGATCATGATGTTCATCGGTCAGGTGGACAGCAACAACCCTGCCATCTTGATGATGCTTGGTTCGCTTGGCACCGCATGGACAGGCATCATCGCGTATTATTTTGGCAGCTCTGCGGGATCGCAGGCCAAGACTGATTTACTTTCAAAGGCAGGACCCGTCAAATGACTGAAGACCAACTCAAAGAAATGCACATCGACCCCGTTTGGCTTGAGCCTCTGACGGCTGCATTCCAGCGGTTTGACATCAGCACCCCCGAGCGCCAAGCTGCGTTCATCGGCCAGTGCGCCCATGAGTCCGGCAACTTCAAGACCCTGCAGGAGAACCTGAACTACAGCGCCAAGGGATTGCATGCCACTTGGCCAAGCCGTTTCCCGTCCGAGGAGGCAGCGCAGCCCTTTCACCGCAACCCCGAGAAGATCGCCAACAAGGTGTACTCCGGGCGCATGGGTAATACCGAAGAGGGCGATGGCTGGAAGTACCGTGGCCGTGGCCTGATTCAGTTGACCGGCAAGGACAACTACCGCCTTGCCTCTGATGCCTTGGGGGTAGACTTTGTGGCCAACCCTGACTTGGTTCTGACAAAAGAATACGCAGCTCTTACGGCTGCTTGGTACTGGAACAAGCGCGGTTTAAACAAGGAAGCCGACGCCAAGGATTTCACCGGGATGACAAAGAAGATCAATGGTGGGACAATAGGGCTCGCAGATAGGGTTGCGCATATCAACACCGCCCTCAACGTCTTGACCGCATGAGGTGAGCCGTGCCGTTACAAAAAATACTGTTCAAACCGGGGGTTAACCGGGAAAACACCCGCTACACCACCGAAGGCGGTTGGTACGACTGCGACAAAATCCGCTTCCGTCAGGGCAACCCCGAGAAGATCGGTGGCTGGACACGCTTCAGCGCCGAGACGTATTTGGGCGTCTGCCGCTCGTTGTGGAACTGGATCACCCTTGGCGGGGCCAACCTGATTGGCGTGGGCACAAACCTGAAGTTTTACATCAATCTGGGCGGGCAGTATTTCGACATCACCCCCATCCGGGCAACGCCCACCATCAACGCCGACCCGTTTGTGGCCACGCTGGGCTCCAGCGTCATCACCGTCACGGACACAGCACACGGCTGCTTGACCGGGGACTTTGTGACCTTCAGCGGCGCGGTAGGTCTGGGCGGCAACATCACGGCAGGCGTGCTCAATGCCGAGTACCAAGTCACTGTCTTGAGCGCAAATAGCTACACCATCACGGTGTCGGCCGTAGCCAACGCGACTGACGTTTCGGGTTCCCCCGGTGGCGGTGCTTCCGTGGTTGCTAACTACCAGCTCAACACCGGCCCTGAAACGCAAATCCCACTGGTCGGGTGGGGCGCGGGTGGTTGGGGTTCCGGCCCTTGGGGCACGGGCACTGCTGACCCTATCCCGTTACAGCTTTGGAACCAGTACAACTACGGCGAAGACCTGCTGTTTGGCCCCCGAGGCGGAGGCATTTACTACTGGGACTCGTCTGCTGGCACAGGGACCCGGGGCGTCGATCTGACCGTTTCTGGGGATACAGACACCCCACTGTTCCAGAACAAGATCATTGTGTCGGATTCCTCGCGCTTTACGCTGGTGTTTGGCACCAACGATTACGGCACGGCAACGATTGACCCCATGCTGATCCGTTGGTCGGATCAGGAAGACTTCAATACGTGGACCCCTGCGGTCACCAACCAAGCGGGCAGTATCCGCCTGTCGCACGGCTCGGAAATCATCACGGCCATCCAGACCCGGCAGGAAATTGTCACGTTCACGGATCAGGCGCTGTACTCGCTGCAGTACCTCGGACCACCCTACGTCTGGGGCACCCAGTTGCTGGGCGACAACATCTCGATCGCAGGCCCGAACGCTGTGGCGTTGGCGTCTGGTGTGGTGTACTGGATGGGCGTGGACAAGTTCTACGCCTACGACGGCCGTGTGCAAACGCTCAACTGCGACTTGCGCCGATACATCTTCAACGACTTCAACCAAGATCAGGCGGTGCAGGTCTTTGCAGGCACCAACGAGGGCTTCAACGAGGTCTGGTGGTTCTACTGCTCGGCAGGTTCCACGGTGGTGGACAAGTACGTCATCTTCAACTACCTCGAAAAAATCTGGTATTACGGCACGATGGGCCGCACAGCGTGGCTGGATTCTGGCTTGCTGAGCTTCCCGATTGCTGCAACCTACATCAACAACATTGTCAACCACGAAGACGGGGTGGACGACAACTCCACAGCCGTGCCGACACCCATTGCGGCCAACATCTCGTCTTCGGAATTCGACATTGGTGACGGCCACAACTTCGGGTTTGTCTGGCGCGTGTTGCCAGATTTGACGTTTGACGGGTCATCGTCTTCCCCTACGCCGCAGATCACCATGACGCTGCAAGGACTGTACAACTCCGGCTCCGGGGTTACCGATTCCGCAGGGCAGAGCGTGGTCAAGGGCAGCACGTATGTCGTGACCGAAGAGTTCACCGGACAGATTTACACCCGCGTGCGCGGGCGGCAGCTCATCTTCAAGATCGACTCTTCCCAGCTTGGCACGACGTGGCAGCTTGGGGCCCCGCGAATTGACATTCGCCCTGACGGCAGACGCTGATATATGGCACAAGCAAACGTAACCCCACCCAGCCTACCGCTGGCCCCAGAGGAATACAATCGGCAGTACATGGACCGGTTGTCCAACGTGCTCCGGTTGTTCTTCAACCAAGTGGTATCGCCGGGGCCAATGTCGGCATCTACGCAGCGAAACGGTACGGAAATCATCTCGGGTTTGAGCTTTGCGCAGCCCGATCCGACGACCCCCGGGGCGTTCATTGCCAGCTTGCCTACCGACGCGGATTACGCTAACCTCCGTGTGGGGTCTGTCTACTATGACAGCGCCACAAAAGTTTTGAAAATAAAGGTCTGATATGAGCCTACACGCCCTTGCCAATGACATGGCTTCAAAAGGCCGATACGGTGATTCAATGCTGGTGCACATGGCACCCAGTGAAGTTGCCGGACTCCACGCCCTTGCCCTTCACCACGGCGAAAAGCTGACCATCAACCCCGAAACGGGGTTGCCTGAAGCGTTCAAGCTGAAGTCGCTGCTCCCTCTGGTACTGGGCGTTGCTCTTGGCCCTGCCGGTTTGGGGCTTAGCGCCGCGATGGCGGGCACTGTGGTCGGAGCAGGCTACGGCTTGGCCAAGGGCAGCTTGAAAGAAGGCTTGTTGGCAGGTTTGGGTGCGTATGGCGGCGCTGGTTTGGCGGCGAGTCTTGGCGCTGCAGGGGTAAACGAAGCTGCTGCGCAGGAGTTAGCCGCGCAACAAGCCGCATCCCCTGCTTTGGAAGGCGCGTCCGCAGCAGAGAATTTCCTTAGCACACCATCCGCGCAAGCTACAGCCACCGGCCCCACAACCACTATGGCTGACGCTACCGGAAGTGCTACCCCCGTTGCGGAAGTTACGATTGATCCTGTCCAAACGGCTACGCAACTGCCTACTCAAGGGGCCCCTGCTACGATTGATCCGGGCTCATTGAGCACTGCGGGGTACGCCCCACCTACCGGTCTGGACGCGTTGAGCAAAGGCGCAGAGAGCATCTACGACCAAGGCAAGATTGGCGAGTTTGCAAAAGCCAACAAGAAGTACCTGTACGCTGCGGGCAGTTCTGCACTGCTGTCCCCCGAGAACGAAGAGGACATGCCAGAGTCCAAGCAGACCCCCGGTTACATTCGCCCTGCTCGTTACGACTGGCGCACCGGCAAGTACCAGTATTTCGATCCAGTCAAGTCCGATGAATGGGGCTCACGCAACCTGTCGGAGTACACCAACGCCAACGATCCCGGTGCACGCACGCCGATCGGCGCAAAAGCTGGTGGCCTGATGGCTTTGGCCAACGGCGGAGCCGTGGCGTTTGAAGACGGCGGTTTTGTTACCGGTGGCGGTGGCCCCATGAGCGATGCAGAGCGCCAGCGGTTTATTGATGTCGAAACCGCAAAAAGAGAAGCCGCTGCGGCAAAACTTGCTGCTTACACGCCATCCGATCCAATCCTTGCGCCAATGTTGGCGCAGGGTGTTAAAGGCATGTTGCACGGGGAGACCGACGAGCAAGCCTACAACCGCATCAAGCAGATGGACATGGACCGCACCGAGCGCATGGCTCGCAGGGATGCACTCCGCGCACAAATGGGTCCTGACGATGTGGCCATCGACGGCGTTATCTCGCGCACCACTTCTGGGGATGGTGGCGGTGGCGGTGGCGGTGGCGGTGGCGGTGGCGGTGGCGGTGGCGGCGGTGGCGGTGGTACAAACCCAGCAAACCCGGGCCCATACACCCCAACACCTGTTGACGAGCTAAACCCTGCGCCCCCAGTGCCGGTTACACAGCCGATCTCCCAAGCGACAAGGGGCGGTTCGCGTAAGGCGTACGAGTATCTGTCTAATCAAGGCGATTACCCGGTCAACCCGTACCTGCCTGAAGGCACAGACATTGCAACGGATTACTGGAAGTCCGTGGGTATTCAGAACCCCTACAAGGGTCCGAAGATTGCTGACGAGCTGAAAAACCCCAACGCTACGCCCAAGACTGCGCCTCCAACAGGCCAGAAGTGGGTGTGGAATTCCACAGATCGGAAGTGGGTTACAGAAGCCATCGTTACGCCGACCACAACAAGACCGGAAGACCCCGCAAAGGACGGTGGCCTCATGCGCATGGCCCAAGGCGGTGTTGCAGGCTACGCCCTTGGCGGGCTGGGCTCGCTTGGCGGTTACTCGGATGGCGGGCGCTTGCTGCGCGGCCCCGGTGATGGCGTGAGCGATTCGATCCCTGCGACAATTGGCGGCAAGCGCCCTGCCCGTCTGGCTGATGGTGAGTTCGTGGTGCCAGCCCGCATCGTGTCTGAGCTGGGTAACGGCTCGACTGAAGCCGGTGCCCGCAAGCTGTACGCCATGATGGACCGTGTGCAAAAAGCACGGGGCAAGACTACAGGCAAAGGGCGCGTTGCCAAGAACAGCCGCGCTGACAAATACCTTCCCGCATAAGGAACAAGATCATGGCAGTCCAAACCACCGAAACGCAGTACGGCTTTTCCCCCATTCTTGCGCCCTATGCAGAGACCCTGCTGGGCCAAGCCGCAGGTCTGACAGACCTTGAATCCAACCCGTACCTGCAGTACCAAGGCGAGCGTTACGCACAGTTCAGCCCCCTGCAGCAGCAGTCCTACGCCAACATCGGCTCGATGGCTCCGGCCGGGCAGATCAACGAAGCCACAGGTATTGCCCAACTGGCCGCGCAAAAGGGGTTGAACGCGCAGTACGGCCCTTCGCAGTACCAGTCGCAGAGCTTCACGCAGCCCGGCGCGGCCGACAAGTACATGTCGCCGTACATGCAGCAGGTGGTGGACGCCAACAAGCGCGAAGCGCAGCGCCAAGCCGACATTGCTTCTACCCAGCGCGGCGCCAAAGCCGCAGGTGCCGGTGCGTTCGGTGGTGCACGTCAAGCTATTGAGAACGCTGAAGCCCAGCGTAACCTGTCCATGCAGATGGGTGACATCCAGAACAAGGGCATGCAGGACGCCTATGGCCAAGCCATGAACCAGTTCAACGCCGAGCAGCAAGCTGCCCAACAAGCAGCCCAGTTGCGCGAGCAGTCCTCCCAGTATGGTGCCGGTCTTAACATGCAGGGCGCTCAGGTGGGGCTGGGGGCAGCGGGTCAACTCGGCACGCTTGGTGGTCAGTATGCTGGCCAGATGATGGACATCAACAAGCTGCAGAACACGTATGGCGGTCAGCAGCAGGCGCAGGCACAGAACATCCTCGGCGCACAGTATCAGGACTTCCTGAATGCGCAGCAGCGCCCATACCAGCAGCTCGGCTTCATGTCCGACATGATCCGTGGCTTGCCTTTGACACAGCAGTCGCAGACCATGTTCACACCGCCGCCCTCGACCGTTTCACAAGCAGCGGGTCTGGGTACTGCCGCGTTGGGTTTGAGCAAACTGGGCGCGTTCGCTGGTGGTGGTCGCGTGGGCTCCGGTCTGGCCGATCTGGCAATTGCCAACATGGCATAAGGAATCATCATGGCAGGAATTGACGTCAACAAGATCACATCCACTCTGGCACGCCTGCCGGATCAGGCACTGCAGCAATATGCGCAGATGCACAAGAACGATCCGTACATCATGTCGTTGGCTGTGTCGGAGTCCAACCGCCGCAAAGAGATGCGTGCAGCCGCACAGGCACCACAGGGCATGCAGGAGCAGCCCAAGGTAGCTGACGCTGCGCTGGCGCAGATGGCCCCACCCCAAGAGCAGGGCATTGCGGCCCTGCCTGCACCCAACATGCAGATGATGGCCGACGGCGGCATTGCTGGCTACGAAGGCTACGATGAAGGTGAGTCTACCTATGGCCAAGAACCAGTCATGCGCATGGCTGAAGGTGGTGTTGCGCGGTACAACGGTTCGCAGTCCCAATTCGTGCAGGACTTGGCGGGAATCCCCGCAGCCTACGATAAGTGGTGGCAGCGCAACCGCGCCGAAGACGCCGCCAAGGCCGCGAAAGAACGGGAAATGGCACAACGTCGGCAAGAAATGATGGACGCCCGCCAGAAAACCAGCTTTGCAAACTATCTGTTTGGCTCGCCCGAGCGCGAAGCCGAAGGTCAGGCGGAGTTGGCAGCGTTGTCAACCCCCACCGCAGAGCCAAAACGGGATGAATACACCAGCGGCATGGATCGCCGCATAGCCGCAGGCAGCATGCCAAAAGTCCCTTCCATCAGCGGAGACGCGGAAAAACCTAAAGCCAAAGCTTCTGATAAAGGCACAGGCAAAGGCAAGGCCAACGTCGTTCCGCCACCCAAGCAAGAAGCGGTCGCGGATAAAGCCGTCACCCCCGAAGGTGGACTTGCCAGCTTGTTCAAAGCCAGCACCGCCGCAGAACTCGGTGCGGAAGCCGAAGCCCTGTCCAAAAAGGACATCGATCGCATGGACAAGGAATACAGCCCGTTCTTGGCCGAGCTGAAAGCCGAAAAGGAAGCCTTGGGCAAGCGCAAAGACTCCAACGTGGGCGAAGCCTTGTTCCGCGCCGGTGTTGGCATGATGGGCGGCAAATCAAGCAATCCGTTTGAGAACATCGCCGCTGGGGCTATTGCAGGTTTTGAAACTTTCACCGCTGCACAGAAGGCAGATGAAGCTGCACGCCGTGCGCTGCGTCAGTCTGAAATGTCCATCATGCAGGCCCAACGCGCTGAGCGTTCTGGTTACCACAGAGATGCTGTCGCGCTGACCAACCAATCTCGCCAAGAGCGGCAGTTTGCGGTTACCGCTGGGCTGGAAGCAGACAAGCTCAAACAAACCAAGGCGTACCAAACAGAATCTTTGGCAGTCGAGCGCATCAAGGCGGATGCTTTGCGGCAAAGAGCAGCCAATGCAGATGGTGGCATGAGCAAGGCGGACAAGTTACGGTTGGAACAGCTCAAAGCATACGCGGCCAATTTGAAGAGTGATCCGATGTATCAGGCCGCTGCAAAGCAGGCAATGATGCCGGGCAAAATTGGTGCAGATGCCAAAGCAGCCGTAAAGCAATACGAAGCAAAGCTGGCCCAAGTCAACGCAGCGATTGCACAAGCCGCAGGCTTGGATACAATGCTGGCAGCGTCCCCTACCAGTGCCGGTAGCGGAATTGACATGTCCCTATGGGGCAAACCACAAGTCGTAAAGCCATAGCATCATGACAACCTACCGCATCACAGCCCCCAACGGTCGCACATACCAGATTGAGGGTCCTCCGGGGGCAAGTGATGCGCAGGTAGCTCAGGCGGTCCTCGCCCAAAACCCAGAGGCCGCGCAGCCTCCGGCGGAAACCACCGTCGGTGGCAACGTCAAAGAATTCTTCAAGGGCATCGTGCCCGGGGCCATCGGCCTTGCCGAAAGCGCCGCTGTAGGCGCATCCGCCCTCCTGCCTGAAGACGCAGAAAAAGCCACCCGGCAGTTCGTCAAAGAGACTGCTGCCTCGGCACGCAAACCATTTGAAGCTGGTGCTGGCTACGAAGAATCGATCGGCCGTAAGTTTGGCGAAGCCGTAGGCTCCACCGTTCCGTTCCTTGCATCCGCACCTTTGGGTATTGCTGGCCGCATCGGGGCCACTGCATTGGGTGTTGGCGCTGGGGCTGGTGAAGCCCGTGGCCGTGCCGAAGAAGGTGCAGCGACCGCCGGTGAACGGGGCCTTGCCACTGCACTGGGCGCAGGTGTGGGTGTGACGGAGATGTTCGCTCCCTTGCGAATCTTGGGCCGACTGGCCGACCCCATCAAGCAAGGTGCCGCTGCCCAGATCAAGCGTGCGCTGGTCGCCGGTGGTGAAGAAGGTGCGCAGGAAGCTGCAACGCAGATCGCACAGAACTTGATTGCCAAGGGCATCTACAAGCCAGAGCAGGCCATCATCGAGCAGGTCGGTGAATCTGCAGCCTACGGTGGCGCTACTGGTGCACTGGTGCAAGGCTTGCTGGACATGGCGCTTGGTCGCCGCGCCAAAGGCACTCCGGGTGCCCCGGGCGAAATCCCAGACCTCGAACAGAAAGCACAGGCGGAGCGTGAGCGCCGCGCCACACTGGAGCTTGAACAAGGGCTCGGTGCAGAAGCCAAGGCCGCACAGGCCCAAGGGTACGTTGGCCAGCAAGGGCAGTTGTTCCGTGGCCTGCCCACCCCCACACAGCCGCAGCGAGACCTCGCAGGTCAGATTCTGGAGCCCGCGCCCGATGAGGCCGCGCCGCGCCCCTCCGACTTGTATGAAGGCTTCCCCCTGACCACAGAGGTCGCACAGGAAGCCGGGTTCGCCCGCACGCCAGAGGAGCTGGAAGCTGCAGGTCAGCAGCAGCTTGGCCTTGATGAGGTGCAGGACACAGAGTTCTTCCGGCAAGAGCTGGCCACGCTGGACAAGGAATACACCGCGCTGCAGGCGAAGAAGGACAAGACCTCTGCTGATAACCAGCGCATGCGGGAAATCCGCACACGCCGCACCCAGTTGAACGAGATGGTCCGGGAGCGCACTGCCAACCGTGGCCCGCAGCTCAAGCAAGGGCAGGATCAGGGCACGCTGTTCACTCCGGCCGAGCTGCGTAAAGGTGAGCGTAGCTTCACCCCGATCACAGTGCCCCCGCAGTCTCCTGCCCGTGCGCAGGACGTATCGACCCAAGAGCAGGCCGACCTCATGATAGAGGCCACGTTCGAGTATGCCGATCTGGTCAAGATGCGTGAGCAGCTCAAGGCTTCAGAGCAGACCCCAGAGATTAAGCAGCGCATCAAGTATCTGGACGGCCAGATCAGAGACTACACCCTTGCAGGTGTGGACCAAGCGTACCAACAGCGCCTTGAGCGCGAAGCAACCGAAGGTGCGGCGGCTGAGCAGCAAGCACGTGAAGCTGCGTTGGCTGAGCAGTCTGCGTTTGCGAAGCAGCCAGAAGGGCAACCAGTTCCCGAGCCTACAGTTCGGGCAAAGCCCACGCCAGCCACCGTGCCGACGCTGATGTCGCCTGACGTGCTTGGCGTGTTGGGCATCGGCCACTCGGCCATCTTGCGCAAGCCTACCCACCCTATCCACGGGCTGGACATTACAAAACCAGAAGACGCCGCTGAAGTCAAGAAGATGCTCACGGTGTACAAGGAAGGAAAGAGTGCCCCGATCGTTGAAAAAGTGGACGCGTACCTTGCCCGTCCCGAGTTCCAAGGAGTCCCCGATGTATCAACCCCGGCAACCGCGCAACCTGCGCCTGCGGTCAGCGATAAGCCCCGAGGACGTAAGCGAAGCGTGGCGTTACCTGTACAACCTGCCACAACCGAGCTTGCTGAACCCGGAGCCGGAACTGCCCCAGCCACCGAAGCACCTGCAGCACCTGTCGGACGCGGATTGGTTCCTACTGGACCAGATGCTGGCACGGGAGATGTTGGAGTCAGCGCGGAGCAGCCTGCAGTAAAAGCCGAATACGAAGCTGCGGAAGACGCAGCGGATAAAGCTCGCGCCACAGTGGTGGAGCTGCGGAACCAATCTGACGCCGCTGGGTACGACCAGCCAGAAGGTCTGGCCGCAGACTTGGCGGAAGCTGAACGCGCAAGCGAAGAAGCCGCACGTGATGCGAAGGCGAAGTTTGATGCGCTGCAGAAATCAGAGTCAAAAACAGAGCCGAAAACAGAGCCAAAACCCAAGGCCAAGCGCGGTGAGCTGACGCTTGCCAAGGCACGCGATACCGCAGGTGATCTGGACCTCGACCCAGAGACAACCAAGGCCAAGGTCAAGGCGTTTGCAATGCGCCTGTTCAAGGCTGGCCTGATTGATGAGATCAGCCTCAACGCAACTTTGAACATCGGCAAAGACCGGGACATGGGCCCCGAGGACATGATCGATGAGATCGAGGCCGCGCTTGACTTCTATGAACAAGAGCAGGGTAGAAGCACCACAACCCCCGAGCAACCCAAGCTCACCAAAGAGCCGATCACCATCGACGTTGAAGCGCGGGAGATTCCTGACAACCAACGTGCTTTGCTGGAAGGCCCTGTCAGCCGCCTGCAAGAAGATCAGACTGCAGAGTTGGAAGAGTTCTACGGCGCACAAAAAGATTCGCCAGAGTTCTGGGCACGCCTGAACAAGGACGTTGCCACGTTTGCGGAGAAGGGTGCCAAGGCAATCGCCAAAGCAATCCGGGAAATCATCCGCCAAGTGCACGCCGGGGTGCTGGCTGTCAGCATGATCTTCAACCCAAGCGGCATGACACTGCCCGAAGGTTTTGTGGTCACCAACAAGGCGACCATCACCACCGAAGAGCAAGTGCTCGCCCCCCTGCCTGCCAATGTGAAGGGCATGTCCGAAGGCGCGAAGCTGGCATACCAGACCATGATCCCCGCCTTGAAGGGCAAGCTGGGCGACAAGCTCATCACGATTGCAGACAAGCCGAGTGGTCGCGTCTTCATCTTCAAGCCCGATGGCACTCTGGTCCTGCAGAAGAAATCACTGTTTGGTCTGGCCAAGGGTGATCTGTACAAGGGCAACAACGACCTGCCCAGCAACCGCATCACGCCCGCTGGCATGTTTGACATCAAGGTCATCGACGCCAAGAAGGGCGCGGACGAGAAGCGCACTGCAGGTGAATACGATACCGGCACTGTGCTGGCCATCAATGATCCCGATGCGTGGGTCACCATCATGCACTCCGTCTGGCTCAAGGAAAAAGACGCTGGTGCCCGTGCTGCTGCCCTGAAGACAGACACCGCTGCAGATTCGCGGTTCTCGTTCGGTTGCATCAACATCGACAAGGCCGCATACAAAAACTTGATGGACAACTACGCCGCCCAAATGGACGGCTCCAAGTTGTTTGTGGTGCCCGACAACCAAGCGGATACCAAAGACTTTTTGACTGGCAAGAAGCAGGGCGCAGACGTTCTGGTGCGTGAATCCGTAGAGCCGGTGACCCGCAAAGTGACCCGTGATGTGGACACCACTTCTGCGCAGAAAGACACCCGCGTAGCAGCAGGCCGCGAACAGAAAGGTTTGCCACAGGAACGATTCTCCGTACCCGCCACGGCCACAGGGCAGACCCTCGACGCCATGCAAGCGGAGATTGCCAACATGCCCGGCATGATGGGTGCTGCACTGCGCCGCATGCTCAAGTCCGGCAAGATCAAGCTCGAAGCTGCTGCCCCCGGGGGCCGCAAGATCGGCGGTCTGTATGACGGCAAGTCGGTCACCCTGTACGCCAACGGCATCCCCAGCGGCAAGGTCATGTCTGTGGCCCTGCACGAGGTCGGTGCCCACTTGGGCCTGAAGAACATGGTCGGCGCGAAGCAGTACGACGCCATCATCGCCCGCCTGCAGAAAATGATTGAGAAGGCTGACGGTTCCACCGAAGCCAAGATGGCACAAGCCGCGTACAAGCGCATCCCGATTCGGGATATGAAGCGCGGCCCTGAAGTGTTTGGCGATGAGCTGCTGGCTTACTTCGTTGAAGAGATGGCCCTGTCTGAGGCTGCGGGCACCTTGCCCAAAGTCGGCATGTTGCGCAACCTGTACAACCAGATCAAGACGGGCTTCTTGACAGCAATCAACCGCGTCTTCGGCACCTCGCTGGGCATCAACGACCTGACTGCCGAGCAGGTTCAACTGCTGGCCAAGGCTGCGTTCACGATGGAGTCCTTCACCGCTGCAAAGGGTGAGGCCACTGCCGAAAGCGAACGTAACTCCATCCCCGGCACAGCAGACCTCGACCCAGCATCCCGCGCCGCTATCAAGGCGCTGCAGGACAAACTGCCTGTGGGCGAACGCGGCCCCGAGGGTGTGGTGGGTCAGGCCGTGCAGGGCATGAAGCGTGCTCGTGAGAACTCCGGCATCATCACCACATTCCGCCAAGCCGTTGCAGACAAGTTTGCATCGGTGGAATCCAAAGTGTCGCAGATGTTCTCCAAGGGCGTGCGCGATTCCTTCGGCAACCTGAACCCTATGGTGCTGGTGCGCCAAGCGGAAGACAACGCCAAGATCATCATGGACTTCTTCCGTGCTGGTGGCATCCGCATGACCAAGGAAGGTCTGGTCGAGACGTTCGATCAGGACAAGTCGATGGTGTCGGCGCTCAACAAAGTCAAGGACTTTGCCGCTGCAAACGGCATGACCTACGAGGAAGCCAAGTCCGAAATCTCCACCGTGCTGGAAGGCCACCGTGTGCATGGCATCCGCCAGTACAACAACGATCTGGAGCAGTCGGCCATCATCCTTGCTGGCAAGGGCAAGACCAAAGAGGCTGCAGAAGAACGCGCCCGCAAGATCACCCTGCACATGACCAATGCAGAGATCGATCAGATGGAAGCGATCTACCAGAAGTCCAAGGGCATACAGGGCATTCAAGCTGACCTCAACGCCACCCGCACACAGGCCATCGACCTGATGATTGCCACTGGCCGGATCACCAAAGAGCAGGGCCAATTCTGGAAGGACAACGAAGCCTACGTGCCGTTCGACCGTGTGTTTGAAGAAACCCCGGTGGCACCGAAGTTCACCCGTGGCAAGGGCTTGGCAGTGCTGCGCAACTACCCCGGCATGGAAGGCTCACTGGGTCGCCCAGTGCGCAACGTGCTCGATGCCTACGCCAACCGCTTGAGCTGGATGGTGGAAGACACCATGCGCAACAACGCCAGCGTGAAGCTGTTGGAAGCGATGGAGCTTGGCGGCTTTGCACGTGAGATTCCCAAGGTGGAAGCTGCGCAAAACAAGAACCTTGTGGTGCCCCGCCTGTATCGCAACGGCGAGCCCGTGTTCTTCGAGGTGCAAAACGAATACGACATGCTGGCCTTCCAGCAAGCACCAGAGATCATGAACGGCCTGACCAAGGCCCTCGGTGCCACAGCCCGTATCCTGCGCGTGTCGGTCACTGCCATGCCCCCGTTTGCCATCAAGCAGGTGGTGGATGACGCGCAGCGTGCAGCGTTCTACTCCGGTGTGCAGCGTCCGCTGGTTGTTGCCATGAAGACTCTGTACAACTTCCCCAAGGTGTTCTTTGGTGAGCTGACAGGTCGCAAATCCGTGGCGGTCAAACGCATGGAAGAGCTGGGCATCATCGGTGACTACGACTTCAACATCTACGAGCCTGTGGCCGACATCGAAAAAGAAATCGGTGCCGCAAAACGCAGCGTGGCCGGTAAGACGTTCCACCGCCTTGAGCAACTCACAAAAGCCTCGGACCTTGCGGCTCGTTTGGCTGTGTACGAAGAGACCATGCGGGAAACCAACGGTGATGAGCTGCTGGCCCAGACCCGTGCACGCGAGTTGATCAACTTCACCCGCAGGGGCTCCAGCGCCACGATGCGTACGGCCGCACGAGTGATCCCCTTCTTCAACGCCTACGCGCAGGGTATGGACGTGCTGTACCGCTCGGCATCAGGCATCGACGGGTCTTCCTCTGGTGAGCGCAGCGCAGCACGCAGGATGTTCATGAGCCGTGTGGCCATGATGACTGCATTCGGGTTTGCCTACGCGCTGGCCATGAGCGACGACGAGGGCTACAAGGACGCCACAGACGAAGTGCGCGACAACAACTGGCTCCTGCCCGGCGGATACAAAATCCCCGTGCCAAAGGAATTGGCGTTCATCTTCAAGTCCATCCCCGAGCGTGTCGTCCAGTACATGCAACGCCTCGGCACCGAGGAAGAGCAGGACATCACCAAGGCGCTGGGCAGTGTGGTCAAGGCCGGGTTCTCGGCCTACGGATCGCCCACGGCAGTGCCATCGTTTGTCCGCCCTGTGCTGGAGAACATGACCAACTATTCCTTCTTCCTGCAACGGGAGCTGGAGTCTGCATCCATGCAGCGGCTTGAAGCTGGCCAACGGTCCACGTCCTCCACATCGGAGCTGGCCAAGTCGCTTGGTGAAGCAACAAACATGTCGCCCATCAAGATCGACAACTTCTTGCGCGGCACGTTCGGCCTTGCGGGTTCCACCACCCTGCTGGCAACAGACGCTTTGCTCAACCCGAGCCGCCCTGACCGTCCGCTGTACCAGATGCCGTTTGCCAGCATCTTCCTGTACGACACCGTTGGTGGGCGCAAGAAGGCTGAGTTCTATGACCTGCGGGAAAGGGTTGGCCAAGCCGACGCAACCTTCAAGGACCTGCTCACCAAGGACCCAGCCAAGGCAGAGAAGTATCTGGAGAAGAACCAAGCCTTGATTGCTGCCGCCCCGCTGATCAACGACACCTTGCGCGACTTGAGCCAGATGCGTGCCCTGCGCACGATGGTTGAACAGGGTACAGATGAGATGTTGGGCATGACCAGCGCGGAGCGCCGGGAGCTGATTGACGAAATTCGGGAATCCGAAAACGAGATGCTCAGTTACACCCGGGAACTTGAAAAGTCGCTACGGGAATAAAAGAACCCCCCGGTGTTGAGCCGGGGGGTAATCCCTTTGGAGTTCCATGAGCAACTGCAAGTTGCCAGAAAATGGTATCACGCCACGCGCCAAACGCGAACCCCCCAGAAAGAATTTTCTATGCGGTCCCTTGCACGGACTTGCATGCCCCGGGCGGCGGCGTGATGCTCGACCTGCTTGCGCACGGACTTGGTGTCAATGCACGGGATAAAGAATGAGGAGCCCACGATGAACTTCCCCCATTCAATATCGATCTGAACCCCTTCCGTTTCAATCGGCTTGCTCATCGCTTGCCGCCAGCACCGCTTCGCTGTCGAACACGTTGTGCATGGTGTCGTCGATCATCAGCACGTTGACCGGTGGGGATGCAACCATTGTGCCTTTGCCGATGCGTTTCTTCGTGGCAGTGATGTTCACGCCTGAATTGCGCAGGTTGTTCACGGTGTCGTGGTAGCTGACCTGATTCTTGGCGCACCATTCCTTGAACTTCTTTTGCACGATGTACAGATATTTTGTATCCGGCTCGTAACGAATCAACAGTTCCCCACGCGGTTCACGCATCGGGGGTGTCGGCAATCCGTTATCTGCTGCACCGTCACGGATGATCAGGATGTTGTTGATGTTGCCCGCAATGAACGAGCCCAGTGCGCCAGCGCCATCGGTAACCGTGCCATTCTTGACTTCACCCTTGCCGGTCTTCAGGAACACCACGAGCCAGTTGAAGATGCGTTTCACGTCGATATCGAGCAAGCCCAGTTGGTTGGCAATCAGGCCCCCGGTGATGGCCAGCGCCCCGATGTTGGACCAGAAGCGTTCACGTTGGCCAAGCCCTGCAGCGGCATCCAAACGCAGTTGAACGTCACGCAGGATATCCAGCACATCGGGCAGGTTCTCGACCACATACTTGATGAACACCTCTCCGGCGTGGCCGTAGTTGTCGGTCAATCGGCCGAACAGGGCGTCAGTGTATTCCTTGGAGTGGCTGTTGGTTGGGTGAATCCGCAGCTCGATGATCCGCATCATCTCGCCTTCGGGGAAGTCCTTCAAGGCATACAGCTTGTCGTACAGGCTGCTGTTGGAAGACGTGATGGCCACCAAGCGCCAGAAGGTGTGGTTCAGACGCTCAGCGTTTGACTGTGCCTCCATACGGTTCTTGCCACGGCCCTGTGTGATGGCGTACGCCAATTGGCTAATGATCTCCTCCTTCATGTTGGTGATCTCGTCAATCGTGGCGGGCAAGTTATTCAGCACACCGAAGCGGTGAATCTTGGCGTTGTACGTGTCGTCGTTTTGCAGCAGCAGGTCAAAGGGCTTGCCCCATATGCTGTTGATCACCATCTGCACGGTGGACTTACCTGTGCCGGAGCCGGGGCTCATCAAGTTGACGATACCGCCGCGCACCTGTGTGTACGGCATCAACACGCTACCGAACCCGAGGAACAGTGCAAAGGCTTGCGCCTCCATGCCGGGGTTGTTGTAGAAGTTGGCAATCGTGCGCCACTCGTTGATGTCGCCCTTCTTCGTGAGCAGGCCGCATGTCTGCATGATGGCCTTTGACGGTGGGCTGTACCGCACACCATCGGCAGTGATCTCACGATCACCAATCACAAAAGTTTTTTCTTCGGTCCAGCCAAACTGGCTACGGACTGTTTCTGCTTGTCCCATATGCTGTAATTCCTTCAACCATCGCTGGATGTAAAACATGAGGGGGTCGATGGTCTTGCCAAGGGCCATGATCCCTTGTGCTGCAATCGTGTCCCGGAAGCGGTCTTTCGATGTGGCGTCTGTCAGGGGGATGGAGAACTCCCGCACACCGTCTTTGGGCAGGTGCAAGCGCAACCACAACACTTCGCCTTGCTCTTGGTCATACATCCGCTTGACCACGTAAAAATCGTTTTCATAGATCAGCTTGTCGTCCGACACGCCGTCATCGTTGGGGGTGCCCTTGAGATACACGCCGCCGTGCTTGCCACGGAAAAACGGGAAGGGGTATGTGGGGATGATGTAGGTGCGGGTGTCGTGTGAGTTCGCATCTTCCGCCTGCACCACGTTGTCTTCCTCGGTGGCCATAGCAATCTCTTTGCCAAGCACGATCGGGGAACCAAACTTGCCTTTGTGGGGGCACTGGCCACACACGCCGGGGTTCAATGACTCGAAGGTGTCGCAGGTGTATGGGCCCTTGGTCAGGCTTGCCTTGTAGACCGTATCTGACGGGTCGTACTGCGGGTGGTTGTGCGACATCTCGTGGATGGCGGTGGCCTCGTCTTCGCACAGGTGGGCAATGGACAGACCGGCTCTCCACAGCGGCTCCTCGATGCCAGCTTGATCCGCCATGATGTGGTTGAGCTGTGCGCAACCGTTCGCGCCCAAGGCAATGATCTTGCCAAACTTGTAGATGTTGTTCTGCCCCATGAGGGCTTTGCTGGTGCCATCCATGCCAGCATTCTTGATGTGGTCTGGCACTTCAAAGGGCAGCGCGTCTACCGTCTGGCTGGGTTCTGGTGCACCGAGGCATTTGGCAAACTCGAACAGGTCGATCTTGCCTTCACCACAGATGTACTCCACGGGCAGCGGGGCATCGGGGTTCTTGAAGTTGGTGGTCTCTGGCACGCGCAGGATACGCGCAGCATCGGTTGTGCAAGCGGGGTCAGCGTACAGGCTGCGTTCGATACAGACGGCTTTGAGGCGGTTGGCCACAGGGAGCCACATGTCTTTCGGAATGCTCTCGGGCAGTACCCAGTATGCGTGCACACCGTTGCCGGAGTTGATGCAGATGGGTTGTGGCAAATTCAGGTCAGAGCAAAACTGCCCCAGTGCTGACATCGCCAGTTCACGAGTTCGGTATTCTTTGGTGGGGCCGCAATCCAGATCGAGCCAGAAGGCTTTGGCCCTCAGAGCGTTTGCCGCCAGCCTGCGCTGGGGCTGCATGTTGGGATCGAAGCTGAACACTGCGAAGTAGGCATCGGCTTGGGCTTGGTGTAGCCCATCGACTTCCTGCACCAGCATTGGCAGACTGTCTGCGAAACGTGTACGAATTTTCCCCTGCTTAATGCCGACTGCACAATAGGTTCCTGTCTCTGCAAGAACCGTGCTTAGGAATTCGGTCAGTGTCATGGCAGGAATGGGTTATTGGTTGTCGATGAAGCGGGTCAGCTTGGCGGCGATTTCTGGTTTCGGGTTGAAGTCACCCATGAACCATGCGTACACGGTCACGGTGCTAACCCCGGCAACTTTGGCAACCTCTTTGACGGAGATGCCTTTTTTGATACATGCTCGGCCAATTTTGACGCCGACCTTTTTTCCGTCAGCGGCCTTGTTTTTTTCAACAAGGGCAAGTGTGTATCCGATCATTTTGTTCTTTCGTTAGGTGGGGGTACTCGCTGCGTCTGCATCTCTGTTTCTCCCGTTAGTCTTGCGATCTCCGAGGTGTCCGTGCAGCATCCGCTTTCCCCCCGAAACCATTACTCGGCGTCGTCAGCCCACTCGTCGAGGACGGAGGACACGTCTTTCACTTCGGCCTTCTTGGAAGACGTGCGCTTGACGGGCTCATCCACTGCATCGGCGGGTTCCGCTTTGGCCTTCGCTGCGGGTGCTGGGGCTTCTGCGAACGGGCTACCTGTCGGCTTGGTTTCGCCATCCATCTGCGTGACAGTCATGGTGACCGCGTTCAGTGCATCAGGTGTATCGCCTTGCGACTTGGCAGTGGCCATCTCTTCAACGCTCAACGGACGCATTGCACGGAAGGTCAGCTTGGGTGTGGCGCTGGCTGTGTCGAAACGCATCTCTGTCACCACGGCTGTCACGGGGATACCGTGACCACCCAAGAACTTGGCGTATTGCTGCAAGGGCATCTTGCCGTTGTCACCTGTGCCGAAGATCGACTGTGCTGGCAGGGTCAACTGATACACATCGCCTTCAAGGTTGTTCTCCAGCACCACTGCGAGGCGGTGGCTGAATCGGCAAGCGCGGCTGTCACCTTGGCCAGAACCTTTGATGTTCTGTGGGCAGTTGGCGCAGTTGGGGGACTGCTTGTTCTTGGAGTCTGCAGCAGGTGTGACGCCATCGTTGGAGTAGCAAGCAGGGGCGGCGTTCTGGCCTTCCACATACGTGCCAGCGTAGTAGCTGCGGCTGGTCTTCTCAGCGGAGCGAACCAACACCACGTTCATGGCGCGGTCGTCATTCTGTGCAACCTCTTTGCCGCCAACGATCATGCGGAACACACCACCACGAATGGAGATACGCTTGCCTGTGCCGCCACCCATCAGGGCTTTGGTTGTTGCATCGAGTTCGAGGCCACGCAGGTGTGCGGGGAGTGCGTTGCCACCTTGGGCGAACAGGGTCATTTCATTGCTCATTTAGATTTCTCCTTGGTTAAAAAATTCTCGACGATTGCTGCGTCCATGTTGAAAAACTTGGCAAGCTCGCTACCAAAAAACCGGTAGCTCTTACCGACTCGAATGAAAGGAATACGCTTGGTCACGTCTTCCTCACGAATCATTGTGTGAATGGTTGACGGGGCGACCTGCAATAGCTTCGCCACCTGAGCCAACGTCAGGGCATTTTCCATTTAGCTTCTCCGTACCGTTACAGTGTACTTGTTGTCCACGTTCAACCCAGTGGGCATGAGGTCCGGGTTTTCACGTAGAAAGTTCTTCATGTTGAGCTGCGATATGCGGCGCTCCACGAGATCAAGCGCATCGTTGTCCCGGATGAACTTGTGCATCGCTGCCCAGTCTCCAGTCCAGTACCTCGTCTGCACTGATTTGATTGCGGTGCCGTGTGCAGTCTTGATACTGTCAGCACCGGTTGCTTTGCAGACCTCCAGCAGGCTGGACTCAATGAGGTCCATCTGCTCTTTGATCTTGCCGTCTTGTTCCTCGAACGCAGCTTTGAGCTGTGCTCGCTTGTCACGCATCTTTATGTAGACGTTGACCAGCTTGTCTGCCGTTATGCTCATGGGAATCCTTTCGTTGTTTTGGGTAATGATACACAGTAATCTTTATCTTGTAAAGGTGGGTCAAGATTTATTTTCAACTCCTTCCGAAAAAGTTTCGCGGTACAGTTCCATCAGGTTGAACTGCGCTTCTTCCTTAGACTCCAGTGCCCGGTACAGCTTGGACTCCACTGGACTTCCTTGGAGCTTGACGACCAGACACTTGTTCTTCTGTCCGGCGCGGTGCACACGGGCGTTGGCCTGTGCGTAGGTTTCGTACGATGTGATGGGTGCCCACCACACCACGGTGTTGGCAGCGTGCAGAGTGACGCCGTGCGATGCAGCTTGCGGCTGGATCACCAGCACACGTGGGTCGTCAGTCTCTTGAAAGCGTTTGAAGATATCGGTGCGCCGCCCTGCAGACACGCCGCCGTGGATGACCTCCACGGTGATGCCATCCTTGCGCAGCTCCTCGTACAGAATCTCGATCGTGTGGCGGAACGGCACGAACACCAGCACCTTGTGGCTGGACTCCTCGATCACTTCCTTGAGCACGCTCATGCGGTTGGCAGAGTCAAACGACACCACCTCACCAGTATCGGAATAGACTGCTCCACACGCAATCTGCAGCAGCTTGTTGAGCTTGGCCGCAGCGTTGACGGCGGTGACTTCTTCTCCTGCTGCCTGCATGGCCATGACCTTGCGGAGCTTCTCGTAGTACTTGATCTGCTGCGTGGACAGGGGCACCTCACGCTCGGTGTACAGCAGGTCTGGCAAGTCAAGGCATTGGTCCTTGGTGAACCGGATCGCTGGCTGCAGGAGCGAGCTGACAATCTGCTCGGCCTCCCTCTTCGGGGCCCACTTGAACTGCGTGATCTTGGTCATGACCTGATCGCGGTACAGCGTGAAGCTGCGGGGCGCAGCGGATGGGTTGAGCAGCTTGGCCAGACCGTACGCATCCAGAGGGGACTGTGACGCTGGTGTGCCTGTCATCATCCACAACCATGTGCTCGGCTTGATGATCTTGTTGAGCGACTTCCACCGTGCAGTGGATGCGGTCTTGTAGGCGTTGCACTCATCGATGATGATCAGGTCAAACTCGGCCGCAGCGATCTGGTCTTCCACAATGCTGATGCCATCGAAGTTGATGATCACGAACTCAGCATCCGACTCGATGATCCTGATCCGCTTCTCCTTGCTGCCGTAGGCCACGCCCACCCTGCGGTGCATCGCCGCTTTGAAGATGTCGGCCTGCCATGCGGACTGCATGATCGACAAGGGGCAGATGACCAGCACACGCTTGATCTGCTTGAGGTTCATCAAGTAATCTGCCGCCCATGTGGCTGACATCGTTTTGCCGGTGCCGGGCTCGTTGAAGCAGAACGCCCTGCGGTGCAGCGTGAAGAAAGCTGCGGTTTGTTTCTGGTGTGCGAACGGGTCGTAGATACCGGGCCATCCGTACTTGGCAATGATGGGGGACGGTACGTTCTTGATCTTGAGGTTCTTCAGAACCTGCGCTTCTTCCAACCCCCAGTGAACCATCACTGTACTGACGGGGCCGTCCTCGACCAGCGCACTCTTGGGGATAACGCTCAAGACCTTGTGCGGGTTCTTGAGCCGCAGTTTTAGGGCCTTGCCTTGAATGATTTCCATGTGTTCTCCAATGCAGAATATCCCGAAAGTGGAATCCACGTTCGGGTCTGGGGTCGGCACCTTGCGGGTGCCAGTCGGTTGAATCAACCCCTCGAAAGGGCGGGGCCTTCAACTGATATGGTTTTAGGGTTCAAATCTCTAAACACCCCCGCAGCACCACTCATACCTTACGCGCTGCGTATTCCAAGGCTACTTGGGCTTATTCTTTTTCACGGTGTGGTCGCTGTTGCGACTGAACGACCGGTTTGCTGAAGCTGTCTTGAGCTGCAGGTTGCTTTTACTGGTGCTGCCACCTTTAGATAAAGGGCGCTTGTGGTCAATATCCTTGCCCTTGCGGTCGATACCTTCTCGGTCATACAGGTCGCGGGCGTTCTCTCTTTTACGTCTTGCATCTGCTTCACTCTCCCCTCGTGCCAGTTGTTGCTGGTACTCTTTTTCATACGGGCGTTTTTTGTTTACGTACGGCATGGTGTGCTACCTTTTTACACCAGTCAACGAACTCGTTGAGTGGCAAGTCAATCCGAAATTTGTTTACTGCCGCGCACACTAGGTGCACGTTGTCTTTAGTGTATGGCCCTTTCGGGTCTATGCGGTCGATACTGGCGTTGGTCTTGCAGACCACGCCCTTCTCCAACCTACACGTCAGTTCAACCCCAGTAAGGGCGCAACAATAACTTTGGGCTTTCAGTATATCTACGCAGTCATGTTTTGTCAGCAGGTCGCGCCGAAATGCTCGGGTACATAGACGCCCAAAATAGCGTTCCCAATTCCCACTGATCAAAGCATATTGACGCTCCGTAGATTCTGGCCCTTCAATTTGATACGCTTTTCGTTTGCATGCTGTGCAACAATATTTTTGGGTGCCGCTCTTGGGTTCAAAAGGAGTGGTGCATGTTGCGCAGGACTTTAACTTACCGGGGCCCCACTTGCGGGTGTACGGCATATCACTTCCTTCCACAATGGGTGCATTCCGTCACCCAGCAATATTGTTTGCACAGGCCGTTGGGTTTTGCATTCCACACGCCTGAACTGTACGCGCCTTCCAGCATGGTGACCGTTGGCATCCAGTTGCCCCAGTACCGGTGTTGTTGCTGCGCTTCATAGACTGTAGGGACAAATTTGCCCTCGGTCAAGAACAACAACCCACCCTTGACCACGGTGATCTTGGGGAAGATTTTGAACACAGCAAGCGCCATCAATTCGAGCTGGCCAAGGTCTGCATACCTCGACTTGCCGAGCTTGTAGTCGATGACCCGGGCCTCGCCCTTTTCCTCGTTGATGATCAGCAAGTCAGCCACACCACGGAACCAGCACTCTTTGTCAAAGAAGTCGCATGGCTCCAAGGATTCGGTCAGCGCCACCTTGAACTCGCAGTGCTTGTCACCGGGGATTTTGATCAGGCTATCAAGCGCGGGCTTGATGAAGTCAAACTTGGCGGGGATGGGTTTGCCATCACGCACGTAGAACTCAGCAACGGAGTGCACCTCCTTGCCATACAGGGCAGCTTCGCCTTCGGGCTCCTTCACGTCCTTGGCCACCTTGGCGTGGTAAAACTTCTTGGGGCAGGTCGTGAAGGTCTTCAGGCTACTGAAGCTCCATGCTGGAATTTTATTTGTCATATGCAACGGCTTGCAAAAAGCCGCGTAGTGGTTGGAGGTAGGCCATAGTCACCGCTGAATTACCGGTGGGGTCCAACTTGACCATAGCCTTATCGAACTGTTTTTGTTGTTGTATTCGAGCGCCATACGCTTGAAGGTGATAGGCATCTTTTTGGCGTTTCACAAGAGTATGGATGCGGCTAACACTACACCCACGGACACGAGCAATTTCCTCAATTGGCACGCCACCGTGGAAGTATTTGTAAATTGCCTCGTCTCTAAGCCCGGTGAAAGACACTCCATCTACTTGATAGTGGTAAACGTCTTCTTCAGCAATCTCCATAGCTCACTCCCATGCCGCTTTCGCAGTTAACAGGCAACCCTTCGGCCCACGCAGGAACCCAACGCATGCAGGTTTCCACATAAGCACGTGCTTCATCGGCTTCTTCTCGCTTTGCAATGATACCGATGGCATCATGCACGGTAAGGACAACCTTGTACCGTTTGGCGATTTTCAGCATTTGTTCACCGATGATACACCTTGCCACAGCCTGTGTGAAGTTCTCAACGACCTTGCCGCCATAAATTTTGTTGGGCCCGGTGCGAGTGTCGTACACGAACTGTCGCTTGCCCTCTGCATCAGCCACCTCACGGATGCCGTTGTAGAAGATGTGCAGGCCGTTGGGCAACAGGATGCCCTTGTCGTTCACCGTGAGCAGGTCGTTGCGGCACAGCTTGGTCGTCTGGCCCCGTGTCATGCACCTCAAGGCTTCCTGCGACTCCCGCCAAAGCTGCGGGATTTTTGGGTAGCGCGAACGATAGACCGAAATAATCCGTGCACACTCGTCGGTGGACAGGTCAGTGCCAAATGTCTTGAGCTGAGCTTGGAACTTCGGACCCCCCATGCCATACCCTGCGCCGAGGATCGTAGTCTTACCCACGAATCTTTCCTCTTTTGTAATCTCTTCTTCAGCCTTGCCGTATATAGCTGCTGCCATGATTTTGTAAACATCTTCGCCTTTCGCAAATGCCTCGACCAGATCATCCTGCCCAGCCTCCCATGCCAGCGTCCGCGCTTCGATCTGCGAAGAGTCCGCATCGATGAACACGTAGCCTTCGGGGGCGAGGATCGCCTTCTTGAGCTTGCCTGCGTTGGGTCCACGGCTTGGCAGGTTCTGCAGGTTCACAGAGTCCGCACCGCCCCAGCGCCCTGTGTGGGCCGCATAGTATTTCAACGGCACGGGGAACACCCCGTTACGCCGCCCGATGTCGATGAAACGCTGCGTGCGTGATTCTTCCAGCGTGGATTTAGTACCCAGACGCGCAGCGCACAGCGACTGCACACGGACATCCTCGTGCTGCAGCAGGGCCTTGAACTGCTCGTCGCTCTTGGCAAAGGCGTACGTCTCTTTGCCCGTGGTCATGCTGATCTTCATCGGGATTTTTGGCACAACACGCTTGCCGTCTTCGTCCACCAACGCTTCAAGGATGGCCGCGAACTTGGGGTTGCTCATCAGCTCCTTGCGGATGCCAGCACGGGTCTCTTCATCCCCGAGGATTTGCTTGAGGGCCAAGTCCTTGCGGCCGATGGCGCTCAGCGCGTTGACCAAGTGCCCTTGCTTTTGCGCAGCGGTGTCTTCGAGGTGCAGCTCCAGCGCCCGGTTATCCAGCGTGAGGACGGGCTCCACGTACATCTTCAGCGTCAGGTCGATCAGCTTGAGCTCGATAGGCGGAAAGCCTGCGGCCATCATCTTGTGAAAAATGGTGTGCGTCAGCTCCACGTCGTTTTTGCAGTACTCGCCGTATTGCACAAGCTGGGAGGGGGAGAACTGGTGGGTTCTTTTGCCCTTGGCATCCAGCACCTCGGTTCCTTTGACGCCCGCACCGTACCGCTCGGCCATCGCCTTGAGGGAACCCCCAGCTTCAACGCCGTGCAGGGCGCGGCCCATCGACAGGGTGTCCAGCCAGCCCTTGGGTTTGATGCCGTACTTCCACGACATGATGGCCCCATCGAACATGGTGTTGTGCGCCAGCGCAAATGAGTTGGCCCACGGTAGGCTACGCAGCTTGTGCTGCACCCAGTCAGGGTCAGCCCCCCATACCCACACCGTAGGCGCATCATCGATCTTGTAGGCAAAGCCAATGACCTCGAAGCGGTCATCGTTCACATACTGCTCGGTGCTCAGCTTGGTCAGGCTGTAGTCGCTGTCGTAGTAAGTTTCAAAATCGATTGTGATCAGCTTAGCCACGTTTGAACCCCATCATCTTGGCTTCGATCGCATCATCAATCATCGACCGGATTTGGGGGTTGCTGGTCGTGGAGGAGGCGGTATTGGCAATGGTGACACCCACGTGGCCGACAGGCCCGGTGGTTGGGGTATTGGCAAACAGTTGTTGGGGTGTGATGCCTTGGTATCCGGGTTTTATCAGGAAACCCGTTTTCGGTTCATTACCCATCAAAAGATTCTTGAGCATGGCCTTGTACTCGCGGTCACGGTAGAGTTCCCGGTACTTGGCCAGCATCAGGTCGATTTCAAATTTATCGTACGCCCACAGCACGCTGCGACCACTCACGGTGTTCTTGTCGTCATACGCCCCAGCGTAGCGCTCCAGTGATTCGCACAACGATTCCCATCGTCCGTAGCGCTCGAACTCATCGGGGTTGGTGTCCATACGGTTCAGCACCAGCTTTACAAAATCGCATGGCTCTCGTGTCATTTTGTCCATAGCAGTAGCCTTCCTTCCAGTTCTTCCAAGTTATCTTCACGGGCCACGAAGGTGAACCCGCCCGAGTCTTTGATCAGTTGCAGCTCACGCTCTTGCAGCACCGTGGTCTTACCCTTGCCAGCCTTGCACTCAATGGCAATGAACGCCCCGTTGTAGCAGCCGATGATGTCGGGGATGCCTGAGCGCCCCAGCCCCATGCCCGGGGGCATGAAGTGATAGATGCCCAGCTTGTCCAATATCTTGCGCACAGCAGCTTTGACTTTGCCTTCAGGTGTTTGGGCCATGTCAGACCCCGCGAAACTCTTCGAGCTTCTGCATGTAGTGCTTGGCCTTGCCTGCGTCATCGCTGCCGTCCTTGCGCCCAGCACGCAGGCTGTACTTGATGATGTTGCCCTTGAGGAATCCTGTGAACTCTTCGGGCGTCAGCACAGCTTCCATGATGTGCCAAGGCTGGATCGGCATGTCCTTGTAGTGGTTGCCACTGACCTGCATGTCATCGGCCGAGGTGCCGTTCACGCCTTTGTTCAAGCGGCTCGTCTTTATCATTTGCTGCAGCTCCTGCTCTTCTTCAGGGGTGAGGGTTGGGGGGAGTTCGGGGAACAGTTCCATTTGCGCTGAGTTGGGGATCGGTGTCATGTTGGCTCCTTTGGTTAATCGTTGCGTTCAATTGATCGGCGGTGCACAGGGGCATCAAGTTCAAGGCGCTTGGCAGGTAAACGCTTCAGTTTCGGTTCCGTCAACACAGCTTCCACCGTGCTGAATGTGTGCCCGTTGAAGCACTCCCTTCGCCTTACGTATCCTTTGTTGGTTGTCCGTGTTTCTTCAATGTCCGTGGGGGCGTTACACAGGGGGCATTTCATAGCTCGTGCTTGTTGGGGAAAGGTTTGACGTGTGGCATGGCTCGGAGGTAAATGCCGAACGCTTTGTAATCGGTGGTTGGCGCTACACCTTTGGCACGGAACACCGAGTCTTGCAGAAATATACTTGGGCGTGGATTGTGCGCCCAATGGAAGGGCGAGTCGGGGTGACATTTACATTTCACAATGATTTCCTTATCTCTCTGATCTTATCGCGGGGAAGCGCCATGTTGAACACACTATTCATTCGGTACATTCGATTCTTGCTTTGCTCGTGCCTGCGCCTGTTGTCGGTGATGTTGGGCTTGGGCTTCTTCTTGTCCGGCTTGTCACCGATCATGAATATTGCCCGAGGGTAGCGCCTTGCATCGTCATGCTCGTATGTCCAGTCGGCCACGTGCAAACGCTTGAGTCCATCCTTGGTGCGCTTGGCCATGCGGTTGAGCACGGCGTGAGCGTCATACCTGCCGATGTCGGCGTAGTCTGCAAACTCCTGCGCGGTGATCTTCCCGAACTCATGCAGCGCCTCCCATGCTTTGGTTACCAGCACTCCCTTGTTGGTCGTGGTCAAGTGTTCTTCTCCCGCAGCTTGGCCTCGGTCTTGGCGACAGCTTCTTCGGGGTCGTAGCTGCGGCACATGATTCGTTCCTCATCCGTCAGGCCCACCCACTTGCGCTGAACAACCTCAACACCGTCACGGTCAACACGGGAGTCATAGCAAGCGCACCCACGCTCGTAACAGGCTCTGTCTATTAGCGTCATGTTTTCTCCAAAAGTATTGTCCAGATCACGCTGTTGCAGCGTTTGCACTGATACCAGTAGCTGCCCGGATTGCGGTACTTGATGCCGAATGTGGTCGGTTCCCAGCGGTGTTTGCAGTCGGTCATACGCAGCTCCTGATGGTTAAAAGAACCAGCATCACAATGATAAAAGTCCATGCGATCTTCATGTGTTCTTCTCCTTGATTGCATAGTCGTGAAATATCGCCCCCTTGCTTGCGTCACCAACCTTGCAGGACTTGACCCAGACGTTCTTGCCTGTTTTTAGCCTTCTCAGGTGGCCTCTGCGCTCATGCAGTCGGGGTGATGCGTGTGTTCCCCCTTTGGACTCTTGGCGGGGCTTAGATGGCTCAATCCACACCGTTGTCCAGTCGTAGGTTGGCAACTTGCCTTGCTGTACTTTGCGGCGGTTGGTGAAGCTGTCCCGCATAGATGGGATGTAAGCCTCAATACGCTGATTCATGGCGCTGTACCAGACACCAATCTGCGCCAGCATGATCTCTGCCAATTCCTTGTCTATCGGCTCATCATCACTGACTGCTCCGTAACGGATGTTGTCATCCTCGATGAAGTAGAACATCGCAGGGATGGGGCGCAGCCTTGTGCCGCTTGGCCCCTTCCACATTGACACCGTGATTCCCTCGTTTGGGTCAGTCCCAGCCACCAGCATAAGAACCTCATAGCTCGGGTGGCTGCGAGTCTTTCCTTTCCAAGTGACAAAACATTTGTCAAATGGTGGGCGATGCGTCATCACAGGCTCAAGGTTGGCGTGTTGATGCTCCGAGAACGCCCCGGTCAGATCAAACCATTTGATGTCCAAAATGTCTACACCAGCATCGGCCATCAACTTCATAGAATCACGAACCAGTTGTGTGGTCATTGCGGCCTCTCCTCATCGTCAAATGCCATGTCTGGGTGCGGCACGTTGTCATGCACCACCACACCATCAACGGCCTCGATGTACCGCCCACAGATAACGCAGTAATAGCCGTCATCCATTG
>Ga0315904_10002067_pt1 | contig 31316 bp, 31 predicted proteins | sample LakEriMetagenome_6_FD_203529 | JGI IMG/M metagenome (GOLD analysis project Ga0315904, IMG submission 203529) | Freshwater fungal communities from buoy surface, Lake Erie, Ohio, United States - Buoy 12 MA120 | ecosystem: Environmental > Aquatic > Freshwater > Lake | place: USA: Lake Erie, Ohio...
AGCAACCGGTGAAGAACTAAACACCGCTAAAGGTGTTTTGTATTCTGAATACGAGAACTCGATTGGTACTGGTCAGGTGCACGTTTGGTTCTCAAAGCCTGAAGGCGGCTTCCCGAGACCTAAGGACCTGGTACTTACTCGTGACTGAATATAGAAGAATCCTGCTTGATGGCTATCCAACCCAGGTAGTCAGAGATGGTGAAAATCTGGTTTCCGGTGACGGCAGAGTAGTTGCTATCAAAGATGCAGTACACCTACCTCCAGTTGAGCCAACCAAAATCATTGCCGTGCACCTGAACTATGACTCTAGAACCAAAGAGTTCATGACCAAGCTGCCTCCAGCACCTACCTATTTTCACAAGCCGATTACTGCATTGAACTCGCACCTAGGTAATGTGGTTAGGCCTCATGGATTGAAGTGGTTGAACTACGAAGGTGAAATTGTAATCGTGATTGGTAAGACCTGTCGCAACATCTCCCCTTCGGAGGCCGGCGAATACATCGCCGGATACACCATCGGTAATGACTATGGCCTGCATGATTTTAGGGATACTGATGCTGGATCGATGCTTAGGGTGAAAGGTTCCGACACTCTTGCTCCAATTGGACCAGGGCTAGTTACCGACTGGGATTTCAACAACAAGTTCATTAGAACCTATGTCAATGGCGAACTAAAGCAGGACGATAACACCGACAACATGGAGTGGGATATGCACTACCTAGTTGCCGATATCGCTAGAACCATCACGCTTGTCCCAGGGGATATCTTGTTTTCAGGCACCCCAGCTAATTCAAGGCCGGTAAACCCAGGCGATGTGGTTGAAGTTGAAGTAGAGGGCTTAGGCAAGCTGACCAATTACATTGTCGAAGGACCAACCGGGATTAGAACCGATGTTGGAGCTCAGCCATCTTCATCTGAAGAGGTAGTTTCAACCGCTTTAGGTGGCGACTGGGAATTTAGAGGTATTAGAACCCCGTCTAAAGATTTATACCCTTCGACCGTAGAAGAAAAGGAATAACCATGATCAAGATCGAAGTTGATATGACCAAGTGCCAGCACTACGGTCAGTGTGTCTTTGAAGCACCAAATATCTTCCGTCTAAACAATGACGACAAACTGGAATACACAGCCGTTGCAGATGATTCAGAACGCGCCAACGTTGAGGCTGCTGTTGATGTCTGCCCGATGCAGGCCATTCGCATCGTCGAATAATTCATGCATCATCCGGTAGTTATCGTCGGAGCCTCAATGGGGGGTTTGCGTTGCGCTGAGGCGCTGCGCCGATTCGGCTATACCGGAGCGATTACCGTAATTGGTGAGGAATCTTGGAAACCTTATAACCGTCCTCCGTTATCTAAAGAAGTCCTAGCCAAAGAAGTTTCCCACCAAGCCGTTGCCTTTGAAGAAAGATCAGCAACTGCAGATGTGAATTGGATTCTTGGAACTAAAGCAGTGTCGCTGGATGTTGAACACAACACAGTAACTGACAGCGATGGTCAAACACACAGGTATTCGGCACTAGTGGTGGCAACAGGTTTGCGACCAAAGAGAATAGTTGTTGAGAATTCAGAGCTGGCAAACCGTTTTGCACTTAGAACTCTAGATGACGCCATGGCACTTAGAGAACAGCTACAACCGGGTAGAAACGTTGTGATTGTTGGCGGTGGATTCATCGGCTGCGAGGTTGCCGCAACAGCAACTAAACTCGGGGCGAATGTCACTGTGATTCACAATGCTAGTCACCCGATGCTTCGGCAACTAGGTGATGAACTTGCCAACCAAATGCAACTGCGCCATGAAGCTGAAGGGGTTAGATTCCTACTCAAGCGTTCAGTGGATGACCTAATTGGTGAAACTTCAATAACCGGCGTCAAAGTTGATGACGGTGAGATTCTCGACTGTGATGTTTTGGTGGAAGCCGTTGGGTCGCTACCTAATGTTGAGTGGCTATCCAATAACAACATCGACCGTAACGATGGTGTGCTAGTCGACTCAGCTATGCGAGTTACACGCAAAGATGGTAGTCCAATCAAGAACGTCTTTGCCATCGGCGATGTTGCCAGATTCGCCAATCCCCTATTTGATGGGGTGCCACGAAGAGTCGAACACTGGAACATGCCAACAGAAACTGCGAAACGGGCAGCTTCAGTAATTGCTGCGATGTTGACCGAAGCTCCTAGTTACCCGGGCATTCTGGATGATGATTTCAAGCCGCTACCCTCATTCTGGTCTGACCAGTATGAGAATCACCTTCTAGCCTTCGGTCTTACCTCGCTTGCCGATAGGGCTGAGTTAGTGCGGGGCGATATCGGTGGGGATTGCGTTTTTGAGTATTACCGTGAAAACCAGCTAGTTGGTGTTTGCGGTATTGGTATGCGAGCAGCCGTGCAGAGTTATCGAAGTAAGTTTATTTAGGAGATAAAAATGTCAAATGAATTCGACCTGGATGTCAATTTCGAAGATGCTGAGCCGGATCTATCTAGCTTTAGCAAAGAGCAGTTAGCGGCAGAAATAAAGAAATTACCAGAAGCGATTTCCAAGGTTGCTTACGGCCTAATCATTGAAGAGCGCACGATGAGTGATGTTTCCCAGGAACTGGGCATTAGGCAGGCAGAACTTGTTACTAGGCTTCACCGCGCCAAGCAGATTATTGCTTCTAATCTTTCCCAGTAATACCAATGGTGGATTGAATTACCGGCGACATCTTTTTGATCAGCGCCTCATAAAACATCGATAGCGGGAACTCATCATCCAGAATCTGATCGGTAAGTTCACCGGTGGTTCCATTTAGTGGAATTTCTCGCTTAACCCACTTTGATGCCTGGTGTGGGGCTAGCACTTCACTGACCAGGTCATATGCTGCCAACCAGTGCACAACCTTAGGTCGATCAATTGAGCGCCAGTAAAGTTCGTTGATTTTATCCGATAGTGAAACTACCGCATCAGGTAGCTCATCCCAATCAATTGCTAGTTGAGTGTCTGTCCAGTGCAGAACTTTTTGCTGATGCAGATAGGCAAATAAAAGTTGCCCGGCAACTGAATCGTAGTTTCGCTTTCTGTTACCAGATAGCGGGAAGCGGAATATTCGATCAAAGAGAACTGCGTATTGAACTAGCTGTGCATATTTTCTAGTTTCATCGTCGGTATCTTTTGCTCGAACTAGTTTTACCGATTCTCTAAACGCGGTCAGATCACAGCGTAGCTCTTCTAGACCATAAAGGTAGAAAGGCATGCGCTGTTTGATCATGAATGGGTCAAACGGCAGATCACCACGCATATGTGTGCGATCGTGAATCAGATCCCACATCACAAAAGTCTGCTCAGCAAGTTTCTGATCAGCTAGTAATTCCTTAGCTCCGGTTGGAAGGTCTAAGTGAGTAATCTCAGCAGCCGCTTTGACTACTCTTCGGTAGCGAGCGGCCTCACGGTCAGCAAAAATTCCACCCCAGCTAAACGGTGGTAACTCAGCCTTGGTGCCCTCTGGAGAACCAGCAGGAACGCGAGGTGTTACTGCTACTGATTCTGGAAATATAACTGCCGAGTTGGTTACGTATCCCGGAGTGAAGTCAATAAACCGCACTGGAACAAATGCTGGGTTGGTGTAGTCATCTGCTTCTAGCCTTGAGACAAATTCAGGCCAGATCACCTCAAACAGCACTGCTTCGACAAAACGGTCGGTGGAACCGTTCTGGGTATACATCGGGAAAACCACAAGATGAGCTAGCCCATCTATTCTGTTTCGCTCTGGATGGAAGGCAGATAAAGAGTCATAGAAATCTGGAACTCCGAAACCTGAATCTGACCAACGGTCAAAATCATCAGCACAAGCCAGTAGGTACTCGCTGTCATGCTCAATGCGCTTGGCGAGCTCTCTTAGCGAACCAGATATACCCGAAACAGAAATAGCGCAGATTCTATGTACTGATTTTTCTGGGATTGATCCGTCATGAATCTGGTGTCCTCGAAGGGTAAGGGCAGCGGACTTGATAACTTCCCACTCTTGAGATTGGGCAAGATCTTTAGCTGAAATAGCAGAGTTAATCGAACTCATGCAAACCTCCTTGTTCACTACAACAAACTAAGTCTAGCAAATGGTGGATAGGCGCAGAAAGGCCTATTCCGGGAACTATCACTTAGTTTGGAGTCGAAAAGTTAGTTTTTATCAAAAAACGCTAAACGCTTCTCTAATTCGATTGCAAGTTCTTCGGGTAAATGATCACCAAATTTGCCAAGGTATTCCTGAACCGCTTCCAATTCTTTACCAACCTCGCTCTTGCTCCAATGCAACAAATAAGCTTCGTCTTCTTCGGAGAGGTTCAATTCGGCAATTCCTAGATCAGCTAAGAGTGGTAACCCGCCAAGCGGAGTTCGTTTGATTTCGACTTGCCCCTCTACTCTTCCAACAATCCACTTCAGTGCTCTTGCGTTTTCTGAAAAACCAGGCCAGACGAACTTGCTCTCAGAGTTTTTTAGGAACCAGTTGACCCTAAAGATTTTTGGCAGTTTTAGATCTTTATCACTAAACCCAAGCCAATGACCCCAATAATCAGCCATGTTATAGCCGCAGAACGGAAGCATCGCGAATGGGTCGCGCCTGAGCTCGCCAACCGTGCCTTCGGCTGCAGCTGTTTGCTCGCTTGCCATGCTCGCTCCCATGAAGACACCGTGCGACCAAGATTCGCTTTCTGTAATTAGCGGGATGCCGGAACTTCTTCTGCCGCCGAAAATAATTGCATCAAGTTCAAAACCTTCTGGATAATCCCAATCGGCTGCAATAGTTGGGCAGTTCCTAGCAGGTGAGGTAAAGCGCGCATTTGGGTGGGCAGCAGGCAAAGCTCGACCTGCTTGATACTTCTCACCTCGCCAATCGGTTAACCCTTCAGGGATTTCTCTAGTCATTCCCTCCCACCAGACATCGCCATCGCTGGTCATGGCTACGTTAGTGAAGAGAGTTTCCTTGGCAAGCATTTGCATAGCAACAGGGTTTGATTTCTCACTTGTTCCAGGAGCCACTCCAAAGAAGCCGTTCTCAGGATTTATAGCTCGAAGTCGACCATTGGCGTTTGGCGATATCCAGGCGATGTCATCACCGATTGTTTCAACTTTCCAACCATCAAGTGAAGGCTTAAGCATAGCCAGGTTGGTTTTCCCACAAGCCGATGGGAAGGCAGCACTGATGTGATACCTCTTTCCCTCTGGGCTAATCAGGCGCATGATCAGCATGTGCTCGGCCAACCATCCTTCTTTTCGGGCAAGGTGTGAACCAATACGAAGCGACATACACTTCTTACCCAACAGTGCATTTCCTCCGTAACCAGATCCAAAAGACCAAACCTCCAGAGTCTCTGGGAAGTGCGAAATGTATTTTTCTTTATTACAGGGCCAGGTGGCGTTGCTATTGGGAGCACCGACTGAGTGGATAGTAGCGACCCAACCGTCTCCTTTTCTGATTCGATTAAATACTTCTGGTAATACTCGAGTCATGATGTGCATGTTCACGACAACGTATTCGCTATCGGTAATCTCTACCCCATAACGAGCTAGCGGTGAATCTATCGGCCCCATGCTAAATGGAATGACATACATAGTCCTGCCCTGCATTGCCCCTTCGAACAATTCCGCCATTAAGGACTTCATTTGATCAGGGGCCATCCATGGATTAGTGGGGCCAGCATCTTCTTGATTTGCAGAACAAATAAATGTGCGCTCTTCTACGCGGGCTACGTCGCTGGGATCTGTTCGGGCTAAATAAGAATCAGGTCGTTTTTCTGGATTGAGTTTTACCAGAGTGCCTTTGGTGACCAAATCTTGAATGAGAGTGTCATACTCCTTTTTACTACCATCGCACCAGATAACTTGATCTGCTTTGGTGTGCTCGGCGACTAGACGAACCCAATCGTCAAGGCCTATATGCTGCGGCGAGACACTTTTGATGTCGTTCAACCTGACTACCTTTCATCGTTGAAAGATGCCTGCTGGTTATAGGCTACCGCTCCCAGAGACGGGCTTTTGGTTGGCTTGCCCAAAAACCTATAAATGGAGCCACCCAGGAGAATCGAACTCCTGACCTGCTCTTTACGAGGGAGCTGCTCTACCGACTGAGCTAGGGTGGCGATTTTTAGCGCACTTAAGTCTAATTCTTAGACAGAATGCCGACTCTTTTCAGGCGATCTAAGGCCCCTTGTTCTATCGGTGAATCAGGCCCGATAATCCACCTAATCAACCTCAGACTAAATCGAGTGCCGGGTCTAATCAACCAGCGCGGCGCACATCTTAGATTCAATAGTTTTCGCTCTGCTTCCGACAAGCTGGCCACCGCTGCCGCAAAAAGTAGTCGATAGATCCCTGCCGTCCACCACGGTAATCCCGGCTTTTTTATAAAAGCGATTACTTCTTTAGTATTTTCATCTACACGCAATGCGTTATTGGTGATGTATGAGTTTATGAGCTGATCTAGCTCAGCTTTAGTTTTAGGTGTGTTTTCTAAACCCAAATCCTTTACAGATCTCGCCCATTGACTAACATAAGCATCTTCGCCGCCTGGGATTTCTCTAGTGGCATAAAGCTGATGACAAACCAGAAAACTTTCGGTGAAAGCGATATGAACCCAAAGCAAGAGATCCTGATCGGCAGCTTGGTAGTTTCGCTGGCTTCCATCTGAAAGCGTGAAATTTCCACTGACCCGCTCGTGCAGGCGATTGACTCGTTTAGCCTCGTTGGCTGCAGCTTCAAAAGATCCAAAGGTGGTTACTGTGAGCCAGCGGATGGTGCCAGCAAGTCTGCCTAACGCATCTGCCTGATACCTAGAATGGCCCGTCACACCAGCAACAGCACCTGGGTGGAGAGCTTGAACAAGTAGCGCTCTGATTCCGCCAACTAAAGTTCCAAAATCACGGTGAACCACCCAAGGTGCATCGGTCGGAAGGAATAAACCACCGGTGTCACCTGAGGCGATTACCTCCAACCAAGGCGGGGTACCGCTGGGTTCATTAGAAAGCAACGAGCGAAACTTCTTGGAGAAAAACTCCTGGACACGATTATTTCTCATCAGCTAATTACAGGTCTTTGCATTGCCGACCAATTTGCCGTCGATAAGGAAATCATCCACCACATCGGCAACGCAGGTATTTGAAGACTCGTATGCGGTATGCCCCTCGCCTTTGAATGTCAGCAGGTAGGCATCAGCTAAAACATTTTCGGCGAAATTCTTGGCTTGAGAATAAGGCGTAGCTGGATCGTTGGTGGTACCGATAACCAGCATCGTCGGTGCACCTTTTGCCGAGTAATCTGCTGGTAACGCTTTTACCGGGTAAGGCCAGCCGTGACAACTCAAGCCGCCATACTGCCAATATCTTCCAAATATGGGACTAATCGCCAAAGCCTTTTTGTTTTGCGCCAGCATCTGTGCTTCAACTTCCGATTCTCTTGAATCAAGGCAGGTGATTGCACGGAATGCCTCGTTGATGTTGCTGGTGAATTCTTGATTATCACTGTCATAGGTGTAGTAAGAATCGGCCAAAAGTAAGAAAATCCTGCCATCTCGATCAGAACTGAAAAATTCGGTGAAGGCCTGATTTAGATAAGTCCAGGAGGTCTCGGCATATAAAGCCGCAATAATTCCGGTAAAGCCTGCGTAAAGACTAAGTTCCCTACCTTCAGTGGTAGGTATCGAACCATTTTCTAGTTTTCCTAAAAAGTCCTTACCGATTTTTTGCATAGCCTGGTTCACGGTCAAACCAGCAAATGGGCAGTCCGCCTCATTTTCAATACAGTCCGATAGGTAGGCTTCCATGGCAGAGGTAAAACCGCGCAACTGGTTTAGCGAATCCTCTTCAGCAGAAGTGGTTGGATCAACAACACCGTCCAGGACAAATCTGCCCACCCGATCAGGATACAAAACCGCATAGGTCGCACCCAACAGAGTCCCGTATGAATAACCGAGGTAATTTAGCTCTTTCATTCCTAGCACTGCACGGATTACATCCATGTCTCTAGCTGCCGAAGCAGTGTCCAGATTGGCTAATAATGCGCCGGTATTTTTCTCACAGGCATCGGCAAATTTCTGGAACTGGGTTTTACTATATTGCAGATCCTCGGCTGAGAGGTAGTCATACGGAGATGGGCTATAGAGAAAATCCCTCAGGGCTTTAGTCGAAAGACATTTGACAGCAGTACTCTTACCAACACCTCGTGGGTCGAAGCCAACTATGTTGTATTCACCTCGCAGTCGATCGGTGCCAGTTGAATCAATATATTCCGTGACCCAGTCTCTACCGCTACTTCCTGGACCGCCTGGATTCATCAGCAGGTAAGGAGCGCTCTTCGGGTCCTCAGCTGGATTAATGGCAACGGCAATCTCAATGCTTCCGGCTGTTGGATTTGACCAGTCCAACGGAACGTCAATTTCACCGCAGCGGGCACTCGGGTTGACCCCCTCGCAGTCTCTCCAGAGTGGTTTTTGGGTGTAGTAAGAAACCAGGTCTTCCGCCACATCCTCTTCCTCGGCTGGCTCTGGTGTAAAACTAACGTTTGATTTAGGAAGCTCTTGATAAACCAAGATGCCAAAAGATAACAGTCCTGCCAAAATGCTAAGACTTAGCACAATCGTGTTTTTCCTAGCCATCAGGATTTTCTCCTTCGCAGCGTTACCGCAAGTGAATCCAAAAGCAGCGTATCTTTGACATTTCTGTCCATCCGGTATCTCACCTGCTGAATCTTTTCAATCGCATGAATAGCCTGAGCCTGGCTAATATCTTTTGCCAGCGATCTTATTTCCCTATCCAAATCGGGGTTGATCAGCTTTTGACCCGAGCCCAGTTGAATTGCCAAGACATCGCGGTAGAGCCCCATTAGGTCAACAAAAATTCTGTCCAGTCCATCACGCTTTGATCTGGTTGATCGCTTTTTTTGCGCATCCTCAAGCTTTTTTATCTGCGAGCGAATCGAGGGAGTCAGCTTAGTGTCTTCAGTAATACCCAAGCGAGCCATCATTTCAGCCCGCTCCTGTTCGTCAAGCTCTCCAGTTAGCTGCTGCCCATCACTCTCGGCAAGTTTTAGTAAAACCTCCGAGGCTGAAATAGCAGAAGGTAGGTCGGTGATTGCCAGCACAACCTCAAGCACTTTTGATCTTCGTTCACGGGCTTGAAGATTAGTTGCCAGTCTTCTTGCCATGCCGACATGGCTTTGCGCCTGCGCTGCTGAGGTTAACGCTAGGTTTTCTGAAACGGAGTATTTTTCGACAAGTAATCTTGCAACTTCTTCAACACTTGGCACTTTGAGCATGATGCGACGAACCCGAGAGCGAATGGTGGGAAGTAAATCGGATTCGCTTGGTGCGCAGAGCATCCAGATAGTTCCTCTAGGTGGTTCCTCCAGCGATTTCAAAAGCAGATTGCTGGTGCGCTCTGCCATACGATCGGCATCTTCAACAATCATGATTCGATAGTTAGCCAGTGCCGGCATCTGCTCTGACTTTTCAATAAACTCGCTTACTTCATCAATGCTGATTTGTACCCGCTCTGTGTTCAGAACCTGAACATCGGGATGATTTCCAACTCTGACCATCGAGCAAGCGTTGCATTCAGCGCAACCGCCGGCAGGACAAACCAGCGCAGCAGCGAAGGCAAAAGCCAATTCACTTCTGCCAGATCCCGGTGGGCCGGTGAAAAGCCAAGCATGATGAATCTGATTGGATTTTTCGATTTCACGCAAGAGCTCGGCGACAGCCTCAGGCTGTGAGATAACCTCTCGAAAAACTCTTGGAGCAACCATAAATTTAGATTAGCCCCGAAACGCGAGTCCTAATAATCTCCTGCATTTGTTCAACATCGGCTGCTGCATCAACCACCAAGAAACGATCTGGCTCAGCGCTAGCTAGCGACAGATAAGCCTGTCGAGCCCGCTCAAAAAACTCAATCTTCTCGCTCTCTAGGCGATCCGGTTCCGTACCCGTTTTATTTCGTCTGGATCTGGCGACATCGGCCGGAAGATCAAGTAGGACGGTTAGATCGGGTAGCAATCCACCTACTGCCCAGAGCGAGAGATTGCGCACCTCATCCATAGACATTTCGCGACCAGCACCCTGATAGGCCACCGATGAATCAAAATAGCGATCGGTGATTACAATTTCGCCGCGTTCTAAAGCAGGTCTAATCTTGCTAGCCACGTGGTGAGCTCGATCAGCAGCAAATAGCGCTGCTTCTGCCCTAGGTGCTAATTCACCGCGGTGGTGCAAAAGAATTTTACGAATTTCAACCCCAACCTCGGTTCCGCCTGGCTCAAGTGTTCTAATCACCGTTTTACCAAGGCCTACTAAATACTTCTCCAGCAGATCGGCCTGTGTCGACTTACCGACACCGTCGATCCCCTCAAAAGAAATAAATAAGCCGCTCAATTACTTTGCCTTTCGGGTCGAGCCTTTTTTGACAGTTCGAGCCGGCGCGACACCTCGACGAGATTTAGAAACCTTTGGAGCAGGTTGGCCAGGTTCCAGGCCTAACTTCTCGCGCCTGATTGCCAAGAGCTCGAATGCTCTTTCAGCAGTTAGTTCATCCAGTGGCTCGTCTTTAGGCACGGTGGCATTTATTGCTCCGTCGGTAACATATAAACCAAATTGTCCGCTCTTTGCCACCACATTGGTCTTTGCCGCCGGGTCTTCACCAAATTCTTTTAGCGGTGTTGCCGCGGTAACTCGACCACGAAGTTTCGGTTGAGCAAACAGCGCAAGAGTCCCTTCCAAATCAATTTCAAAAATCTGATCTTCGGATTGTAGGCTGCGTGACTCCTTACCTTTCAAAAGGTAAGGTCCAAACTTTCCGTTTTGTGCGGTAATGTCTAATCCTGATTCCGGATCCTGGCCGACAACTCTAGGCATCGACAACAACTTAAGTGCGGTTTCGAGATCCATTGCTTCTACCGACATAGTTTTGAATAACGATGCGGTTCTAGGTTTCTTGGCAGCTGGATCATCTAGTAGTACATAAGGACCATAACGGCCATCCTTGAACAGGATGTTAAATCCAGTTTCCGGATCAACGCCGAGAATACGGTCTTTGATAATTGGTGCTTCGATTAATTCATGAGCTTTTTCCAAAGTCAGTTCATCAGGAGCTAGATTCTCTGGAATGTTGATGATTCTTCTGCCATTTTCATCAGCACCCTCAGCTCCAGGTTCGATATAGATCTCTAGGTATGGGCCATACTTACCGGTGCGCAAGGTTATTCCGTCACCGAGATCAATCGAGTTCAATGCCTTGGCATCAATCTCACCGATGTTATCGACAATTGAGTGCAGCCCCGGGTTATTCTCCGAACCGAAGTAAAACTCTTTGAGCCATTCGCTTCGGTTCATAGTGCCTTCGGCTATCTCATCGAGATCCTCTTCCATAGCCGCTGTAAAGGCGTAGTCAACAAGCCGCTCAACGTTCTCCTCGAGGAAACGAATAACGGTAAAGGCGATCCACTCTGGGACTAAAGCCTGACCGCGCTTAGTCACAAAGCCCTTATTTTGAATGTTGGAAATAATCGAGGCGTAAGTAGATGGTCTACCGATACCGTCTTCCTCCAATGCCTTTACCAAGCTGGCTTCGGTAAATCTTGCCGGTGGGCTAGTTTGGTGACCCTTGGCGTTCACTTCAGAAACCTTGAGGCTCTGTCCAACCGTTAGATTTGGAAGCTTACTTTCCTTCTGTTCAGATTCTTCTTCATCTTTTTCTGACTCGTCCTGGCTTTCCTCGTAAGCTGCCATGAAACCGCGGAACGTAACAACAGTTCCACTGGCGCTGAATTCCGCACGGTCACCGTTGGCCAGTGGGTGAACTGCAATTTTTGCAGTAGTAGTTGATACCTTGGCATCTTGCATCTGGCTAGCAACAGTTCGCTTCCAGATCAGATCGTAAAGTTCAAATGCTCGGCCAGAAAGTTCCCCGGCAACTTCAGAAGGCTTACGGAAAACCTCCCCGGCTGGCCTAATGGCCTCGTGGGCTTCCTGAGCATTTTTATTCTTACCTTGGTAAACCCGAGGGGCCGCTGAGACATAATCTTCACCAAACATCTCTTTAGCCTGTGAACGAGCTGCATTGATAGCTTGAGTGGAAAGTGTCGGTGAGTCAGTTCTCATGTAGGTGATGTAACCCTCTTGGTAGAGCGATTGGGCAACATCCATGGTTTGCTTGGCCGACATTCTCAATTTACGAGAAGCCTCCTGCTGCAGTGTTGAAGTAGTAAATGGTGCTGCAGGCTTTCTAGTTGAAGGTTTAGCTTCAACTGAAATTACTTCAATCTTCGGGCCTGTTGCCTCTACTGCTTCAGCGAGAGCTTCTGCTTTCGCTTCATCAAGTAATAGAACCTGCGCGACTAGTTCACCTTTTTCGTTAAAGGAATCTCCAGATGCGATGCGCTGTCCATTGTAAGTAAATAGCTTTGCTTCAAATTTAGGTTCACCATCCACCTGAGTATCAAAAAGTGCCTTGATGTCAAAATAATTAGCTGAAACGAAAGCCATGCGCTCACGTTCGCGCTCAACAATCAATCGCACCGCTGGCGATTGAACGCGGCCGGCACTTAGGCCTCTTGCCACCTTGCGCCACAGCAATGGCGATATTTCGTAACCGTAGAGTCGGTCAACAACTCTTCTAGTCTCCTGGGCTTGAACCAAGTTGTCGTCGATCGCTCGAGTGTTTTTGACAGCCTCCTGAATCGCTTCCTTCGTGATTTCGTGGAAGACCATTCGGTGCACGGGAATCTTAGGTTTGAGCACATCTAGCAGATGCCAGGCAATAGCCTCACCCTCGCGATCCTCATCTGTAGCCAGGTAAAGTTCATCGGCGTCCTTGAGAGCAGCCTTAAGCTCGGTTACCGTCTTGTTCTTACCTGGGGAAATGGCATAGTAGGGCTTGAAATCATCATCGACGTCAATGGCAAAGCGGCCGATGCTGCCTTTCTTCTTCAGTTCAGGCGGCAGTTCCTTTAGATCAATCAAGTCTCGGATGTGACCGACCGAGGCTAGAACCTTGAATTCTGAGCCTAAATACTTAGCTATTGTCTTAGCCTTCGCTGGTGACTCAACGATGACCAGTTTTGAAGCTTCAGCCACTAACTCTCCTACCTAATTTCCAACAATCCCACACCTGCATGAGATTGAACCCTATGAACTATACCTAAAACTTTCTGAGATACCTCTATATAGATGTCAAAACCGACTATATGACATCTTTCTATAGTCCCGCCAAATCCTTGCACAATCTCCTCAGCCGTTTCACAGGGATAGCCGGTTGCCAACCCTCTTAAAACATCAACAGCGGCAACAGTTGCATTGTCAGTTTGAGCTTGCAGCCTTGCTAACTCAACACTTTCATTAGTATTCATAAAAATCATGCTAATTATTCCCAGAATTACAAAAAATATTGCAAATCCGATAATAGAAGCCGATCCGAGGTCGTTCTTTAGGCTCAAAGTCCAGAAATTCTTGAACATTGGCGCTCGTTTAAATGAATATTCCCTAGCCAAAATATTTTCTTTTCAATGCTAAAACGGACACAAATGAAATCTTTTTCCTGAATCACATCGAAGTTTGCAATTCTATTTTGATCTGCAAATAACTGAAGAAGTTCGGCTTCCGATTCACCTCGAGCCAGCGCTCGTGAAGCTACTGCGGCATGTTCAATCAGTTGAATGCGCGATGCCTGGATAGAGATGAGAGAAACTCCAAACGCCAAGATCATAACTACAACCGGCATAATCATGGCAAACTCGGCAGTTACAGATCCACTAGTCTCTTTTAACTGTTTGAACTTGTTGAGATGGCTCCTCGGATTATTTCCAATAGCATCGCCTTTACTTCTTCTGATCGCAGAATACTTAGCAACAATCCGGCAAAACCCACCGCTGCCAGCATGATAATTACATACTCTGCGGTAGAAGCGCCTTCTTCGCCTGAAAAGCGTTGGATCATTTATGTCTCCTTTCATTCAAATCCCAGCATTGAAAAACTAAGCGGCACTAGCGCCATAAGAATGAAAGCAGGTAATACCAAAAGCCCAAGCGGTAGCAAAAGCCGTATGGATAGCTTTTCGATTCTTTTTCCGATTTCGAGCTGTTCCAGTCTTTGCAAAATATCGGCCTGGCGTCTAAATAATTCACCAGCTGGGTTTCCAGTCTGCTCAGACAATTCTGCTATTTCCCGAAAGGCCGCAATTTCTGTTTCCTCTGGACTTATCCCGTACACCTTCTGAAACATACCCGTCGCCAGTGTCCTTGAATTTTCAATACTTCCGCCGGCACCAAGATTCATCGCCACTCCCAGAAGGAATAGCCCGGTCGAGGATTGCTCGGGTCCAACGGCTCGAACAAACCTTTCGGTCGAAAACTTGGCAATAATCAAAAGGCAGAAGCCGATGCCCACGCTTGCCAGCAACACTGGTTGACGAATTATCGATTCAATTAACCCAAAACCAGAAAGTTCAGCCAGAGCGAATACCACTACTGGAAACCAGATAATCAGCCTGACGCTCGCCCGCGGTGCCGCCCGAAGGATTTCTATCCTCTGCCTAGACTTTTCAAGTTCAGCAATTTGGTCCGCAATCAGACTTATTTCCGTTGCTGCCGCCGACCCGGTTTCTAGCGCCACCGCAATCAGGAATTGAATGTTTTTATCAGTTGGTGCTCCGCCGATCATCGCTAGGGCCTGTTGCATTGAAATTCCAGAGCGAATTAGCCCCGCAAACTTCAACAAACTCAACGCAGAATCCAACTAGATCACTAGCTTTTCTATCGAGTTAATCGTTCTGTTTTCACTGTTTAGTTCTATAACCACATCAATCGCACTAGAAATTGTTGCTCGAGCTATCGAAGGCTCAAGCCCAGATAGTGCTAATAAACCAAGCATCCTGGTGATGGCTTGAGTTGAACCGTTAGCGTGCAACGTAAAGCCAACACCATTGTGTCCGGTGTTCAGAGCTTGCAATACAGTGGCTAACTCCTTGCCTCTTGCCTCACCGATTACTAAGCGATCCGGTCTCATCCGCAAAGCTTCACGAACCAGCATGTCTAAACTTATTTCTCCATAGCCATCCGCATTCTTAGGCCTAGCATAAAGTTCGATGGCGTTTATAACCTTTAGCTCTTGGCTATCTTCGATGGTGATTATGCGCTGATCAGAAACACTATTCAACATCGCTCTAAGTAGTGTTGTCTTACCGCTTCCAGTCGCCCCGATGATTACAAAGTTGCTACGCAAAGCTATAATCTCTTTCAATTTCTGAAGTTGAGAATTATCGATGGTTCGAAGTGTCAAGAGGTCTTCAAGACTTAACTGTTTTACCGGATGACGTCGAATGGACACCTGGGTCCCAAACGAGCACTGCCCAGCTAAAATCGCATGAAAGCGCAGTTGACCGAATTCTCCGGCAATGTTCACCTCTGCAAATGGTTTCGCTAAATCTATTCGACCATTTGCATTTCGTATCTGCTGCTTTGCAAAGTTTTGTAATTCAAGATCATCAGAGAAATACTCCCCGATTGTTTGTAATTTACCTTCTCTAACCACTTGAATACTTTTAGTTGAATCAACCAATACGTCGGTGACAGTTGGGTCTTGAAACAACTCAAGTGGATTCATGAATTCATAATTGACAGTTTTTCTAATTCTTTTATCGAAGAAAGAGCTTCTGTTGAAAACCTCAGGGTTTGAGTGCTTGTGGAGGGCTTAAAAAAGGGGCCCCGGTCTCTGGGGGGAGTGACCGGGGCCGGCGATAAATGATTGGGGGAATCAAGATATCGCAGGTCAGCCGAAGCTGACAGAGAAATACTAACAAGATTTTCGCCTTATAGTAAAGCGCTTCTCTGTAGGCGTAGGGTTGAAATATGGACAACATCTATCAGGCCGCGGAACGTGATCGCCTTGGCTTTTGGGCAGACCAAGCCAGAGATCTGCACTGGCACAAACCCTTTAGCCAAGTCCTTGATTTCAGCGATGCCCCCTTTGCCAAGTGGTTTGCCGACGGTCAACTAAATGCCAGTTACAACTGCCTAGACCGCCACGTCCTTGCCGGTCTGGGCGAGCGTACCGCACTGCTATTTGAGGGAGAACCCGGCGACACCGCGAGTTTTAGCTACTCGGAACTGCTTGCCGAGACCAAAAGGGCGGCTAATGCCCTATTAGCTTTAGGGGTCCAAGCCGGTGACCGAGTTGCCATTTATGCGCCATTGATCCCAGAAACAATAATCGCCATGCTAGCCGTAGTCCGGATCGGAGCTGTCCACAGCGTGGTCTTTGGCGGGTTTAGTGCTGAAGCGCTAAGAAATAGAATCCAGGACGCTGGGGCGAAAATTGTAATTACTGCAGATGGTGGCTTTCGCAAAGGTAAGGTTCACGAACTCAAAACTGCGGTTGATACCGCCCTAGCGGATAACTCCTGCCCCACTGTTGAAAAAACAATTGTCATCAGAAGAACAAATTCTCCTGTAACCATCTCCACAATGGATCTTTGGTGGCATGAACTTATTGCCGCGGCAGAGCCAGAGCACGAAGCAATCGGCTTCGATTCGGAGCACCCGCTATTTATTCTCTATACCTCTGGAACCACGGGAAAACCCAAGGGAATACTTCACAGCACCGGAGGCTATCTAACCGGTGCTAGTTTCACCCACCGAACCGTTTTCGATCTGAGGCCTGAGAAAGACGTCTACTGGTGCACTGCCGATGTCGGTTGGGTAACCGGCCACAGTTATGTGGTTTATGGTCCATTGGCCAATGCCGCTACCCAGGTCATTTACGAAGGCACTCCAGACACCCCAAGCTTTGGTAGATGGTGGGAAATCATTGCCAAATACAAAGTGTCGATTTTCTATACCGCGCCAACGGCAATAAGAACTTTCATGAAAGTAGGCCGTGATGTGGTTAGTGGTCATGACCTGTCCAGTCTGAGAATACTGGGTTCGGTTGGTGAACCAATCAACCCTGAGGCCTGGCACTGGTATCACGATGTGATTGGCAATAAAAACTGCGAAATAGTTGACACCTGGTGGCAGACCGAAACCGGTTCAATCATGATTTCGGCTATCCCAGGGGCATTCAAAACCAAGCCTGGGGCCGCCCAACGCGCTCTTCCCGGAATTACCGTTGGCATTGTTGATGAAGCCGGCAACCCGATTCAACCTGATACAGCAGGCTATCTAACTATCGATGAGCCTTGGCCGAGTATGTTGCGCGGTGTTTGGGGAGACCCAGAAAGATTTAAAGAAACCTACTGGAGTAAATTTCCGGGTAAATACTTTGCCGGTGATGGAGCAAGATTTGATTCTGACGGTGACATCTGGATCTTGGGCCGAATCGATGATGTCATCAAAGTTTCCGGACACCGTTTATCAACAGCTGAGATTGAATCCGCTCTGGTGGAGCACCACTGGGTTGCCGAAGCTGCAGTGGTCGGAGCCAAAGATGAAATAACTGAGCAAGCCATAGTTGCATTTGTAGTGCTTCGACAAGATGAGATCGCGGATGCTCCTATTGAAGCGGATATGGCGCAAACTCTAAAAGATTGGGTGGTTCAAAAAATCGGAGCTATTGCAAGGCCAAGGCAGATCATGGTTGTTGCCGAGTTACCTAAAACGCGCTCAGGAAAAATCATGCGCCGATTACTTCGTGATGTTGCGGATGGAAGAGCAATCGGTGATGTAACCACTCTGGCCGATTCTTCAGTAATGAGTTCCATCAAAGAAAAGATGGAAAACGAATCACACGATTAGTTGAATTCAACTAATAGTTCAACCTCAACCGGTGCATCTAGCGGAAGTGAACTAACCCCAACCGTTGTTCGTGAATGAATTCCAGCATCACCAAAAACCTGACCTAAAAATTCCGATGCTCCGTTATTTATTGCAGGATGGCCAGAAAAATCCGCATCACTGGCAATAAATCCAGTCACCTTAACGATTCTTGTTATTCGATCAAGATCTCCGATTGCATACTTCACAGCGGCTAGAGCATTTAGAGCCGAAATCTGGGCTAACTCTTTAGCTTGTTCTGGACTTACCTGGCTTGGCACCTTGCCGGTGGCTGGCAATTTGCCGTCAACCATCGGCAGCTGCCCTGCAGTGAATACCAAATTCCCACTAACCACGGCCGGTACATAAGCGGCAACCGGTGGCACAACCGGTGGAAGCGGGTGGCCTAGTTCAATGAGGCGATCTTCAATGCGGCCCATTTTTACTCCTTGATTCGCTTCATATAGGCCACAAAACCGCCTTCAGGAGTTGCCACAATTTGGACTAATTCCCAGCCCTGAGCGCCCCAATGGTCCAGTATTTGCTTGGGGTTGTGCGGTGGTAGCGGGGTTACCGTGTATTCCCAGTTCGGCATAGTCTTCAGCTTCCTCTCAAATATTGAAGGTAACCTTGAGTTTATGTCCAAAAAGGGTCAGAAGTCTAAGCGCCGAGGGGGCTGGTGGAGCCTATTTGGCCTGAGTTCCATTGCCGGGCTTTTGAGCTTTGCCATGCTGGTGCCCTTCGTTTGGCTCGGTGGTCTTGGCATCAGCGCAACGGTGTCGATTTTCCAGAACCTGCCAGATTTCATTAGGCCCGTTAACGCAGCCGAGGCGTCAACCATTTACGCCGTAAAAGACGGTGAGCCCATTGAGGTTGCCCGCTTCTTCAACGAAAACCGCATCTCGGTAGGCTTTGATGAAATCTCGCCTAACATGATCCGTGCAGCTATCGACACCGAAGATCCTAGGTTTTACCAACACGGTGGTGTTGACTGGGTTTCTCTAGGTAGAGCAATTCTCACCAACATCGCTCGGGCAGGAACCGGACCTGGTGGATCGACCATCACCATGCAGTATGTGAAGAATAACCTTTTGGAAGCTGCGGTGCTAAGCGGTGACCCAGAAGCGATAGCAATGCAGACCAGCAGTGCTTACGCTTTGCAGAGAAAGTTCCAAGAAGTGCGCCTTGCTCTAGCTTTGGAAAAGAACTACAGCAAACAAGACATTCTTGCCGGTTATCTAAATCTCTCTTTCTTTGGAACAAACATCAACGGTATTGAAGCTGCCAGCGAATACTACTTTGGTATTCACGCCAAAGATTTAGATATCCCTCAAGCTGCCATGCTCACGGCGATGCTAAAAGGTGCAGAAGATTATCGTCCGGATAAAGAAGAAAACAAAGATCGTGCACTAAACCGAAGAAATTATGTAATTCAAAACATGGCGGATGCGGGAGATATCACGCAAGCAGAAGCCGATGAATACAAAAAGACTCCAATAGTTTTAAATATTCAAAAAATCCCAGTCGGTTGTGAAGCTGATCAAAGTACTGCTTTCTTCTGCGACTATGTGGTTTGGAATATTAGAAACTCGCCTGAGTTTGGTCCAACACTAACCGACCGCGAAGCACTGCTTCGCCGCGGTGGCCTCGATATCTACACCACGATGGATATCAAGATGCAACGAGTTGCCGATAATGCCACTAAGACTTGGGCTCCGCCGAGCGATCCCAACCAACTAGGTGCCTCTTCAGTTTCGGTTCAGGTTGGTACCGGTCGTATCTTGGCGCTAACCCAGAACCGGGTTTACGACCAGACCGATAATCAAACAGCCGGTCACACTTCGGTTAACTACTCGGCCGATAAAAACTACGGTGGTTCATCAGGATTCCAGACAGGATCGACTTACAAAATCTTTACGCTGGCCGAATGGCTGGCTAAAGGAAATAAACTCCTCGACCGGGTGGATTCAAGGCTAAAAGAATGGGATGCCACCGAATTTAGTTCACGTTGCGGTTCGCTGGTTGGCACCTGGGCACCAGGAAATGACTCGCCGGCAGCCGAAGAAATGTCGGCCTTTGACGCCACTGTGAAATCGGTCAACACTGCATTTGCCGACATGGCCAGCCAGTTAGACCTGTGCGACATTCGCGACACAGCGCAACGCTTTGGTGTGCACCGTGCCGATGCCACCGAGCTCTTGTACTACCCGTCCTCAATTCTTGGAATTAATGAAATTGCTCCACTAACCATGGCCGCGGCTGTTGCGGGAGTAGCCAATAAGGGTGTCTTCTGTTCACCGATAGCCATTGACCGAGTCGTAATTAGAGAATCAAATACCGAACTAACTGTTCCAAAATCTATCTGTACCCAGGCAGTTACTCCTGAAGTCGCAGCCGGTATGACCAAGGCCATGCGCGGTGTAATCTCCGGCGGTACCGGTGCTGCATCCAACACCGGCGATAGCACACCGCTTGCCGGTAAGACCGGAACCACTGACTCCGGTGTCCACACTTGGATGACAGGATTCTCTTCTGCGGTTGGAACGGCTGTTTGGGTAGGAAACGTAACAGGGGATATTTCACTTCGAAAAGTGAAGCTAAATAACAAACAGGCCAGTACTGTCCGTCACGATATTTGGCGCACAATTATGAAAACAGCGAACAAGGCATACCCCGGTGTCGAGTTTGATGAACCGCCGCAGGAAATGATTGATGCCACCATGCTCAGTCTTCCTTCGGTTGCCGGTCAAGTGCCGGATACTGCAGCACAGAATTTAGCTGCCGCTGGTTTCAATGTGAAAGTGATGACCACTCTAGTCGGATCATCACTACCAGCTGGAACAGTTGCATACACCAGACCGAAATCACTCAGCGTTATTCCAAAGGGCAGCCTGATCAAGGTATACGTCTCAAAGGGTGGATTCACCTCGGTTCCAGATGTCCGCGGTAAGTCGAAAGCCGAGGCAATCAAGATACTAAACGATGCTGGTTTCCCATCGGTTAGCGAGCCGCAACCGTCACAGACCCAATACTTCAAGAGTGATCCAACTGTCCCAGCAGGATTTGTAGTTGGCACTGTTCCTGGTGCTGGAAAGTCTGTTAATTCATTAAGCGCTATCTTGCTGGTACTTTCCACCGGTCCATAATGCTTTGGTTTGTAGCTTTAGCCCTGGCTGTAATAATCTGGGCAACTTTAATTGAGCGCTTTCTATTCACTATAAAACGCGAAAGCATCGCCGTTCTACCAAGCAATAGCGCCAGTATCACCATCCTCCACATCAGCGATATTCACCTAGCTCCATGGCAGAAAGCCAAAATGCGCTGGTTAGCGAAATTGGCAAAAACTGTGCAGCCGGATATGGTTATCGACACCGGCGATAACCTAGGCCATCGAGATGCGGTTAGCCCCGCCCTAGTTAGTTTGCATGGCCTAAAAGGTCCAGGGGTATTTGTTAACGGTTCAAATGATATTTACGCTCCGGTTATTACAAATCCGTTTAGTTACCTGCTGCACCCATCTAAACGCCACCGGGATAACAATCCGAAAAATCGCTTGGATGTTGAAAGACTCAACGCAGGATTTAGAAAGTTGGGTTGGACTGAGTTGAATAATTCAGCCAGCACCATAAAAATCAACGGTCTCACTCTCGGGTTTATTGGAACCGACGACCCGCACGAAGGCAGGGCCGATCTTGAGAAAGTATCAGCGGCTGCCAAAAAACTTGGTAAAACCGATTTGATTATTGGCGTGACGCACGCTCCCTACCTAGAAGTAATCGACGCGCTAGCCGGATTAGATGCCGAGCTGATTTTTGCTGGACACACTCATGGTGGCCAGGTTTGTTGGCCATTTAGCGGGCGGGCGTTGGTAACCAACTGTGATTTGCCAGCTAAGTACGCAAGGGGTGCCCATCAGCTTGAACGTGCTGGTAAGAGTTTTTGGCTGAATGTTTGCGCTGGTTTGGGGAACTCTATTTTTGCTCCGGTGCGACTAGCCTGCCGGCCCGAAGTTCGAGTGATTACTTTAGTTGCAAAAAACTAGTTGCCGAAAGCGTAAACGTCTGCGCCTAAAACCAGATACTGTCCGGTCTCATTGTCACAGCGGGCAACTTGTTCTGAAGCAAAACAGGTGATGCCTTCAACAGTGATCTTATTTCCAGAAGCTAAATCGTAGATCCCTTCAGGATCTGAGAACAAACCGCTGGAACAATACCAATCGGCAACTTTGCCCTCAGAGGGGACAAAGGACCAAAGTTTTGCTTGATAGCCCCAAGCACCTTCGCAACTGGCTGGTGCAGCCGGAAGCTGGTAAGTGACATCGACTTCGCGGTGCTCACAGATAACGAAATTTGGGTTTACGTTTATGGTGCACCAGACGGTACCGCCACCAACTCCAAATACATAGCCACCGTAGCTGTTGGTGTAGTCCAAAGCGTTTACCGCCGGAACATCCTCATTTGGCTTTTCTGGAATCTGGGCATTCGGAGTTTGGTTGTCAGGGCTAGTGCAAGCCGATAGCGCAAAAGGGCTGAAGAGTAACAGCAGGATTAGCAATAACTTGCGCATAAGGCAAGGTTACTAAGCAAATTAGAATTCGCTAGCAACCAATTCAGCAATTTCATAGGTATTCAAAGCTGCACCTTTACGCAAATTGTCACCTACTACGAACATCTCAATCGAGTTTGGGAAATCTAGCGATGCCCTAACGCGACCAACAAAAGTTGGATCTTGACCGGCAACCAGATTAGGAGTCGGCCAGATACCCTGGGCTGGATCGTCGAGAAGCTTTATGGTTGGTTCCTCAGCGAGTGCTTTATGCACCTCGGCGACTGTAATTGGCTTAGCAAAGGTTGCATGAACGGTGAGGCTGTGGCCAATGAGCACCGGAACTCGCACACAGGTAACCGCTACCTTCAAATCAGAAATACCTAGAATCTTTCGACTCTCGTTGCGAACCTTCATTTCCTCAGAAGAATAGCCATCCGCTTTTAACGAACCAGCGAAAGGGATAACATTCATCGCAATTGGGGCGGGGAATTCCGATTCGGAAACCGGTAGCCCAGCGTTTTCTAGCTGCCAGTCCAGATCCCCGGCCTGCTCCCCGACAGCTGTCCCACTAACCGCTTGAATTTCCGCACGAAGTCGATCAATGCCGACAACACCTGCACCGGAGACAGCCTGGTAACTTGAAACAACCAGTTCGGTCAATCCCCAGCCTCGATGCAGCGCTCCGAGCGAAGCCATCATGGTCATCGTGGTGCAGTTTGGGTTAGCGATAATTCCCTTTGGCCTGTTTCTAGCCTGCTCCGGGTTGACTTCAGGAACCACTAGCGGAACAGCCGGGTCCATTCTGAACGCAGCCGAGTTATCAACAACGACACAACCGCGACTAGCTGCCACCGGTGCCCAAATTTCCGAAACTTCATCTGGAACATCAAAAAGTGCAATGTCGATGCCATCAAACGCTTCTTCGCTTAGCGCAACAACAGTGTGCTCTTGGCCGTGCACAAAAAGCTTCTTACCGGCTGATCTAGCCGAAGCGATAAGTCTTATTTCACCCCAGATATTTGGTCGATTATTGATGATGTCAATCATCACGGTGCCAACAGCACCGGTCGCACCAACTAGAGCCAGGTTCAGCTTTTTCACTAGCGGCCGGTTCCAGCGTAGATAGTGGCAACAGAATCACCATCAAGATCAAAGGCCTTGTGCACTGCCCTGGCAGCATCATCAATCTGATCCAAGCTAGTGATTACCGAAATGCGAATTTCTGAAGTTGAGATCATTTCAACATTTATTGATGCCTCAGCTAGGGCACGGAACAGGATTGCTGAGACTCCGGAGTGAGTTCTCATACCGGCACCAACCACGCTTAATTTTCCGATTTGATCATCGCTTTCTAATTCGCGGTAACCAAGCACATCACGGTTTTGGGCCAGAGCATCTAAGACCTTTTTTAGTTCTCCCTTTGGCAAAGTGAAGGTGATATCCGAAACGCTGTCGGTAACATCTGACCCAGTTGGCGTGTTTTGCACGATCATGTCGATATTCGCACCGGCTTCGGCAACGGTGGTGAAAACCGCAGCGGCTTTACCAGGCACGTCTGGAATACCAATAACGGTGATCTTTGCCTGTGTTTTATCGGTAGCTATACCAGAAACAATTGACTCTTCCATTTGCTTTACTCCATCTTCATCAGCAAGAACTATGGTTCCAGGATCATTACTAAAAGTTGAACGCACTCTTAGTTCAACATTGTGCCGACGAGCAAACTCAACGGCACGGATGTGTAGGATTTTGGCTCCAGCGGCAGCCAGCTCAAGCATCGATTCAACATCAATAGCTTCTAGTTTCTTGGCTGTTGGAACAACTCTCGGGTCAGCAGTGTAAACACCGTCAACATCGCTGTAGATTTCACAAAGATCTGCCTTCAATGCGGCAGCGAGGGCAACCGCTGTGGTGTCAGATCCACCTCTACCCAAAGTAGTGATATCTCTTGAGTCACGGTTAAAGCCTTGAAAGCCTGCAACGATGGTGATATTTCCGGCATCGAGAGCCTCTGCAACCCGATCAGGATTCACTTCAGCAATACGGGCATTACCGTGGACCTCATCGGTCATGATTCCGGCTTGAGAGCCAGTAAAAGAAAGTGATTTAGCGCCTAGTTCGTTGATAGCCATAGCCAGAAGCGCCATTGATATGCGCTCACCAGCGGTAAGCAGCATATCCAGTTCTCTACCCTCAGGGTTTACCGCTACCTGGTTGGCCAAATCTAAAAGTTCATCGGTGGTATCGCCCATGGCAGAAACTACAACACATACCTGATTGCCCTCAGCCTGGGTGTCAATGATGCGCCTAGCGACGTGCTTGATTTTGTCGGCATCGCCTACGGACGAGCCGCCATATTTTTGGACAATGAGCGCCAACTAGATTCTCCTAGTTTGGAGGAATGGGGGTTTTCGACGATGAATAATCTAAGTTTAGCCCAGAACCTAGTTCCCGCTAACAATCCTTCTGCCTTCAAAGGCCCGCCCTAGCGTGATTTCATCGGCATATTCGAGATCTCCACCCACTGGAAGACCAGAAGCTAACCGGCTAACCGTAATGCCAAGCGGAGAAAGCATGCGAGTCAAATAGGTCGCTGTAGCCTCACCTTCAAGGTTCGGGTCGGTAGCGATAATAACCTCTTTGATCTCTGGATCATTTAACCTAGACATCAATTCCTTGATACGAAGATTCTCCGGCCCAATGCCATCTATCGGGCTGATTGCTCCACCGAGCACGTGGTAATAACCGCGGAATTCCCTGGTCTTTTCGATTGCCTGAACATCTTTAGACTCTTCAACTACACAGATAGATTCTTTGCTTCTTCTTGGATCTCTACAAATATTGCACTGCTCGTGCTCAGAAACATTGAAGCATACAGAACAGAAACGAACTCTTGCCTTCACTTCTAAGAGTATTTCGGCTAACTGTTTAGCCTGCTCATCATCAGCTTGAACAAGATAGAAAGCAATTCGCTGAGCGGATTTTGGACCAACGCCTGGAAGCCTAGAAAGAGCATCAATTAGTTCTTGAACTACACCCTCATACATTTAGTTATCTCGCTCAATAGGCTCAGCACCTAAAACATCTCTGATGGCCGCATCGCCTAAGAGCGCATCAGCATCAATCAATTTATTGCGATCGGCGTTTGGGTCTTTGACTGGCGCTTCCTGTTTCGCTGGCTCCTCGGTAACCTTGGAAATCGGTTCGGTCACCATCTGTGGTGATGCCGGAGTTGCAACTCGGAATTTAACCCGAATGCCTAACACTTCAAAGATTGCCCTACGTAGAATCTCACTTGGACTGTTATTGCCCCCGGTGCGGAACAGTTCTTTATCGGCATCATTGGCAAAGGCAATATCTATTACTTCACCATCAAAGGCAACTGGTTTTTGAGCCATGACAACCTGCCAAGCAGATCTTGAAATACTCGAGAGCTTAGTCAAGACATCTGGCCAGGTAGCTATTAGATCAACTTGATTACCAGCAACTGCTTCTGATGCAGTCGGCGCTGGAGATCCTGATACGGTTGGCTGGCTCGAACTTACTGCAGTAGCAGCACCGCCAACCCCGATTCTTCGCTCAAGTCTTTCAATGCGAGCTAGTGACCCAGTTTCACTTTGATCTTGGGCTGGAACTAGAACTTTAGCCATCATCAATTCAAGCTGGAGCTTCGGGCTGGTGGCCCCGTTCATCCTGGTTAAACCCTCAGCGATGACATCTGCCGCATAGTTCAACTCCGCGCGACCAAATCGCTCTACCTGTAATCGCAATCTATCCAGTTGATCCTGCGGCATATCTCTAAGCACATTCCTCGCTCCTTGCCCAACCGAACCAACGATAATCAAATCTCTAATGCGCTCTAAAAGATCTTCAACAAAGCGGTGGGGGTCTTGTCCGCTCTGAATAACCTGGTCGACACTGGCAAAGACTTTAGCCGAATCTGCTTCAGCTAGCGCATCGACCACTTGATCGAGCAACGCCGAATCGGTATAGCCGAGTAAGCCAACTGCTCGTTCATAGGTAATCTTGTTGCTCTCAGAACCTGCCATTAGCTGATCAAGCAAAGAAAGGCTGTCCCTTACCGAGCCGCCACCTGATCTAACTACTAGGGAGAGGACACCTTCTTCTACATTGACATTCTCCGAGGCACACATCTCCTGAAGATACTCAAGCATCTGCGCTGGTGGAACTAACCTAAACGGATAGTGGTGTGTTCTAGAGCGAATGGTTGAAATGACTTTTTCTGGTTCGGTTGTCGCAAAGATAAACTTCACGTGCGCTGGTGGCTCTTCAACTACTTTTAGCAAAGCGTTGAAACCATCTTTGGTAACCATGTGAGCTTCATCAAGGATAAAGATCTTGTAGCGATCACGCGAGGGTGCAAAAGCAATACGTTCACGAAGTTCCCTGGCATCTTCTACTTTGTTGTGGCTAGCCGCATCAATCTCAATAACATCTAGAGAGCCGGAACCATCTCTAGATAGCTCAACGCAAGAAGGGCATTTGCCGCACGGGGTATCGGTTGGACCTTCAGCACAGTTTAGGCATCTGGCTAGAATCCTTGCCGATGTGGTCTTACCGCAGCCGCGTGGACCACTAAACAAATAAGCGTGATTTACCCGGTCACTTTTTAGGGCCGCCATGAGCGGAACGGTCACCTGAGATTGACCGATGAGCTCGGCAAATGACTGGGGTCGATAGCGACGATATAAAGCAGTGGACACGAATAGAGCCTAAACCTAATCTCCGACAGATAAAGCCAGTTGTTAGAAAGACTCCCCGCACACCCGCCAGAGCCCAGTTACCCTTGCTATCTTTCGATCCTGGGGGAGTTAGCCGAGGTGACGCCGCACGGGGAGTCCAAACCAATTCTAACGCTTAGCCAAATTGGCTACTTACCCGCTCTTTCTTCTGCAATCATCGCTCTGATCCTTTCAGCCAAAACTTTGGCTTGATCCTGGGCTGCTTTCTTGCCACCTTTTTGCCAAGTCAAGGCAAGATCGGCTGCCATGCCGGGAGTTGGTTCAGGGTAATTAGCTGCTTCAAGCACGGCTGTTTTGGGTCGGTTCGAGACTGAAACTTCCAGCTGAATCCCATTGGGGCTGGTTTCCATGTTCACTATTTTGTCCAACTCAAATTCAGCAACAACGTTATCGCCGGTGAAAACAATTCGTTTGTTAGTGAAAGTTACTTGACCAACATCAATCAGTGTTGATTCTTCTGGCTTTCTGGTGGAACTTCCTTTCATTCCCCCAACATTGGCTCTAACACCTTTGGTTACCCTAAAGCTAAGGCCACCATATCCGCCACCATAGTTTGATCCTTTACTCCGATACTCTTTTAGACCTACCCCTGAAACTCGAATAACGATTTCCTCGTCTTTTTCAGTGACAAACACAACGTCATCGCTTGGAAACCCAGCCACAGCCATCGTTTCCAGATCAGCAGCCATCTGCTCCATCTTGGCCAAATAGCTCTGCTGCTCCCTTTTTCTAATTAAGAAAAGTGCCAGAACCATCAGAACTATGATTGCCGCCATAACGGCCCAAATTGCTGGGTTTTCTTTTCCGGCCTCAAAACCTGCAATGGTAAAGGTGATGATAATCACCATGAAACAGCCCCAGCCCGAAAATATTCTCACGTTTACCCTTCCCTAGATATCTCAAACCTACTCACCGACACCGACATCTAATAGGAGTAGGCTGAAAAACATAGGGGGGAAACCCAGAAAGTCGGGAACAATGTCAAATTTTAAGAAATCACTAACTGCGGCTCTAGCTGCAATGCTTTTGAGTTTTACTGGCCTTGGTGTGGCCAAGGCCGAAGAGACGCCTAGCCTCACCCTCGAGGAATTCATGGCCAGTGCCGCTTATGAAGACTACGTAGCGGCAAATGAAGCGAACATCGACTACTTGAAGGAGCAAAACGGTATAACGATGGATCTAGCGATGACATTGCAGAATGGCGACGGTGAACCGGTGCCTTCGGTAGTAAAAATTGAGACAGATAAGCAAAATACTCGAGTAAGTATTTCAAGTGGTGAACTCTCAATGAACGTCGTGATGATTGGAGACACCGCTTACGCAGACCTCGATACATATAAAACTTATTTTGGTCCTGAGAACCGCAGCAAAGTTTTTAGTCGAATTGGAACACCGACCGGTAAATCTATCAAAATGAAAACGATACCTACCGAGGTGGCCGATTTTACTCCAGCCAAAATGTTTGAAAATCCTGCTGGAGTTCAATCAGGACTCATCCAATCTCAATATGCCGCTTTTGGTGAGTTATTGAAATTTACTGAAATGGTAAAGACCCCTAATCTAACTGATCAGACTCAAACTGACTACAGTTTTAGTTTCGGCTTTGAGTTCTTGGGATCCGTTATCCGAGCTGACCAGGTATCAACCTTTGACGCAAACTCGATGCTCGTGAAATCAATAAGCAATGTTTCTGCAGTTTCACAAGAGTTGACAGTAAGCACTAACGTCGAGTTGATCACAACGGTAACTCCAGATTTAGTTATTGCAGCGCCAACAGCGATTTTTGATGAAAATACAATCATCAGAACATCAAACCAAATTACTGCGGAGAGCAAATCAACGGCAAAAGCTGCTGCTATCGCTAAGAAGGCTGCCGAATTGGCTAAGAAAGCAAAGAAGCCGGTGAGCGCCACATATTTGGTATCAGCGGCTAAGTCATTGAAGTATTCGGTGACGAAGCTGAGCAATGGTGTGAAGCTAACCTCAACTGTTTCCGGTGTGAAGGGCAGCCTCTGCGTTACCGCCTACAAGGGTAAAACCAGCACCAAGAACTGCTAGAGATCGAGCGGCTATACTTTTATAGTTCCGTTGGAGAATTCGCCTAGTGGCCTATGGCGCGCGCTTGGAAAGCGCGTTGGGTGAAAGCCCTCGGGGGTTCGAATCCCCCATTCTCCGCGCTCTACGAAAGTAGACGTTCGCAAAGAGACAGCGAGAAACCCTCTGAGAAATCAGAGGGTTTTGTCTTATCTCGCTATAGCTTGATTGACGAGGTTTGCCAAGGATTTGGCGTCCTGACAGCCCAAAAGCAACCGGTCCCATTTCTCGTTTTGCAACTCTATGACAACAAGTTGCTGACCGCGTCGCCAGATGGTCAAGGCCTTTTGACCCTTCTTTCGATAAGTTCCCTTTACAACAAGTCCAGGTACCTCAGTGCCCGGGGATCGAAAACCGATCCCAGAATTTATATAGTTAGAGTCTTCCGTAGCACCACGAACATTGGCTAGTGGAACTGAGAAGCTCCCTTGCAAAGCCATGACTGCCTCCCAGGGACCAATCTTTACTTCCAACCGATCTCCCTTGAGATAAACACTTGCCATTATTTGTTCTCCTTCATTTTTGCCAAGAGGTTAGCGCCAAGTAAGTTGGCATACGTTTTGCTGTTCTTGCCCACAATTTTTAGGCATAACAGCCGAATCGGCTTATCTACAGCCGCTAGATCCTTCAGAGCGACGGTTAGTAAATCCAAACTCTCCGGCGTCGCTTTGAAATCATCAGCAATTTCAGCCAAAATTTTCTCGAATAGGTTCCGCTTAGAGCCAAAAGCCTTATAGAGGCTTCCTCTTAGCAGTCCAGTTGCCTGCACCAGATCATCGATAGAAGTGCCATGGTAGCCGTTGCTAGCGAATAATTGCCGGGCTGAAGCTAGAACTTTAGCCTCATCGAATTCTCTTGGTCTTGCCATAATGACAGCATAGCGATTAGTGAACGATTAGTCAATAATAATCTTGCTTTAGATTTCGGATTAATTTTCCGTATGTGCGTATACCTCAAGACTAAAAAGTAAGTGGTTTCCTAAATGCCACTGTTTTGTTAGCTTATAAACTTTACGGTCACCGATAGCCTGTATCGTAACCGTGCGGTAAAGACTCGAATGGCTTTGAGAGGGAAATGTGAATAAACGTGAAAAAATAGTGCTCGCTGTGGCGGTCGCCTTGGCGATGACTTCAAGCGGTCTGGCGTTCGGATCCGCTACAACCAACTCGGGCTCAGATCAAGTAATCTATGCCTGCGTCACAGGGGTCAACGGAAACATTGTGAAAGTTTCTAGTACTCAAAAAACTTGTCCTCGTGGAACCACACCTATTAGTTGGAACATGTCGGGGCCGAAAGGTGACACAGGTGCAAGTGGTGAAAAAGGTGAGCGAGGCGAACAGGGAATTCCTGGTGATGCTGGAGTTGGGAACTCCGACCCTGGTGGCAGAAATTACTTGGTAAGCCCAGATGGGCAGGTTTCATTACCGCTAGTTAGCGTTCCTCTTATCACCAGCCAACCGGTTGTAAAAATAGACGGTTTGTACTGGGCAGTATCCGGGGAAGAATTAAGCGCTATCCACTGGGTGAATGAGCATAACTTTCACGCGTTCACAACTGAAGATTGCACAGGAACAAAACTAACCGCACTATCGAACTATAGAATGTTCCATAAAAATCTTGTTGCCCGCTTCAGCTCTCAACAAGAGGCACCTTTTTACAAGGTAGAGCAATCATCCGTGCTGCTACAAGATATCAAGAGTTTCTCTGCTTCATATGTCTACGACGCGGAAATGACTAACATCCACACGGGCTGTCTGCCCGTAAACTCGGGATCGTTTGTTGTTCCATCGGGATACTACGCATCAGAATATCTGCTACCGGGATATGGAATCAGAGACATTGACTTCAGCAAATTCTATGAAATCACTGAATTAGAGAAGCCGGCTCCCCTCACTGGTTGGTACGTAGAATTGCGCTAACCCGAGCCTTCACTGAGACCTATAAATCCAAGTAACTCTAAAAGGCGCTCGGCTGGCTAACCCGAAAACTCATAGGTAACGACTCAAGGCTCTTGATTAGCTTGCCTGACCTGTACTTTGGGGTGCCAGTAAGTTTCCAGGATTCAACATCAGGAAAGCGCCTCAGTAGTTCTCGCCACATTACTTCAGCTTCGACTCGTGCCAACAGGGAGCCAATGCAGTGGTGTG
>Ga0315904_10002072_pt1 | contig 31274 bp, 23 predicted proteins | sample LakEriMetagenome_6_FD_203529 | JGI IMG/M metagenome (GOLD analysis project Ga0315904, IMG submission 203529) | Freshwater fungal communities from buoy surface, Lake Erie, Ohio, United States - Buoy 12 MA120 | ecosystem: Environmental > Aquatic > Freshwater > Lake | place: USA: Lake Erie, Ohio...
GCAGGCCCCGAGCACTCGTCGGCGCGCCTAGAGCGATTTTTACTGCAGTGTGCGGGCGATAACCTTCGGGTAGCCAACTGCTCCACGGCGGCACAGTACTTCCACTTGCTCCGTCGCCAGGCAGCCACACTTCACACCGATCCGCGTCCGCTGATCGTGATGACTCCCAAGAGCCTGCTGCGTCATGCCCGCGCTGCCGCAAGCCTCACCGAGCTGTCCGAAGGCGGCTTCCAGGCGGTTCTTGATGACACCCGCGACGCAAGCCGCAAGAAGAGTGTGACCCGGCTGGTGCTATGCTCTGGCAAGGTCTACTACGATATGGTCTACGGTGCGGCTCCGCAGTACACCGAGCGGCCTGACTATCTCGCTGCCGAGGGCGTTGCGATTGCACGCGTCGAGCAGCTCTATCCGTTCCCTGCGGGTGATCTTGAGGCACTCGTCGCCAGCTACCCGTCGGTACAGGAAGTCGTCTGGCTACAAGAAGAGCCACAGAATATGGGCGCCTGGAACTTTATGGCCCCGCGTCTGGAGAAGCTCCTGGGCTTCAAGCCCGTGTATCTTGGTCGCCCCGAAGAGGCAAGCCCCGCGGAGGGTTCTCAAACCACCCACAATACCGAACAGCTTCGGATTGTCACTGAGGCGTTCCAGAACGTCCCCGCAAGAAAGAGAGCGAAGTAACAAATGCCGCTTGAGATAGTAGTTCCCCAGATGGGCGAGTCCATCGTCGAAGCAACCGTGGCGCAGTGGCTAAAGAAGCCCGGTGAGGCCGTCAAGGCGCGTGAAGCGCTGGTGGAGCTGGAAACAGACAAGGTCAATCAAGTGATCGAGGCCGACGCCGACGGCGTGCTGACACAAATCTTAGCCGAGGTCGGAGCCACGGTCGCCGTGGGCCAAGCAATCGGCGTGATTGAGGCAACCTCCCCCGGCTCGTCCCTCGCCACCCCCTCCGGCTCTGCGAAGGGGGACACGCCAGCCCCCGCTAGTGGAGGAGCAGACGCAACCCCGGTTGCCGCGGCGATGGCAGCTGCCAACAATGTCCCACTTGACGGCGTCGCAGGCACGGGCCCTGCTGGCAAGATCGGGAAAGCCGATGTCGAAGCAAAGATCGCAACGCCCAAGGCAGCTGCGCCGCCCGTTGCAGCTCCTGCTCCCCTGCCCCCTGCCCCCCCATCGGAGCGGCCCATTGAGCGCATCCCGATGGCCCGCAAGCGCAAGGCGATTGCCAATAATCTCAAAAACGCTCAGAACACTGCCGCCATTCTCACGACGTTTAACGAAGTGGACATGAGCAAGGTCATGGAGCTGCGCACGCGGCGAAAAGCCGACTTCGAGAGCCGCTTTGGCGTCGGGCTGGGCTTCATGAGCTTCTTCACCAAGGCCACTATCGGGGCACTGAAACAGTTCCCCATGGTCAACGCTGAGATTGACGACGCTCGTGGAGAGATTATCCTCAAGAAGTACTACGACATCGGAATCGCCGTCGGGCTGGAAGATGGTCTGGTCGTCCCGATCATTCGTGATGCCGATAAATTAAGCTTTGCCGCAATCGAAAAGAAAATTAAAGAGCTGGCGGGTAAGGCCAAAGAGGGCAAGCTCGGGCTCGCAGATCTGACCGGTGGCTCGTTCTCCATCACCAACGGCGGAACGTTCGGCTCGATGCTCTCCACCCCGATCCTCAACTACCCACAGGTCGGGATTCTCGGGATGCACAATATCGTCAAGCGCCCCGTGGTGGTCGGCGATGAGATCGTGATTCGCCCGATCATGTACCTGGCGCTCAGCTACGATCATAGAATTATTGATGGCAGCACCGCTGTCCGGTTCTTAGTCAAGATCAAAGAGCTGATCGAAGACCCCGAGACGCTTTTGCTGGAAGGGTAGTCTCCCGACCTCTGCCCCCTCTCGCCCTGCTTGCGAGAGGGGGTTTTGTGTTTCTATAGCAACAAATAAAGCCCCTTATTCTCAGCGGTTGCGGCGTGGAGCATGGTGAGAACGGGGTCAATGATCTCGGCCTTGAGCGGTAGCTGAGCACGGAGGTTCTCTAGTATGGCAACGCTCTCGGCGACGTAGCTGGCGGACTGGAAGTAGCCGTCGGGGACTCCTAGTGCACCGCCACCCACAAAGACGCGGCTCTCAGGGTAGAGGTCAATTAGCCCAAAGCGGCACTTCGATGCGGCGCTTCCTAGCCCGATATTGGCGGTCGGGTCGTAGTAGGCCGTGAGCGCCAGCGTCGCGCGCCGTCCAAAGCCATCGAAAGCGGCATCGTCGCGCCAGTCGGACTCGATGTGCACTCCATTGCGAGGATTGCGAAGCTGTGCCCGCTGGTCACTGATAAAGTGCTCCAGCGCCGTGTCGTCGTGCCGGTCCAAAAGAGGAGCGAGGTCGCGGCGAAAGGCGGCCTCATCGAAGACAAACGCTTTGTGTAGGTTGCTCATAGCGCATTCTATCCCTAAAACCGATCTATGGTTCCTTATACGGCGAGGGTTTGAAAATCCCTCGCTAGAGGCAACAAGTTGCCGAACGCCCTCACGGGCTGATAAATCCACGCCTCATCGTCCGGCAGGACGTTCCGCCGAAGGCGTTCAGCGAGGAATTTTCAACTCCTCGCATTCGTTCGCCGTAGTCCCGCCGTTCCAATCGGCGGTGCTTCCGCTTTCGCCAAGCCTGCTAGAGTATAATCCCATCATGAGTTCTGTCTCCCCTTCTCCCGCTTCTTTGCCTTCTGAGCGCGCTGCGTGGCTGCGCACCGAGCTTGCCCGTCACAATATTCTGTACTACATCCACGACTCTCCAGAAGTGAGCGATTCGGAGTACGATAAGCTTTACCATGAGCTGGTGAAGCTGGAGATCGAGAATCCTGAGCTGGTGACGTCGGACTCCCCGACACAGCGTGTCGGAGCCACTCCCGCCAGTGCCTTTGGCTCCGTGACGCACAAGAGGCCGATGCTCTCTCTGGGCAATGCGTTCTCCGCCGAGGAGCTGCGTGAGTTCGATGCGCGAGTGAAGCGGCATTTAGGCTTGCCCGAGGACACGGAAGAAAAGACCGAAAAGATCGCCTATCTGTGCGAGCTCAAGCTCGATGGCCTCTCGGTCTCGCTAACCTACGAAGATGGCGTCTTGGTGCGCGGCGCGACCCGTGGCGATGGTGCGACGGGCGAGGAGATCACGGCGAACCTGAAGACCATTCCCTCGATTCCCCTGCGGCTGATCGGGGAGAGTCTCCCCGCCCTAATCGAGATTCGTGGCGAGGCGTTTCTGACCCACGGCGAGTTTGCCCGTATCAACGGCGAGCGCGAGGCTAGTGGGGAGGCGACTTTCGCCAACCCACGCAACGCTGCCGCCGGAAGCCTGCGCCAGCTGGACCATCGAGTGACGGCTGGCCGTAGGCTAAAAGTATGGTTCTACGCCGTCGGCGAGGCATCGGGCTGGGAGCCGGAGAGCCAGCTTGGGTGGCTGGAGCAGCTCAAGGCATGGGGCCTGCCGACGGCTCCCGAGCGCCAGCTCTGCGGTGACATTGATGAGGTGGTCGCCACGGTTGCCGCCTGGTCGGAGAAGAAAAATACGCTGGATTATGATACGGATGGCGTGGTGGTGAAAGTCAATGATTTCATCCTACAGCGCGAGCTGGGGCAGGTCAGCCGTGCGCCGCGCTGGGCGATTGCGTATAAGTACCCCGCGCTGCAAGTCGAGACAATAGTCGAAGAGATTCTCGTACAGGTGGGCCGCACGGGGGCAATCACGCCGCTCGCCAAGCTGACGCCGGTCTCGGTCGCCGGGGTGATGGTGGGCCGCGCGACCTTGCACAACCAGGACGAGATCGACCGAAAAGATGTGCGAGTCGGCGATACTGTGGTGATCCAGCGGGCCGGTGAGGTCATCCCGGAAGTGGTGCAGGTGGTGACAGCCAAGCGCCCCGAGGGCACGCAAGCCTTTAAGCTCCCCGCCACTTGTCCCTCCTGTGGGACGGCTACGATTCGCGTAGAGGGCGAGGCTGTCACGCGCTGTCCCAACGCCGAGAGCTGCCCGGCGCAGCTACAGACGCGCCTGGAGTACTTTGTCAGCCGCAACGCCCTCAATATAGACGGCCTCGGCGGCGAGCGCCTGGCACAGTTTATCGAGGCAAAATTAGTGAGTGATGCAGCAGATCTCTTCACGCTCACCAAAGAGCAGCTTCTTCCGCTGGAGCGCATGGGTGAGAAGCTGGCAGATAACCTAATCGGGGAGCTGGAGCGAAAGAAGAACACCACACTGGCGCGGCTGTTGGTAGCGCTGGGCATTCGTCATGTGGGCGAGGGCGGCGCATCGCGGCTGGCACAGGGCTTTGGGACGCTGGAAAAGCTCCGCGAGGCCACGGTTGAGCAGCTCGCGCAAGTCCCCGATGTCGGCCTGACCACGGCGCAGAGTGTCCGTGCCTGGCTCGACAACAACACGGCGTTTCTGGACAAGCTCATCGCCGTTGGCGTGGTCGCGCAGGGCGATGACGCGGCCCCGATCTCCGATCACTTCGCGGGCAAGAGCTTTGTCTTCACGGGAGCACTCACCCTCTTCACCCGCGAAGATGCCGAAGCCACGGTCAAGCGCCTTGGCGGACGCGCCGCGGGAAGCGTGAGCAAGCAGACCAGCTTCGTAGTGGCCGGACCGGGTGCGGGGAGCAAGCTGGCAAAAGCCGAGCAGCTCGGCATCACGGTTTTGACCGAAGACGAGTTTGCCGCCATGCTCCCCGCACCGTAAGCCCACGGAGCGATCTAAATCCCTGTAATGCGAAACTTTACTCTCACTCTGTTACCACCGCCCGTTGCTCCCTCAACAGAGAGAACCTGGCCCGCAGTGCCGTTGGCATCGCCATAGACACGGTTGGTACGTCGGTCGAAGAAAATATACACATTGTCTCTGCCAAAGACAGGAGAGATCGCGCAGAGATCGTCTGGATCGGGCGAGTCGCGCTCCGTGACGTCGATTCGGATCGGAATCACCGAGGGGAGAAGCCCCGTTTGAGTGAACGTCGCTGCGTTCTTCAGGGTTCGCGTATTGTCGGGAAGTTTGTACGCAGTCCGCAGCTGGCCCGCAATCCGAACCGTAAGCGAGAAATCTGCGCCAGCCAGCTTGCTCAAGAGGGGAACGTTGCTGAGCTTGCTCGACGTGTCCAAGAAGTTTTCGATATCGTGAACTTCGAGAATCTCGACCTTGACTCCCCAGCGCTCCGTCGGGCGCGTCTCGGTGGTCGGTGAGGCACGCTCCAGAAGCTCGTTGTAGATCCAGAGGGCATTTCCAACATTGAACGTCAGGGAGCCGTGGTTGTCCATGTCCCAGGGCTGATGCTCGCCGTAGCGACTTGCACCGTAGACCCGGCACCAGAGACCGCCCGTCAGGCTCAGCCCGTGCGACGAATCAAAACCGACGAAGCCGTCGTTATCGTTCTCGCCGTCGCGCCCATTGATGTAGGGATTGCCCTGTAAAAAACTGTTTAAGACATTCGAGATCAGGCTATCTGACAGGACGATTCCCTGGGACACGCTCCGCGCCTGTGCCGCACCGATGCCTTGGTAGGGAGACTTATAGATGTCCGCGTCGAGGATAGAGGCGGTTCCCCAGGGCCGCTTCCCCTCACGTCCGTAGCCCGCATGGTGTAGGAATCCCTGGATCAGATACAGGCTCCCCGCGTTGCTTCCGGCACGCCCCGCCGTCAGGACGTCGAGACAGTTGTAGGGAAGCATCCGTCCCTTTACGAGCAGTGGGCCGCGCGGACGGTCGAAGAAGAAACCACCGGGGTTGCGTCCGCCCATCGTATAGATTGGGACGACCGTCCCGTCGGGCCGGACGGCCTTGCTCGGCGCGAGGATTCCCCGGTTGTACTCGGGCATGCGCTGGATGTCTTCCAAGCTATCGCGCTCGCCGGAGACACCATCAAGGGCTTTCTGAAGTCCCGTCCGTGCCTTTTTGACGAGGTCTGTCCCAAATCCGGCCTGCTTGAGCGGCGTTATGTTGGTCAGGCGATCCACGGAGGCGAGAAGCGGGAGAACGCTTTCGAGCGGCCTGTTCATGCTGCGGAGATAAGCGGCGATATCCTGGGCTTGATCCGGGATGGGCGAGCCTTCGTGCGGCGTTGACAGCGTCGCCACGAGAACCGTTCGGGCGCGAAGAAAGTCAGCACGCTCACGCTGTTGCGCGGTGAGGCGATTACCAAAGAGATCCGGGCCATCGGGGTTAGAGAGAATCGCCCGGCAGACGACGCCACCAAAGCTATGGGCAACGAAATAAATCTGCGGCTGGCGCGCCTCTTTAACCTTACCGTACATGATTTTATACGTCTCGTAGACTTGATCAATCGTCGCACCGACCTGCGGCATGAGATGCTTAGAGCCGTCACGAAACGTCACCATCGTCGCGCGATCCGCTCCCTCGTCTGTGAAGTACTCCTGCTCGTCTGAAGTGTACAGTGGTGCGAGGTCGGCACCCTCATTCGTAGGGGGACCGAGCTTAAGGGACTTGTCGCTTGTAAACCTCCCCCCCGTCTTCGCCTGCCATACTGTCGTTCCTCCGACGGGTCGCCCTAGCAGAGCCTTGATAAAGTCTTGGCCCCAGTACCAGCGCGTGTGAGCCAGTGTCCCGATTCCCTCAGCGGGAGCTTCCTGCGGCTTGCTGGTAATCCCGTGAACCAGCACCGTGAGCTTGGGACGCTCGGGGGAGAAAGTAAAAACCGGCTCCGGCTCTGGCTCGGGCTCATCTTCCGTATCGAGATAGATCTTCAGGAGAAGCTTCTCACCCCCAGCAGGATCAAAGATATTAATCCTACTAGCCTGCTCCAGCTCCAGAATAACATTTCCACTTAGGGTCGGGCTTAGGTTGATGCGCTCCGTAGACTGTGCGGCATTGTCAAGGAACGGAACCTGCTGCAGCACCTGCCCTGTCGGGCTCTTAACCGTAGCGCGGAAGGCAATGTTGCCACTGGTTGCAAGGCGGGAGGCGACGATGCGCAGGTTGTGCTCCCCGGCGGAGAGCCGTAGGGGCAACAAGACTATTGCCTTTGTCTCCAGTAAGATAAAGCGGCTCTTCCCCGTCTCCAGAGGAGCTTGTTGCGGTGCTTGGGCAACAAGCGCAGGCAGGAAGAGCGGAATCATAGACTGCCTCCGGGGAACTTGAGGCCACCGGGGAAGAACATATCGCCGGGGAAGAAGTACGGGCGGCTGGGCTCCACGGGGACGCCGCCGCCTGCGGTAGGGTTCTCGTTCGTACCTGTCCAGAACTTGTTTCGCACCACCAGCTTGTCTAGCTTGGCATCGCGGGGGAACGGGATCACGTAGCGAACCCGCACCTGGCTTCCCTGACCGTGCTTCACCACATCCACTCCTGCATTGCGCGAGCCAGCAAGAAGCTCAGCATCGTAGCCATTCCCATCCGTGTCGAAGGCCTTCACCTCCATCGTGTTATCGCTGTTAAACAAATACTTCTGGTAGGGAGTCTGCACCTGCAGGCTCATGGTTACCACCAGAGCGCCGTTCTTCTCCGCATCCGTATTGAGATGCTTCAGCAGCTCAGCATCACCGCTGGCCTCCACTTTCTCCACGGTGAAGTCGGCTCCCCAGGTGCGGGCACGCTCGCCTGCCTTCCAGATGTACTCTTTGCGCGGCGTGAAGCCCTTGTCGTCGCTGGGATCGCGGTCGCCTGCGGGGAGCGGCTTGACCTGGCCACGCAGGTCGAAGCGCAGGATGCTCCCTCCCTCGCCGGTATGGAAGATCAGCTTGGGAACTTGCCCTTCGGCGGGCACGGGGATCACGGCCACGCAGACCGGGGCGTTCTGGACGCGCTTTAGGATCAGCGAGCTGGCGGGCTTGCGCGTCTCGGCGTCTTTGTAGAGCGGCTTGGCCTCGTAGCCCAGCTCTTCGCAGGCAAGATAGGTCGCATCGTCTTGCGCCACGGCCTGGATCATCTTGCCGGTCAGGGGCATGGGAAGATCGCCCGTCTTCGCGTTCTGCACTTTAAAGCGCACGACCAAGAGCTTCTGGTCTGCTTTGGGAGCCATGCGATTCTCCCCGATATTGACTGGCTCTAGCGTCAGCTCCGCCGAGAGGAGCGTGAGCTGAATCCCCAGATCGGGGAGCGCATCAGTGCGCCCAAAGATTCCCGTTGGCTGTGTGGGGCGTGCCACTGGCGGGGCGGCGACAGGGGAGGCGGGCTTTTTGGGGGCGGGTTTCTTTTTCGCCTGGGCAAGCGCCAGCGGGGTCAGAGCAAGGCAGAGGGCAATAGATAGTAACGTTTTCATCGTCAGGTTTTCTCCTGACTGCCTATTGTGCACGCCTTGCGTCAAGAGATCGTCAAAAGCGATTTCTCGGGAAAAAGAGAGGCAAGGAGCCGCGTCAAGCCCGCCTCCTCTCCCTCAAGAGTGAGCATGGCATAGCGCTCACTGCCGAGCGCACGCAAGGCCTGTTCTTCGTAGAGTTTTTGCTCTTGGGCAAAAAAGACCTTGGAGACCGTGCCGACCCGTCGCTTCTGGGCGGCGACCGCTCCAAACCAGCGCACGCCCTCGTCGAGCCGCCCTTGCAAGATAAGAGCCTGCCCCATTCCATCGGCAGCGCTGAGGAGATTGGGCTGGTCGCCGCACTTGAGGAGCAAGTCGAGGCTCTGGGTGTAGAGCAGCTCGGCGTTTTCCCCCTCGCCGCGCCGTAGTGCCAGGGAGCCCTGGTTGAGGAGCGCCACTCCCTCACCACTTAGATCACCAAGCTGCCGCCTGAGCGCCAGGTTCTCCGCACAGCACGCCTCGGCCAGTGCAAGGTCATCACAGTGAAGTGCGGCGATCCCCAGGTTGCCTAGGGTAATGGCAATCACTAAGGGCGGACAGGTCTCGCGCACCAGAGGGACAGCCTCGCTGAGGCGCGTGTAGGCATCCGTCAGGTTTCCTTGGTCCAGCGCCAGGGTTCCTAAGTTGACGAGCGAGCGTGCCACAGCGGCGGAGTCTCCCAGAGCGCGGCGGAGCGCCAACCCACGGCTGAGAGATATCTCGGCGGCGGTGTAGTCGGCCTGAGCGGCGCAGATCGCCCCAAGGGCATCGCAGACTTTTGCTGTCGGAAGCACGAGGGTAGTCTCTGTCTCCAGCGCCTCGGCGAGCCACTCGCGGCCTTCGGTGAAGAGCCCACGCCGGAAGAGATAGAGCGCTAGGCTTGAGGCAAGCCAGAGCAGATTCTCCGTCTGGCCTTCCTGGGCAAAAGTCTGGCGAGCGGTGCGCAGGTTGTCAAGCTCCAGATCGAGTTCTGCGAGCGCCGTGGCTTGTCGCGGTGAGCTGAGCTCGTCTTGGCGGGCCTGAGCATAGGCAAGAAAGAGCTCCGCATGCTGGCGACGAGTGCGTATTTTCTCCTCAGCAGTGAGGGCTGCGAGAGCGTATTCGCGCAGGGTTTCCAGCATCGTGAAGCGCAGGGCTCCGCCGGTCAGCTCGCGAGACTGAATCAGGGCCGTCTGGAGGAGCTTCTCGTGGACATCTAGGCTTCCTCCTACAGTGCCCGCCGACTCGATAGTCCAGCCCCCACGAAAGAGCGCGAGGCGCAGAAAGACACTTCGAGTGGGCACATCAAGCAGGCGTACCGTGCCATCAATCGCGTTCCAAAGCGTCCGCTGGCGCTCGGGAATCGTGACATCGCGGCTCTGGAGAAAGGCGAAGCGATCCGAAAGATGCGTGAGAATCTGCTGGGGGCTGAGGGCACGCACCCGGCGGGCCGCAAGCTCCAGCGCCAAGGGAATCCCTTCGAGTTCATTACAAAGCGCAGCGAGGGCACTGGCATTGGTGTCGGTGAGTGCGAAGTCGGAGCGTACGGCCTGTGCGCGGTCGAGAAAGAGCTGGATGCTGGGGAACTCTAGCAAGCGCTCCGGGGTACCGGGATGCTCAGGGGTGGGCAGAGGCCGAAGTGCCAGCTCCCGCTCCCCGCTCAGCCCCAGCGCCTGCCGGGAGGTCATGAGGATCGTCAGCGATGCGCACCGCTCCAGTGCGCTTCGAATCGCCTGCCGACTGGTCGCCTCTAAGAGCTGCTCGAAGTTATCAAGCACAAGAAGCACGGACTCCTGGCCTAGAAGCTCCACCAAGCGCTCCAGCGGCGGCGCTCCTGTGCGCGGAGCCGCATCACGGGCAACCGCGACTCCACTGGCTAGAGCATCGAGTACACGTCGTGGGTCGGTGAGATCGGCAAGGGGAATCTGTAGGATAAACGTAAAGCGGGTCGCACTCCGAGCGGCTTCCAGTGCGAGACGCGTCTTGCCCACGCCTCCAGGCCCCGTGAGCGTGATCAGACGCACCGAAGGGTCTTCCAGCACCGTGCGCAAGAACTCACGCTCAGACTCTCGGCCAAAGAAGCGAGTCAGAGAAGCGGGGAGCAAGAGGCGCGGTGAGGGCGAGGACACTTTAGGCGAAGTCGGCAAGAGCGCAGCGAGGCGTGCACGCTCTGCCAGTACCCAGTCGTCCCAGAGTCCCTCCAGAAGTTCTGCCTGACAGAGGGCCCGTGCGGCCTCCCCGTTTCCCTGCTGACAGAGCTGCTCAAACTCGACGGTGTCTACCGTGACTCCCTGGGCGAGGCGCAGACGGTCCCGGCCCTCCGCGATGATCCAGTCGGCCCCTAGCAGCTTTCGGAGCGCGGCAACCGCTTGGCGGAGGTTATGGCGCGCGGCTTCGGGGAGTGCATCAGGCCAGAGGAGGCTGGCAAGCCCCTCACGGCTATGGGTTTGCTCAGGCTTCAGCGCCAATAGAGCAAGAAGCGCGGCTGTTTTTTGCGTGGGGAAGCGCTGGTAGCGCATGCTCTCCGATTCGACTGTCAGTCCCCCAAAAAGCGTGATACGCCTTGCCATCGCCACCAGTATACCCCTATGGTACACTCCAGAGATATACCATGGCCCTGATCTCGCTTGTCTTCCCGATCTTCAATGAAGAGGCGGTACTCCCCGTGCTGGTCGCGCGGCTGGAGGCGCTCTTGCCGATACTCGAAAAAGACGGCGATACGGTTGAGGTGCTCTTTATCAACGATGGCTCACGCGATGGCTCGCTCTTGCAGCTCCGGGAGCTGGCACAGACACACTCGTGGGCGCGGGTGCTCTCGTTCTCGCGCAACTTTGGGCACCAAGTGGCCGTAACCGCAGGAATGCACCATGCCGCAGGTGCTGCCGTTGTCTTACTCGATGCCGACCTACAAGACCCCCCGGAGCTGCTCCCTGAGATGATCCGGCTCTGGCGCGACGAGGGCTGGGAGGTGGTCTATGGCAAGCGCCGGAGCCGCGAGGGCGAGACGGCCTTCAAGCTCCTCACTGCCGCGATTTTCTACAAAACCCTCCAGCGCCTCACCAGTGTCGCTATCCCGGAGAACACCGGGGACTTTCGCCTGATGGACCGGAAAGTTGTGGATGCGCTCAATACGATGGGTGAGCAGCACCGGTTCCTGCGCGGCATGGCGGCCTGGGTGGGATTTAAACAGTACGCGCTGGAGTACGATAGGCCTGCACGTGCCGCGGGGGAGACAAAATATCCGTTTCGCAAGATGTTCAAGCTGGCCATGGACGCGGTCACGGGGTTTTCCTACGCGCCGCTCAAGCTCGCACGCGATCTGGGAGCCTTTGTCGCACTGGCCTCTATTGTCTACGGGGTGATTCAGGCCGCGCGCTACGCCCTCGCACCAGGCAGTTTCCAGGCGGGCTGGACGAGTATTATCGTGGTCTTATCGCTTCTCTCGGGCGTCCAGCTCATCACCCTGGGGCTGATCGGGGAGTACATCGGGCGCATCTACGACGAAGTCAAGGGCCGCCCGCTCTATCTTCTCTCGGAGAAACTAGGCTTTGAGCCTCAGAGTGAGAGTTCTAAGCCGTCGTAGGCGACTGAGATGCCATGCGGAGCGCAAAGCTCCGACATCTCCTCATGCAGAAGCAAGCCCGTGTGGCAGATGTGCGTCAGGTAGATCGGTGCGCCAAGCTTTAGGGCCAGCTTTTCCTTGAAGGCAATGCACTGCTCCAGTGTTAGATGACCCTCGTAGGTACTCTGCGAGATTCCCCGCCCGCACTCGATAATGGCAGCGTCTAGCGGGATATTTTCCAGAAACTCCCAGGTCTCGGGCGCGTACCAGCCCGTGTCCGAGGCATAGAGCAAGCGCTTGTCTGTCTCTGCCTCGCGGAAGAGAAAGTTAAAGCACAGCTCATCGCTTTTGTGGTGCGCCGTAAGCGGTGTCACGAAGAGATGCCCCACCGGCACTTCCACAAAAGGCTCTAGCGCACGAGAGTGGAGCGGTGGCACTTCAAAAAAGTGCTTGACCTCTTCCTGAAGCTTGGTGAGTGCCTGCTCACTGCCCCAGACTTGCAGCGGTCCTTCACGGTCTGGCGCGAAGTTACAGGAGAGATACTGGAGCTCTCGGGCAGCAAAGTGATCGTCGTGGGTGTGGGTGAAGAGCAGGTGCTGAATCGCCGTCAGATCGCGCTCCGGGTACTTATGCACCTGTGCCAGCGCATCCGGGCAGAGATCCACACGGATTGTCTCATCCAACAAGATCCCTGAGCGCAACCGAAGGTTCTTTCCACCACGCCGTAGCGCCTCCCGGTTGATCGGGGTTCGGCTAAACAGCGCCGGAAAGCCCTCGGCGGCTCCTGTTCCTAAAAAAAATACGTTCACCCAACCACTCCTACCCCTAGATTATCGCCTTATCTGTCCTCTATCCTCCTATTTATTGCCTTTACTGTCAGATAATTCTCACCCCTTATTGCCAGGTACAATAGCGGATAGATGACACTCCGTGAGATCATGGTAGGCTACCCCGCCTCAAAAGATATTGACCTGCATCCGTATTACCAAGGGGCAGCGGGAAAGTGGGTCTGGCGCTTCTACCATTTTCGCTTCACCCGAGCCGGGCGCTGGTTTCTCGGTCTCACTGCCTCGCTCTTTTTGGTCATCTCTATTTTCTGGAACCTAGATACCCAGACGGTCACGTTGGCGCTCTATATCATGGGGCTCTGGGCTGTCTCCCTTCTCGCGTTCCTACCTATACCGATTCGAGCGACGATGCGCCACGCGGAGCGGATCACGGCAGGCGAGACCCTCCAGGTAGAGATCACGGTGGAGAACACGAGCCGCTGGCCACTGGCGGATCTGACCGTGCAGGGCTGGGGACTTCCACTCAAAGTGGATGCGGAGCCCGAAGAAGGGATCGCTCTGGGCCTGCTACGCGGCTACGAAAGCCAGACAATTGCGTTCCCTCTGACTTGCCAGGGACGCGGTGCCTACATCTTAGGCGGTTGCCGGGTTCTCACGGACTTTCCCTTTGGTCTTCTTCAGGCCTACCGCATCCAGCGGACTCCGACCCGCCTGATCGTCCACCCCGCCTTTCGTCCCCTCACGCGCTTCAACCTGCCCAGTGGGCGACGCTTCCAGCCAGGAGGGATCGCGATGGCCTCCCAAGTGGGAGACTCGTTTGAGTATCTGGGCAACCGGGAGTGGCGCGATGGCGATAATCCACGCGATATTGATTGGCGTGCCACGGCAAGGCTCGCCGGGGCGACAAGCGCCTCGCTCGTGGTTCGAGAGTGGCGCGAGGAGTATTTTTTACGGGTTGGCGTGGTGCTAGATACCCATGTTCCGGTGAGAAAGCACACTTCCAAGCGGATGTTTCTGCGGGAGCTCAGTGAGCGCCTGCCGGGGCACACCTCCCAAGAGCAGCGCTTAGCCGCCTTAGAGCGAGCGGTCTCTGTCTGCGCCGCCGTGAGCGATGCCCTCGCCCGCCAAGACTATATCGTGGATATTTTTGCCGCGGGGCCGAATCTCTACCACCTCACTGCGGGCCGAAGCCTTGCTTACCGGGAGCAAATATTAGATATCCTTGCCTGCGTGGAAGGCAGCCCGGAGGACCCCCTCTCGCACATTGCCCCACGCCTGCACCAAGAGCTTGATCGGCTCACCACGGTAATCTGTATCGTCCTAGACTGGGATGAGCCCCGGCGGCAGTTTGTAGACGAGCTACGCCAGCACGGAGTCGGGGTCAAAGTGCTCTGGATCGCGGAGAATGAAGAAGCCCAACCCGACGAGGCGGACCTCCAGGTACTCACTCCCCAGATGTTGGCTCAAGGAGGCATCGACGTACTATGAAGACCAGCACCTCTATGCAAGCTCGCCCTATCACCCTCCCTTTTAGTATCGCTCTCTTTGGTCTGGGAGTCTTGTTGACCCTCTTTTTGGTATCGGGAGGAGCTCTCTGGCTACTGGCTCCGCTGGCAATTCTGATCCTGTCGTCCTATGTGCTTCGCTTGCGCTTGCCGACGATCTGGCTTCCGAGTTTGCTCTTTGGCGGCACTCTCCTCGGGATGGCGATCCTGAGTACCCCGCTGGATGGGCCAAAGAGCCCCGCCATGATCGGCACCGCACGAGCGACATTCCTTTTTGCCCAAGCGATGGCAATCGTGATGACCCTTCAGTTCTACCGCCCCACCCCTAGTGATCCCGGGCGCCCCAAGCTCTTTGCGCTCCTCGGGGGCATCTTTTCGCTGATGGCAAGCTGCAATACGTTTGATGAGCGCCTGCTTCGTTTACTACTCCCTGCCATGCTGGTGATGACGGGCCTAGCGCTCCGAAACCTCAGGCAGCGCCCTAGCCTCCAGCGCCTTACCGTGACTCTTCTTTTTCCGGCTCTGGCCCTTGCGCTAGGCACAGGTTGGTTTGGGATTCAGACCGTTCAGCGCAACCGTGAGCGCCTCACGGAGTGGGGTAATCGCTTCATGAACGAGCGCCCGCAGGCAGAACTAACCGGTCTTTCACAGCAACCCACTCTTGGCGCAAGCTTCGGAGGACGAGGCTCCAATGCGCGAGTACTCCGGCTAGAGGGAACTCCTAACCTCTATCACCTGCGAGGAGCCGCCTACGACACTTACGATGGCAACCGCTGGTGGCTTCCCATACCGGCCCGCTCTTTCATCACCTTGAACCCGCAGCTCCTCTCGCTTCCCGTCCCACGTGGTGTGGTACCTAACCGGATCATGGTCACCCGGCTCCAGAGTAGCGACCCCCAGATTTTTTTCCCTCTCGAAACCCTGTCTCTGGAGCTCGGGGACGTGGAGCAAATGGAGTGGGCAAGCAATGCGAGTGGCCCCGTCCGCGTGCGCGCCAACCAGCCGTACACTTACTCCTACCTAGAGGGCAAGGACGGATTCCAGGGGCTGATGGCTCTACCGGGGCTCCCTACCCCTGAGGTGCAGGCAAAGCAGCTCTTGCTCTCCGAAGAGGTTCGCGCGAAGCTGTCGCCTCTGGCACAGAAGATCACCCAAAATGCCAAGACCCCCGCAGAAAAAGTGACGGCGGTGACTTCGTACTTATTAGAAAACTACACCTATAGCCTCAATTTTAAGGGAGGGTTTATCTTTGCCAAAGATAACCCCAATATCATGCGACGATTTGTCGATGGCAAGCAAATGGATATGGTAGTACGCTTCTTACTGGCTAATCCTAAACAAGGAGCGCACTGTGAGTACTTTGCTTCTTCTGCGGCTCTTTTACTGCGCTGTGTGGGAGTTCCGACGCGCTACGTGACGGGCTACTTTGCCCATGAAGAAGAGGCTCCCAACACTATTATTGTCCGTCAGCGCGATGCCCACGCCTGGTGCGAAGCTTGGGTAGAGGGCAAGGGCTGGCTGACCGTGGAGGCTACTCCCCCAGCAGGCTGGCCAGAGCAGACCAAGGGCCCGATAGAGCCCTGGCGCAAGGCATGGGAGTGGCTCCAAGACCTCTGGCTAAAAGCACTCTCCTGGCTCGCAGACCGCGAACCCACGCAGCTTGCGATGCTCTTAATGGGGCCCTTTGTCGTGATTGGGCTGGTCGTTTTCCTCCAGCGCCGTGGCCGCAAATCAGCCCCCTCGCTCCTAGACTTTCTCCTCCCTCCCCCCGATCTCGCCACGCTCGCACAGCGCTTCGAAGCTATTTTAGTAAAAGCAGGAGCCTCGCTGAGTCCCACTGAGCCTTGGTCAGAGCGCCTCACCTCGCTCCCCGAAGCCACCCAGCCCGCCGCAAAACAGTTCGTCGCCCTCTATCAGCAAGCCCGCTTTGGGGGGAAATCTGCCGATAGAGCCGCTCTGGAAACCACCCTCCAGACCCTCGAAGAGTCTCTCAAAAAGAAACCTTAGCCTTGTGTTAAACTAGTATATAAAGGAGCTTTTGTCATGTCTGCACCGCCGCGTGATCTTGATACGCATCATCTGTTTTCTGCCCCTGCCACCCGTGAGGCGTGGGAGGCCCGTGCCAAGGAGATTCGGGAGCGGATTCTCTTCTCCTGCGGGCTCTGGCCGCTGCCCAAGAAGACGCCACTGAGGCCCACGGTGACGAGCACGGTCGAGCTTTCGGATATCACGATTGAGAATGTGGCGCTGGAGACCTTTCCGGGGTTCTGGCTGTGCGGCAGCCTGTATAAGCCCAAGGGCGCGGGGCCGTTTCCAGCGATTGCCAACATGCACGGGCACTGGGCAGACGGGCGGCTACAGCGCGAGGCGGATGTGCCTAAAGCTCCCCCTGCACCGGGGCCGCGTGGGGCGGGGAAGGCCGATCTCGTGGCGCTGGCGGCGAGCCTGGCGCGGCAGGGCTTTGTGGTCTTTGCCTACGACATGCTGGGCTACAACGACACCGACCAGTTCGTCCACCGCAAGCTCGGGGCGAGTTTAGACCAGTGGCTCTGGGGCGTGAGCGAGCTGGGCGTCCAGACCTGGAACAGTATTCGCGTTTTGGATTATTTACAGTCGTTGCCTTTTGTTGACAAGAAAAAACTCGGTGCGACCGGCGCATCGGGTGGCGGCTCCCAGACTTTCTTGCTGGCGGCGATTGATGACCGGGTGCAGGTGAGTGTCCCGGTGAACATGGTCTCGGCCTACATGCAGGGCGGCTGCAACTGCGAGAACGCGCCGGGTTTAAGAGTCGGGACGGACAATGTGGAAGTCGCGTCGGTGTTTGCCCCCAAGCCCCAGCTCTTTGTCTCGTGCACGGGGGACTGGACCAGCAAAGTGCCGGTTGAGGAAGGCCCGGCGGCGCGCAAAGTCTATGAGCTGTATGGCAAGCCCGAGAACCTCCAGTGGGTGCAGTTTAACTACGGCCACAACTACAATGTCGAGAGCCGCGAGGCGATGTACGCGTTCTTCAAGAAGCACTTGCACGGCGAGGAGGGCGAAAAAGAAAAGCCGCTGGAGCTCGATCCCAAGCAGCTTCGGGTCAAGCGCCCCACCGGCAAGAGCGACACTGAGCTGCTGAGCGACCTAAAGCGCAAGCGCAGTGAGACAGCTCTCGCCCTGCGCCAGAAAAACGACAAAAAATCCCGTGAGCTCTTGCGCAAGGGCTTGGCGCTGGCGCTCGCCGTGGACGCCCCCGAAGGGAAAGGCAAAAAAGGCCGAGCGGACTGGATCAAGATCGCCGCTGCGCCGCTGGACCACGATCCCAAGGCGCTCTGGAAAGACTTTTTCTCCTGCTACAACCGAACGCCGCTGGGCGAGCAGGTGCAGACGGTTCTGAAGAACATGGTCGAGGCGAACCAGGCAGGTGTCGGGAGCATCACCCTGATGGGGGGAATCGAGGTGCTGCTGGCGCGCGCGGTCGCTCCCGAGTTCTGTCCCGGCCCGACCGTGGTGGACCTGCAGGGCTTTGCCGCCGATGACGATGCCGCGTACCTGGAGCGGGCCTATGCACCGGGCTTGCGCGGGATTGGCGGACTTCACACGGCGGCGCTCCTAGCCAATAATAAACCACTGCTTCTGCACAACACACAGCGAAAGTTTCGCGCCGAGAATATTCCCTGCCGCCTGGAGCCTGAGAAACTCAGCGACGACGAAATCCGCGCGTGGCTGAAGACTGTCGGGTAAACTGGGCTTGACCAATGGGGTAAACTATGATACTTTGTCTGCGAAGTTCTTTGTGAGGCAAAGTGAATCAAATGACGACCCTGGCTACCCGACCGATTAATATGTCTACCGCGCCCGCCAAACCGCTCCCTTACGACCCGACCCCGGAGCGCCTGCCCCGCCATGTCGCGATTATCTGTGATGGCAACGGGCGCTGGGCCAAGGACCGAGGGCTACCGCGCCTCTCCGGACACTGGGAGGGCTACCAGAGCGTCCGCGAGGTCGTGCGTACGGCCTCGGACATGAAGCTGGAGGCGCTGACTCTCTACGCCTTCTCCACCGAAAACTGGCGCCGCCCCCAGCTCGAAACCGACGGCCTGATGCGGCTCTTTGTGGAAGGCGCACGCCGTGAGCTCAAAGAGCTGCACGAGAACAATGTCCAGATGCGCTTCTCCGGTAGATTGGAGGCGCTCCCCGCCGATCTGCGTAAAGAGCTCAACCGCCACTGCGAGGTCACCAGCGCCAACACGGGCCTGATTCTCAATGTCTGCCTGAACTACGGCGGGCGCGCCGAGATCGTGGACGCCGCACGTCGCCTCGCCGAGAAAGTCGCGGCGGGCGAGCTGACTCCCGATCAGATCAACGACACGCTCTTTGAGCAGGAGCTCTACACCGCCGGTATGCCCGACCCGGACCTGCTGATCCGCCCCGCCGGGGATCTGCGCATCTCCAACTACCTCCTCTGGCAGATCGCCTACGCCGAGATCTACTTCACGCCCGTCCGCTGGCCCGACTTCCGCAAAGAAAACCTCGAAGAAGCCATCGCCGAGTTCCAGCGCCGTGAGCGCCGCTTCGGCGGACTGAAATAAATCCCCCACGTTGCCGCCCCATGAAATGAGGCGTCTGCAGTGGCTTCGTTCCTCAGCCGCGAAGCCCGTGCCGGGCTACCGAACCTATCTCCTCAGCCCGGCACGGGCTTTCCAGCGCGAAGCGCTCTTCACGCCCCGTTCACGGGGCGGTAAAATAGCGGCATGCTAACCTGCCGTGTTTTCCTCGCCGCCGCTCTTGTCCTTGCCGCGCTCCCTGCGTGGGCGCAAGACAAGCTGGATCTGACGATTCTCCACACCAACGACCTGCACGGGCACACGCTGCCCTTTGCCTACACCGAGCCGGGGCGTAGCAAAGACGAGCAGGCATCGGTGGGGGGCGCGGCGCGGCGGGCGACTCTGATTCGGGAGCTGAAGAAAAAGGCGAAGAACCCGGTCCTGGTGATCGATCTGGGCGATGTAGCGACCCGTGGCCCACTGACCAATGCTTATGAGGGAATCGCGGATATCGAGGCACTGAATGCGACGGGCTACGATATCGGGACGGTGGGCAACAATGAGTTTAAGCTGAAAGACGCCGCCGAGCGCTTCGATGCCACCGGGGCGCAGAACGCGCTACTGCAAGTGCTGCGCCGCTCGCACTTTCCCTGGGTCTGTGCCAATGCGGGTGTCGGGGAGGCGGCAAAGGGCGAGCTGATTCCGGGCGTCCACCCGTATCTGGTGCGCGAGATCAACGGCGTGCGCGTGGGCTTTCTCGGGCTGACCGCGCCGCGCTCCAGTGGTTATCCGCAAGTGAAGGGCTGGTGGGTCGGCGATCCGGTCGAGGCGGCCAAAAAGTGGGTGCCAGTTGTCCGTAAGAACTGCGATGTGCTGGTGGCGCTGACGCACGTGGGCGTGGACGACGATAAGAAAATCGCAGAGGTGCCGGGCATTGATGCGATTGTCGGCGGGGACTCGCACACGTTTCTGTACAAGGCGGTCGAGGTCAACGGGGTTCCGATTGTCCAGACCGGCGAGTTTGGAGTGAATCTCGGAAAGTTCGACCTACACTTTGCCAAAACGCCTGCCGGTGGCTGGAAGCTGGCGAGCTACGACTACACCTTGCTCCCCATTACCTCAAAGCTCAAAGAGGCAAAAGACGTGAAAGCGGTCGCGGATGCCTACGCTGCGCCGCTAAAGAACGGCCCCACGGTGCTCTTGCCAAAGCGCTTTCTGGGGGCCACACCCGACGAGCGCACGCGCCACACGAGCGAGGCGGTGGCTCTGGCGCTCGCCAAAGCAACCAACGCGGAAATTGGGCTCCATGTAGAGGGCGATGGATTCTTCGATGCCTTCCGCACCGAGACGCTCACCCGCTACGATATCTGGGCCGTGATGCCTTTTAAGAATAAAGTCGCCACTCTGACGATGACTGGCGCGGAGCTGACCGAGCTAAAGCAGAAGAACAAGGGCCTGATCCTGAGCACCTCCGTAAGCGATCCCGCGAAGCTCTACACGGTTGCGCTGGTGGACTTTACGGCCACGGGGACACTCAAAATAGACGCAAGCCGCCTCAGTGTCGGCGGCGACTTGCGTGAGGCCGTGATCGTGGGGCTCGGAAAGCTTACCCCTTAATCACCACGGATTTTCCGGCAGGAAGCGTGATGAGCTTGGTGTGCGCTGAGCCCTGAACGCGTACGGGGACTTTGAGGGTGTGGCTTGCGACCAGAGTGGCTTGTGTGAGCTTGCCCTCTGCCCACGCGAGCGACTCCACCGTGATCCCGCCGCGTGCCCGCAGGCCCGTGATGCTGCCTGATTTCCAATCAGGCGGCAGGGCTGGTAGGAGATGCACTTCGTAGGCGTGGCTCTGGAGAAGACACTCCGCGATTCCCGCTGTCGCGCCGAAGTTGCCATCGATCTGAAAAGGTGGGTGGGAGTCGAAGAGATTGGGGAGCGTGCACTGGGTAAAGAGGGCTTGCAGATGCTCGCCCACGGCCTTGCCGTCCTCGAAGCGCGCCGCGAGGCAGAGCAACCACGCACGGCTCCAGCCGGTGTGCCCGCCGCCATGCGCTAGTCGGGCCACGATGGTCTTCTTCAGCGCCTCGGCCAGCTCGGGGGTGCCTCGGAGCGTGATGGCATTGCCGGGGTAGAAAGCATACGCATGACTGATATGCCGGTGCCCCGGCTCGGGCTCGTCGTAGTCCTCCTGCCACTCCTGTAGACGGCCATCGCGGGGAGAAATTTGTAGCGGGGCGAGGTTTCCAAGGGCACGGTCTAGCTCGCTCTGGAAGCTGTCATCGGTGCCGAGGAGCTGCGCCACAGCGAGCGTGTTCTCCCAGCACTCACGGATGATCTGGAGATCCATCGTTGCGCCGTAGGTGAACCAAGACTCCTCGCCCTCTTTTGTGCGGAATCTATTCTCCGGCGACTGCGACGGGCACGTGGTGAGCTTTCCGTCTGGCCCCACGACGGCAAAGTCCAGCAAAAACTCCGACGCACCTTTCAGAATCGGATAGATCCGCTTGAGGTGCTTCTGTTTTTCGGGAGCGAAGCGCCAGTGCTCAAAGAGGTGCTGACAGAGCCACGCTGCACCCAGTGGCCAGAGCCCCCAGATCCCGTCGGCGGGCGCGACAAAACCAAAGATATCCGAGAGATGGTGCACCACCCAGCCCCGCTTGAAGCCGTAGTGTTTTTGGACGAACTCTCTGCCGGGCGCGACCAAGCTCTCGGTATAGGCAAAAAGCGCCTCGTGGCAGTCCGAGAGGCTGGTCACTTCGGCGGGCCAGTAGTTCATCTGGAGGTTGATATTGGTGTGGTAGTCGCTATTCCACGGGGCTTTCATGTGCTCGCACCAGAGCCCTTGCAGATTGGCGGGCAGGTTCTCGGAGCGGGAGCTAGAGAGGAGCAAGTAGCGCCCGTAGTGGAAGTACAGCGCCGCCAGTCCGGGGTCTTCAGGAAATTCTTTGAGGCGCTTGTCGGTGGGCAGCTTAGCCTGCGTGGCGGGAAGTGAGAGTTCCGTGCGCCGGAAGAGCCGCTGGTGCTCGGCCTGGTGGCGAGCAATCAGCTCGCTGGTGGGGCGATGAAAGGCATCTTCTAGTATGGTTTGCGCGTCCTCGGGGTTGCGTGCCTGCCAGCTCGTTCGGGCCGTCAGAAAGAGCGTCACTACGGTTGCATCCACGATCTGGATCGTGTCGTCGGTGGCCTTGACCAAGCCGCCCTCAACGCGGGCACGGACAAAGCAGGCAAAGTGAAGCCCCCTGCCCTCGCGCTCGATCTGGCCACGCAACGCCAGGCTATCGCGGCCCATGGCCTTGATCTCCAAGGTCTGATTCGCGTCTTTGGCAGCGCGTGCGAGGCGAATCTTGAGGTTCAGGCTCTCGGGTGCATCGGTGTGAAAGCGGACAATGAGCACGTCATCGGGGGCGCTGGAGAAGACCTCGCGGGTGAAGCGCGTACTCTTAGCCGTAAACGCCGTGCTGGCAACTGCCGTGTCTAGGTCTAAGGTACGCCGGTAGTTTTTTGTCGGGCCGGGAAGTGTCTGCTCGATAAACAAATCCCCGAGGCTCTGGTAAGAGTGGATGCGCTCTGGGATACCCAAAAGTGCCTCTTTGCAGAGTGCCTCGGCTTCTTGGTGCTTGCCTGCAAAGATCAGCTTGCGCACTTCCGGTAGCGCCGCCTTTGCCTTTGGATTGTGCCGGTCTTGCGCGTAGCCGTCCCAGAGCGATTCTTCATTGAGCTGGATTCTTTCGTGCTCAATCCCGCCAAAGACCATCGCCCCCAAGCGCCCATTGCCCACGGGAAGTGCCGCGTTCCAGTCGGCGGCGGGCTGTTCATACCAAAGAGTTGTCTCGCTCATTAAGGGGAGTTTATCATTCTGGATGCTAAGATAACATGTATTCGGATTTACTCAGGCCAAAAAATAAATCGCATCAAATTGACACATTAAAAAATCTACTCTATACTAAATAGAGTCACAGGTAATTATACCTAGAGGATGCATAAAAAAGAGAAAGTTCACTACAATGAAAAATATGAATCTCACGAGGTCAGAATCTCACGAGGTCAGAATCTCGCGACGTAAACTGATATTGATAGCGACGACGTTATCCATTGCGTTTTTTACACAACAATCAAAAAGTAATGCAGGTGGTATAACTTATTTAGTTGAACATAAATTCGAAACAACTTCAACTTTTGGAGTGGGGCCAACTAATCCTGATACAATGCATACTTGGTCAAGATGTAAGCGAACAAGTCCCTCTCCAGGATTAGCAAATGTATATGTTAAGATTCTTGGTGAAGTTATTTTCTATGATACATCGGGACAAGAATTAGATTTAAATGGCAATATCCTAAATGATCCATCAAATCGAACACGAAAAGAATTCCCTGATGGAGGCGGTGAATGGACTATTTCTGGCACACCTGCTGTGATAGAACAAACAATATCTTGGAATACAGCAACATATCTTAATGGCCCTGCGGGGGCAGTTAAGAAAATTATCCGACGTTATTCACTCTATTCACGTGGAACAGCTAATACACAACCTGTGGATAATCCTACACCAATCCAATCAGTACATTTAGTTAATCAATAAACGATGAGTGTGTGCATATATTTTATGCACACACTAAAAAATTACAATCAAATGAGAAATATAAAATCTTTAACTGAAGATCGAAGACTTCATGAGAAATTATCTTCTGGAAAATCAAAAGAACAAAACATACTAAAACTGCTTACATTAACATCTAAATGTCACATATATACAGATGTAAATACATTTGAAATTTCGAAATATATATTTTCATTTAATGAAAAGCAATCATTCAGTATTATGGATTGCATTTCAAGTACCGAACTATCTATTTGGATAAAAACAAGACTAGGTTATATGCTATTTCCTTTTAACAACCTAGAATGGCTTCATGCTCCAGAGGCTGAGCGGGAATCCTCGAAAATAGCTTATCAATTATGGGATATTATCGAAAAAAATCCAGAATTAAAAGCAAAAATTTGTCAAATCGAAGGTGATCAGAAATATTTAGACCCTTTTCCGATTACAAATTTGCCCTATGATCTTCAGGATAAATTGCTTGCACTTGGAACTTTACAATCACAAATGGATGCAGGATATAATCCCATAAATATAGATAAATTTCCTAATTATAGCATAATTTTAAGAACATCACCCAGAAAAGGTAGCTTAAAGGGTTATGGCTGGGATTTTTTTGAGACTTCAGGAAATTCAACACAGACAATATCAAATGCCAGCATAAGTAATATTTATGAATCTCAAAAAAAACTTGATGATTTCATTCAACAAAATTCAAATAATATCTATAAATCTAAAATAAAACCAATAAATATTAAAAAAAGAAAAGAATTATATAATTCATTACAATTATCAATTTCCAAATTAAAAATTAACTATTTAGTTAAAAACATAAAACCTTCTGATTTAGCTAAGAAAATATTTGAAGATCATAAATTTGATTTCTTCATTAGGGATGCTGAAGATCCACTTTTGGCAGATATAAATCTCTATGGGTGTAACTTAGAGAATTTTTTAGACTGTGCCTTTCCCAACGCTTGGAGCATCAGTTCCGACGGTATCATTACTATAGGTCTGCCTTATCCTGGGCCGGAACTACCTCCACAATCCCCAATTTGCCAGATCAAGTACCATGACCCACCAGAAGAGGAACCAATTCGTCTACCAATGCCTAAACGTCGCGGAATACTCCCTGGCGGACGGTGACAACTCTTGCGTTTTTGACGGCATCCAGTGGGATCGGGCTGAGATCGGTGGTGGTGAGGAACGTTTGCCCACCGGTGAGGGAGAGGGCGAAGATCTGGTTGCGACGGCTCTCGTCTAGATCAGAGAGGACATCATCGAGTAAGACAATAGGCGGCTCCCCGACCGTTTCCTCGATCAGCTGCCGCTCCGCAAGCCTCAGTGCCAGAGCGACCGTGCGCTGCTGGCCCTGGGAGCCGTAGGTGCGGGCGTCTAGGAGCGTGCCGCCTGGTGGCCCGATACGAAACGTCAGATCATCGCGCTGTGGTCCTAGCGTTGTCACGCCGCGTGCGGTCTCCTCGCGGCGGACGTTTTTTAGGGCGGCAAGAAACGCCTCGGGGACGCTGAGATCGGTGAGGGGAAACGACGCCTGATAGACCACATCGAGCGTCTCCAGCCCACCCGTCAGCGACTCATGGATCGGCCCCGCAAGGGCCGTGAGCCGTAGCAGCCAGTCTCGACGGCGTTCAATGAGCTTTGCCCCATGCTCCACAAGCGGCGCGGTCCAGGCTTCCAGCGATGCCACATCCCCATGGCCATGCTTGAAGTCTTTGAGGAGCCGATTGCGCCCCTCCAGCGCCTTGCGATACGCCGCCAGTGCCAGAGCGTAGCGCGGCGAGAGCTGGCTGATCTCGTAGTTGAGAAACCGACGGCGCTCATCGGGCTCGCCCCGGATAATATCCAGATCCGTCGAAGCAAAAAGCACCGCGTTTAAGTGCCCCAGTAAGTCCGTCAAGCGCGGTTGCTTACTCCCTCCCAGCTTCACCAGCTTCCCCGATGTCCCCACTCCTCCCGCGCCAATGGCAAGCTCTAAGTCATTAGAAATATCGCCGCGCTTCTGCACCTCCGCCACGACTCGCGCCAGCGGTGCCCCAAAGCGCACCAGCTCGGTATCGCGGCTTGTCCGGTGAGACTTGGTCGTCGCCAGCGCGTAGAGCGACTCTAACACATTGGTCTTGCCCTGCGCATTGGGGCCAACCAGCACATTGAGGCCTGTGCCAGGAGTGAACTCAAGGCGCTCGTAGTTGCGAAAATCCGTCAGCTCTAGCCGGCTTACCTGCATGGGCTACTCGGGCTTTCGTGCAAGAATCGAGAGGGTATGGGGGAGCTTGGCAAGCTCTTCGGGGGGGATATTCGGAAACGCATCCCAGTAAGGGTCGGGATGCTCACCCAGCTTTTCAAGTACCAGCCCCGCCTCAATCAGTGCATTGACGAGCTGCGCGACGGTCCACTGGCGCTCGTACTTGGTGGCGAGTTCACCGTGCTGAAAGGCCTCTGGGATGTAGCTGGTTGGCCAGCCGACATCCGTGTGCGTGCGCGGGTCAAAGTAGTTGCCGTACTCAGGGTCGAGCTGAAAATGATCCGCTGTCATGTCCCAGACCCAGGAAATGGGGTGACCATCGAAGAAGTAGAAATGCCCACCAGGCTTGAGCAGCCGCGCGACGACCTTGGCCCATGCCCCAATATCCATCAGCCAGCAGACCGCGCCCCGCCCTGTGTAGACCAAGTCTGCCGTATTATTGAGCTCCATCGGCGTCTCCAGTACATCGGAGCGAAACCACTGCGCGGGAGCCCCCAGCACTTCGGCGCGTTGCTGGGCAAGAGCGATCATCTCCTCGTTGATGTCGACTCCGATGACTTCCTTCGCCCCAAGGTTCCAAAGGGAGAGGGTATCGCGGCCTCCTGCGCACTGAAGATGGATGGCACGGTCACAGGGCATTAGGGGCTGCAAAAATGCATACTCCGGCGCGACAAAATTTGTTCCACCCGAGCGCAAAAACGCTAATGTCTCCTCGGTCTCGGCGGCATAGCGCCTTGCCGCCTCACTCCATGCCTTTCGGTTACTCTCATGCTCAGAAATCATCGTGCTATTCTACAGGCTCAGCGCTTCTCAAACCTCAGGATCAGGGCGAGGGGCAAACCAATTTTTTCTTTCAAGTGCCCAAAGGTCACCGCAAGACGCGTATCTACCAGCGGCTCGGCGACAAAAGTGAGCGTGAGCCCGGCAGCATACGCCGCATTGACATAGTCGGCGAGGGTGTGGGGGGCTCGGGCAATGCGGCACTCCTGACCCTGGAGGTCGGTGAAGCGCAGGTACGGCGCACGGTCTTTGCGAAACACCGCACTCGATGCCGCACGCTCCAAAGTGAGGCCCAGCGGGTGGAGCTCGGAGACCACCAGCACGCCGCCAGGCTTCAGCACCCGTGACAGCTCCGCAAACGCCGGGTTCAAAGACTCCACAAAAGTCAGGGCCAGTGCGCAGACCGCGGCATCCAGCGTGGCATCCGGGATGGGGATATGCTCGGCCAGATCGCCCACTCCCCACTCAATCGGTAGCTCCGCCTTGTGGGACTTGTGCTGCGCCACTTCCAGCATCGCCGGGCTCAGATCCACCCCCGCCACTTTTTCCGCACCGAGCCGCATCAACTGAATCGCATAGCGCCCCGTGCCACAGCCAATATCGGCGACCGCCTTTCCGGCCACATTGGGCAGCGCCGCCAGAGTCTGTGAGGTCTCTAAAAGCAGCATCGGGTTGCCAGAGAGCCGTAGATCGTAGGTGTCGGCCAGCCGTGCAAAGCCCTCGGCGGGAGAAAAATAAAACGCATCGTCATCCACAAGTGCTATTGTACTTCAGGCAAAGCCTCTGGCAACCGAAAATGACGTTTATGAACCGCATGAACTACCCGAAAGAAAAGTTTTCGTTTGAAGCCCCTGCTGGCTTTCGACGCGTCGCCGTGCCGGGCTATCTTTGGTGTGGCCTGACAGTAGCGGGCGAGCGAATCACCGTCCAGCTCTGGAAGCGCAACACGGGCCTCACCGAGCTGAAGCCACAGTCGTCGGCCCAGGTCTACGCCCACTTTCACCCCAAGCTCCCCGGAAAGACTTTCTTGCGTGGCTCCGCCGAGGGCATGCAGGTCAGCGGCGCGACCGCGTCTTTTTCTGGGATCGAGCGCCTCCAGTATGGCAAGCCGGTTCGTAGCTACCAGATGCTCGCACTCTTTGCGGGGAATCTCTATGTGTTTGAGTACACCGCCCCCATGCCCCGTGCCGAGAAAGGCGTCGTGGCGTTCTCGCAGCTCCTGGAGTCTGTGCGCTGGACAGGGATGCTGCCTCCCGCACCGAAGAAGTTAGAAGTGTTTAAGGGGCTGGGAAGTCAACAAGGCGCGGCAAAGCCAGAGACCACTCTGGCGGAGAAGCTCGGGCTACCGGGAATTCCCGCGACGCGTGCGGTCTCCACCAAGGCAGGCGGCGTGCTCAGCTCAGGGCTTTAGGCGCGCTGCCTTCTCTAAATGATAGTCGGTGTGGTTTGCCATCGCGGCAAACCATGCCCCCAGCGAGAGCTTGAGCAAGGGAAGTGCGGCGGAGGCGACTTTGATGCGCTTCAGATCGGCGCTTGCCGTGCGCTCGATCACGGCAACAAATTTATCGTGTGCCTCGGCGTAGCGGCTCAGGAGAGCTTCTTTCTCTAAGTGCGCCTCACTCGGCTCAAAGCCTTTGGGAACAGGCGTTATCGCCCCACCGGGTCTGGCTCCAACCATCTCGATAAACTTGCGCTCAAAGAAGTTAGGACTCCACGCGGCAGGATCACCTGAGGGGATGCCTTTCGCAAGCGACTTCTCCATCTCGCCGACGGCTTTCTCCAGTGATATCGCAATATGATCGAGCTGCATTCCCAGCGACCAAGTATCGCTGTCGGGGCGGGCGTTGAGCTGCTCGTCGGTGAGGTTTTCGGCGAGGGTCCAACCACGCACTTTTTGGGCTAAAAATCTCTCTTGCATCATCCTACTCTCTTTAAAAATGCAGCGATATCGCCGCGAAAGGGAAGAAAAGTTATGGTTAGTTGACCACTGGCTGTGGCGCGGACACTCTGCTCACGAATCGCTTTGCCTGCCACCGTGTCCCACCAGATTAGCTTGTAGGCACCGACGCGCAGGCCGCTGAGCGTGAGTGTCCCATCACTAGGATAGGCCTCGTTTGCTGTGCGACGGAGCCAGAGTGCAGCGCGGGTGCTGTCGGCCTTTGCCCGCACAGACACGCTGGCTCCCACAGGCCCCACCGTGATCTTGCGGATCGTCACCCAGTCCGCGCCGGGGTTTTCGAGGGTGAGGGTATGGGTGCCTGCGGGAATTGCCGCCGTGAGGGTGGCATTAACCTGTGTGTCGCTCCCGCTAGCGGGCCAGGCTCTCTCCACGATGGTCTTTCCATTGAGCTTGATGGCCAGAGTCCCCCCAGAGCGTGCCACAGTCTGCACCTCCACGGCGATACTTCCCACCTGCTTCAGTGTCACGGGAAAGTCGGCCTTGGGGAACATCTCGCGGTGCGCGGTGCCCTGCAAGAAGCTGGGCATCTCCCCAATTCCCTCGATCGTACCATCGGCGCGGACAGGAAACTGGGTGCGCTTGGTCTCCCCCCAGCCCTTGCCCGGCCCCGACGAAGCCACGCCGCCATCGGGTGTCGTGACGGCTACGGTTGCCGGACGTAGCGCCGTCACGCCCGAGGCTGCCATAAATCCCGTCGCCGCTTTGAAGAGCCCGTAGAGGTTACGTTTCTCGACATTCTCCCAGGCCCAGTACTGCGCCGCCCCCGACGCGTCCGAGAAGAGGCTGGCCCAGAGCCCCGCTTTTAAGTACCGTCCATCATCGCCATTGAGATCTCCCGAAGGCCCGATCTCGCCGTAGAAAATCGGCTTGTTTGTTGGCTTCACGGAGAGCGCTGTGGCCGCTAGATCCGGCGGATAGGCGTGGGGCTGCTCGTAGTCCACCGCCGCGTAGAGATCACCGCCAGGCAGATGGGAGCTGGTCGTCACAAGATGCTGGTGAATGTCCAGGCTGCGCAGATACGCCACCATGTCTTTGTGCCATGTCTCCACGGTCTTGGGTGCGTTCTTTGCGCCCTCTGTCCACTCGACTTCGTTGAAAAGCTCCCATGCCAGAATGCTCGGGGAGTAGCCCCAGCGGGCAATGGTATAGCGGAGCTTATTTTTGGTGCGCCGCCGTGCCTCGGGGTGCGTGAAAAACTCCGCCGTGGTCTTTAAAAAACCGCCGTTCTTGACATTCCACGGATTCTCGCCCCAGTTAGAGTTGACATTAAGTGCGTAGGGCCCGTGGTGCTGCAAGACGAGCTGGAAGTGAATCCCATGCTTCTGTGCAGCCTCCATAATCCCATCCCAGCGCTTTGCCACGGTCAAGCTGAGTATGTCGTCTTTGGTGTCCCAGTCTAGGTTCTTACCGTCCCAGTGGCACATCCACACCCGCGACCAGTTCTCGCCCGCTCCACCCATTTTTGCAAAGGCATCGGCCACATCAAAATTGCCCGAGCGCCATGCCACGTTGTGCCCCATGGGCCAGTAGGGCTTGCCATTGTCGTAGGCAAAGCCTAGCCCCTTGCGCCGGACAAAGTGCAAAGGCTGCTGCTGTGAGGTTGTGGTGAGCTTTGTCTTTACCAGCAAGCCATTTCGGATCACACGCTGCGCTCTCCAAGTGCCCTCTGCCGTCAAGCGTGCCTTCCAGGTGGTACCACCATCGAAAAAGGCAAGTATGGTCTTGGTCTTTCCGCCTGTGCCATAGAAGTCCACAACAACATTGTTCTGTTCTGGATCAAACGGATTGCCAGCTAGGTTGGGAATGAGAAACAAAGTTTCATAGGTCGTCATGAAAATATTCTAGCCGTTTTTATCAGAATTGGCATCTCTCACCCGTTCTAGGGCTGGAGGAAACTAAAACCTATGTACCATACACGAATTCGAGAGCTTCCCACGGAGGAGCGCCCTCGCGAGCGACTGATCCACTACGGAGCCGACGTGCTCTCTGTCTCGGAGCTTCTGGCGATCTTGCTACGCACCGGGACGGAGAAATACAGCGCGGTGGGACTGGCCGATCACTTAATGGCCCAGTTCGGGAACCTACGCGGGCTGTCGCATGCCACGATTGAGGAGCTGGCTGGGGTTCACGGGATCGGCCCGGCAAAAGCGGCACAGCTCAAGGCGGCCATTGAGCTAGGGCGGCGGCTGGTGGCGGCAAGCCCGGAGGAGCGCACCAAGATCCGCTCCCCGCGCGATGTCTACAATCTACTAGGGCCGATGCTGCGCGAAGAGAAGCGTGAGCACTTCATGGCCCTTCTCTTGGACACGAAAAACGGCGTGCTTCGGAGCCGGACGGTGAGTGTCGGGGATCTCTCCAGCAGCATCGTGCACCCCCGCGAGGTTTTCTCAGAGGCCATCCGTCATGGAGCAGCGAGCCTGATTGTGGCCCACAACCATCCCTCGGGCGACCCATCACCCAGCCCAGAAGATATCGCCGTGACCAAGCGCCTCGCAGAGGCCGGGGAGCTTCTGGGGATCGAGATACTCGATCACATTGTCTTAGGCGACAACCGCTGGGTCTCACTCAAGGAGAAAGGACTATTCTAGCGCTCTAAAACTTAACGCCAAGCTTGGCCTCAGCCTTGTACTCGTTGCGCTGTGCTCCAGACGCAATGGCAAGATTCGAGGTCATGCTTCCCCCCATGGTAAGGTTCATGGTGGAGCCAACATTGTGTGTCAGTCCAAAGGTGTAGACTTGCAAGCCTTTCGGGCCTGCGCCATAGAAGAACGTGTTCTTGTAGGTACCATTGAGATTGGTGTAGCGGCTGAAGCGCATCCCCAGGTTCACCTGGTACTCACCAAACGTTGCCGCGCCTGCCTTAACGGCCTCAGGGTGCTTGGCATTGTACTCGTTCATGGCATATGTGCCACCAAGCTGAATCGCCCCTAGGTTGGCCGCGAGTCCGTACTCACGACGTGTCAAGGGATTGATCTGATTTTGTTTTGCGGGGTCTTCGGGGTTGAGAGTATAGGCACCCGTTACTTGGAAACCGGCAA
>Ga0315904_10002075_pt1 | contig 31257 bp, 42 predicted proteins | sample LakEriMetagenome_6_FD_203529 | JGI IMG/M metagenome (GOLD analysis project Ga0315904, IMG submission 203529) | Freshwater fungal communities from buoy surface, Lake Erie, Ohio, United States - Buoy 12 MA120 | ecosystem: Environmental > Aquatic > Freshwater > Lake | place: USA: Lake Erie, Ohio...
TCTAAATTAGATCGCAAAGAAGCTAATTTAATTATTAATTTTCCAAGTACATTGTATTCTTTTGATTTATTTAAATTTTCAGTAATCTCTATAATCCAAGGTTCTTTTATATCTTCTTCTTTTTGTTTTACTTCCAATAAAATTTTTTTTATTATTTTTTCAAACTTCACAAAATTATTTATAAAAAAAGTGAAAAAAATAAATTTTGAATTTATAATTTAATTTTAAACATGAAATATACTATTAAAAATTTGCGCCAAAAAGGATACAAAGTTCGTGTAATACATTCGCGTGAGTACTATATTAAATCCACTATAAGTGGCTATTCTAAAGAATTACTAGCACAAGGTGGATCCACCACTATTGAAATTACTACACCAGACAAACAGGTTAATGTGTTTGGAAAAGCTGTTTGTTCTTTGAGTGATAACTTTAATCGTCGTGTGGGAAATGAGATTGCATTGGGTAGAGCTATTGAAGAGCTTAAAAATAAAGTTTCCGAGATTTAATAATATGAACACAATATTATTAGAACAATTTCAAAACCAATCCACTGATGTAAAAAATCAAATTGATCAATTCAGAAAAATACCAGTTCAATTGTCTAAAATTAATAAGTCTGGTAGGGTTTTTCTTTACGAAGGCCAACAAGTTCGTACTTCTGCTTTAAATGATCTTCTTAATTTCTTTTCTGTTAAAAATGATCTTTTGAGAGAAATCCATGATGATGAAAAACAATGGCTTCCTCTTCAACGTTGTTTGTCTAATATTAAAAATGATCGTATAATCACCGGCATTACAAAACAAGAAGGTGATAATAAAGTTATTACTAAATTTCTTAAAGAAGAAATTAAAGAAGAATCACCTTTGAATATGAATCATGGACTTAATCTATTACAAGGTTACATAGAGATTGCGAGTGAAAATGTAAAACTTCACAATTTTCGTTTTAATGAGGAAAATTTAGCTATGGAAAGTTCATTTCGTGATCTGTCCAATCAAATTGACATCTTTGGTGATAGTAAAGATATGTGGGATAGCGGTTTTAGTTTTGTTTATGGTTTGAATAAAACCACGGTTTCACCATTTCTTCTTCGTTTGATTTGTAGTAACGGGATGATGGCAACTCACCAAGTTTCTCAACGTTATTTTAGTAATAAAGGTCTTCGACAAAAGTCATTTAATCGATTGATTAATAAAACACTTTCCAATGATCTTCGAGTTACTGCCATCCAATCTTGCGAACGAATGAAACACAACAATGCTTCACTTCGTGAGTTTTTTAATGCCAGGGATACTTGTTTAAGTATTTCTAAAGAACTAGCTGATGTTTATTTTAATGATGAACAAATTCAAGAAGCTTACAAACCTTATAAACTTCGTTACAAGAATAGTCGTTGGTTGTCTTCTGCTAATTCTAATATAAATTCTTATGAATTTTTTAACAGATTAACCCATTGTGTCTCGCATCAAAAAGGTCTTCCTCAATGGGCTGGGATGCAATTAAATCATCAAGCTTCAGAAATATTTTTTAAAGGCCCTGATCTTTCTTTTCAAGCACCCAATCCTTTCTTGAATTAAAATAGATTTGTGAGATAATTATTATTGTCCTAGTGTTCCAACAGAAACTAGAAAATATATTTCTCGCTTAAATGAAAGGAAAAATATAACATGACAACAAAAATAACAACATATAATCCCACTTATACAGTGGGTCACTATAACAATACAGGCTACCAGCTTCCTGCATTGTTCAATGATAGCTGGTTTAAATCCATATTCGGAGATATTGAAAAAGCTTTCGAAATCCCGAATGCAGTATATCCTTACAATGTTAAGGCTGTAACAAATAAAGAAGGGGAACCTCTTTCTTATATAGTTGAAGTAGCCTTAGCAGGTGTAGGTAAAAATCACATTAATGTAAAAGTACAAGATGGTAAACTTAACATTAATGTCGATAAAGATGAAAGTAATGATGAACCCGAATCAACTTATGTCCGTAAAGGAATTAGTAAACGCAAAGGGAGTTTATCTTTTACCTTAAACAAAAACACAGATGCTAAAAACATCACATCAACATACGTAGACGGTCTTTTGCGAGTAACCGTTCCCGTAAAACAACCTGAAGTCCATAATATAGACATTAAGGTCGATTAAAATTTTCTAAATCTGTTGGACACTAGGGACATTTTAACATAATTAAAATTCATGATTAATATTTCTATTAAACTTAATAAAAACGAAAATATAGACTCTGCTCTAAGACGTTTAAAATCCAAAATGGATCAAGAAGAAATTATGGACACTATTAGGAAAAAAAGAGCATTCGAAACTCCTAAACAAATTAAAATTCGCAAAATGAAAAAAATGCATAAAATTTTAAAACAAAATCGAATTTCAAATAAAAAATAAAGGTGATTTTTTAATATAACCTTTTAGGATTTGTTTATGGACATTCCTCTTTCATTTAGTGCCAAACCACATTTTTTAAATAAAAAAGTAGAGTATTTTTCTCCTAGTAATAGTCATCATTTTTTTCCTCATTCTGTTTATTTTTTAGAAAAATACGGAACAGCGTCTTCAGTTTTAGATTTTGAAACTCCCATTTCTAATGATATTTTGCCTTTCTTGGAAAGAAATGCAGAACTAGTTACAGAAAGAAATACTATTCCGTCACAAAATGCTTCTTCTAGTGGAGTACACGGCACTAGTGATTTTTGGGATGATTCAGAAGCACATCAACATAAACTTTTCTTTTATAAAGATTGTTTAATTGAGTTAGAAAAAACTCAATCTAAAAAAGTTAAAAAAGAAGGATGTAATTACAAAATTACAATTCATTATCCTTCTTGCGTACAACCCCCTTTAGAAGATTTAAAATCTTTTTTTATTGTTGAAGACATTAAAAATATTATTTTTACTGTGATGAGGGATGAACACGGTTCTATAAGGTTTGAACCTTTTGAAGTTCGTATTCCAGAATCATATAATATTGAAAAATGTTATAATGATGATTTTCCAAAAATTCATAATGTGGTCGTAGATTCATTGAACAAAAATGAATCGGGTCTTTATCTTTTTCATGGTGATCCTGGTACGGGTAAAACAACATACATCAAATATCTTTCTTCATTGGTCAAGAGAGATATGATTTATATTCCTACTAGTTTTGTAGAACATTTAGCAGACCCATCTTTTCTTCCGGCTCTTCTTCACAAAAAACATAGTGTTTTGGTTATTGAAGATGCTGAAAAAGCTTTACTTGCAAGGGACCCATCAGACTCTTCTTCTCTGGTATCCGCTATTCTTAATATTACTGATGGCATGATGGCTGATGTCTTTAATATTGCGGTTATTGCTACTTACAATTCTCCACGACAAGCTATCGATAAAGCTCTTCTTCGTAAAGGTCGTTTAAAAGTCGAATATCATTTTGGCAAATTAAAAGCTTCTAAAGCACAAAAAATTGCAGATGAAAACAACATCAAATATCAAGTTAATAATGATATTTCTCTCGCAGATCTTTACAATACAGATGAAAACTCTTCTATTGTTTCTCCTGAACTTTTAGAAGAAAAAAGAATGGGTTTTTGTTGATTTAATTAAAACCTGATATAGTATATAAGTCTTATGAGTAATACAGTAACAACAAAGAACATTAACGACATCTCTCGATTCTACGTGGACTCTGATGCTCCACGCAGTATTAAAGAGAATATTATTAGTAAGTACCTTAATCCTTCAAAGTATGAATTTGTTGGATTTGTTGACCGATCTAATACAGCTATTCTACGTCCTCGATTCCACAACGTCCGTGATTCTTATGGACGTTTTGCACGAGTAGAAGAATAATAAATTTGGTGTTGTGTGTCATAAAAGGCTCTCTTGAAATATAGAGAGCCTTTTACACTTTTAATAATAATATGAAAATACTTGGAAAAAAAATTACAAATAAAAATTTTTGTTATAAACAAATCATACGTGAAAATAATGTAGCTATCTATGAACAAAGTTTAATTGATTCAGAGATTAAAAACACGAATAAGCGATATGAAGTTATTATTATTAAATCTCATGAAGGATATGAGATTAATGGTAATAAAATTCCTCCTTCAGAAATGTATCCCTCCGCTAATCACTGGGGTACTCTAGGATGGACTTGTATGACCATGGAAGATGCACAAAAACGTTTCAAAAAAGTTAAAAATTCTGAATTAAAAAAACAAACTCCTCCCAAAAAATAATAAACAAATTACTTCTTTTTGGTGTTAAGTTTAAATAATTAAATCATAAATGGACAAAAAAGAAGTTAAAAAAAACAAAAATAAAAATTTAAAACAGTTAATTGAAAAAAATTTAGATAGAGTTATTTTTGAATACAAACCACCAACAACTATAGATTTAACCAAAAATGCAGAAGTTTGCAGAGAAGTTACTAAATCTAGTTGTTGGAGACCTGATATTTATTTGGACTATGGGTGTGTAGCGTGCTCCATAAACAAAAATTGTGCCTGCCCTATCAAAAAAATGATAAAAAAAGAACCATCAAAAAGAAGAAAAAAATAATGGATATTTTAAAAGAACTTTCTATTTTTAATAGAATTGTATTTTTAGATAGAACTCACACCTATCTTATAGACAATAAACCATCAGCAAAATATTCAGTTACTGGTTTATTAGAATCTCTCAAAGAACCTTTTGAAAAAGAAAAATGGGCAACAATTAAAGGAAAAGAATTTGGATTGACTAGTGAAGAGATTATAAAAAGTTGGGATCAAAAAAATTTATACTCTAAAGTATTGGGAACAGTATTTCACAACTATGCTGAAAATTATTTCAATAATAAAGTAGTTCCTTATGACAGAGAATGGGTTTCTTCTCAACTTACCAAGGAACAACATAATGAATTAAGAGAGACACTAGAAACACTTTTAAAACAATTTAATAATTTTTATAACGACACTAAAGGGTTCTTAATTCCGATTAAAAATGAGTTGGTTATTGGTGATGTCAATAATACTAAAATTTGTGGTATGATAGACATGCTTTGTTATAACACAAAAAAAGAATGTTACGAAATTTATGATTTTAAAACTAACAAAGAAATTAATTACTCTAGTAAATTTAAGAAAAAATTTTTAGAACCTTTAAATCATTTAGAAGTTTGTGAATACAACACTTATAGTTTGCAATTAGGTTTTTATAAAAAATTTATAGAAGATCATACTTCTATAAAAATAGAAAATTTGTACGTTCTTTGGTTAAACAAAAAAAATGAAAATTACCAATTAATACCCCTTTTAAATTTAAATTCTGAAGTAGATCTAGTGATTCAAAAGTTTACTAAAGACCAAATAAACGAAAACACTAGTAACGTAAAGTAAAGGTATAATTAAAAAATTATTAATAATAGTACCTGCAATTAAACACAACCAAAAAGATAAACAAACAGGACAGGTAATTAATTTAATATAAAAAAGTGAAATTTTAGTTTTACATAAAATATTACGTTTAGAATAAAGATATTGTGGAAATGTCAATTCTGAAAACTCATAATTAAATAAAATTTTTTTAAACCCAAATACTTTACAATATTCAACAAAAGCATCTGTTTGAAACCAAACTATTAAAAAAGTGACGATAAACCCCAAACTATAAAGAAAATCTATCATAACAACATAAATATATACACTTATTTATGAAATTTGACTCTTTATACCAACAGGTTTTTTTATCAGAGCAGGATGAAGTCTCTCCAGAAGAGACACAAACACCAGAAGAAGAACTAACACCCAAAGAAGGTGGTGTTGCCAGTCCTGATAGTATCAATGTAGAACCTGCTCCGGTTTCTCAATCTTTTGGTGACAGTGGTGGTTTATCAAACTATATTTCTAAATTACAAGAATTTGCAAAAGAAATGCAAAATACTGAATCAGATTGTTTACAAAAATTAGTGAGTGAAATTGATCGTAATGGTAGTCTTTTTATGGGTATCTCCAGGGAACTATCTTCTCGTATTATTAAAATCTCAAGTGATGCTAAAGAAATTGCTACTATTCTTGAAGGTTTTATTCTTAATGCACCTAAACGCCAGAGAGACATTTCTTTAGGCCAAAAATAATCCTTTTATTTTTTTTAATTGATAATATACTAAAGAGGTGGAAGGATTGCCTCAAGATTATGTTATTCAAACATTTTACACTCGATGTAAACGCCCTGTTTATAAAAAACACCAAAGGGTATACAATGCAGAATGTTGTGTTTGTCATGAAGGACATTCTCAAGGAAGAAAAAGGCGTTTATTTTATTTTGTAGACGAACGTTACTTTTATTGTTTTAATTGTTGTAAATCTTGGAAAGAAATTAATTGGCTTCAAGAAGCCACCCATCAAAATTATTCCGAGATTTTAAAAGAGGCTTCTCGTTTTACTTGTTCTGTAGACCTTAATGCAAAACTCTTAGAAAAAGAAGAAACCAAGACATTTGATATCCCACCTATTCCAACAGATAGTATTGATATATGTAACGATAAAGAATGTGAGTTCTACACACAAGAAAGGGAATTAAAATTAATAACTCAAGCCAAAGAGTATTGCCAAAAGAGAAAGATATTTGAAGCTGTTAATAGACCAAAGTCATTATATGTTTCTTGTGAAGATTATGTTCATAAAAATCGTTTGATTATACCTTTTTATTCTGAATCAGGAAAGATAGAGTCTTATCAAAGTAGATCACTGTCTGGCGATGAATACCCAAAATATCTTACCAAATATGGAGAAAAGTGCCTTTACGGGGAGAATAATTTAAATCAAGATAATCCTTATATTTTTGTGTTTGAAGGACCTATTGACGCGATGTTTGTAAAAAACGCTGTAGCAATTGGAGGTTCCACACCGACAGAAAGACAAGAATCATTTTTAAATAGATGTTTGTTTAATGAAATTATCTATGTTTATGACAATGACAAAGATAACAAACAAATGGACCGCAAAATTAAACAAGTCATTAAACAAAATAAAAAAATATTTATATGGCCTAAAGAAATGAAAAAATTTAAAGACATCAATGAAGTTTGTTGCTCTTTAAATTTGAATGAATTTCCTTATAAATTTATAGTAGAAAATTCATTTACTGGAGTAGAGGCGTTAATGAAATTTAAAACCCGTTAACACAGAAATTAACTGCTTTTAAAAATTTTTCTTTATAATTTCTAATAGGTTTAACTTCTGCTTCATTTTCAGATTCTTCTAAAGATTGTAGTCTTTTAAATTCTTCCTCCAGAGACTTTAAAAAAGATTCAGAAAATTGAATTTGTTTGGGGTAGTGAATCCTTTTTACCATTTTAATGGTTGAAGGAAAAGTGTTTTCAAAAATAGTGTTAAATTTATCCATATAATTTAGCCCCTGCTGCAGAAGCAATTGACGCTCCTAATTGTCCTAATTGTTGTAATCTTTCTCCTGCGCCTGGTTTCTTTTTAGAATATTGAGCGACTTGGTTTAAAAGTCCGATTAAATTTTTTGCTCTTGGGTTATCTTTAAGTTTGTTTATTTTATAATTTTCAGGATTAGTCTGTAATTGTTCACCTTGCCTTGGTTTACCCTCAAAATTTACTAAATTATATTTTACTGGTTTGCCTTGATAAAAATTAATTTTATTTGGTATTTGTGTGTCAGATAAAAGTTCTTGTTTTAAAGTATTCACTACCTGTGGCGATGCTTCTTGGGGTTTAGTTTGAGATTGGGTGCCTGGTGTAGACGGCTGGTTTGTTGATAACAGTTTACCTAAAACATCACCTCTTGTTTTTAATTGACCTAAAGATGTAATTTTAGGATCAAATGATTGTGCTTTAGTTAATACATTTTTTTCTGTATCTTGAAATTTAAGATTATTTTTATCATCTTTAATTATAAAAAGTTTTTCTCCACCTGGCCCTGTTTTAATTTCAATTTTATTCGCTTCATTTAAAATTTGACCAACAATTAATTCAAATAAATTTAAACCAGCGTTAACATTTTGTTGTTGGTTTTTAATTTGTTTAAGAGGTGTCAATTTTAATTGAACCATTTCAGTAGCATAAAAATCCTGAGCAGCTAATGATAATTCAATTAAATTGTCAATATAAAATTTATCCACTTCTTCAAAATCGCTAGTATATTTTTTAGACCCTGAACGGTATTGTAAAGGGTATTTAAAAACATCTAAAATAAGATTAGCAAATGGTGTAGTGGGGCTTTTTAAAGTGGCAATTCTAGTAAAAAAATCTATACGTTTTTTAACAATTCTTTGAACAGCAGGGATAATAAAATCATTACCATACTCTGATATAAGAGTGTCTGCTCCTTTTTGACCTGCTACTTTTTCAGATCTGGTTTTCAAATCAGCAATTTTTGGATTTGTTAATTTCCAATTGAGTCGGTTTTGTCTATTTAAATTTTTTAAATTGTTAATTTTCTTTTCATAAACATTAGAATTATTGGTAATGTCTGTTTTAAATTCGTTAAGATCTTTTGGTTTAGGATTCATAGAATCATAAAACGTTTTCATGAGATCTAAAATACGAATTTTGCCTAGATCTTTTAATCCCTCTTCTTCTGATATTTTAGAATCATCTAGTAAATCAAAAAAATCAAATAAATCTTCGTCTGTTATTTCAGATCCGAATAATTCTTTATGTTTATTTAAAATTTCATTAAACCAGTCAGGTACACCCACAACATTTTCATTTAATAAAATATTTTCTACTAATAAACTAAAATTAACCATAAAGTATATGGTTATTTATGGCAATTAAGACAGTAAAGAGCCGTCTTCATCTGTAAAAAACTTCCCATTATCTTTAAGATAGAGTCGAATTTGTTCACAACGAAGATCGGGAGGCCCTTCTAATGTAATAACAGCAGGACAATCTTCTACGGGAAAAAAAGCACCTGAACCTTTTTCATACGAAATTACAAGAGCCCTAAAAATATTGTCAATTTCTTCTCTAAACTTAGGATCCTTACTTCTATTATCTTTTTCATTAAGAGGAATATCTTTATGAAGAGGGACATAAAAAATAATATCAAATAGTTTAAGAGTTTGCAGAGCTAAAAATTTAGAGTCTAATACATAAGCATTAGAAACCTTGTCGTGAGCATTCAACCAAAGAGTATAAGCAATGTTATCGACTACACATCGATCAAAAATTAAATAATCTCCTTTAGCTTGTTGGACTTCATCAATTAAAGCATTAAGAATAACTTTTTGAGATTTTTCATCTCCTTCTTCATTAATCTTAATGTCTCTACTTTTAATAATATCACGATAGGTTTTTTCTGGGGTTTTATACATAGGCCACTTCTCCAAAAATTCTTTGATGAGAGTAGACTTACCTGAACCTTGTGTACCAATAATACCTATACGCATGGGTTTATTTAATGTTGTTCAATTATTAAATCAAACACGAAGAGCCATATTCCACAGCAATAAATGTAATCTTGGACTAAAATTAACATGCATTGCTTTAGCATATTCAGCTACTGCTGGTGCTTTTTCGATATGTTCTTCTCGAGAACCACAACAAGGCATAAACCAAATACGATTCAAAGGTACATTAATACCTTCTTCATCTTCTACATACTTTCTCCAAATTTCTTCAATATCACGATCTGAAGTGATTACAAATTTAAATCCAGAATTATGATCTGCATGCCATTTCAATACTTCTGGCTTATAGGTTTTTTCTTCTGGATCTCCATTAGTAGTCAATTTAGGAGAAGTGGTAAAAGTAGCTGAAAATTCATTGACCCAACGCTCATCTGGCAAAAGGGTAGCATTGGTTTCAAAATCAATACGTGGAACAAATTTATATTTTTCTACAAAAGTCTCCATGAAACGAAGTAAACCTTTTTGATTGATCATTGGTTCCCCTCCAGTTAATTTAAAAATTGCTCCTTGACGAAGGTGTTCGATATAATTGTTCTCTTCCATCATCTGAAAGATTTCTTCAAATGACATTTTATTTTTAACAGACCAAGAAATAAAAGAATCACACCCATTTGGACTATCTGATGAAGAGAAACCTTTACAGGTCAAATTACACATGGACATTCTCATAAAGACTGAAGGTTGTCCAATATACTCTCCTTCACCTTCTAGAGTATAGAAAATTTTATCGTCACTAAGAAATAGATAATCATTCATAATTTAAGAAATAACAAATTTATATAATAAAGTCATAATAATAATACTCAACCACCCAAAAGGATGTAAAAACAACATAAAAAAAATAATAAATGAAAAAGCGAAAAATGTAGAAACAGATGTGGTTAAAAAAGACCAAAAATTTGCATCATTCGATTCTTTTTTTGGAACTATTTTTTCAAAAGTAGTGTTAATAATTTCTAATTGTTTTTTCATTCTTGATAAATAGCACTATTTAAATCATGTTCCCAAACTTCAACTTTAGTCACTTTACATCTTCCTTCGGTCATATTTTGAACAAATTCATTGGCTACTTTGAAGCAGTATTTAGCTGTCATTTCAATTCCAACTGCATTCATGACTCTGAGATTACACCCGCCAGCGTCATGGAGTTGTTCAAAAATATCAATAAGAGGATCGTCTGCTGCAATACAAAGTGTGTGATCGAATTGATTTTGTAGTTTGTATTTCAGTTCCTTCAAACCACCAAAATTTACCACCCAGTTTCGGTCATCTAGTTCTCCTTCAAACCAAAATTTAGCTTTTAGTTGATACCCATGTACATACTTACAGTGAGTGTCTTCTGCTCTCCACTGTCTAAAAGCACAAGAACCTAGTTCAATAATTTTTGTAGAGACATAAGACATATTAATATATTATAGATCTAATGAAATTATATCAATGTAATTCCCAAATTCATTCAATATACTTTCGGAACAAGAATCCTCATAATAATCTTCTTTAAAGAAGTTAACATTATTAATTTTTAATTGATCCCCTAAATTATTTTTTAATGTCTGAGCAATATCTAACATACACTCACAATCCTCTTTTTTCCAATCTGCACCCACACTTACAGAGGATGCAAAAAGTAAAGATTCAATAATACGGTTGGTTTGATCTACATTTAATTCTAAAGAAATTTTATTACCCATGTATCGGATAATAACCTCTAACTGTTTTAAATCAAGTTACTTTATTACTTGAGTAAATTTTTTACTCAATTCTTCTAAAGTTTTAGGACCCAAAACAAATCGAATAATAGACAAATAAGGGTTTTGTTGGTCAGAAATTCTTTTATTTAATTCTGATACAAATTGATCAATTCTTCTTTTTTCTGATTCAATAGCTTTTTTAGTATCTTCTAAAGCTTTAAAATCTTCTTTGTTGATTTTTGTTAAAGCTTCTTCAATATTCTTTTTATAATTGTTTAAAGAATTATTTAAATCTAAAACCATTTGTTTAGCTTCTTTAAATTGAACTTCTTCCGCTGCATCACCATAAAGAACATCTAACATTTCATCCATAGAACCAAAGCGGGAACCCTTAGTCTCCATTGCATTGGTTAATTTTTGAACTTGTTTATCATCCAAAATAAAAATATCAGCATTTTTTAATACATCTTCTTGAAGTTGTTTATAAAGATTTTTACGATAATCTTTTAAAGCATCTACTCCAGCCCATTGTTCTGCTCTTCTTCTACCAAAACCTTCCAGATCAACCAACTTGGCAATAGCCCCAGTTTCCATATTACGAATAATAGCGCCTTCAATTTCTGAAGCTCCTAAAGAAGAAGGAACTGTACCCAAAGAACCTAAAAGATTTTTTTTAATAAGTGATTTTAAAATTTCAAACTCCTTAACAGCTTTGGCTTTCATTTCAGCTTCATTGCCTGTTCTTTTTCGTGAAGCCATTACCGCCATATTTTCAGCACTGCATGTTTTTTGAATTTGTGACTTAATAGTCTCATCAATATCTAAAGCTAGAGGTTTTTTATCGTAAAATTTCCAATCAGTAGAATTATTAAGAAGTTCTAAAATTTTATCTTTGATGACTTTTCCTTCTTTGGTAGTGGTAATATCTGTTCCTTTAGGAGAATCTAACTTTACTATCCCGAAAATAACAACAGCTCCATTACCAATTAATTCTTCGGCATAAGGAATAACATTCATGTGAGCTTTACTGAACATCTCTCCGAAAATTTGAATAGGGGAATCTATCATTCCATTAAGTTGTTCTAAAAGACGTTCTAATTTACTTTTTTGTAGAGTTTCTAAAAATCTCGCAAACCCTTCAAAAATATCATTATCATAAAGTTTCGCTTGTTGATAAAATTCAGAAGCATCTGTAACAGGATTTCCCTTTTTAGATTTGACGAAAATCTGACCTTCTTCAGTTAAACCGAAAGAAACGTTAGAACCGTCATATTTTTCAGAAACCTCCCAAGCACCTCCACTAAAAAGATTACAAAAATCTTTAGCAGTCATTTGGTCTATGTGTGGAATGGAAACCATTTTAACCGCTTCATTTAAACTTTCTCCGAATAATTGAGTGTACTCTTCTGTGTTTACATCACCAAAGAAAGGTTTAAGATATTCAAAAGCACTTTTAGCTTCTTGATTAGAAATTTGACCTTGAGTACGACCAGTAGCTAAATTAGGAAGTTTAGTTTTAATATTTTTAACCAAATTGTCCCAAAGTTTTTGTTTACGTTCTGAATCAAAAGTGGAAACTAATTCAGCCATTTTAACCACGTGTTTTAAATGATCTGGGTTAGCAAAACCTAAAATAGCAGCCAATGTATCTAAATCTTCATAGGTGACTGGGTCTACTTCTTTGCCACTAACAAATCGTTGTAATTGATCAAATTTTACCCCACCTTTACTGTAACTCTTAGCTACTCCATTAACCATCCAATTAATCTTGTAAGCTAATCCATCCCCACCTAAAGTATAACGAATGTCATAAGTGATTTCGCCGTTCTTTTTATTTTTTTCTACGAAATTTTTATACTCTTCGGTATTTTTAATAACTTGGTCTAATATTTTTGTTTTTTCTGGATTAATAGAAGTTGAAGCAGCAATACCTCTTATTAAAAGATCTCTTATTACTCCTTTAATTCCTTGAGCCATATCTGCCATACTAGCAAATTGAGAAACCCCAAAGTATTTTTCTTTACCTTTAATGTTAACAATATCAATTTGAATAACATTATTAGAATTTCCTACAACTACAGCAGTATTAACTTCTTCCGCTGCTGTATCTGCAGCGTATTTTCCTGGAAATTCTGAATTTAAAAAATCTTTAACTATTTTAGTAGTTACACCATCTTTAAAATAAACATCTAAATCAATATCTCCAAAGTCTTTTTTAGTTGCTAAAGCTTTTTGGATAATTTCTTTAGTTTCTATTTCATTAGGTTCTGGTGCTCTAATACCAGCTTTAATTGCAAATAATCTACTAGATCCCAAATAATAAGAAGGTTCTCTAGAATCTACAAATCCTTTACTTCTAAGGAGTGTGAGAAGTCTTTGTATCTCGTCAATGACTTCTGATGTGGGATTAGCACGTACATATTTTAAATTTTCATTTTCAGACGCTTTTTTTAAATCTACTATCAAATTCTCAGCAGCCTGACCACCTTCATTGATTAATTGATAATGATTTTTAAATGTAAAAACATTTTCTTTTACATTTTTTATTTTTTTAGGAGACCAATATTTTTTTTTAACTGGTCTTTTATAAGATTCTTGAAAAAAAGAAGTAAAAGACGTTTTAATCATTTATTTTTTGATTTGAAGTAAAGGGGTAAGAATTTTTTCTACTTCTTGTGGATTTGTGGTTTTAGCCAATTGCTGAGAAAGAGCCTTAATATCTAAAGGTTTTTGTTGATTGTTATTATTAGTTACAGGTTGTGCAGGGTTATTTGTTTGTTGAGGATTTGTGTTTGTTTGTTGATTTTGTGTTTGTTGAACTTGATTAGACGGATTTGCATTGTTAATAAGTTCATTAAGTACTTGGTCGAATTTAGTCATAGAATTATTTATGTTTAGGGTCTTTTATTTTTTTAATTTAATCCCCCAGCCCCAGATCCTTTAATCCATTTATTCGATGTCCCCAGAAAAGTCAACGGATCCTTTTGAAAAAATTGTATTTTTTTGTAAATTTTTTAAAACTGAAAATAAATCATGTTTATTTGCAAATTTAAAGGTTTTTTGTGTCTTCTTAGAAGAGTTCAAAGATCTCGAGGCGGCTAGTTCTAAATCAGAAGAGTACCAAGAACTCACTTTACAATAAGATATTGGAAGAACAGATAATATTTTATCTAATGATTTTTGAGAGAATGGTAGTTCTTTTGGTGAAGGGTAAAAAGCTATTACTTTTTCATATTTACTAGAACATTTTTTATATTCAGAACAAAATTTATCTAAACAATAGTGATAAAAGAATTTTTGAACATCTTTAGATTGTCTACCACTTGTAATAAACGGAATATTGTATTTTTTACAAATTTGAATAGTTTCTTTAACAGCAGATTTTAATAATGGGTAATAATCAATAACACAAACCCGAGAAGCTGGAAATTCCTTGTACATTTTAATTAAAAAATGATTCTAATTGCTCCATGCTCAATCCATCATTTAAAGCATTATTAGTCAATTCATGCAATTGAGTAATAAGACTTTGTATTTCATTTTCATATTTTAAAAATTTTTGATGGGTTTGTTTATTATATTCTATTTTAGATTCAGATTCGAGAACAATAGTATTTTGAATTAAATCCCATTTAGAACCAAGGTGTTTTTTTATTTTTAAAATTGTTTTAGTTGTAGGTGAATAAGAATTTTTTTCTGCTTCTGTCAAAGGCTCTTTGATTTTATTACCATTTTCATCTATAATACCTAATTTATAGGCTTCATATTCTTTAAAATTTTTATTTAATTGTTCTATTAAAAAATTATTTTTTAAAGATTCTTTAAACATAGAATTATAATTAACACCATGAAGATGGAGATCATCTATTGGGTTTAATTTACATCCTTTACCAAAACTTGTTGAACCACAGTAAGAACACTTTTTAGAATCATTTGGGTGAAAATGTACACCATGAGGACCGTAACGGCAACCTTTACCATAACTACTCGACCCGCAATACATACATCGATTAGTTTGTTGTTTGATTAAAGATTTTTCACAAATTAAATTCATTTATTGTATATTTAAGAAAGATTTTGGAGCTTTCCCTATTCGTAAATTTAAAATTCCATTATAACTGTTTTCAATTAAAAGCACATCTCTTAACATTTGTTCTTTAGCCTCAAAATAACTCAATTCCCATTTAGAATTACAAAGTTTAAGAATATTAAAAATAAAATTTTCTTTCCCGTATTTTTTAATGTCTTCTTGTAAATCATTGGATGATCCAGAGTATTCTTTCCAATCAGATTCCACATGATCAATGCGATTTCTTGTTTTGCCTTTTAAAGGTTTTCTTTTAATTTTACGCAAACACTGTTTTTTACCAATATAAAATTTACCGGTTACTTTATTTGTAATTTCATAAATGAACCCGAAAACATTATTATGCCAATAAATACCATCCGATAATGTCCAATGTCCTAAATCCATTATTTTTTTCTTTTACGGTGTTTCTTCATCCAAGGTCGTACTTGAATTTTCTTTAATAATGGTTTGGCTCTTCTGTTGTCTCCGGGATTATAAACATTAGGACCAGAAAATTGACTAGATGTAGAAGTACTGTCTGGTGTTACTAAAGCGGATGCAAGGCCTCCTGCCATATTTTCTTCCTCTAAAATTTGATTGATAATATTATTTAAATTCATTTAGATTTATTTTTTTTTCTGCATTTAGACAAATAAGCTGCTGCATAATAACTTGGAAAAACTTTAAATTTTTCTTTAGCTTTACGGTAACAGTAATCTTTTTTTTCTAAAAAATATTGTTTGAAATTTTTCATTTTGCGTTAATAATAAAACTATTTATGGATGATCTAAACAAATCTTCAATTTCTTTATTCGAAAAATATGAACAAGAAATTAAAAAGTACGTAACTGTTGATGAATTTAATATGAAACAAATTCAAATGGATTTACCAGCAACTCGACATTATTGGGTGGGCCGTTTGATGTATCATAAACAAGAAATTATTAAACTCAAAAAACTTCGCAAACAAGCTCAAGTTAAAATTACAGAAAAAATGCAGGAAGAATCTCCTATTGGATTGACACATAAAACAGTATATTCTGCGTCTGACAATCATCCTGTTATTGTTAAAATTGATGAACAAATAGCAGAGAATGAATTATTAATAGAATATCTCACTAAAATTGAAGCTAATTTTAGATCACTTAGCTTTGATATTAAAAATCTTATAGCAATCACCCAACTTGAAACCACTTAATGATAAAATTGATTGTAGATTATGATTCTGGTAGAAAGAAAGGTATTTTAATTACTGATTATTTGTCTGTTATAAGGGAACATTTTTCTGTAGAAGATAAAGACCAAGTTTTTAAAAGAAGATTTTCTGTTGGGTATAGACCACCCACACGAAAATATGTTATTACACCACAAGGACGTTTTGAACCACGTTTACTTTTTATTATCCTTGATTTTTTAAAAACACAAAATATTCCCTTAGATATTCAAATTACTGAAAATTTTAAAACAATTTTACAAACACCTACTTTGAATAAAGAGTTGGTAAAATTGAATATCCCTTTAAGAGACTACCAAGAAGAATCTATTTTAGAAGCATTAGAAGCCAAATCTGGTGTTATTTTATTGCCAACTTCTGCAGGCAAAACTTTAGTCATAGCCACATTAATTTTATCTATTTTAAAACAGCAAAATCTCAAAACCTTAATTTTAGTACCCAACATACAATTAGTAACTCAAACACATTCTGATTTTATTGAATACGGGATATTACCGAAAGACGTGACTATGTGGACTGGAAACCACATTCCCAATAAAAATGCTAAAATTATAGTTTGTAATATTCAAATTTTACAATCAGAAAAACAAGATTTATCTTTATTAAAAGAAATAGGATTATTAGTGGTAGATGAAGTTCATGTTTGCAAAAAAACTAATTTAATCAATAAAATTTTAGATCAAATACCAGCTAAATATCGTTTTGGTTTTACAGGGACTTTACCTGATAATAATTTAGATCAATGGAATATTTTCGGTAAATTTGGTAAAATTCTTTACAAAAAAAAATCATATGATTTAAGAGAACAAAATTACATTACTGAAGTAGTTGTAGCAGTATTAAAAATTTTGTATACTAATCTCCCTCGGTTTTCTCAATCTTCTGCTATTAACCCTATTCAGGCTTATGAAGAAGAAATTCAATTTCTTCAAACTAATACTTTTCGAAATTCTATTATTACTAAAATAGTTAATAAATTAGATAAAAATACTCTTATTTTGGTAGACCGTATTATTCACGGCGAAGAACTTTTAAGGGTTTTACAATCCAATACAGATAAACAGGTCTACTTTGTAAATGGGAATGTCGATATTGATGAAAGAGAAAAAATTCGCAGTTTAATGGAACAACAAGACAATATAGTGTGTATTGCTATTTCTAAAATATTTTCTACCGGAATCAATATTAAAAATCTCCATAACATTGTTTTTGCTGCTATTGGGAAAGCTAAAATTAAAATTATACAATCTATAGGTCGAACTTTAAGAAAACATGCTACAAAAAAAAGAGCAACAATTTTTGATATTTGGGACAATTTAAAATATGGTAATAATCATATGATGGAAAGACTGACATTATATCAAGAAGAAAAAATCCCCATGTCAATCACAGAAATAAAAGAAAGTTGAATAAAAAATTTTACCACATATAATCGATTTAAATTTTATGGCAAGAAAAAAACAAAACGATGAAGATGATTTTGGTGAATTTGATATTAATAAAATTTTAAACGAAAAACCAAAAAAACGTGTAAGAAGAACAAAAGAAGAATTAAAGCCAAATTATGTAGATCCCATTGAAATGGAAAAATTAATTAAATCTTATTACGACACAGATTATTTGGATCCTAATTTAGCCGACATGGTACAAAAAATTGCCACACGTTTAGGTTACGCTCATAATTTTATTAGATATAGTTATAAAGAAGAAATGATTGGAGATGCTGTTATTAAAATGATAACCGCACTTACTAGAAAAAGATTTAAATGTGATTCTGGTTATAATCCTTTTTCATATTTTACAAAAGTAGCATTTCGAGCATTTCAAAATAGAATTAAAAAAGAAAAAAAAGAACATGATACTCTTAACAGATATCAAGATGAGGTTTATTCTATTTTAAGAGAATCTGGGACTTTGCCGACGCAAAAAAATACCAGATATGAATCAACTGAAAATAATTTTTGTTATTAATGTATAATTTGAATGATTGAAAATTTTTTTAAAGAAAAACGTATTGCGTTATTTACTGATATTCATATTGGGGTTCATCGTGATTCTCCAATATGGCATGAAATTGCTTTAGAGTGGACTGATTGGTTTGTAAGTGAAGTAAAAAAAAGAAATATTAAAAATATATTATTTTGTGGTGATTTTTTTCATAATAGAACTTCGTTGGATTTAACTACGCTTCAAACAGGATCTAAAATTATCGAAAAATTAAAAGATTTTAATATGGTTATGATTGCGGGTAACCATGATAGTTATTATAAAAATAATGCGTCTATTAATTCCTTATGCCCGTTTAAAGGTAAAGAAAATATACACGTGATAGATGAAACACCCTTTATTTGGAAAGGAAATAAAACAATTTGTTTGTGTCCGTGGGGTACTGATATTAAAAATTTACCTCAAGAAGAGTTTGATCTTTTAGCAGGCCATTTTGAAATACAAAATTTCAAAATGAATGCACATAAAATATGTGATCATGGTTTAGAATCTCAATCAATTTTAGGGAAAGGTAAATTAATTATTTCAGGACATTTTCATTTAAGAGATCATAGACATTATGATAATAATAAAAGTATCCTTTATTTAGGTTCACCTTATGAAATGGATTTCGGTGAAAGAAACCAAGTAAAAGGAATTTACTTTCTAAATTTAGAAAATATGGAGTTGGAATTTGTTGAAAATTTAATTTCCCCGAAACATTTTAAAATTAAAGTTAGTGAATTATTGTCCAACCAAATAGATACAAAAAAAATACCATCTATTATTAATAATAATTTTATAGCCATTGATGTGGACAAAAAATTAGACACTCAAACACTTGATCTAATCATAGGAAAATTTTCACAATATCAACCAAAATTAGTAAGAACAGACTTTAATATTTTTGAACATTTACAATTATCTGCAGTGGAAACAGAAGAATTTAGTTTTGATATAGATAAAGCGCTGTCAGAATTTGTTGAACTTATTGATACTAAAATTTCAAAAAAAGAAATTTTGAATAAATGTTTAGAATTCTATAAAATATCTCTTATACAAGATGAGTAAAATAGGAATAGCAATTATAACATGCGATAGACCGAATTATGTAAATAATCTTTTGTCTACAATAAATCCTCAAAAATTTTTAAGATTTGTTGTTAATGATGGAGAACAGGATTTATCTGACATAAAACATGCCATACATACTGTAAAAACACCAAAACCTAAAAGTGGTGTAGGTGTAGCAAAAAATTTAGCTATTAAAACATTAATGGGTATTGGTTATGATTACATTTTTCTCTTAGAAGATGATATAGTTATTAAAAATGAAGAAGTATTCGAAAAATATATTGAAGCGTCTAAGTTATCGGGTATTCAGCATTTTAACTTTGCTTTTCATGGTAACGATAACTATCTACCAGACGGCACGGAAGCAGTTAAGATGAAAGTAGAATATTCTAAAGATTGTGCTGTTTGTTTATATCCTAACGTTTACGGTGCTCTTTCTTTCTATACAAAAAAATGTATAGAAGAGTGTGGTTATATGGATGAATATTATTACAATGCTTTAGAACACGTAGACCACACTAATAAAATTATACAAAAAAAGATGCACCCTCCTTTTAGATGGTTTGCTGATATTGCTGATAGTTCAAAATATATTTCAGAACAAGATAGTTCTCATTCAGGATCTACGATTCGTAAAGATCAATCTTGGATTCAAAATTTTCATAACATGGCTGATTATTTTACCAAGCAAAACGGATTTGATGTTAGAAACCCTTATACTAAAATTGCAAATAAAGAAGAAGTCGTTCAATCATTAAAAGAAATTAAAAAATTATGGAAAAAATAGGTGTAGGAATTGTTACTTACAATTCAGAAAATTATTATAAAGATCTTTATAATAGCATTGATCAAACTAAAATTGATCATTTAGTCACTGTGAATGGCGGAGATGAATATTCAAAACAATATGGAAATCATTGGATTCAACATACGATAAACAAATATCCAGCTGTATGTAGAAATGATGCGATTGCCGCATTGTTAAAAGAAAATTGTGATCATATTTTTATTATTGAAGATGATATGATTATTAATGATTCTGATATTTTTAAAAAATATATTGAAGCTTCTAAATTGTCTGGTTTGAAGTATTTTTCATTTGTTTCTACATCGTGGGAATCTGGTGAACCTTGGAATAGAGCACCACGATTAGTTGTAGAATATAGTAAAGAAGTTAGTGTATCTTTTTATAAAAATATGTGTAATGAATTTACATATCATCATAAATCTTGTTATGATAAAGTAGGTTTTTATGATTCCCAATTCAGAGATCCATTTGATATTGATATGGCTTACCGCGAATCACAACAAGACTATGCAGCACCTTTTTGGTGGTTTGCAGACATTACTAATTCAGACTTCTATATTAAAAATAATCCTGTAGCTGTTAGTAGGCTTCAAGGAGAAAGACCAGATGGAAATAGAGAACAACGTATTCAAGAACAATGGAAGTTGTTTATACAAAAACACGGATTAATGGTAAATCAAATCCCATCTCTTTCTAAAGAAGAAGTTATTAAAAAATTAAAACAAATAAAAGCATGAAAATTTCAATAGGTATAAATGGTTATAAAGAATACAAAGATCTTGAAAAGAGAGAACGTTTTTGTATTGAAAGTCTTTTAAAGTGTAAAAAAGAAAACATTAATCTTTATAATGTTTGTTTTGCAGACGAAAATATAAAATACGATTCATTTGAAACATTGAATCAACTTTGTTTGACTTCAGATGTTGTTATTAAAAATTATTTTTCTCATGAAGGTTTAACTAATGAATACAATTCCAGAAAAAATGAAATTGATAACAATATTAAAAAATTACCTTCAGTAAAAGAAATTTTTGATGTATTGTCGCATACGAATTGTGACTATTTTTTATTTTTAAATAACGATATTATTTTATCTAATAGATTGTTTAAAAACATAGATCCCTCAGTAGATTGTTATGCTATATCTAGAATGCACATTCACGATTTGGAATCTTTAAATGAAACACCAAAATTAGAATCTTATTCAGTACATGGTTTCGATGCATTCCTGGTTAAAAAAGAAACTTGGAGAAAAATAAGAAACAATTTTCCCGATTTAATTTTAGGTAGATTTTACTGGGATACATTTTTTGCAACAATGTTTAAATTGTTGTGTAAAACTGAATTTTTAAATGACTTACCCCCAGTTTGTTTCCACATTGAACATTCCAGTAAATCTTCAGAAAATACTATTGAAAATTATTATAATGAAGATGTCTTTAAAAGAAGTTTAATTATTGGTCATTTGTGGTTTAACTACGTTCAAAATGTTTTATTAAAAAGACCAACAATTAATGATTGTAAATGGTATCAACCAATTTTAAGTGAAAAAGCAATAGAAAGAAATCATTTTAACCAATTAGACCAAAAACCACTTTCAAATACAAAATTTGAAAAATTAAACATATCAACTAAAAACGACTATGATCTTTTTATTCCTGTAGCTCCGAAAGACGAAATAAAATTACCGTTTGTTATTGAATACGCAAACAAACATCTCACTCATAATAAAATTTACGTTTGCTCTCCACACAACATAACAAACAAAATAACAGATTCCAGAATTGAATACATCAACGATAAAGATGTTATTAATGTGGAAGATAAATCATTTATTTCATTTAGACCTAATTGGACGTATCAACAATTTTTAAAATTATTTTTTAATTTCAGTGAATCAGACTATTATTTTGCTTTAGACGCAGATACTATTTTGATTAAAGACCTCCCACTATTCGAAAATGAACATCCTATTTGGTATTATGGATGGGAACAAAATCATTTCCCTTATTTCTTATTCAATAAGAAATTTTTCAATTTAGATAAATCTCTTTCTCATACTGGTATTGGGGATTTAGGACTCTTTAATAAAAGAATTACAAAAACATTCTTAAACTATACTGGATGTCAAACAGCAGAAGAATTGTTAAAAAATATAGGCAATAAAACAAATGTTGTGTTTCATTTCTCTGAATATGAAACATATGCTAACTTTACCAATACACACTATACAGGACTTTACAAATTTAAACACTTAGAACAAGAAAACAAAGGTAGAGATTTAAATCAAGGTGAGTCTTGGTCAATACAAGATATAAAACAAACAATTGATAATTATAAAAATTCTAATAAATCTATATTATCGCTACATTCATGGAAAATATAAAAACAATTTATGTTCATTTGAGTCCTAATAAATTGCCATTTGCAAATGAACTTACAAATTCAAATTTTGCATTTGATGAAGTTCCTGCTTACACTCAAATTAGTATAGATCAGACAAAAAAAATAACCAAAAGTGATTGTATACTTTTAACTAAAAACGAAATAGATGATTTTAAAGATGAGTTATTAGAATTTTTTAATTTGTGTAAGAAAGGATTTCCTTCTTTTTATAAAGATGCATTTTGGTTAACAACACTTTTAAGATTGTATGTAGTATATTTGTATGTTATTAAACACGATATATCTTCTTTTGTTCATATTGAAAATGATAATTTAATTTTTAATGATTATTCTGTTTTAAAAAATTTACCAGAAGGTTGTTTTTTTACAAAAGTAGGGCCTAACTGCGGTTCTGCTGGTTTTATGTTTTGTAATAGTAAAGAAAAACTAACAACAACAATTAATGCTTTAAAACAATTACTTAAAAAAGGAGAGATTAACATTAGACCACATACTTCATATGATTTTTTGTCTGAAATGATATTAATAGACATTTTAATCAGAGGGAATAAAGCAGAATATTTACCCCTTTTACCACAAGATAAATATTTTGAGTTAACCGATTGTGTATTTGATGGTGCTTCTTATGGTCAATATATAGGAGGCACTAATAATGGTAATGATTCAGGTTGGTATGGTTTAAATCACTTCATAGGACAGCTTTTAAATCAAAATAAAATACAAATTTTATTTGAAAATAATCAACCTTTTGTGGTAGATGGTGAAAAAAAAATTAAAATTTTCAATTTACATATTCACAGTAAAAAATTATCAAATTATGTATAATGTCAATCAATCTATTAGAAAACGCCCTTACTCATTTATTAAACAAGCGCTAGACATATTACCTAAAGATATCCATTCTGTTATAGTAGAAATAGGATCTATGCGTAAACCTTGTGATCATGATTTAGATGATTTTAGTGGAGAATGTTGTAATGATGGTCATAGTTCTTTGCTTCTAGCTCGAGGTGCTAGTGAATTTCATACTGTAGATATCAATATGGAGTGTTCAAAGTTAACTAGATCACAACTTAAAAAATATAATTTTTGGTCAAAATCCAATGTTTATTGTGGAGATGGTATTAAATTTTTAAAAGATTTTGATAAAAAAATTGACCTTTTATATTTGGACGCATGGGACGTAGAATATCCACAACATGCAGAGATGCACTTAGAAGCCTTTAAAGTAGCAGAATCTAAATTAAATGATACTTCAATCATTCTTATAGATGACACAGACATTGGATTTTCACAAGAAAAAGGATATCATAATGATGAAGAATGTCTGGGTGGTAAAGGAAAATTATTAATACCATTTTTATTAGAAAAGAAAAATTTTAAAATACTCTTCAAGGGAAGGCAAACTGGATTTATAAAAACAAATGATTAAAGAAGATATTATTACAGGTAATACCTTTAAATGTATTGCAGATGATTATTTAGATGAAGAAAAGACGTTTTTAGATTTGTCTAAAAAACCAAAAATTATTTTTCTTAAAACAGATTGGATTGAACTTTTTAAAACAAAAATTTTACCTAAAATTGATTATCAATTTAAATTGATAACACATAATGCAGATCGCGCATGCCCTTCTGGAAATATAGATTTGTTGGATGACACTCGTTTAATAAAGTGGTATGGTATGAATTGTCACATTCAACATCCAAAACTCCAATCTATACCAATTGGTATAGCGAATGAAAAATGGTTACACGGAAATAAAGACACACTTTTAGATGTTGCAAATACAAACATTATAAAACGAAACAATTTTTGTTACAGTAATTTTGATTTGACTACTAATCATTTAAGAAGACCTCAAATTTTTGAAATCATTAAAACAAAATCTTTTATTGATATAGAAACACAAAAATTAACATTTAAAGATTATCTTACTAAACTTAAAAGTTATAAATATGTAATCTCTCCTCCTGGAAATAGTATCGATTGCCATCGAATATGGGAGTCTTTATATCTGGGTGTTATACCAATTATAGAAAAAAATATTGCAATGGAATATTTTTATGATTTACCTATACTTGTTGTAGATTCATTTAATAATGTTACAGAAAAATTGCTTATTGATTCTTATGAAATAATTTTCAACAAACCGTCTAATAAAGCAAAGTTTAATTTTTATAAAAAATTAATATTCAATTAAAATGAACTATAAAATATATATCTGTCATTATCCTCCCTTAATTGAAAGAAAACAATATCTTGATTCTATTTTACCAACTCTTGATTAGTGAATAATTTTATGTCTTATAACGGATTAATTTTTGATAATGTTATTAAAAAACATTTAAACTACGAAAATGGTTTATATATTGAAGCAGGTGCTAATAACGGAATAATTGGCAGTAACACTTTATTTTTAGAAAAAGAACTTAATTGGTCTGGTGTTTTAATAGAACCGTCTAAAAATGCGTTTGATGTTTGTGTACAACATCGAAATTCTAATAATATATTTATTAACAGCGCATTAGTAGGAGATGACAATATTGAGGAAGTAGTAGGAGATTTCAATGGAGATCATATGTCGAGTATTAATGGTGCACGTACTGGATGTAACTTGCATTTACTTACTTCTGTTAAAGCTACTACATTAACAAAAATTTTAGATCAATCAAATTTTTCAACAATTATAGATTTTTTCAGTTTAGATGTAGAAGGACATGAATTAGAAGTTTTAAAAGGCATTAACTTTAAAAAATATTCTTTTAAATTTTTATTAATTGAAGTTAACACTAGAAATTACAAATTATCTGATATATTGTCTTATATCGAACCTTATAACTATTCATTGTTTGATAATATCACTAAATACAATTCTAAAGAACACCCAACATGGTCTAAAGACCACAATGATTTTTTATTTATAAATGAAGATTTGTTTAATAGGTAATGATTACAAACAACAACTACCACTATTAGGATATGGTGGAATTGAAGCAGCATTTGAAAATACTTGTTTAACAATAGACAAATATTTTCAAAATCAAATTAAATTATGTGCATTTGTTCCTAAAATTTTAAATTCAAATAATAAAAAATATAACTTTAAAATTATAGAAACTCAATACGTTGAATCTTTTTTATCTGGCGTTCCTCCTATTCATTATGCTAATGAAGTTAAAAACATCATTAAAAATGGTAATATAAAACCAGATATAATATGGTCAAATGGTTCTTGGTCTGTAAATCCTTTATTAGAACTCAATATACCTATTATATGTACTATAATGGATAGTTGCGGTTGGGCTGAAAATAAATATGTTTATCATAAAAATGTTCATTATAGGTTTGTTTCTAAATTTCTTTATGATTTTGTTTTTAAAGACGCAGAGACAAATGAATTTATTAACAAAATAAAATCACAAAGTTTTTGGTGTTATCCTGGAATTTCTGATGATGAATTTGTTTTTGAAAAAAACAAAGAAGATTATATTTTATGGTGTGCTGGTCTTTTATGGGGGTTAGAGAGTAAAGGTCTTGATCTTTTTATAAAAATGGCAAAAGAAAGACCAGATCAAACTTTTGTTGCTTATGGTTCTTATGATGAAAGACAATACAATCTGGTCAATTATCTCAAACAAACTGCAAAAGAATTAAAAAACTTTGAATATATGGGACCATTAGAAAGAGGACATAAACATAAAGAGGTTTTTAAAAAAGCAAAACTATTTACATTTTTAACACAAACTACAGAAGCTTTTGGTATGACCGGGATTGAATCGATATCAAAAGGTACCCCTGTATTGGGCACCATGAATGGGTCTTTACCTGAAATTTATCAAAATGCAGGTTATTGCACAAATAATTTTAATGAAATGGTAACATCATTAGATAAAAAATACAATTACGAAGATGTTTTCAATTACTCTTTAAAATTTCATGCTAAAAATGAAATTGATTTTTTGTATAAAAAGAGTAAGTCTTTTATATAGAATATGAATTTATCTTTAGTATCTAAATATTTCACACCATCAACGATTTTAGATGTAGGTGGTCACGTTGGTGAATTTTTTTCTTTAGCTAAACAAACATTTCCAAATTCTTCTGTTTTTATTATTGAAGGAAATAAAGATTGTGAACCATATCTTAAAAAATTAAATACAAGGTATTTAATAAAATTATTAGGTAAAGAAAATAAAAAATCTGTTTTTTATAAAACAAACACAGACCCACTATGTACTGGTAATTCTATATACCGGGAAGTTACCGATCATTTTGATAAAAACTATTTGATAGAAGAAGAGTGTCAACTTCATACTATTGATAGCATTTTTCAAGAAATTACAAAATTTGATTTAATTAAATTAGATACTCAAGGTTCAGAACTTGACATACTTGAAGGGGGCTCTAAAATTGCTAAAAAGGCAAGAGGAATTTTACTTGAAGTTTCTTTTACAAAGTATAACCATGGGTCACCTCTTTATAATGATGTAGTAAAATTTATGGATGATTTTGGTTTTATAGAAAGAGAATATTTAGATCAAAATTGTTGGTATAAAAATGGACTTTCTTTTTTACAGAGAGATATTTTATTTGTAAATAAAAATGAATTTCAATAAAAAAGATTTTGTAAATGGTTCATTTTATCTTTATGAAAAATTTAAAGATAATAAACCTTTCGCTAGTGGTAAAATTGGTAATTGTGAATTAATGTGTATATACAATTATTTTTTATTTCAACACAAAAACCAACCTGTTCAATGGTCTCCTAATGTTATAGAAGAATCTTACAATAATACAGGAGTATTCCCCCAAACAGAAGAAGCCAGAGTAGATTTTATTAATCAAATTACCAATGATATAAAAGATATAGATTCTTTAGCTTGGTGGTCTATGTTTAATTTGGATTTTGAAGCACGATATATCAAGAAAAATTCTCCAAATTGCGAATTGTTAGACCTTCAAAGTTTAGAATCTTTTTATTCTGGTTCCCCTTGGACAGAACATCTACAAAATAAAAAAGTATTAGTCATTTCCCCCTTTACAAATACCATTCAAAAACAATATTCTATTAAAAATAAATTATGGAAAGATCCTCGTATTCTTCCGGACTTTGAATTGTTGACTATTAAACATCAGCACTCGCCGGGAATCGACAAACCTAGTTCTTATTCTTCATGGAAAGAAATGGTTGAAGATATTAAAAAACAAATGTCTCTTGTAGATTATGATGTTCTTTTAGTAGGAGCAGGGGCTTCTGCATTACCGTTAGTAGCCCATGCGAAAAGAAGTGGCAAAAAAGGAATCCATCTTGGAGGACCTTTGCAACTTTTATTCGGTATTAAAGGAGGAAGGTGGGATAATGGACCTATAGGAAAGCATTTTTATAATGAATATTGGGTTAGACCTTCTTTAGAAGAAACACCAGAAAAATTTAAAAATATCGAAGGTGGATGTTATTGGTAGATTTTTGTCTAAAGTCTATTATTCTAATAAAGTGCGTTTAATTAATTTTAAAGAATTAGAAATAAAAAATTTTCTATCTGTAGGAGACAATCCAGTCAAAATTAATTTTCAAAATGGTGTTAACATCATTACAGGAGTTAATCTTGATAAAGAGGATTCAAAAAACGGAGTAGGAAAATCTACTTTAGTAGAAGCATTGCATTTTGGTTTATTCGGTTCTACTATCAGGGAACTTAATAAAGATCTTATAGTTAATTCTAAAACAAAAAAAGATTGTGAAGTCAAATTAAAATTTGATATAACTATTAACGGACAGACATATTCTTATTTGATTGTTAGAACTTTACAACCAAATAAATGTTTTTTATCAAAAAACGGAGAAGATGTAACTAGATCTACTTTACCCAAAACTAATGAATTTATTTGTAAATTAATACAATCCAACAGCAAAATTTTTCAAAATTCTGTTATCATGACCATCAACAATACTGTTCCTTTTATGGCGCAGTCTAAAGTTGATAAAAGAAAATTTATAGAAAGTATTTTAAATCTAGAAGTTTTTTCTCAAATGCTCTTAAAAGCAAGAGATGAATATAATGAACAAAAAAGAGAGTATGAAATTTGTAATGCTAAACATTTAGAGATAGAAAAAAATTATAATACTAATAAACAACAGTTAGATTTTTTTATCGATAATAAAGCATCTAAAATTTTAAATATTCAAAAAAAGATAGAAGAAAATTATTTTAAAATAGAGGAACTGAAAAAATCATTTCATGAAATCCCCGAAAATGTAGATGAATTATTTTCAACAAAAATAAACTCTCTTCAAGACGAATTAAAAGAAATAAAAAATAAACAAAAAAATATTTTTGAAAAAGTTACAGAATTTAAAACCGCAATTAAACACGAAAAAAGTATTTTAGATAGTATAGGAGAAGTTAATGCTGTTTGTTCAACATGTAATAGACCTTATTCTGAAGACAACATTAAACACAAAGAAGAAAATATTACTAAAATAACAAATAAAATTGTTCAATTAAATGGACAAAAAGACGAAATTTGTTTTTCCTTGAAAGAAATAGAAAAAAAACAAGAAGAAAAGGAAAATGAAATTGAGGCCATTAATTCTAAAAGACAAAAAATTCAAGAATTTATTAAAAGAAATTCTAACACGCAAACAAAAATAACATTTTTATTGGATAGTATTAAAGATTTTCAAGTAGATGAAGAAAATGCTAAAAAAGAATCTAATGAACTTTTAGAAAATTCTGTTAAAGAACTTTTTAAAAATTTAAACGAACATAAAAACCAATTAGAAAAGTTAGATAATGATTTATCTATATTAGAATGTGTTAAATTTGTTGTTTCAGAAGAAGGTGTTAAATCGTATATTGTTCGTAAAATATTAAAAGTTCTTAATTCAAGATTGGCTTATTATCTTGAACAATTGCAAGCAAATTGTCTTTGTATTTTCAATGAGTTTTTTGATGAAAATATTACAGATGAAAAGGGTGAGATAAGATCTTACTTTAACTTTTCTGGTGGAGAAAGAAAACGAATAGATTTAGCATGTTTATTTGCATTTCTAGATATTAGGCGTATGCAAGGTGATGTATATTTTTCAACTATTTTTTATGATGAATTGTTAGATTCTTCACTTGACGATAAAGGAGTAGAATTAGTTGTTAAAATTCTTAGAGAAAGAATGGAAAAATACCAAGAAAATTGTTATATAATTACTCATCGTGGAACTACTGTAATAGATAAAGCAGATAATATAATAATGCTTGAAAAGAAAAACGGCTTCACATACATAATATAAAATCATGTCAAACTTTATAGTCAAACAATCGGGTCTTTCTTTTAATTTAGGTGCACCAATAGGTCTTCCTCCATTTATCCCGTCATCAACACAATATGTAAGAACCCAAAATCGTGGAAATTTGCCTGAACCTGAAATTCCAGGACAAAATTTACCTAGAGCTGTAAATTATTTGGCGGATTATGGTGGTTGTGCTTTTTATAGGTGTATGGCTCCTAATTCCATGTTAAACCTTTATCAAAAAGGTGTAATTGTAGAATTAACAACTATGGTACTTGATCCTCGTTTTTATCAAGGTATTAAAGCAGTCAAAATTCAAAGACAAGCAACCCCAGTACAAAGAGAATTTGTTAAGTTTTTAAAACAATTGTCAGTACAAAATAATTTTAAACTTATCTATGAAATAGACGACATCGTTTTTAGAGAAGATATTCCAGACTATAATAGAAATAAAGACGCTTTTGTAGACGACCAAATAAGAAGCTCTATTTTAGATATTATGAATATGTGTGATGAAATCACAGTAACTTGTGATTTCATGAGGGATTATTTTATTGATAAAACTGGAAATAAAAATGTTACAGTAATTCCTAATTACTTACAAAAGTGGTGGTTTGATCGTTATTACGATTTAAATAAACTACTCAAGTCATACGAAAAAAATAAAAAGAAACCTAAAATTTCTATTTTTGCTTCTGGTACTCACGTTGATGTTACAAATAGAGCAAATCAACAAGACGATTTCGCACACATAATTCAAGCAGTCATTAAAACAAGAACAATGTTTAGATGGCAATTTTACGGGTGCTATCCTCTTCCACTAAAACCATTTATTGATAAGAGGGAAATAGATTTTTATCCTTGGGTTCCTCTCCCGGAGTTTCCTGAGGCTATGGCTAATTCAGATACACAATTATCTTTTGCGTGTTTACAAGATAACAATTTTAACAGAGCAAAATCTAATATTAAATTAATTGAATCTGGTGCTTTAGGTATTCCTTGTGTTTGCCCCGATATGGTCACTTATAAAGATGCGTTTTTAAAATATAAAACAGGAGATGAATTTATAGACCAAATTAAGTTCGCACTTAAAGACCAAACAAGATATGCAGATCTTTGTAAAAAATCTAGAAAGTATGCAGATAATTTTTGGTTGGAAGATGAAAAGAATTTAGGCAAACATTACGAAGCTTATTTTACTCCTTATGGTTCTCCTGAGAGAAAATTTCTTAAAGAATGTAATCCATAATACTTGAATTTTTTGGATTGT
>Ga0315904_10002078_pt1 | contig 31247 bp, 18 predicted proteins | sample LakEriMetagenome_6_FD_203529 | JGI IMG/M metagenome (GOLD analysis project Ga0315904, IMG submission 203529) | Freshwater fungal communities from buoy surface, Lake Erie, Ohio, United States - Buoy 12 MA120 | ecosystem: Environmental > Aquatic > Freshwater > Lake | place: USA: Lake Erie, Ohio...
CGAAATGGCTTGTTGCTTCGAATCCTGCCAGCCAAGGGCCGTGGAATTCAAAACAAGCGATGAGATTGTTATGAGGAACAGTGGAATCAAATGTCTGTATTCGTGTATTGCGACGGAACAAATCATAGTTCTTAATCAGCTTGGCAGGATTTTTGAAAGGATGGGGACCGAGTGAAACCCACGTGGACGCTTTATGATATTTACTAACGAACGACTTACACGTTGAGGCTTATCTTTTCGGCCCCCTTATTGTAACCGATCGAAATGTGAAAAGCATCTGCGGCAAGGCCACGGTATAATCCAGAAAAGTCCCCCTTTTCCGAAGTGTGGTACTTTGATCCTTTCCTGGAAGCGCTAAAGACAAGCAAGAGCATTAGGCATGACATTCTTCGCCAGGCTGATTACCTTCGTTGTACTTTGTTCCTCAATCGCTTGTGACGGCTTGGTGTCGGAGGCAAAAGAGTGGGCTGGGATTCATGTCATCGATTCAATCAGTGGCCGAGGTATTCCGCTTGTTGAACTAGAAACAACTAATGCGTTGCGATTTGTGACCGACAATAACGGCATGATCGCAATCGATGATCCTGACCTAATGAACCAGGAAACCTTTTTTCACGTTTTTGGCTACGGCTACGAAATCAAGAAAGATAGCTTTGGAATTTCAGGATTCCGCTGCACTCTCAAACGCGGAAGTATCGTAGAAGTACGCCTCGATAGGAAATGCTTGGCAGAAAGAATGGTGCGTCTGACCGGTAGTGGTTTATGGCACGATTCAGAGCTTTTACAACAGCGATTACCGCTCGCCAAGCATCCTTTAAATGGCAAGGTCGTTGGACAAGACTCGATTCAAGCAGTGATGTACAACGGGAAAGTCTTTTGCTTGTGGGGTGATACATCGCGAAGTGACTACCCGCTGGGATTGTTTCGTACCAGTGGCGCAACTTACGCACTAACAGCAATCGATGGAAAGCTCTTCGACCCCAGTTACGGTATTCCCTATGATTATTTCACCGACAGCACAACAGGTTTCGTTCGAGCTATGATGCCGCTTCCGGAACGTCCCGAAGGAGTCATCTGGATGAGCGGATTGGCTGTCGTTAAGGATGAAGCGAGTTCTAAAGATGTCTTGGTTGCCCATTATTCCCGACGACAGGGACTGTTTAAGGAGCTAGAGCAAGGCCTGGCCATCTACAATGAGAGTAAACAGATTTTTGAGCCGATCACGCAAGTTACAAATGAAAAGGAATGGCGGCGACCTCATGGCCACGCCATGAGGATACAAGACAAGTCAGGAGACTGGATTTTGTTTGGCAATCCCTTTCCCAACGTACGGGTGCCAGCAACGCTCAAGGCTATTTGTGATCCATCGCTCTATGAGGCATATTCGCCTGTTTCGAGTCAGTCTGAAAATGTAGAACAGGCTATGCCCTGGAATTGGCAGAAGGTTGTAAGTCCCATGGATGCTCAACAGGAGGTGGCATGGCTTCAAGGAGAAGAGAAGAGGAAGATTGAACCTCATTTTTCTCCCGTAGATAGCAGTAGTAGGAACAAAAGGATTATGCTGCATAGTGGCACAGTGCGTTGGAACAAGTATCGACAGAAGTGGATCGTTATTGCTGGTCGGATCTATGGAGAGGATTCCGTGCTTGGGGAAGTCTGGTATTCCGAAGCGGATGAGCCGACCGGACCCTTCAATGAGGCAGTGAAAATAGCGACTCACGAAAAGCAGTCGTTTTACAATGTTTGCCATCATGATTTTCTAGATAACGATGGGGGTAAGATCATCTTCTTCGAAGGGACCTACACCAATGAGTTTTCGGGGAATCCGTACAAAACACCGCGTTACAATTACAACCAGATTCTTTACCGCTTAGATCTTTCCGATTCTCGGTTTCAGGCAGCAGTAAATCCGTAACTCGGTAAGCATCGCTTGCTTAGTCCATCACAAAGAAAAGTGCTATGCGGTTATTTTTCAGCAACATGGCATCTAAGAGATCAAAACTAAAATCGTGTTGCTCCACAATGGGTGACGGCTGTGGAGTAGTGTGGTGGTGGGGGTGTGATCGAGTGGTGTTTTGGGCGAAATTAGCGTGAAAATTTGGGTTTCGCATTCCTAGACACCTCATTGAGAGGCGTAATGCGGAAAGCATTGGTTTCGACTGACCTGAAACGCGACAAAATGTTGCGAACACTACACGTCAAATAAGTCGGTTTTTAGTTGCTTATGAGTTGGGTTGCGAGATCTCGAGTTTCTCCAGTACCGAACCATATCCGGAAAAGTAATTCGATTATGTGGTAGAGAGCAACAAACCATTTGCCTCTCGAAAACTGCAACCTAGATTTCAATTGCGCCTCAGCGCAGTTCATCAAAGTTAGCTGGGATTGAAATCATCAACTCCCGCTCCCAAGTCACAGTTTTCCGGCGTGAAATTGTGATCAGCTTCAGATGGACACCACGCCGCCAAAATCTTTGTTGTTAGGTGCTGTCATGTCTCGCTCAACGAAAAAACGGAAGCAAGCTAGTTCCCGCATCCTTTCTCTTGAGCCACTCGAGCCACGGTTAATGGCAACCGTAGAGCAGCTGGAGAATCAGCTCCAGCAAATTTCAGCGCCACCCTCATTGGCAAGCAATGCAAAATCTTTTCTTTCCTCCCTGACCTCGAATATTTTGAAGTCGACTCCCCCAACGATTGCTCGTGCGATCAGCATTAATACCGCTAACCTTTTCGCTAATCGTACGGTTTCGCTTTCTGCTTTAGGGAGGGATGCACTCGGGGAATCAGGGTTGGTGTATCAGTGGCGTATCATGCAGCAACCGACAGGAGGTCAAGCTAGATTCAGTATTAATGGCACCAACTCCGCAAAATCAACTACACTGAGCGTCAGCACTGCGGGTGAATACCGAATTCAATTGACTATTCTCAATAAAAGCGGATTGTCGGTAGTATCTAGTCAATCGCTGTCCGTACCTAGAGTCATGTCGGGGATCAATCTGACAGACGCGTCTGGCAAAACCATCGCAAATAATGCAATCCTAAGCACGGCAGCAAGCTCAATAAGTGTTCGATTGCAATCCGTGGATCAGTTTGGAAGCTCGCTCTTGGTCGATCCTGTCTACACGATTCAGGCGAGCAACTCGGCACGTAATTTATCTGCGAAAGTTACGCTATCTAAGGGAATGGCGAATTTTCAATTTGATCAAGTTGGAAGCTATAGCGTTAGTATTATTAGCGGACGATTCAGTCGCAGCTTTACTGTTAATGTCTCCAGTACCGTATCACGGTTAGAAATCAGAGAGGCGCCAAAGGAAGTTTTGGTAAATGGAACAGTTCAATTAAAGACTATTGCATTTGATCAATTTGGAAAAGAGATGACAGGACCAATATCGGTAAATTGGTCGACTTCACGGGGTACGATTAGTTCGCAAGGGCTTTTTAAAGCACCAACGACGGCGGGGAGTGTAAACATTGGTGTCCGATCGGGAACCGCCATCGCTGGGATTACTCTGCAGATTGTTTCATCGCAAACGATCAGTCCGATCAAAGATACAGACTTGTCGAGTCTTGTGACAACGTATTTCGCGGATGGATCAATTAATCGTGATGATATGATCGCCATTCTGCGAAGCACGGTTAAAGACGGTGTTGTGAGCGCGAATGAGTTTGGTGACTTGCAGTACATCGTAACCAACGCCTCCACCTATAAAATACCTGAGTATGTGCGTAGCCTTGCCAGTGATGTGGTTAATGGGAACGTGGCTAACAAAACGTTCCAGGGTAAATCGCTAGGAAATCTGGCCGTTGGTAGCACGGCCCTTCAGATGAACTCCTTAGTTGATAAATGGTTTCTTGGAGCGGATTTGCCTCAACTTACCAGTTCTAGCTATTCCTATCAGATCGCATCTGGGACGCTCTTTGATTCGAATCCCACTTATTTAGACCAAAAGCAAGGAGCTCTTGGTGATTGCTATTTGATCGCGACTCTCGGATCAATTGCATACGTTAATCCGGATGCGATTAAAAATATGTTCATCGATAATAACGATGGCACCTTCACCGTACGATTTTATGGAGGAAAGTATGGGATGTTTATGAATTCGGATGGAACCGTGAGCGATGGATTCGCAGCCGGTACTTCGGGAGTTGCCGACTATGTTACCGTCGATCGACGCTTGCCTTCTTTTAACGCCGGAAGCTTCATTTACTCAAATCTCGGTGCGAGTCTACGTAGTTCATCGAATCGACTCTGGATTGCTTTGGCTGAGAAGGCATACGCCCAGTGGAATGAAACTGGCATGTCCGGACGAAATGGAACCAACACCTACGCAGCAATCGAAGGTGGATGGATGGCGACTGTAGCCGCGCAGGTACTAGGTAAAAATTCCACCACCTACATGTTCAGCAACACACCCAAACAGGTTCTTATCAACGCTCTGAATTCGGGGCGTTCGGTAACTTTGGGTACTAAATCGAGCGGCATGGGAGGAGGCTTGGTGGGTGGACACGCCTATATGGTGCGTGCCTATAACGCGAGCAACGATACTTTTAGCTTGTTTAATCCATGGGGCGTTAGTCATCCTAGCCCATTAACTTATACACAACTTCAGCAGTACTGCTCCGCCTTCGTAGTAGCGAACGCTACGGGCACGACTCCGATGGTATCTTCGATTGCTAATGTTCGCTCCTCGGTTAGGGCAGTAGCATTACCTGCGCAATTCGCTCCGTTATCAACACATCAATCCAATATGGCGGTAACTACATCAGAGGTGATGCATGAATCGCTACAAAGCTTCCTAAACGATGAAGGAGAAATGACAATGTTAGCGTTGAATACGACATTGGAAGAAGATGATACCGAGTTGCAGATGCTTCGTGCGATCGGACATGAAATCGATTCAATCTACGATGATATGTCGAGTGCATTAGGCGAATCGCGAGAATCAATCAACTTGAGTGAGGCGATTGATGAATTGCTTTCGGACGAGCTTTGGCTCAAGTCGCTTTCGTAACGCCCTGATCTCAATATCGGAAAAAACTCACTTGGAAACGAAAAAGGCTCCGGTACCCTCAATGATGTTCGCATCAAGAATACAGAAGCCACCAACACCACTTCGCACGGAGACTAGTATCTATAAATCGCTGCTAAGGGAGAATTCGTCTTCAGATTAAGGTGAGACATCGAGTAGATTTTTCCACCGTGACGAATGGTTTCAATAGCGGCAGTATCAATCAGATCTGCATCCCCATCGTGCCCTGTTACTTCGACGTCTTGTGTGTTCCCATCAAACCGCCCGAACAATTCAGCTTTCGGCTCATAGAACAAGACACGTACTCTTCCGTTAGACAGCGACTTGAGAATCTCAACAGGATCCTCACAGGAATGCTGAGTTCCCTTGCAGTCGCCAAATGTCTCCGCAGCTTTTTTCGCACCTTCGTGCAAATATTCCTGAGCCTTCTTCCAAGCTGTTGTTCGCAATTTGCTTAGCGAATCATAGTCATGGTTTCCCGAAAGTGTCTCCGGGAGTAAATGCTTGTAGTGGCTGTGGCGACGGTAAAGGGAAGTGAGAGAATCGACCCCTGCTAGCATCACCGGCTTGTCGCCATGATTAAGATGTCTGCAAAGCGACTCGTCGATTGCGCTGCAAAAAGCGATTTGCTCTTCTTTTACCGAATCGGCTTTACCACCTTGTCCATGAAATACGGCTGCTGCCTTACCTCCATGATTACCTCCAGCGGAATGAACCTGGGAACCGCGGTCAAACGACGTCGTATTGAGCCATTCCGCCATGTTGGTTGGAAGGTGTGAAATCTCCACAGGCTCAATGGTGTCCTCTGTCAGGTGAAACAGATTAACTTTGTTCTCAGAGATTGCTAACACGTAAAGACTTCCATTGTCCTCGATCAACGGCATCAATGGTCGGAGATGGAAGCGATTGGAAATCGTTACCTCTTCGTGAAACTCTTTGTCTAAACGGAAAACCTGTAAGAAGTCTTCGGCGATGAATGCGGCCAGACCACGGCTTCGAAACTTCCAAAACTCAGTATTTCTAATGACCTCGGAAGCCTCGTGAATCAAATCCCGCGCAACCGATGATCTCATTCCCTTCTCAACCAGTTCGGATTCCGCTTGCTTGAGAAGACCTTTTAGGCGAATAGTGTCTTGTTCCCCATCTCGACCTGCAGGATGAGTTGGCATGTAAAGAGATACACAATGCTTGCCACCAACATTAGCCAACTGGATCAATGTATCACGATTAATCCGATCCATGAGTCATTCCCTTTCTATGACATTCAAAAACATGAAGCACACCGACAGTAAATACTTATGCAACTGGTGTGCCGAAACGGAGGGTTGCTGCTTGGCGACTCATTTCTTCAGGCATTTGTCATTGAACTCTGACTTTTCGACTGAAGTGTTGTGGATTTTGATGTGCCCAATGGGCGGTGACGCACATTCAGGTTGTGCTGTCGTCGTGAGCGGGTTGCACATTCTTTTGACGCCTGCCGAAAGTCAGAATCGGCAGGTTAATAATCCTCGCCCTACTTCAGTCAGTAGTAACCACGGCACGAACCTGAACATGCTCAATAAAAACAGTTCGGAAAAAGGAATTGCAAAAACGCTGTGCCCTTGGTCAATGCGGCTAGCAGCTTAACCATCTGGCGACCATTGAAACGGATAAGAAGGTCAACCAGCAGCAGTTGCATCACAGCAGCAGTCATTTCTGAATGAAACAACTTATGCCGAAGCCATATTGGACAAGCTATGGAGTAAACGCTATGACCTGTTTTTACAGACAAGTGCGGGAAAGTAACCAGTTACTTCTGCGGCGTTTCGATGACGGTCTTCAATGCTTCCTTGAAGTTCTTAAGGAACTGCTCTCCACCCCCAACAAACACATGCTGAATGGTTCCCTCACGATCGATAATTACCGTTTGAGGGATTGCAGCCGCTTGGTACTTCTGCGCAGCGACTCCATCGATATCGAGAGCAATTTTTGTTTTCAGCTGCAATCGCTCGAGAGCAGCCTTGGCACGTTCTGCCGGTTCCTCAAGATTAACAGCTACCAACTGTACGGTATCTGCAGGAATCTCCCCTACGATTTCATCCACACGAGGCATCGTCTGCATGCAGGGCCCGCACCAGCTCGCCCAGAAATCAAGAACGACTACCTTGCCTTTTAAGGCACTCAATTTAAACGCCTCACCATCAGCCGTTTGTAGCTCTATTTCAGGAGCGGATTGTCCCACCAGTGGCGACTGATTTCCTCCTGCTGCCCCCTCCCCTCCACCCTCGACAGGTTCAAGAGGCAATTTGGCAAGCGTCAATTTCCATGGATTGTCTGCTAACTGGTTCGCCTGTTCATTCGACTTTGAGCCGAGCATTAGGAGATCGACATCGGCAAGTGGAATACGGCAGTCGCCAAGCAACGAGTTGGTACCCATGACCTGCGAGGGCGTTGCTGAGGTAGGGGTTACAGCCAGCCGCAAACCATTACGAAATAATGCAACGACCTGATTTACCTGCGCTGAATCGCTTTCGGACCGATTATCACTCGAGTCTTTTGGAACTTCAGCAGACGAGGTTTCGGAAGTCGCTGCCGTTTCATTTTGGGTTGCGTCATTTTTAGCCGAATCGTTCTTAGCTGCATCCTCAGGTGCAGTAGCCTTTTCACCCGAGGAATTCCACTGTCGATCGTGAAGCCAAATAACCTGAGCAACTTTATCAACAGGAACCTTTACCTGTTCTAGCCTAACTTCCATGAAGGCAAATTCGCTGTTGAGGGAAATCAATCGCCCCCGAAGAAAATCCCCCTCCGTAGAAATCAACACATGCGTTGGTGGATCGTTTTTGCTACTACGGGGAACGGTCAACAGTCGATCGACTTTCTTTGCCGTGGGGATGTTGTTTGCCTTGACCCGCCGTAACTCGATGGACTGGATAACATTATTGGGTAACGACTTCGCTGTATACATCTCGGAACTGAAGGCGATGCCTGAGTCACCGATCGAATCAATCGTAGCTGCAAAGGTCTCTCCGCTTCGCAGTTTGATACTTGGAACCAATAATTGTTTTAGCGGGAAACGTTTTTCTACAGGTTGCCCCTCCTCGTCACTTCGTCCGAAAACAACCTGAGCCCTCACATTACCCGCGACTTGCGAGTCTGAGGTAGCTGGATCTCGTTGCCGACGTGATCTTCCTCGGAAATCGATTCGACCATTGAGCTCTTTCGCAATCTCAACAGCATTCGCAGATCCGGTAGGTAGCCATGACAAAGCATTGTTATCTTGAGTCGCGGTCGAGTTGGCAAACATTCCCTCCAACTGAACTCCTTCTGCGATCAAAACGCCAATGCGACCCTCTGTCTTTACAGCAGCCCTATACGTTTCGGCTGAACCTCGTAAGGTAGCAAGCGTTTCAAAATCGAAGGACACGGGTGAAGATGCCGACTCTGGTTGTAGAGTGATCGCAGAACCCTCAAATTTTATCCATTGACCCCGCCAGCGCGAACCGTCGGTGAGTTCCACTTGTACAAACGTCGGCGCAGAACCAGTTGCTGAGCCGTTCGTGTTGGTCCCTGTACGCTGAGTATTTTCCTTCGCTATGACGTTGTCTCCCTCTTTGATGGCTTCGAGTAATTCCTCAAAGCTATCGCTGTTTTTCGAGGTTGCAGAATCTTTGGAGGTGTCGGTTGCTTTTCCAGAGGCCTTTTCAGTCGTCGGAGCATTAGAGGTTTTGTCTTGCTGGATAATTTCTGTAACATCCTGCCACGGAATTGTTACTTCCCCTCCCTCCGACTGTAAAACCCAACCTTTTTCTTCTGTGCCTGAAATAATTCGGCCGGTTACTGCTTCACCATCTTTTTTGAGAACGTAGCTTGCGTCTGTTGCACGATCTGCTGGAAGCGGCATCGTCCATTCCCTCACCCGCACTCGCTCGATGCGAAAACTCTCGCTATGGTTGGCAACCGCCATCGCCGTATGCGTCACGGGATTCTGGCTCGACATGGTCAAGTCACCCAGCAATTTTCCCCTACCTGAATAAACGACCATGCGATCGGTCTGCTGGTCAAGGAAAAGGCTTAGGTCCAAATACTGTTGCGTAGAATCTAAATCCTCTAACTCGGTTATTTCTGCTTTTCCCTTCGCTTGTCGTAGCAACACGAGTTGATTCTGCCAGGTTTCGATACGAAATGCAGAATTGATATTGGAAGCGGTTGCATCAACACCAAAGGCCAATACAAAACCAGGCTTTCCTTCCCAGGCTACACGTACATCAATCGCTGCTTTGGTGGGCAATCCAATATCGCCGATCACCCGCGAGCCAATCTGATCACTTACCAATGCTCCCCCTTGAGAATTCCAAGCCGAATCGCCAGAAAATGGTTTCCATGCTGACGCGTCCCGAGGACCGTCAAAGATCCATTTCATATCGGGGGAAGATTGTAGCGCCCGCCCCACCTTGTCGCTTGGAATGGTGACACTGCCACTTGTTGCAGTCGCAATCTCAAGTTCTTTTTCATCCCAGCGCACAATATTGCCGGAGGTTCGATCGCCGTTTTTTAGTTCTACATTCCAAGTAACATTAGCATTGAACAGATTTTCTTTGTTCAGTTCAAGCGATCGCACCGCAGCTATTGGAAGTTCGATAGGAGTCGCCAGAAGTTTACTTTTCCAGCCAATGCGATCGGCCGCCGAACTTGCAGCCAGATCCCCTTCAATAAAGTCACCATTCTTTAAGCGAAGTATGGAGGTGCGGCGTGTGTTTTCGGACTTGGGGCTGGCGTTGGTCTCTTTTTCTGCGGTCGCATCTTGAGCGATAAGTGTCGAAGAAAAAAAGAGGTACGCCAAAGCAACCAACAGCAATCCTGTTTTTGCGGATCGCTGATTCGTAAGCCAAGTGATTCGGTGCAGGGTCTTCATAGGATTAAGAGGCTTTCGCCCGTTTAGCGTTCGTAAATTGGGAGAAAGCGATAGTTAAGAGCTAGAGCCAACAGTGCCATTGAAGTACTAACACCTGGCCCCATCTGCCCAGTAAAGCTGCCATCTGGTTGCTGCATCGCTTTTAATTCGCGAATGGTTTTTGTGTTCCACTTCTTCCAGACAGCCACGTCTCCTTGAAAAAGTGCTTGAGCTTGGTAGTAACGCGTGTACTCCGGCCAAGCATTGGAATTATTGTCGAGCGAATTGGAAATGTAAGTTAGCGTAGCCCGATAGGGCTTCGCATCTTTACGTTTCGAGATCGCAAATACCAGGGTAACAATAGATGATCTAGCCAGCGATTCTTCAAATCCACCGAAGCCACCCGAATAACCAACCGATCCGCTGGAAGAGGTCATACTGGTAAAGTAAGCGATTGCTTTCTCAATTGCTTCGTCCGGTACTTCGATGCCAGCGTTTCGAGCAGCGAGCAAGCCCATCATCACCGCACCGCTGACCGAAGTATCCGCATCGCGCGCATCAGGCGAATATCGCCAAGCATTGAGAGGATTCTTTTTTTGCGATGTGATTGAAGTCCGTACGGCTAATTCTAAGGCTTCTCCGATCGACCTTTTCTTAGACTCCACTCCACCGCTATTCTCCCACAGCAATTTCTCGTCAAGTGCGCCGTATGCCTCCGCTAGCGCGAGCATGGCGAATCCATGATGGTACATGCTACTACCGATGTAGCCTGTTTCTTTGTTCTGAGTGCCGATAATATTGCGAACTGCTTTTCGAACGACCGATGCATAGGGACCGAAGTTAGGATCCTCTCCCGATGCTAGGAATGCCATGATCGCCAGGCCCGTTGAGCCTGGACCATTCTCCCCTCCCCCGCTCCAATTGCCACTTTGATCTTGGGTAGCAACCAGGTATTTCAAGCCGCGATCGTACATGTCGCGTACATCGCGAGGGACTGCATCACCTTGCTGCGCTTCAAAGGGCTGTGCAGAAACGAAAACACCGCTCACAGCAAACCAAGCAAAGACTATTGAAGCGATAACTTTCGATGTCATGAAATAGCTCCCGAGGCTGGGTCAGCCTTTTTCTGAGGTTGATTCTCCTCATCCTCTTTCTTTTCCTGCTCCCCTTCCTTGTTCTTCTTGGGATCCGCATTTTCGCCAGCCGCGTTTGGCTTTTTGTTTGGCTCTGCAGGCTTATCCTGCACTTCGTCGTCCCATTTCACCCCAGCCGATTCCAGCATCGACTTCCAACCCATCGCTTGGGTTCCTCTTTTTTGAAAGAATTCAACCTGAGGCTCATCAAGAAAAGAGTTCAGCGTTTCCTTGGGAATACCATACATCGCATACTCAATCAGATAAAAACGATATTGCATATCAACTTTCTTTCCCTTGAGACGCGTCAGGGTTAAGTCGATAAGCTTTTCTCGTTGCTTAGCAAGCAACGGCATATGATGCTCGAGTTGCACTAACTGCAATTGTAAAATAGCGCGGTAAAGACTCTCGATGTGTTTCGCCTTCGCCGCTTTCCATAGTTCCAATTGCTGGTCATCGAGCACCTGGTTGACCGTACTTTCAAACAGAGATTCTTCGTTGAGCAATCCCTTTTGCGAAACCTGCTGGATGGGCGAGATGATTCGGGAAATCTCGTTGACTTGCTGGTTATTGGGTTGCATGTTACGAGTTTTATAACGCGCTTCCGCCACCTGCACGAAGAATCGATGAATGTCACCTTGGGCAGCTAGGCGAATCTTATTCACTTGCGGTTCCGTCAGTTGCACCGTCTGCTTCAAATTGTCAATGAACAACTCCGCTTGGTTCTCACAGCTCTTTCTAAACTCACGTTCCGATTTACCCTGCAGGGCCCATGAATCAAACCAATCGTTCCCCTGAGCAAACAGCAATCTGTCCGCAGATCGATCGCTCAGATAGGAAAGGGACAATGCAAAACTGGTAAACGTCCATAGAAATACAACACCACAGCGAAGCAGTCGCTGCAGGTTGCAATTTCCAAAAACATTATCTTTGAGATGCATAGTTCGCCTAACGCTCAATGACTTCGGGGTCTTCATCTACGCTCACGCCGAACTGAACCTGCTGCAAGCCTTGCAATAGTTTTCGCTGGAAAGTAGTCAGATGTTTCGAGATCGAAGTAAGTGAAATGTGCGGAATGTAGTTGCCATAGCGCAGATAATTGATGGGGTCTGTTGGTAAATTCTTCTGGCCCGAAACTTCTTTTTTTACCGACTCTCTTTGAGCATCCGTTAGAAAAACGTTGTTATCAATGATCGCAACCAATGCATCGACATTCGCGGTTCTCTCAAACTCCTCGCGACCTTTGACTTCAGCTTCATAGCTGGCTAGTTGCTCGGGCGTCAGTAAAACCTTGAGTTCGTCAATAAGGCTCGAGTGAATGGCCTTGCGGCGAAGTGTTTGAAAGGGAGTCGATACATTAAAGTTTTGTTGTATTTCCCCTAATTTCAAACTGGCGATGGCTTTCTTGCCAGCAGGAGTCCTTAGTCGCTCCGCTAGCCATTTCGTGTCCCATGTTGCGATTTGCTTCTCTTGCTCAGCGTTGAGTTGGCAGGCACGCCGCAAGAGGGCTACCTCGACTTTGAAAGTGCGACTTAGACCAGCGGAAGTGGAATCCAGTACTTCCTCGTCGGCATTCTCTTCAGGGGCTTCACCATCCCCCTTATCCTTATCCATCGCCACTTCTTTGTCCGCATCCGCTGCCACAATGGCTTCCCCGACGACAGCGACTTCAACTCGAACCGCTGGGGCGAGCCCGATCATAGGAACAGCTTGCACGACGATTGGCTGAGCAGCCTGAATCTGAATGTTTTGCACATTCATTTCTATCAATGCGCCTTTTTGATTTGCATCCGCGTCGCCAGCGATGGGCTTTTTATTCAAGCCCAAGAATACATCTACGACATCCAGTTCTGTTGGCGGTGCAGGTGGTTCACCAGGATCAGGTTTTACAGCTCGCTCTTGGGAAAAGCCGCCCACTGTCAAGACGCACCAGACGAATGCACAAACAGAAAGCATTCTTAAGATGTTGCTAACATTTGTGCAGTTTGTCCTGCTTATGATGTTGCTCGATCGCATCGATTATTTCTCCGTCTGCTTTTCAAGGCGGTTGAAATATTGATCCAAACCAGCGCGGAACTCTTCGGGCAACTGAGCGCCCGTCTCACCCGTTGTTGGCGAAACATCACGGAATTCACGTTCTTCCTTTTCGTTGATTCCCTCTCCAGTAAGCGCCATCGCTAAATCGTTGGTCGTTCCCTCACCTCCACCACCAGGCGATGTTCCAGATCCTCCTCCCGATCGAGGATTAATCTTGCGGGATTGCAGCAACAGTTCGATCGCCTCTGTCTCGGTTGCAATTGCGATTGCTCCTGTTTCGGGCAAGTTCAAAATATCTTCTGCTTCAGCCATCACATCTTCCACCTTACCAAGCAAGGCCATTTCTTTATCAAAATGAATATCTGCCTCCGGTAATTGCTTAATACGATCGTTGACTTTCGTGACTCGCTCAGTGAGTGCTCCTTGCTTGTCGCTTAAAGCAACTGCCGACTCTTTATGCTTTTCTGCTCCAACGGCAGCTTTTGCTTGCTCAGCGACTCGGGTCTCTTCGCGCAAGTTCACTTCTGCTTCCAGTATCTGCAATACTTCTAAGACGATGCTTGGTGGCAAGCTATCGCGACTCTTTGAACCGGGACAACTTCCACCGCTCGCCGGATCGACCAGGTCATCTGCCCAGCGATCTAGATTGTCCGACCAAAATTCTGCTTGAGCGATCGATAGTCCCTGTTCCTTAGGAATATCATCCGCCAATGACCTAATGCCGCTGAGTAAATCCACTTCACGCATTTCGTCGAGCACAACCTTGAATTGCTTCAGTGGTCGTCGATCAAAGTACGCCTGCATGTCATCCATGATCGTCGACAAGACATCGACGCTCTTCGATTCCACCTTGGTCAGATCCGACAACGCTTGCTTGTCTGTCTCTGGAATGTCGCTTTTGCGTCCGAAGGTCGTTGCGATGCGATCGCTGATTCGGCTGGCCACCAACAATTGCTCTCGCGAAGCAGCCTTTAGTCGTTTGACCAAAGTGCTTCCCTCAAGATTGCCCAGTAGATTGCTCATCTCGTCCGACAGCTTTTGGAACTCAGCTAACAAGTCATCTTGTTGTCGGATCGCTTCTTCTACTGCTTCATCTTGCTGTTGCGGCTGCTTCTTTTGACTACCGGAACCTGCGATGGTCGTCGTTGGAAGGGTTAGTCTTCCTGGCTTATTCGATTTGCTTCCACCCGATGGATCTTTCTTCTCGTCAGCAGGATTTTGTGAAGACTCTTGATCGACCAATTGCGGTGCATCAGGCTGCTTCTTTTCCTCCCCCTTTTTCTCTTCGCCGCTCGGCGAACCAGAGTTGGTATCTCGCATCTGGCCTGCTGCAGGCTTGCTGTTAGCGGCTGTCTGATCAGCCGAAGGAGCAGCAGTTGCTGCTTTCTCTAGCAAGTCCGCTACGCTTGGCATTCTCTTACCAGCGATATCTTTGAGGATTCCCTGCATCTCTGCCCAGCGATTGAGATGTCCGACACCGATCTCCGGATTACGAGACGCTTGTCGTAACAACTGCTCGCCAACCTGACCGAGTTGATTGAGTCGCCGCGCGTTCGCTTGTTCGGCGCCTGCCTGTGTTTCAAGCTGCTTTCGCATCTCATCGGTATTCAATTCATCGCGAGCCATCTCGCGGAATTTCTTATTTGCCTGATTCAATTGAATCTCGCGATCGCGTACTTCTAAGGATTGGCGATGCCATCGATTCAATTGTTCGGTTACCCAAATCGCATGCTCATCGGGCGACAAAACATACAATGTGTAGGGAGCCGAGTAGACTCGAGGTCGATTCGGCAAGTAATCTTCAACCCAAACTCGCAATTCAATCGGTTGCGGTTCAATGCCATTATCCTTTGCCGTGAAAACGGCCGGAACACTCAGGTTGTCCTGCTCTGGTCCACCAGATGACAAGACGCTTTCCCCTTTCGCTACGTTGTCGACCAAGCTTCCATCGATCCCTTTCCACTCAAGTCCAACGCGTTGTACTCCAAAGTCATCCGTCGCTGTCAAATTGAAATTCAATTGCTCAGAATCAAGAACAACAAGTTGCCGCATCAAGCCTTCGATCGCTAACGATGGTGCTTCATCGGGCAAACCTTCCAATCGCACCTTAAGAGGTTCCCGTCCTGCGAGTTGATCGATGTCGACCCAACTGAGCATCCAAGGATCATTGGTTCCTTCGGCGAGAACCTTGGCAGGAGTCTCAAATCGATCTTGACTGGTGCTGACAACCTTGGAGTTCACCTGCGCGGACAGCAAAGGTTGACTAATGGTTGCTTCCACTTGCACGCTTGAACCAGCTACTGCTTGAACCGCACCGCTGCGAATATCCTTCGTGACAGTTTTGGAAATATTCAAATACGCTGGCAACTGTATCTTCGCGGACATCGCAGATAGTTCAGGTCGCAGTTTGGGTTCGACACGCATCTTATGCGTTAGATCTCCAACTCGAAGTGACATCGATGTGGCATCGGTCAGCGGCGGGACATCGAGTTGATATTGCAAGTCCTTCAGCGGTGCAACCATCGGCGGCAAATAGGGAATCGTTGCCTTCGCACTTTGAGGTTGCCATTTGGTGGTGTTGGTTAACTTCAAATTTAAATTGACCGCTTCGCCGTGAGGTACAACCCAACGATCGGGCAACTTCTCTAACTGTGCGAACGTGTATCGCGGTGTCGTTTTCCAAGGGGTAAAAAAGCGAGCCCAAGCATTAAAGGCTGCCTCAGGCACCGCGAAGGCTGCAACCGAAGATGTTGCCAACAGAGCCGCTGCTATCATCGACCACTTGCGATAGCGGCTCGGTGGTGCTGCTTTATTGAGATCGCGTTTTTTAGCAGCCTCAGCCACTTGGCCAATCGCCGCAGCGCACAACGCGCGAGAACGCGCTTGCTCCGACTCACTCGACGCGAGTTCCAGGACTCCCAACAATTGGTCGCCGATATTAGGCTCTCGTTTGCGAAGCAATCTGGCAACTTGCTCTAATTTGCGATTCCCCCACACCCAATGGTGAAATGCCCAAGGGACCAAAGACCAAACTGCTAGCGAACCTAAGAAAATCGAAAGACGAATCTGCCAAGGGGTATCCCAGATTCGGTCGGCAACAAAGACGATTGCATAGGCAATTAACATGCCTGTTACCGCAATCGCGAAAAACTCGATCATCTTCGTAGTCCAAACACGCTTGCGAAACTCTCTCAGTTGTTTCTGCAACGTTTCCGGAATTGTCAAACGATCGGGCGACGAAGCTGTACTCATCCTGATACCCTCGAGCCAAGTGTTAACGTTAAACTAAACCAGCCCATTTTCTACCGATCCAGAAGATCGCCAAACCACCTATTAGTGTAGCCGCTACCCATGGATTGCTCCACAATTGAACCCGCCGAATCTTCTCAGGTTGCTCCGGTAAAGCGGCCAAACTCTTGATGGCCTCTTCCAATTGTCCCAATTTTAAGCTTTTCCCCGAGGTAACCCGAGCCAATTCGTCCATGACCTCTGGTCGAGCAGGCTTGCCTGTTTTCTCCAGAGTTCCACCTTGAACAAATAACATGGCCTCCAGACTATCTTTCGTCTCGGCACATCGCAGGAGAAGGCGGTGCTGGCCCGGTTCGGTTGGAGTGAATGGAGCAGAAAACGCTCCCCACTCCCCACCCTGCGCGGTTAATTGCACATTCTGTGTTTTACCTGATGGAGCGATAATTCTCACGCTGACATTGCCCTTCGACAGTGGTTCGCCGCTGTTTTCCATCACGTTCGAATTGAAAGTGATCGTCTGATTCACTTGCGGTTGCTCCGGCGAATAATACAGCCTCATCGCGGCCCCTTTAGCCATATTGCGCTGATAGGCCATCCACCTAACGACTTGTCCCCAAAACCGATAGTGATAAAGGTCTTCAACTCCTTTACGCCATCGCCATGCTCCGTCGGTCCCCATGAACAAAACTTTGCCGTTACCGAAAGTTCGTGTCGCCAACAACGGTAAGCGTCCATACTGATTTGAGACATCTTGATGGACACACAACACTTCGCTTCCCGCTTTAGCCCTTAATACTGGAGCGTACCATTGGAACCCAGGCAAGTTCTCCCATACTCGGCTGTTATCATCTTCCGTATCAGCTAGTTTGGTTAACAAACTGCGTCGTCCCAGATCTGTCAACTCAAAGTGACTCGGCGTTCGCAAGCCCCAGCCACCAGGCTGACCATCATCCAAAGTGACCGGATAGAGATCCGCGATTTCCGTTTCCATCAATGTCTGATGTCTTCCTTGATAACCGGGCATCAATACCAAGCCGCTCGCCTGTTGTTCCACTAAGCCCTTAAGAAGTCGACATTGCTCCACGGTCAACTGATTGTCACCAATCCCAACATCGCCAAGAAAAACAACATCGTATTGCGAGAGTTGTTCCAATGAATCTGGAAATGCTTTGATGTAATCTTTGTTACCGCCACCCACTTTGCTCAGGCCAGGATGAAAGAGAAGGCAATCCACTTCGACGCCCGGATCACGCGACAGGGCATTTCGCAAATAGCGATACTCCCAGCGCGGATAGGATTCGACAACGAGAACCTTGAGCTTCTCTTGTCGGATCGCAATCGGAGCGGTCATCTCATTGTTATCAAGAATCGTTTCTTCACCAATTTGAGGAATCTTCAGCGTGACGGTGAAATCACCCGTCGTCGTTGGCTTCCAAATCAAAGCGTCCGTCGTACGTCCCATCGGTTGTATGCGCAGCGGTTGCTCGACCTTTGTTCCATCGCTGACGGTCATCGTCACTGTTACCGTCTGCTCTCGCGGCAAGGAGCTTTCCACTGTAAAGGGAATTCGCACCGCTTTGCCAGCGATACCAAACGTCGGTAAATCAAGACTCAGCAATTCGACATCTGGCAGCCGAGTCGCACTACCTACGGTGGCTGTCAAAATGGGAATCTGTTCAAGCCGCAGTTTCATCGCCGCTTGTACTGGCGCGATACCTGTGTTCCAGTCGCCGTCACTAAGCATCACTACGGCGCGAAGTTCCGGAATGCTTTCTGGAGCAGCGGCTAAAGCGGTATAAAGATCTGATCCACCGGTTCCAGCTTCGTTGTCAATCGATTGAATCTTAACATCGAATCGCTCAGTCAAGCTCTCCCATGCCTTCGGTTCAAGCCATGGTCCTAATGCTTCCGATCGCAGAAGGGGTGGAGCGGTTGAACCTTCTGTCGCGACCACGTCTCGCGTTGCCATACTTCCAGTTCGATCCCCTAAGATCAACAACGCGGGCTTCGTACTTGGCTTGAACTTTTCAACCCATTCCGGTTGATTCAAAAGCAATACTGCGAGAGTCACCATCGCGATACGTAGCAACTCCAGTGCTAACATCGACGACCGATAACCGGAGCGTTTGTAGGCGATATAACTGAAGACAGCCGTGGCCAAGACACTGGCTACGCTCAGTACCAAAGTCCAAGTCGACCACTGGAATAACAGCGACGATTCGGTCATGCTGCAACTCCTCGGGATCGATTCATTTTTGGAACACAGAGAGCCGCTTCTGTAATAAGTGCGATGATCATCACAACTAAAAAGAGGCGCCAAATCTCCTGAACGATTGCCCCTATCACTCCTGCCTCGCTATCGACACGCGAGAAATCGAGTCCTTCGAAAAGTTCATTGACCTTTTCGCCGTTCAACATTTCGGCTCGGTCTTCGGAACTCGAGCGATTCAACGCCAAGAGCCGTTCGCCAACTTGATAAACACCGCTGTGATACGCAAACTCAGTCGATAAAGCCTCGCTGTCTCCCGCTAAGCGAACCCAGGCTTGCGCGTCGCCCATGTCAACGGAGTCGCCCGCAGTCGCGACCGATGCATTGCCAAGAGCCGACATGCCTCCGTCCAATGCGCGTTGCAACATCGCGTAGATCACGATCCCATTGCGAGCGACGTTCGATTGCTTCGGATCGAGCGATGAGGTACAGAAATACGCAGCACCTTGATCCGTGGGAACTCGCATTATCCATGGAGATCCTTCGGTAAACGATGCTAGAGTTACGCCTTCACCTGCTAAAGCGGCATAACCTTGAAATTGCAATTGTCCGACCGGCAGAGCAGCACCCGATCTGGAAGCTGCCAGAATATCTTCGTCTCCGCGCCAAGTTTTGATGACCGTTGGTTTATCAGGTGTGGTCCACTGCATCCATTTGCAATTCAAAAAGGATGGCGAATTCTCTCCCCATGCAGGTCCGCTCCCGGCACTTCCCTCTATGTCAGGTGGGAAAAAAATAGCTCGGCCACCTCGTTTAATAAATGCCGAAACATCTTCGGCCGATGGTCCCGAGGGTAAGGGTCCCTGCCACAGTAGCAACCCTGCCTTTTCCCATTCGATTTGCGCTAAGTCATCCAACGATACTCGCTGAACTGTCGCCACCTGTTTCGGGTCTGGTGAAATTCCCGCAGCCAGGGCAAGCGTTGCTGTCGATGCATCCGACTGACTCACCAAGACGGTTTGCCGAGGAGGTATCTCATCGAAGACAAAGAAAAACTGGTTGTCTGCTAAATTGGAATCAGCGGGAAGAGTTACCTTGCCCCATCCTTTGGTCTGTAAAGACTCAAGAGGAATTCGGTAATCTTTCAGATCGGTCGCAGCTGCGGTCAGTTCCACTTCAACCTGCGAACGCACGCCGCCAATATCGATTTCCAAGGGAACTTTCTCTGGTGGATCTGCAGCGTTATCTCGAGATACCGTTAGCGAGAGAACAAGTTGAGCTTGAGCGTTCACCTTCTCACGGTGCGCATCCAAGATCCGAACACTACGGTTGCCGGAGGAGGGTTGAGGAAAGGCAACCAAATGAATTCGTACCGGTTGTGCAAACTGTTTAAAAGAATCGCGTATCGCCGACCACTGTTGATTGCTATTTCCCCAGTCGGCTTGTTTCAGGTCGGAGCATATCCATACATCGGTTGCGCCAGGGCGATTCACTTTGAGGTAATCGATGGCAGCAGTGAGCATAGCAGGCAAATCGGCCGTTGCACTCGTTCCAGCCGTCTCCGGTGCATCAAAAAGCTGTTCCACTCGTTCAAATTCGCGAGGCTTTTTCGCAGCGCTATCGATCAGTACCCAGCGGTTAGAGCCAATGGTCGTTAATGCGTCACGCAGCTGTTGACGTCCTGATTCAAGTTTCGATTGATTGCCAACCGGCCCTTGCTGCAGCATGCTGGGTGAGCGATCTAAGATCACGATGGTCGCATCGGGACGAGAGCCACTGCTCAAGCCTAGCCAGCCACTGGCAAGTGGCCGCGCGATTGCAAAGATTAAGCCAGCAATCGCCAACATTCTCATCGCCAATATCAACCATTGACGAAGCTTGGCATAGCCACGCGACATGCGATTGGCTGCCAACAGGAACATCATGGCTCCCCAGCGTTTGGTTTGATATCGCCACTGATTGATCAAATGAATGATCAACGGAAGGAACAAAAGTGGCAAGGCAATCAAGAGCCAAGGTTGTAAGAAACTCATCTTCGCCCTCGCCCTCGACTTCGGTCGATCAGAAAGCGAGTCAGAACGCTATCGTAAGTTTCACGAATATCGATTCGCTGATAGTCGATCGCGGTTGTTAAAACCACCTTACGCAATTCATCCAGATAAGCTGTCAGAGCTTTGTGATATCGATCCGCGATTTCGCTAGGCTCAGCAAAAATCGCTGGTCCTCCTTCCAAGTCGACGAATCGTGTCGGACGCTGAAAGTTGAAATTCAATTCTTCCGGATCCAGCAAGTGGAACGCTGCCACATCATGATTGCGGAAACGAAGATGCTCGAAGCAGTTTCGCAAGATTGACGGTTCTATAAAAAAGTCGGACAGGATCACGATTAATGCGCGTTGCCGTACGGTCTCAGCCAGTTCATGCAAGATCTCATCGAGCCGTGTTGCACCGCGAGGCGCAGCGAGTTCAAGAGTATCGAAGACAAGTTTCAGATGCGCAGGACTTCGCTTCGGGGGAATGTTGTGGACGATCTTTTCGGCAACGCAGGCCAATCCGACAGCATCACCTTGTTGAGAAGCTAGATATGCCAATGACGCGGATAATCGTTTGGCGTACTCCAGCTTAGTCATACCCACGCTGCCGACGTCCATCGATCCCGACGTGTCGACGACCAGGCAAAGACGCAAATTGGTGTCGGCTTCGAATTCCTTGACGTAGTATCGATCGGTACGACCATAGGTTCGCCAGTCGAGTCGACGAAGATCGTCCCCCGGTACGTATTTGCGATACTCAGCGAATTCGACGCTCGCCCCACGATGCGGGCTAATGTGACGCCCTGATACACTGCCGAGCATCGGGCGACGCGCAGACAATGGAATACGAGCCAATCGTCCTAGGACGACCGGATCAAGGAAACTTCGCTGTTTTTTTTCTGGCAGCATCGGGATACTCAGACGGCTATCGTTAAACACTCAAGGGGATCAAGCGGACCTGCGAACCTAGTTCACATCGAAGATGCAGTAATACCTAAATACACTAGGCAGACGCATCATCCGTGGTCTCTTTGATAAGTCGATTGACGATATCGCGAGCGCTGATTTGTTCCGCTTGAGCAGCAAAGGTAGTGATGATTCGGTGTGTCAGCACGGGAACCGCTACGTGCTGAATATCCTCCAAGCGAACCATATAACTTCCCATCAGGGCGGCTCGCGATTTAGCACCTAGAATCAGGTTCTGAATCGCTCGTGGACCGGCACCCCAAGATACAAGTGGTTTCAGCCAAGTGGGCGAAGTCTTATCGGCCGGTCTGGTCTTGCGAACCAGTCGAGCCGCATAGGTGTAGATATGCTCGGGTACCGGCATTCTGCGTACTAGATTCTGATGATCGATGATCATCGCGGCATTCATCAGCGGTTCGAGCGTCGGAAGTTCCCCACCCGTCGTGCTTCGAGCGATTTGAATTTCTTCTTCTTCCGTCGGATAATCGAGTTCGATCAGCGACATGAAACGGTCCAACTGCGCTTCAGGCAAGGGATACGTACCTTCCTGTTCCACAGGGTTCTGTGTCGCAAGAACCATAAACGGAGCATCTAACGTAAACGATTTACCTAAGACCGTGACACGTTGCTCCTGCATCGCTTCAAGCATCGCGGCTTGTGTCTTGGGAGGTGCACGGTTGATTTCGTCGGCCAGTACGATGTTGGCAAATACTGGGCCATGAACGAACTGGAACTCGCGTCGCCCTTCGGAATTCTCCTGCAGAATATCCGTCCCGGTAATGTCCATTGGCATCAGGTCAGGGGTGAACTGAATGCGAGAAAATTTCAAAGAAAGTGTTTCGGCGAGTTTGCTCACCAATAAGGTCTTGGCAAGTCCTGGGACACCCATCAGCAGAGCATGACGTTTTGCGAACAAACAAATTACCAATTGTTCAATCACATCATGCTGACCAATAATCACCCGCCCCAACTCATATTTAAGTCGGCTGTAAGCATCTCCTAAACGTTCGATAGCTTGCACGTCATCGTTTGTGAGTTGTGCTTGCTGTCCCACATTCACCTGCGTCATCGGTTACTTCCTCTTGTTGCCTTCTCAAAGGGTGTCGCTACTTTTCGGGCAGTCGACTTATTTCATGGAGTAGATGATTGAAACGGTAATAATTTTCTTTAAATCGCTCAGCTTTTCCGAAAATACTAAGTCAGCTTCTTCTGCATTTTCGGCAGCTGGAAAAGTGCTGCTGGAACCATTCGGATAATTGATTTGTTCCATCCTCTGGTACGCGCTTCGTGAAGTACTACGCAGTGAGATGACTTTGTCTAATGAAACCCCAGCAGCTGCTGCTAATTCTTCAGCTTTCGCGACTGCATTCTTATGTGCCTTGGCCATTGCTTCTTTGTGCTGCTCGGGTGTCGTCTCAGCGATGAATAGTACTTTCATACCGCTCGATGGCGAACCCTCATCCAGCGAATAGCCCTGTTGCATCGCCATTTGCCGAACAGACTCAAGTTTATCCTTCTGTTCTTCATCCAATTGGGCAGTGTTATTGATTCCAGCGAAATCCTTTTCTTCTATTTGTTGCTTGAGAGTCGAAACTAGTAATACAAGTGCATCAGGATCCGCCGTGGGAAGATTCCATTCGGCTTGGAGTTCACATTTCGCTACATAGATTTTGGGGAAGTCTTCCAGTCCCATTCCGCGAGCATTGGCATTTCTCAAAATGTTTTGGCGGACGTAGCTTTGGATCCCATCAGGAAAGCCATCCTCCTGCCCAAGGGTCGTTTCGGAAAAACGAATCGATTCTTCTGTCGACTTCAACGCGATGAGGTCTGTCTTGACCCTTTGCTTGTGGGCGATCAGCGTTGTGATGGCTCCTTTGGTATCCGAAGCTTGGGCTTCGCATGGCATCGTCAAGCGGATTTTGTTGGGAGTCAACTTTACAATCGCAGTACCAGAGGCCTGTAGCCCATTTGTTTCCGTTTGGGCAAGAACGACTGGGCATGTCCCCAGAAAAAGGACCACCAACATCAACTGAAAAGCCGTATTGAGGTTGGGCAACTGCGAGATCCGAATCGATGATTCCATAGCTTCACTCAAAACAAAAAATAACTGGCGTCCATAGTTCTTTTTGCGACAGATGCCCTCAACAGAGCGGGCGGAGTAAGACAAAGTTCAGCCATTACTCTTCTACAGCTTACACTGCATCATGTCTGAACAAGAGAGTGGAATCAAATGCCCTGTCGAAAAAAAGGATGCATCTGACGAAGAATACGGTTAGTACCTAAATAAAATCGTATAAATCCAACGTTTTGCGGAATTTTGTGCATGAGCCAGCGTCTAAGGCGACCATCTTCATTCACTTGCAGGATCCGCCTGTTTTGGCATAAGGGGCAAGCAGGAAGAGCCTGTTTGCCGGAAAGCAAAGCCTGCTTGTTCTCTACAGGACGGTCGGAGACCCGATAAAAGTGGCTGGATTGGCTTTGCCTCCTTGGTCGAGACAAAGCTCCGACTTTGGCAACTTTCACGGCCCCCCAGCTGCTATCAGATAGGAAGGCTCATATTCCAAGATGCCCGGTTCGTCAGTCTTTTTTAACCTTAGCTGGGGACTCTTGCCTCTCCTCCGGATGCCAGTTGAGTTGCCGCTTCAGAAAATTGTATGTGCCAATGCCATTAATCGTATGCGGACCATCGAACCACTCAATCTCGGTTTGCTCCGGTATCTTCAATTTACTCGCGTACAGATAACGCACCTTCGCGTATTCGTATGCTACGGTCCAGTCATCCCCCACACCATCAAAATGGCCGCGCTCAACCATAAAACCGCGTGGGGCGATCAACGCCGCCATCTCAGCGTAGTTGAACGTTCCCCCTAAATTGAATTCAAAAATCTCGTACTCGCCAAAGTTAGTGTAGGATCGAGGGTTAATCGTAGAAGCGTTTTTGTCGACCCACTCGTTGAAGTCAGCGGAACAGATCGACAGTTTGTAATCGGTTACAAGCGCAGGCACTCTCATCGCCGTCTTTCCACCATACGATAAGCCATAAAAACCAATCCGTTCAGGATCGACAAAATCGAGCGTCTGGAGCCAATCCACAATTTGCTGATGCTGCGGAGTGATGATCGAGAACAAACTTTTCTTCAGCGGATTGGCTTTGCGTTGTAAGCTGCGGAAACGATCCGTGAAGATGTAAAGGTTCTGTGGAGCAAATGTAATGAAGCCCATTTCCGCTAAACGAGCCGCAAACGCTTTGTAGGCATCGAAGCCTTTTTCACCAATAACATCTTGAGGTCGACCTTCAAGTCCATGCTGACAAACAACCACTGGTCGCTTTTCACCCGGCTTCAAATCTTTCGGAAGTAAAAGCAATCCATAAGCAAACACATCTGGATAGACATCGAGAACCACTTCGTGCGCAACCCATTTCTCTTGTTCCAAGAAGACTCGCGAGCGAGGGTTGAATGGCATCACTTCATTCGGAAATCGCCCGATGATCTCTTCGTAAAAGTATTCGCGCATCTTCTTAGCGGATTCTTCAAAGGCATCTACTGAGCTATAGTCGAATTTCGCAACGGTCGACGCCTGTCGCACATAGTGACTATCTCGCAATAGATTCTGTGAATGGCGATCGCATTCATAAATCTTATCTTTCATCGCCTTGTCATGGTCGCTAGCCAGCGTCTTCTCGTACGCTGCGGAAACACGCGGAGGATTCGAAGAGGTAATGGATTGGGCTTCGACTTTCAACGACTTCAGAAATGCACTAAGTGCTGGCTCCGAGCCGCAAGGCCCCTTCCCGTTGTCACTGGCAACTAATTCAAGAATTGGCTTTTCTTTAAATCCGGCAAGTAATGCTTTCGCTTTGCCATACTCCCTGTCGACCGCTTCAAGCGTTGGAGTTCTCAGCTCGGCCGGTGCTCCTTTGCCTCCCTTCAAGACTGTTTCGGGACCCTGACAAGCTTCGATGATCAGGGCACGCGGAGCAACCATCGCAGCGAGCTCTGCATCCCCGAAGCGTTCCAGGAGACCAAAAATATTTCGATCGATCGGTTCGCTCCACATCGAGCTGCGTGAAGTAAAGTGGCCGCTGACGCAAGCTGCATCGATACGTGGGTCAACCGCCGCAGCATAGAAACTTAATAGCGCCCCCTCTCCCCATCCGATCACTCCAATTCTTCCAGAGTTCGAAACTTCTCGGTGCATCCAATCGACCGCTGCGAGGATCTCTTGCAACTCATAAGCCACCATTCCGCGCCCCAATTCAAAACCGGCGCGATAAATCCATTCGCGAGCGGGCAGTTGCGGTAGTCTATCGCTGCGATCCACCAGCATCGGGATCAAGACCAGACACCCCTGCTCAGCCAGCCGTCGCGCATACTGCGACTGCGGAGCGACTCCAGGTACGAGACCGACCAATTGCTCAGGAGTCACGCCGCAATCAGGAACAGCAACAATCTGAGCTTTCGCCTTTTTAGTTGCCCCATCGCTGGAGGTCGGAATCAGCAATAGACCGCGAGCCGTGTTGTCCGTGAAGCTTGACCAAGTCACCGAATGAATTTCATAACCCGTTCCTGATCCGACCAATGAGGAGCGACTGGGTGACGAAGCAAAGCGAGGTTCCGTGTTTTGTGGCCGAGCATCTCGCAGTCCGATGCGACTCTTTAGCAATTCGCGATTGGACTCTATTGCGGCGTTGTACGCTTCGGGACTGGAGTAATCACGTTTCCAAAACTTCTCGCGATTCTTCTCAGCGTTTTCTATTTCTCTTAGAAGAAACCGATCGGCACCATCCACCAATTGCGAAGCGATATCACCGGTCATGGTGAGCGGCTGTGTCTTGGGCAACGAACCGACAGCGACTTTATCTGCACTTGCCGTTTCCTGGGCAGACGATGGCACCGCAAGCGAAAGGCTTAACGCAATAACAGCACTCCGGCAAGCAATACGTAAAATCAAAGAGTGGGACATTGTCATTGCTGTGGTTCTCCAGGTGGGAACATTTGGAGGTGGGAAAAGTGGACTCATCAGTTGACCATTTCGGCAGGCTCCAAGCAAGCACTCCTATCGAACCCCTTTCGAAGGGTTTGGTCGGGTAAGCCCGGTCCGCAAACCGGTATCTCTTCATGAAACGGAAGGGCATCGGAGACCCAAACTGGATCAAAGGGGAAGCGCGAGCCCAGATTGAAAATATCATGATTTATCGCTGTAAAAACATCTCCTAATCATGCGTTCGTTTGGAATCTCTCTGGCGTTCGATCGTCTAATAATGCGATATTGATCATGGTTGATACGGTCGAGTCGATTTTCTTGAGGCTTATCCCGGAAGACGATCCTAGCAGAACTTTTACATGGGCTTGGCGGATTGAATGCACTCCCACGAACATACAGAGTCGGAGTCGTCGTGTTGTCACGGTGACGCCGAATGCCATACAAGAGAGGTAGCCAGTCAACAGTCCCCAGTCTCAGTCGCTGGTAATGGACGTGTTTTCGAAGTTACCGGGCTCGACTGCGCTGAAGAAATCGAGATTCTGAATCGTGCGTTGAGCGATGTGGTGGGAGGACGCCAACAGCTATCGTTTGATGTTCTCCGCGGTCGCATGTTTGTGTCGGATAAAGCATCGTCGGTTTCCTCCGCAATCATTTTGACTCGCATTGCGGCAACCGGGATGACGGCCAAAGAAATTACTGGTCAGACTGCTAGCTTATCGCAACCACGAGCAAATGCTTGGCGATTACTGCTCACTTGGCTGTGTGGATTATCGCTTGTTCTTGCGCTAGGTATCGATATCGCCGTAACAAAAGATATTGGCATCCTTCTAACGCACGATGGCACAGTTTCCCACCCGACTGCGATCGCGTGTTACTCACTCGCCTGTCTCTTGGGTATGCTGCTTGTCTTACCGAAAGCGTGGTACGCGCTGCGCAGTCTTCGGCCGGATATGAATCTGCTGATGGTAATCGCTGTCTGCGGAGCACTCGCTCTGCATCAATGGCTTGAGGCAGCAACGGTAGCACTTCTGTTCTCAATTTCGCTGCTGCTGGAATCGTGGAGTTTGCAACGAGCACGAAAAGCGATCGAGGCGCTGATCGATACTCGACCGACGGAAGTAAGGCTCGTGCAAGACAACGGCGCCGTGCTAATGCTCTCTCCTGAGAAAGTACAAATCAACGACAAGTTTCTGGTCAAGCCTGGCGAACGCATCCCGCTGGATGGCCTCTTGCTTTCAGGTTCCACAACAGTTAACGAATCTGCGTTGACCGGAGAGAGTATACCGGTCGTTAAAGAGATGGGAGATAAAGTCTTTGCAGGTACCATCAATGGTGAAGGAGCATTCACCGCGAAGAGTTTGGCAAAGTCAGAGGATACAAAGTTATCGCAAATCTTGCGTTTGATTCAGCAGGGTCAAAGCAAGAAAGCGAAAGTGGAATTGTGGGTGGAGCGATTTGCCCGCGTCTACACTCCTATCGTTATGGTACTGGCGGTTTTGATTGCCGTCGTTCCTTCTTTGATGTTCGATCAAGCGTGGTCGAAATCGATCTATCATGCACTTAATTTATTGGTTATTGCATGTCCGTGCGCTTTAGTCATTTCGACACCCGTCACTATCGTCGCAGCTCTCACTTCGGCTGCTCGAAATGGAGTGCTGGTCAAAGGAGGAACCTTTTTGGAAAGCGCAGCTCAGATTCAGATCCTCGCCTTCGATAAAACCGGAACGCTCACCGAGGGCGCGCCATCGGTCACCGATGTGATTCCTTTGAGCGGCCATACGACAGAAGAGCTTTTGCAGAGAGCGGCGACACTGGAGTCGATGAGCGAACATCCATTGGCTAATGCCATTGTGCAATACGCCAAAGAGCGGGGGATCGAGCCTGCGGCGGTCGAGAGTTTCAAAATGGTTCCAGGCAAAGGAGCGGAAGGTTATTTTGATCGTAAACGGTATCGTATTGGTTCCAGCGATTATCAGCGCAAGGTGATCGAACGAAATCATTCGGATGAACATGAGAATATTCGAAGTCAAATCGATTCACTGAAGTTACAAGGGAAGACGGTGGTGGTGATGAGCACGGAGCAACACGTCTGTGGATTGGTTGCCTTGCGAGATAACCTCCGTCGTGATGCGAGCGATACGGTACGATGGTTAACGGATGCTGGAGTTCGAAAAATAGTTTTGCTCAGTGGCGATCACCAATCGACGGTATCTGTCGTAGGTCAGCAACTAGGCATTCAGGAGTGCTATGGCGGGTTGTTACCGGAGGAGAAAATCGCTTGCATTGAGCGACTTGTCGAGCATGGGAAGGTAGTGGCAATGGTCGGAGATGGGATTAATGATGCGCCAGCCTTGGCTCGTGCGACGCTCGGAATCGCGATGGGGGGTGGGACTGACACGGCCCTTGAGACGTGTGATATTGCGTTGATCAATAATCAACTAACGAGACTTCCTTGGCTGATCAAACATTCACGCAGAACGACGTCGATCATTAAACAAAATATCGCTTTGGCCATTGGCGTTAAGGTACTCTTTGCAGGATTGACAATATTGGGAGTGTCCACTTTGTGGGGAGCAATTGCAGCGGATTTAGGTGCTTCCTTGGTCGTTATATTTAATGGCCTTCGATTATTAAAAACTTCTTGAGAATGATCCAAATAATTATTAGTAAGCTTCTAGGGTGAGAATGCGAGGGATCGGATCAAGGTTGCCCTGAAGTACCTCGGATTGTACATTGAGTCCGACGCTTTTTTGGCCGTCTTTCCAGACGAGCTTTATGGAATCTATGCGGAACAGGAGTCCAGTGGCGTCTGCCGTAAACTATAACCGTTGGGGCATTGTCGATGGATTTTCAGCTGATCGATTCAACCAGGATGCTGGAGCAAGCAGCAGCGGATCTGGCTGGTTCAGAAGTCTTTTTTATCGATACCGAATTCGAGCAGCGAGGTGGTTCCGCAACGCTGTGTCTCCTGCAGATATCTGCCGGTAAGCGTATTTATCTGATTGATATGCTTCATCTGTCGGCGCTCGATGTGTTGACGAAAGCGATCACCGGTGAAAATTCTATTTGGGTTATACACTCCGCAAAGATGGATGTGGAATTATTAGCGGACAAGTTGCAGCTGACTCATTTGCCTCCTGTTTTCGATACCCAGGTTGCTTGGGGGCTTCTCGGTGCTGAGTATTCGGTGGCACTGGCTTATTTGAATTATCGGGTATTAGGGTTGCGGATGACCAAGGAGCATCAAGCGGATCCCTGGGCGAAGCGTCCACTACCGCAGTCGCAGCTTGTTTATGCCGCAGAGGATATTGTCACGCTACCGCAACTTTACCAAGCCCTGCGAGATAGGCTTGAGAGAGATGGAAAGTGGGATTTGGTCTTCGATGTAACGGAGGAGTTTTGTTTTCCACCGTTGAAGCCTAAGGTGACCAGGTCGAGAGTATTGACGATTGAAGATTTTCGGAATGCGTGGCAGTTGGATTATGCAGGGTTGGCAGCGCTGCAGTTTCTGATCAATTGGTGGAATGGTTTAGCGAGTGAGCAACGTCCATCGGGATTGAACTATCCCATACTGTTTAATATCGCACGTCGGCTTCCTGAATCGGGGAGTGAACTTGCGCAGATCAAAGGTGTTCCACGTCATTGGGCTCGCGAACAGGGTGATTTGCTAACAGGTCGCTTGATACGAGCGAGCTATGAAGCGAGCGAAGAACGATTCCCGCCACTGGATCCAAAGCCCTATTTAACGTATGACGAAGCTCAGTGGGAAGCTTTCGTTCCGGCGCTCAAATACGCGGTTAGCCGCATGGTCAATATTGCTCCTGAGATTTGTTTTCCTACTTGGTCGCCACCGGAATTACTGCGGGAACAAGCGATGCAAAATGGATCGCTGGAGAGTGGCGCTGAAATTCTAGACGGCTGGCGGAAGCAGTGGTTGACGGACCCATATCAAAAGTTCTGCAAACGCTGGGAGCATCTTGTGAGTCTTTCTGATTAATCCTTTTTAAAAAGAGTAATCTGGATCAGTCGTCTCTTGTCGCAATACGCAAGTCCAGTGTTCCTCGACATCTCTGGATACGATTACTGTCGTGATAAAAGCTGAAGTCGTGCGTTTTAAAGCTTATGTTGATTTGTCTCGTGGGCGGGCTCTCTTAGTGGCTCGACCACGATTGGCAACACACCGTGGACCTTAAAGGCCACTACCGCCGCCAATGGTCAAGCTGCTTACTCAACCAACCGCGCTAATGCGCAGGCCGCGCATGATGCAGCGCTGCTCAGTGCGAGGAACGATTGGCGGGACGTATGGTCAGCCAAGACGATTGCGCGTATCAACTCGCAAGAAGTTTCCAGTGAATCTTATCGCCATGCGGTTTCTGCGGCTCTTGCGCAGTGGGATCAATCGACGGGCGACTTATCGGATCGTTTGCCAGATCATGTGAGTTACATGGCACCGCCAAGCGTTATAGCTGTGGCGGATGAGCCGATCATTCATTCTCCCAATTTGCCAATACCGGGAGGTTCTGAAGTAGCGACGCAAGGTGCTACGGATCGAGAGGGAATGCCAGGACGTCCAGTGCCGCAGAAACGATCTTGGTTGACCGGTGAAGGAACGTGGTTGCGTTCGAATGATGAACCTGCTCCGACGGACCGAACCTGGTGGCAGTTTGGTGGCGAGATGGTTCGCAGTGCGGTTGAGCTGACACCGGCGATGCAGTTCAACGAAATGGTGCAGCAGT